>OCZT010002167.1_pt1 | contig 20349 bp, 7 predicted proteins | sample 1539031 | NCBI WGS metagenome assembly OCZT01 (sample SAMEA3539308, study PRJEB22396) | soil metagenome | biome: tundra; feature: field; material: soil | place: USA | collected 2010-05 | depth 0.15 m | reverse complement strand
GACCCTTCGCATCAGGCCCGTCGAGCCTTGGATAGCCGAAGCCTGACGCCAGCGCGACTTCGAGGGTTTGCTTGAGCGTTTCGGGTGAAAGATCGATGTGGCGGGCAAACTCTATGAGGTGCTTGGCGTATTCCTCGCCGTTGGTTTCGTCGGAGTTGCGGGGAACGATGGCGCGGCCCTTGGCCTTTTTGACGTCGTGGTCGAGGTGTTCGATCAGCGGGTCCGTGTCCTCCTGATCCTGAAATCGGCGTTCGAAGGCCGCGTCGAAAACCTGGCCCATCGAGCCGAGGTCTTCGCGAATCTCGTGAACCTTTTGGACGACCTTCCCTACAAACTTCAGGTCCGCGTCATCCTCGCTCGTGAAATGGAAGACCGTGACGTCGCGAGCTTGCCCGTGGCGGTCCAGGCGGCCGTTGCGTTGTTCCAGCCGCGAAGGGTTCCAGGGAATATCGAAGTGGAAGACCAACCGCGCCGATTCCTGGAGGTTCAAGCCTTCGGAGGCAACGTCGGTGGCGACCAGGATGCGGATTGGGTCCTCGGGGTCGTTGAATGCTGCGATTACCTCATCGCGATTCATGAGCCCAGCCGGGCTCTTGCCACCGAAGAGGATGCGAATGCGGGACTCGTAATCCCCATGGAACTGGGCCTTGAAGCGAAGGAAGAGATAGTCGAGCGTGGTTTTGTACTCGGTGAAGATGATGAGGCGCTCGTCGGGTTTCCACTGCTTGCCGTCGCGCACGTGCTGCGTCACGACCTCCAGGAGGCGATCGAACCGCGAGTCTGCTTTCGGTACGCGAAGTGCGCCGTCATTGCGGGTGAGCCCCAGACGATCCAGAGCATGGTCAATCGCCGCAACTTCGTTGGTGAGGTCAGGTAGAAGCGGTTTGAGCCAGGCGCCGACCGTTCGTGCGGCATGGTGGGTGCGGCTCTCGATTTCGCCGTCGTCGTCGAGGTCTTCTTCGAGGGAACGTTGCGCGGCCCTTACTGCGGTGGCGTCGGCGACGTCGTCGTGCGCTCCGTCCAGGAATCGGTACCACGATTCAGCAAATGTGAATGGCGATGAGAGAAGGCGCTTCGAGAGAATCTCGATGGCGAAACTGCCGGCCAGTTGATCCGACTTCTGGGATGCGGCGATCTTCTTCTTCACGGCCTTCCGGAATTCCTCAACTGCGAGCGAAAGTGCGCGCTCTTCTTTGGTAAGGAAAAGCTGCTTCGAATCGAGATGACGTTGGGGGAAGCGATTTGGCCGATTATGCTTGGTGTCGAGGTCGTTGATTTCACTCTTCAGCCGGCGGACCACCACCTGCTGCACGCGCTCCTTTTCCTTGTCCGTGAACTCGGTGGTTTGTGTGAAGCGCACCGGGTCCAGGACTTCGAGTAGGCCGGAGAAACTTCGGGTGTGGCCGTTGTGCGGGGTGGCTGTCAGGAAGAGCTTGTGCTCAAACAACGGCGTGATCTCCCTGAGCGCCTTGACGAGCTGGTTGTCCTCTCCGAAAGGCGAGGGGAGCAGATTGTGGGCCTCATCCACGATGAGAAGGTCCCACGGCAACTGGGCGCGTGGGCCACCGGAGGCCGGATCGGGGATCCTGCAGGTCGCCAGAAACTGTTGCAGGATGTCCGGCTGCCGCAGGTAGTAGTAGGAGGCGATAATGCGCGGGAACGTGCGCCACGGGTTGGCGTCCAGGCCAAGCCGCCGCTGAACCGCGTGCGTTTCGGTGCGGTCGATCAGATCGAAGTTGAGGGAGAACTTCGTCTTCATCTCGCGCTGCCACTGCTGGGTGAGGGAAGCGGGCGTGAGAATCAGGACCCGACGAACGCGGCGGCGGATCAGCAATTCCGTGAGGATGAGGCCGGCTTCGATTGTCTTCCCCAGGCCCACATCGTCCGCGAGCAGCAGTGACACGCGTGGCATCTCAAGGGCCTTCAGCAACGGAACGAGTTGAAAGTCATCCACCTGGACCGCGCCAAAGAATGGCGCGGAGATGGGCGCGTCCGGCGCCCGGCCCGACCCGTCCGGATGTAGGAACGGCGTCAGCGCCGCCCACCGCGCCGCCCGGACGAGCGCATCGAACTCGCGCGGCTCCATCGACGCTTCGGCTTGAACCTGCGGGAGAGCGTTCGGCTCCAGCAGATCCCGCCCATGTTCTCGCTCCCACAGGACCGTGAGGTCTCCCGCGCAGGTGGTCACGCGGGCTTCGCAGTGAAGACGATTGGTCGTCGGCTGGAAACGGGACTTTGGCCCCAACCCTTCTCCCACCCTCCCCTTATGTGAATAAGGGATTGATACCTCTGTGGTGCCCCTTTGAATCGGAAAGAGTTCTGCGATCAGTGACTCCGGGGCGGGATCGAGTTGCCCGGTGCCCATGCTTATGATCTGGTAGATGTTTCCGTTGGCATGGCGCGAACCGGGCACCATGACGTACCCATGTCCCTTGCCGTTATGCCCGGCGCGGATATCGATGCCAGGCCGGATTCCGGCGGTCGTCCGCATCCTACCCTCGGGGTCGTGCCTGAACCAGAGTTGCAGTCCGTTGCCGGTCTTCACCACGATGGCTGTCTTCATTACATCCAGACCCAACTTGCCTTCCAGAACCCGTAGGCTTTCCAGGCCGCTGATGCCCGGCTTTTCGTCGAGGTCGATCACGTCAATTACTTCGCCGGTGACGACGCCCCAGTTCGCCTCCGGGTAGCGGTTGGCGAACTGACTGATGGTGGACGGGTCGGTGCTGGCATTGACCTGCCATGCGCCGATGATGGGGTGCTTGCCGGCATTGCACGGCTTCTTGGTTTTTCGGTTCACGCCGCCGCAGGTACATGCTTTGGTTTCACGGTCGATGCCGTAACAGGGGTGGACAGGGCCAAAGCGTTCAGCCAAGGCGATCAGAGTTGAAACTCGTCGAGGCAGATTGAGGTCTGCCAAACTCAGTCTGGCATTTGAATTCATGATGTTGATTCCTTGAGAATGCCCCGTTCCACCAGTTTCTTCCATGCAGCATCGGGCTCCTACGCTGCCTCGTCTTCACTTTCCACCGCCATTAGGTCGGCAATCTGATGGCGGAATTCCGGATACTCGACGGAGACGCACTTCGCTTTGAAAGGGCAGTGGGCGCATTGCCACGCCCCCAAGTGCGTCTTGCCCTTCAGCCTTTTCTGCCAGGCCATGTACTTCGTCTTGCCGATGATCCCGGCTTCGCCCAGGGTCTGGATCTTCTCCGCCGAATACTTCCACTCGTATTCCGCCGGCGGCCAGAAGTTGGACGGCAGGGCGCGCATATTCTGGAAGACGAGATCCCAATACGACATGTCGGCGCGCGTTTGTTCAAATCCCGTGCGATCTTTGCCGTCCTGCCCCAGACCTTTACCTGGCTCCAGAGTTCCGGCCCTGGCAAGCTCACGCCGGACAAAGCCGATGTTACGGGAATGATAACCTTGCATGACGTCTGCTGAAGTCATCCAGAGCATCGAGAATCATGGGAAGGCCGTCGCGAAGGCGCTGGAGACGCTGAAGACGTTGCTCCAAGCGTAAGTAGGGGTAGTGCATTTGCGAGAGCACTGGGGGGATTCTGGGGGTACCCCAGCGTCCACGGATGGGTAAATTCGGGTAAGGCATGGGTAATTCCAAATTTGAGCCACCGCACGGACGTGGCTCGACAACTGGCGTGTTCAGTAGGGGATACGTTGAAAATACAGGAGTTAAATTGGCTCCCCACGCTGGACACGTTTCGAACTTTTGCGGCCTGAAACACGGCCCGCTCGAACCAGTCCAACTTCTTTCAGACCAAGGCGTGCGCGCAAAACTGGCACTCCCATCCAGACTGGGTACCCAGCCGAGATCCTTCTCGAACCCCTCAGGCCGAGCATCTTCGTCTTCTCGGAGTTCGAACGAGAAATTTTGCGGGAGCGAACTCGAGCTGGTCCGGCCCAGGCTCGGTTGAACGGCAAGCGACTGGGCCGGCCCGCAACCGCCGCGCTGCACACCGCTGAGATCCGGAAACTACATCGCGCCGGAGTCAGCAAGTCTGAGATCGCTCGCCGAGTGCAGATCGGCCGCACTTCGGTACGCCGCCTTCTTAAAGTAGGAAAGAGAGGCTGATCTCAACGCCATGGCCTACGCTGTCTTGCTCGCATCTGTATCGGACGACCAAGTTACCGCTTACCGTGAACAAACAAGCCCTTGATGTCATCCTGACCGTAGTTCGGGTTGGCGGTGGCCGTGGGTACCATCAGGTGCCAGATCACGGAAGTAATTTGCGGCTTTTGAAGTTTCTTCAGATTCGTCGTTCCGTACGATCTGTCGCACTCATCCGCTCGGCGACGCGCATGCGCAGAGAATCAGGCGCATTATCGAGCACGTGACACTGAGAGTACTCAGACTTCTCCTCCCAGCGATAATCCTCCACCCGCACGTCCTCCTTTGGGCTGTACGCCTCATAGTGCCACTCCCCGGTCGGCACTGGGATCGAAGTCCAGGTCATCGTGGGCACGAACGAGTTGATCTCATGTACGATTTCGCTAACAAGTTGGTCCACCTCGCCGTCGGTGAATGCGTGCCTGATCCACTCAAGAGCTAAACAGCACCTTATCCTTGTGTAGATCGTCAGATCTCTATCCGACAGCAACGTGACGAGCGTGGCCTCCGTCGCTGGGTTGTGGAGCTGAACGAGCGCAAGAACCGCCGCCTCGCGGACCGACTGCGATCCGCTATTAAGGGTCTCCAGGATCGCATTCGTTCCTTCACTGGTGCCCAACGCCGCCAGAACTCGCAATCCAGCTATACGTATCTCGTCCTCCTGGCTGACGCGGAGCACGTTGATCAGAGGACCGACGGCGCGCAGGTCCTTCAGATGGACCAGTGCGTCCTCTGCGCCCCGGCGCGTAAAAAGGTCTTTGTCCATTGCCAACGTCTCAACCAACTCCATCACTACATTCGGACCATGGGCATGCTGCTCCCTGAGGTGCCACAGCGGCCATTCTTTCCGTAAATTTGTGGGGAAGCCTGAAAAGCGGTTGCACATGCCTAGGGCAGCGGCGAGGGCACGCGGAGTACCGATCTTCGACAATGCATAGAAAACTTCTTCCAAGCCCTCACGCCTGGACTGTTTGAAAAACCTCCCGAGCATACGGTCGGCACAGCTCACCAGCCCGTCGACGTCTCGGCGATGCGTCAGCGTATCAATGCTCGGCCTGAAGATCATGGCACCCCCATCCGACCATGGAGCATGGCTACAGGCATTTCCACTATGGGTTGTCCCGCAGAGTTTAGTGTATACCCAGCGGACCTTTTTTGATGCATGATTGTAGAGTTGCAGCTTAAAGAACTGGCCAAAGGGACTCTTCGAGCGTTGATCCGAGAGGCCGGGCTTACGGTGGAAGAGTTCGCGGGCCTGCTTTAACATCGCCGCCCCGAACGGGTGCGGGCTGGCCTCCCGTGTGCCGAAGTTGAGTTCGAATCCCACCTGGGGTTTTGATATTTGGCTCCCCGAGCGCGACATTGCAAGAAATGGAAAGTCACCCGTTCGCAAGAGACGCTGGCAAGCCGCTGATTATAAATATAGTTCGGCAAAATTTCCAGCCTCCTTCTCCGCTTCCAGAGGCCAACTGAACCTCCTCTGTCTTGGGTGCGATTTAGTGCGATTAGGGTCCCTACGCTGCACGAAAGGAGATTCAGGTCAGGAGTTCTGGGACCAAACGGCAGTTTAATTTAACCTAACCCAAACTAAGATCGAAGAAAGTCGTTCCGGTTCTCAAATGCAAGTGCAAATTCAACCCGTGCCGTCCGGATCTAACAGCGCTGGAGGTAAAGTGGGCCGAGACTCGTTCTGGGACTCCAGTCCCAGAATCTTACCTGCGCCCCCAGCCTGGAGCATCTCGAAAAACGCCCAGAATGCGCTGGTTGGCTCGGCCAGGCGAACCCAGTTCGCATCGGCAGTGGTGCCCGGCAGAGGGCCGGAAATGCCCAAGTGGAACGACATACGCTGCCGACGAAGGGCCGCGACTTGGTCGGAGCGGCCCGATGAGATCTTGTTGTCGAATAATACCAGGTCAAGTCCGCCATCGAAGGTCATCCCCCGGCGGCGGCAGTTGCTCGTCCCAACCATTGCCCACACGTCATCAATCAGTACAAGATTCGTGAGCAACTGGAGGGAACGGCCGGGCAGTGCCAACGGATGGAAGGGCAGAACACGATCCTCCGCGGCGGCCCGCAGAGTTTCCACTGCCTGCCATCGCTGGTGGGTCTCCTGGTGCTGAAACTCGGTGAAGCTCTCTGCGTATTCGGGGTCCGTGGGCAGGCACAGAATCACTCGAAGTCCAGGCGCCTGCGCCAATCGCTGGGCTAGTAACGCGACTAGATCGGGGATTACGCCATCCTTATATCCGGTAGGTCCAAACGCTGGTCCTTCGATGTATATCAGTTCCCGCGCTTCCGCAATGCGCGGCTTCAACGCCCGCAGCGCATCGCGGCGGCCGTGCTGAAATACGGCGTATTGGCGTTTGATCTCCTGTTGTATACGAGGCGGCTCGGTGGAGTTTCCGGCATTTACTTGCTGCCACATCGTGAAGAGGTCCGCCGGAACGGGAAGGATACTCGCCAGAGCCCCGAGAGTCTGGAGAACCGCGCCGCTGATTGATCCGCCTGTAGAGGCGGGCGGTGGGTCCCAAACAGTCAACTTGAATTGGTCCTTGCCGGCATTGTTCCATTCGGTTGACTGCCGAAAAGCGGCCACAGCCAGATCGTAGGCGAGCAACCCGCCCATGGTTTGAACCGCGAGCGTATCGTACTCCGGACCGCCGGCACAGCCGGGACTCCCCAGCCGCTGGAGAGAATTGCACGCTGCGGGAACCAGTCGCGCACCGCTCACTTGGGCCTGCCATGCGGCGCCGTGCTTAGACGCAACCACCGATTCCCGGCGAACCATTCCAGGAAGTTGGTCGGAAGCGCGCATGTTGAGCGTTGTGGAGGCGGGCGCCTCAAGCCCGATTAACTCCGAAGGGGCGAATGCAATCTTGTCGGCGGTAAGAAAGCTATTGCTCTGACTAGCGAGTGTGGGCGAGATTGAGGAAATCGTGACGGGGCAAGCGATATTGCCATAGAGCTTGGTTTCCGACAGATTGTGGGTGACCCGCACATCGGCGCGCAGGGTATAGTTGATGCTGGCCTGCGGCATCGCTTTGTTAAGCCCGAGAGGGTCGGTCAGGATCAATGTGGCGATTCCGGAGCCATCGACGACGGCTCCGCCGCCATCTCCGCGCGTTTCGACTGCGTCTTCGTCAAACACCCGGTTGTATACTCGAACGGCTGCACCCGCGGTGAGGCCATTCAAAGTCAGAACCACGTCTGCCGAATCCTTCAGAAACAAGGCGGTTGGCGCCAGAGTATCGCGGAGGTTGCTCGGTATTGCGCTAGACGTGCCGGGTCCACGGAAATTCGGCCACTTCGAGACGGCGTCCGTGCCATCGGCGGGGACAGCGAAGTCATCGTGAATCTCCGATGCCACTACCAGTGACGGGCTTGGTTTCGGCAGGCCGGAAATGATTGCGTTGGCCGCCCCCATCGCCGCTTGACCACTGAGTGAAAACTTGATCGTCTCTTCATGGCGCACCGCAACGGGGACTTCAGCGGCGTCGACTTCGCCGAGCAGAAACGCCTTGCTATCGGCCAGCAGGATGCGGAAAAAATCCCGCGACAGCGTGAGTCCGCTGGCCAGCCCCGGCAAGGTCAGGGTGTTCGAGAGGGTTCCGGAGACGCCGAGACCGAAACGGACGTCGGTGGAGGCTCCGCTCTTGCGCTGCAATACGGTGACGTTTGCGTCGACTGAGTAAAGGCCCAGCGCGGCTTTCAACGGCGTGATGCCATCCACCAGCGAATCAGCGTTGACCACCGGTTGGCCGTGCGGGCCAGCAAAATGGACCAGGCGCGCGGCGGCTCCGGCGAGATCCGTGATGGCCTTAAGTTGGCGCGACGCTTCTGGGGTGACCGACTGCAACGGGTCGCGCGCTTCCAACTCAGGGTACTTGTTCAATAATGCGTTGAACGCAGCAGCGACGAAAACGGGATCGATGGGCAATCCGTTCTGGTCGTGAATTGTCAGTTGTCCACCTTTGATATTGAGCGCTGTGCCTGGGTCCCAGTCGCCCGCCACGCAGTCGGCGGCAGGGCTTGTGAGGTTGGAGAATGCGAAGAAGTAGGGAAGCGGCCGCGCCGGGGAGGCCCCATCCTGGCCGCCCTCAATAACTTTGACAAAAAGCCGGGTGAGGCGCAGGTAGGTCTGCGGAGTGAGCCGGTAAACGGTGGGAAGTAGCGCCGCCGCAGCCGGGAAACTACCATCGGCAGCGATCAGACGCTCCGCCCCGCCGGTGCAAAACAAGAATCCGGCGGCGGGTGTAATCCAGGCAGGCGGTTGGGCCACGTTCTCCAGCGCGAACGGATTGGCGGCATTTATGCTCAGAGCGCTCCCGGTGGCGCACCACCGGGCGGATATCGCAGGTGATGCAATACCCAGGGATCTTAACCCCAGGTTGGCCAACAACGATTCTAAGGCGCTCATAACGGGATAGGACCTCCACCAAAAGCTCGCACAATTGCTCCGGACTCGGTGACTCGTCCTGCGGGATCGGTGAGCCGGACTACGACATTAGTACACGGTGGAAGCGAGAGACTGTAACTCCACCGGCCGTTGGCATCGCGTGGTGAATTCTCCAACGCCAGCGCCGTGAGGAAAGTGCTCTTATCCGGTTTCTTGCCGATCGGGACTACCGGGCTGGAGAGAGCGAAGAACTCCAGCCGGTGCTCGCCCAGCGGGGACGATCGGACATCAGCGCTGGAGTGAATTTGTGCCACCACACCCGGGAAATGCGGCGGTTTGCCGGTGGCCTCCAACAGGAGATCTGGTGGTTGCGTGGGGAGAACAAATACTTCAGCGGTCCGGGAGGGGGCGGAGGATGCCGACAGCCAACCGACCGCAGGGGCACTCTGAGCTACCGCGCGGTAGTAGTAAGGCCGCCAGCGCGGAGAAGGGCTGTCTTTGAAATCGATTGTGATCAAGAGCGGAGTGGGCACAGGGGCGGCAATCGGCGGTGTCCCCACTTGTGCCTCCCCAATGGGGGGGATTCCGACGTCGAAACCCGTCTGATCGCCTATTATTATGAGCGGCGGGGTCTGGGTGGCGATCGGCGGTCCCATCAGCGCAACATCCTTGGCGAGGTCCTTGCTGCGGCACCTGTACAAGGAGACGGAACTGAAATTGTCGCCGACGGGAACGCGAAGGGTGTTTGGTGATCCGGGGATCGCCTGCAATTCCGGCGTGGACGGCGTTCTGCGCTGCGGCACTCCCACGAAAGTAACGGCGGACTTCGCGGATTCCACATTGTTCTGGCTGATTGCTGTGACGTAGTAGGCGTAAAGGACCCGCGAATCGCCGGAGATCTCCACCTCGATATGCGGATCGGGGAACAGTGTGGTGTTGATGCGCAGGAAGAGGTCCTGGATTTCGGGCCGTAAGACGACCGGCGCCATTTCGTTCCGCCGAAGCTGGGCGCTGCGGCCACCCGGGACCGGAAGACCCGCCGCGCTCCGGATTGCCGTTTCGGAACAGCGGTAGACGGCGTACCCTGTCGCGTCCGGGACCGCCGGAAATGCCAGAAGGGCGCGGGCGACATTGCGTGCGTCGGGTACGGAAGTCCAGCGGAGGAGGGCGCCAATGGAGGGTGCCGACGGCGGCGTAGGATCGGCCAGACCGGCCACCGCCGGAGCGGAAAAAAGGCTCCAGTTAGATGGATCGACCCCCTCCGCAGCGCGAGCGAACACCACCAAATCCAACTGGTTATTCGTGCCCTGTTTGAAATCGATGGACGTGAGCTGTATCGTCGTACTATAGCGTGGCGGCGGTGGTGGAATGTCGTTGGGATCGGTAGGGAGAGGCGATGCCAGGGCTGCCGCAGTTTGAGGCGGGTCTAGCAGATTCTTGAACGGGAGTTGCGTGTCCAATGCGAATAAGGGTTGGTTAGGATCCGGCTTTGACCCCGGTTTGAAGAAGCCCGCTCGGAATTCAATCTGGTTCAGCCTACGGTCTGAGTCGTCAGGCTTGGCTTGGCTCGTCCGGAGCCAGTTCCATTCTACTTCCGCCGATTTCAAATCCGCTGCGGGAGTCACTCTCAATACGCCGGGCGTGTGCGGATCGGTTGCCTTATTCGTGTATGCGGCTTGGCTCCAGGCGGACCACCGTCCGAAGACATCCACATGGGCGCAGTAGTAGGTCGTGGTGGCCGGCGAGGCGGCCTTGGTGAGAGGGACTGGACACTTACGGTCGATATGGGTGAGGAACTGCGAGTCCTCCATGTCGGATTGGGTGCGGCTGACCGGGAGAAAGGGGGTGTAGCTATTGGCACGTTCAGGATTGAGCAGAGCCAACTGCCTTCCAGGGTAAACAGCAGCCACGGCAAAAGCGTAGGGCGCGCCGGATTGGTCCCGTTTCCACTTGAGTTGCACTTCGTCCAGGTAAAGATCGTCCTGCTCGGTAGGCCGGAGGCGGCGTGCCGTGCCAGCGGGAAAGTCGGCGGACGCAGCCGACAGGGATTCGGGTTGGCGTACTGGAAAACTGGGCGGATTGGCGATCGCGGCCAATTGTAAGGGCGTTTGCAGGCCCAAGATGCTTCGGGTGACTGAATCGAAGTCTGCGGTGACCATGTAGTCAAGGGCCAACTCGGCGGCGCGAACCGGCGTGATGTAGCCGGGTATGGGCCGGGCCTGCGGCTCGACTTCGGTGGACCCCAATCCCAACGCCAGCGCTAGCCAGTTGTCCATGGATGCGCTCATCAGCATTACTGGACCCACCGGCCATTCTACAGGCCCGTCTACATCCGGCTCCGAGAATTTATACTCGGACTGTGGCGCTGCGGGCGGAATAGTGGCAGCCATCATTTGGGAGAGCCTGCCAATTATGCCCTTGGGCGGTGAGAGGATTGCATTGTCAGACGGATCCTCAAGTGCGGTTAGGAACAGGCTTGGGTTCAGGTCCCGCCAGGTGAGACCCACCGGAGGCGGGGGCGCGCCCGGAGTATTCGCTTGGGCCTTCTGTAGCCGGTCCAAGGAGAGGCTCTTTGCATCGGCTGACAAAGCGTCGAATGCGAGCGGCACTTCTGGACTCCAGGCGCATCGCGTCCAGCCGTCCTTCCGAGCCAGCGCCAACAAGCTGAATCCGGTTACCGCAGCGATGGCGCATGGTCCCATCACGCGCAGGGCGCAGATGTTCGGAGCGTGAAACCAGACCCTTACTGGTGCGGTCCCGGCGGGAATAGTGACTGACTCGTTTGGCAATGGCTCGCCTAAATCGTCCAGCGAGTAGCATGTCACTGCCAAGCCCTGGGGAGTGATCTGGAACGACAGGTCAATCTGGGGAATCCGTCCCCATTCGAGATCCTGCTGAGCTTTCACCGTGATCGGTCCGGTCAGGCTTGCAAATGGTGTGAAGGGAGGCGCAGCTTTGGTGCGGGAAAATACTCTGAACCGGGTGCGCGGAAATCCCAGGTCCGGCGCGACCCGCCAGCGAAGCGACACGATGTTGAGCAGCGGAGTGGCCGACGGTGATGCGGCCGTTCTGGCGGAAGCCGGCCAAGCTGCAAGATCGAGCTCAAACACGCGCGGAAGCACCAGGATACTCATGCGTTACTCCTCATCGTGGCTCCAGGGTGGCAGATTGGAAAGGACCGCCGACCATAGTGCGACCGGTGTATCCGCCTGCAAGTTCGGCAACAGTTCGTGCTGGGTTCGTTTGAGATTAAGCGTCATGGGAGCGTCGATGGTCAGCGGCTTCAGTAGAATCAGCGTGCGGGTTCCTCCAAATGCGAAGAGGAAGCGATCGGCCATCGAATTGTCTTCGATGCCGAGCGTCATGAATGGAGTGTTCACGTATTGTTGGAAATTGCCGTCGGGTCCAACGATAGTTTGCAGAGTGGGCACGGGGCGGAATCGCCAGAGCGGTTCCGGGGTTTCGATTAAAAACGCCGCGAGTTTCCACGCAGCGCCGTTGGCGGCCCACAGCATCGTTGTGCGCGGATCCGCTGGCGCGTAGTTAAACGGTACGCCCGACGCAATCAGCATGTTTTGGAATTCGATGTCCGAGATGGGCATTTGCTTCAGGCCTGCTGGAGGCGCGAGCGGGGCTTTGAGAATGCTGTGTGAGATGGGCGCCGCCTTCACCGCTTGCCCCAGGGCGGCGACGGAGGCGTAGCGCGAGGTGGAGAAGGACAGAGTGAAGATAGGAGTCGGATCCGGTTCGGCATGCACTTCGAGCGTGTAAGTAGCCGAAGGAAGCAAGGGATTCGGGCCCTTGGGGTCGATTAGTAGTAGCTGCTTATTGGGATTCGGCAATACCAGCGGCAGCGGAGGAATAATAGTGGGATCGCTGTGCAGGCACCCAAAATCTGCCAAACGGCCGCGCATCTTCCTCTCGTATGGATTGAGGATCGGCGGGCCGGCGTTGTCCTTTAGATCCTTCGGCTGAATCGGCACGGAGGTCCTTGCGGGAACCTCGCTTCGGTTGGACTCCCACAGCAGGTAGGTCAGCTTACGACCGTACCGAGCGAAGAGATCGACGACCCATGGATGGTTGAACCAGAACTGCACCGGTTCGTCGAGGAAGAAAAATGCCTGATCCGCAAACGGGGATGTGGCTAGAATCCAAGGGTCGAGACGCTTTGGCGGCTCGCTGTCGGTCTTGAAACGCTTTTCCGTCGGTTGCGATACGCCATTGCGGGTGTGGAGTATCACGATCTTGTATTCCGTACCGGGATCGAGCAGCGGCTGGGGCAGGGGAGCTACCAATTTGACAATGGCGTTCCGGTCGGATTGCTGGGTAGCCTGATCGCGCTGGAAGCGTTCCGGCTCGGAGGAACGGAGAAGATCCACCGCTCCCAAAAAGACTAGATCTGGCGCCGCGGCCGCACCTGCGGGCGTTGTGATGGATAGGCGCAAATCGGCTATGCCCTTTGGCGGGCTTTTCCACTCGACGTAATAGCAAGTGAGTTCAGGCATCGTCTTCAGGAACGTGTAGGCCCTCTGCAGATCGGGCCGCCACTCTGCGGGAGGCAGCAACCAGGTAGTCCACAAGATGGCCTCAGTTGGCAGCGGCGTGGGTGACAGTGACGTCAGGTTAACTGAGGTGGTAGGTGTTGCCGTTGCGCTGAGGAACACGCTTGGGAGCGAGGCCGGCAAACAGGCAATAAGGAATCGCGCGGATTCCACGGGGCCGGATTGGATCACAATCGGTTCAGGTGAGAGCCTTCCATCCGATTTCATCTGATCCGTAACCGGACTCGGGTGCAAGCGTGGCATCCGCAAAACTCTGCGGCGGAGATTGTACGGAGAAGCGCCAACTGCTATTGCATTGAGCGTCACGGGCACGGTAACGGTTGCTCCGGTGGCAGAGTTGAGCGTGATGCTCCCCGAGTAAAGGCCCGGAGCGAGGTCGGTCTTTTTGATGGTAGCTGTGACGGAGCCCATGCCGGCGGACAACGGCAAAGAGGTTCCGAGCGGTTCAATGTTGAGCCAATTCCCGCCTGTAGCCGTCGTGGCCGAAGCTATGAACCGCCACCCCGCCGGGACTGGGCCAACCACAAGGGTCTGCGCGGCGGGCAGCGGCTGGCCGATCTGCCAAACAAATGTGAGCGCCCCAGGCTTCACCAGAACGCTGGTCGGCACTCCTGCTAACATCATGGCCGCCGAGGGCAGCGGCGCGTCGTCGCCAACCAGGACCGCTGGCTGTGGAGATCCGCTGCCGGAGAGTGTCTGCCACGCGGTCTTCAAGTCGTCATTGACTCCCTGCTGAAGGCCATTCACGAGCAGGTTTAGATCAGGCGAACTGGAGCGGAAGCAGTTTGGCGGGTCGGGCGCAAGGACGCCGCGAAGCGGCCAGCCCTTGGTGGAGGGTCCGAGCGGATACGCATGAAATGTCCACAAGATGCGCGCTGGTGGAGGAAGGGGTTTGCACGCATGGTCCCATCGGTCCCGGATGGGCGCGTCAAGGTCGTCCGAAAGAGGGGTCGCGCGGGGGTTCGAGACCGATTCCCAGGTGAGCAGCGCCAGATCGATTGCCGTATCCTGGCCGCGCGCGACTGGTGTGTCGGCTCGCCATGAGGCGGGCAAGGAATCGAAAACCGTAGGCGTGAGGTTGTTCGCATTGGAAATGCCCGTCAGCGTCACGCTGAAGTCAGCGTATTTGACGGTGAGACCGCCGCCGAGATCGAGCTTGCCATCCGGAAGCGCCCGCGGCGGTTGGCCGGGATTCTTGAAATTTCCGAAGCTTGTCCCCAAGATCGGAGCAGTGCGCAAATGGAGCACGGGGAGGACGTCGATCGGCACAATCGCAAGCTTGCCCGGTTCCTTTACAGGATCCGGGATCTTGTAGGTCCCGTCGACAGGACGGTCCGTTCCTTGGCCTTCGACCAGCGCCGGAGATCGGGCCTGGAGAGCCCAGCCCAAGTCCAGTTCCGGAAGGTTGGGCGAAGAACTCCCATCCTCCCCGGCGTTGAATTTGATGCATCCTTTCAGCTTGAAGAAGCGGAACTTGACCTCACCACAGATTTCGCCGGAAATATAGACCGGGTTATAGACTTTCACCTGCAATGTGGCCCAGGCTGCAATGGTCACGACGAACAGGTGGAGTTCGCCGCGAATCTGCATGACCCCAATAAGCTGGAAGGGGTTGATGGAGACGGCAACGTCGAGCGCGGCTGAGAAAGCCAGCCGCACCTTGGCGTTCGGATTCTTGGGGAGTTCGGCGGCGAACGAGAAACCCAGGGCAATGGCAAAACCAGGCAACGTCACCGGCCCCGAAAGGGTGGGGAATCCGGCGAGATCTTTTCCTTCCAACATGAGATACGCGGTGGCCTTGACGTTGACCAGCTTAGCCAGGGATAGCTCCGCGGTAATGCGGTCTGAAAACGTGCCCAGATGAAAATACCAGTCGGGTGGATTGCGGAAGTGGAACAGCGCAGCAACCGGGATGTGCAGCGCGATCAGATTCTGGACCGAGTAATCAACCAGCGCGCCGATAGTGAGCTGGTGGTTGAGGAAATCCAAATCCACGACGCCGATGATGCGAGTCTTGGCGCTCTTGCCCTTCAGTGCTGGAGGCGTCGACACGATTCCCACAACTGCCAGGATCAGGATTCGCGGCCCGGGCATCTGGAAAATGATGATGCCCTTCAGGTTGAGGATGAATCCGCCATCCTGCGTCACAAGCAATACGCCAAGCCCGATGGCCCAAGAGCCCGGAGCGGGCTTGCTCCATGCGTCAAGAGAGGTTGGCCCTCTTGGATCTTCCGCGAATTCTTGCAGCCAGCACAACGATGCGGGAAGCGCCGCGATTTGCGGAGCGGGGCTACGGTCGTAGTGCATGGCGAACATGCCTAGAACGCCCTTGAGCGCAATCCCGCAACCGGCGATGGGAATCGCCGCCGGGAATTCCACTTCTACGCCGACAAAAACACCCGTCTTACCCGGTGGGATCGGCGCAACCCGCACGCTGGCGCTGACGCGCAGCTTGACCGAAACCAGCGTCAGATCCATGGAGCCTTCGAACCCGCCGCCATCCAGGAACTTGAGATAGCCTCTCCCCTTGATGGTGCCCGGGATGTCGATCGTAACCCCGATGCCCTGGACGGTGATTACCGGAGGGTTGTCGCCATCGAACTTCGCGGTGACGCGGAAACTATCCACTGATACTACGCCAAGATTGAGATTGAGGGTCAGATCGGCTTGGAGCACGATCGGGTTGATCCGTGCGACGCGAAAGGCCGTGGCTGTGATGATTTTCTTGCCGACGGCTTTGATGGTCAACTGGCCTGGGTCGGCCAGGCCGAACTCATATCCTTTGCTGGGATCGAAGAGCGGCGCAAGGGTCGTTTTGCCGTCGGTGTCTTTGTGGAAGTCGAGTTCCGCCCCCACCGCTTTGTAACGGACCGTGACCGGATTGGGCACGCCGGAACCCTCGGTGGTGAGAGTCAACACGTCGCCAAGCTTCAGCTCAAGGCCAAAGCTGATTCCGTAGTCCAGAAACAACTGAAGGTTCTGGAATTGATGGGTATCGAGGTTTTGGGTGGAATGCGCCTCTCCGCCGTATAGCGTAATATGCGCGTTCTTGATTGCAGCCGCAAGCGCAACCCCCAAGGCCACCGGACCCGCGAACTTCATCGGCCCTGGAGTAGAGGAATTGGAGGCGTCTGCCAACAATGGAGCCACCGCAAGGAAAGTGGCGAATGCATTGACTCCCGTGCTCTCCGTTTTGGTATGGAGCAGGCCATCCGTGTCGGTTGCGGCCGATATAAGTGCGACTTCTTCGGTCAGTGTCCCTGTGGCGGTGTCGTGCGTGACCGTAATGCGAAATTCGGTGAGGCCATCGTCCGGATTCGTGCCGAAGAGCTTAACCGGGTCCGGCGGTGGGTTTATCTGTTTCTGCGCCCGTTCGGACGCGGTCTGGAAGTCGAACTTCCCGCGAATTTCGAACAGCACCAGATGGTTACGCTCCAGGCGAATGCGCAGATGCAGCGCCCGGAAGAAGTTGGAATCAGGCTTCCGGATCTTAGCTTGGCGCTCAGGCTTTATCTGAAGAAACACGGTGCCGTCAATTGTGTGGTGCTGGTCGCGGATCTGTTTGGAGACATAGACCTCGTGACGCTCAAAGGTGTAGCCGTTAACAGAAACCTGCGTTTGGATGTTGGCGGGACTAACGCCGGAATTCACTAGCGCTTGACGGACATTGTTCAGCCTCGTCTGAGCTGCTGCTCGAGCTGTGGCTTCTGCTTGGAAAGGATTTCCAAACGGAGGATGAAACTCGTACTCTTGACAGAAGGTCTCCAGAAATATTGGAGGAGGAACAAGGTTCGGGTCCGCAAGCACTTGGCTCCAGTTGATCGGCGCAAGAATTGCTTGGATGTTGCTCACGGAGGGCGGCGTGGCGCTCGGGTAAGGGATTGGCAATAGGATGGAAGAGTTTGGCAGCAAGATGGAAGCGTAGGTCACGGCCCAAGAATCGAGGTGGAACGACACGGGCACTTTTGGGTCGGTGCCGTACGGGATCTTAATCTGCCCTCCGGATAGCGCTCCCGGGGTCACGGCCAAGGCATATTGGTTCTGGATCGGATCGAGATAGAAAAAGCCGTCCAAGGGTTGAAGTTTGGAGGGTATAAGCCCCTTGCATCTGACGACTTGGCTGACCTGCCCCAGCCCGGCTTTGGGCTCCACTCGGATGGTCTCGCGGTACTTAAGGGGCGAAGGACCGGAATCCTGGCCAACGATTGTGATTAATTTTGCGCCGGCGGGGATCTTCCAGAAGGGAGAAGCGCCAACTGCGCCTTGCTTGAGATCCCCGTTCACCAGCACCGTATAGGGAGGCACACCGCCCTGGTAAACGGGGAAGCTCAACCAGTAGTCTTGTGCCGGATTCAGATCGACCCGGCTCGTATAGGTCATGCTGCTGGTAGTGCGCGTCAAGATGCGCTTGTCTCTGTCGATGGTCTGTACGATCGGTCCACCATCGCTAGTGGAGAATCCCGGCACGAAACCCATAAAATCGGGTTTCTCGATATCCAGACCGAATTCGCCGGAGACGCCATTGTTGAAATCGATGACCAGATCGTTGGCGTAGACCGCAAATTCCAGGCCCTTCGCGGCGTTGGGCGCGGCATACAGTCGGACTTGTGGGAAGTAGAGGCCCTGAAAGTCTTCGCCCGTGCCGAATTTGGCGAGTATTTGCGGTGGCGTGACCTTGTCCGAAAGATCCAGAATTGCGCTTTCGAACCCAAACCCCCAGGCCCCGCTGTCGTGAAGCGTCCAAGCCGGGTCCATGGAAACGAGTTGACCGGCGCCTTCGTCGAATAGGTCATCCAGTCCTTCCACACCCCTGCGCAACAGGCTGACTTTTGGGTCTCCCCATTTATCGTCTTGAGAGATCTGCAGAGCGATGTTGGGCAGAAGGATCTCGACGGGACCGGGGACGTCCGGAACCAGCATTCCTTCCGAATCGAGCTTTGCCGGTTTGAAGGAAGGCGGAAGGCGTAATGTCAGCGTGCGGAAGAGCAATTCCAGCCGGAACGCCGTGCCAGGATAATCCGAGTTTGGCTTCGAGGTAAGGGGAACCTCCCCCAAGTCGCCGAAAATCTTGGCCAGCGAGGCGAACTCCGGCTTATTGGGATCGACTACGCTGGAAATATCTGGCGAACCTCTTCTGGGAATCGTCAATCGGAAGAGAATGTTGAGATCTTTGAGTGAGCCCTTCGTCCCAGGATGAAATACCGGTCCGAGCGCGTGGTTCTGGAATTCGAGATCTTTGAGGTCTGCTGGGTCCTCTCCAAATGTGGTAACGCCCGAGTAAACCACGGCATCGTCGTTCCAGGCGGTGTTGAACGAAGCCACTTCAAGAAACGGAATAAAACGAATCCGGCTTAGCGGCCCGCCCAAGAACTCGGGCGCGACCAAATCGGTCAGGTGCAGAGCCAAGCTATTTCCTTTCCATACTCAGCCACTCTAAAAATGATTGCTTTGTGAGGTAGACCCAAGGCCCAAGTTGCAGCCGACTGAAAGCATATCAGTTTATCACCCTGTTTACGTAAGCGTTTCGAGGAGAGGTTCCAGCGCAGAGTGCCCGACATGAGCCGATCCCGACTAGCCGCATGCACGAATAGTGCTGAATTCGCCGTGCAGGTCCCTGAACGCGCGAGCAGCGTTCGTGGAGCCGAGCTTCGGGTTGGCGCCCCGAAATCGTCAAATCAGTGTGACATTCACGGTCTTGCTTCGGGAGAGAACAGCGCTTCAATCAATGGTTCAAGCCACCGACGATCTGCCGCAGCACCGTAGCCATCCCAAGTTTCAATCGCGGCTTTGATGCGCACGGCCTCGGCGTCTGTAAAGCTGAACTCCTTGGCTGGCAGCGTGAGCGCCGGGTTCCAAACCATCCGCTCCTGCCCGTTCACGAGTTCACGCTTGAGTTCAATAGTCTTCTCCTCGTCGGTAACGAGGGCGAGTCTGTCCTGCACCGCCCAAATCGCGCGAATAGATCCCACATCTGCCCGTTGCGCGCCCAGGAGCGCGTGCAGGTTCAAACGCTGGGCGTGGTCCAACGTGAGTTTCATCGTTTTTTGTTCCTTTCGGAATTATGGGTTTGTATAAAGCAGGAGGTAGCCTGCGGTGGTCCCTGCGGGATTCTTCACTTCAATCACTCCGGCCCAGCCGTTGGGGTTCACCGCGCTGCGGAGTTGCGAGAGCATATAGCCGTTCCCGGTACCGCCCGCGATGGTGACTTCGCCCGCGCTGTTCACCGCGAACAGCAGGTTATCCGCGAGATTCGATCCGGGGCCATAAGCCCGCAACGGTGACTCCGCATTGTCCTTTGCGGAGATCACGACCGCGCCGCAGGCGACTCCGGCTGCGACTTTCGCCGTCTGCGATGCCCAAGTCCTGGCGTATCCGTTCTTTGGATCGTTCCCCTGCTGCAGGCAGGCGCCCCACAGGTAGATGGCACCGCTCGTCCAGTTGTCGGCGTTGCCGGCGAACTGGCGCACGACTATCCACAGCCCGGTCTGGCCGCCCGCGAGCGTCCCCGTGATTTTGAACCGTTGCCATGCGGTTGTGAGCGTGATGCTCGTCGGGCCCGCGAAATAGCCGGCATAGGCGTTGTCCACAATGGCGATGGACACCTGCTTCGTTCCCGACGCGACCTTCGCCCACACGTAGAACGTGTACTGGCCTCCGGACGCGAGGCCAGCAATCTGCTGCTGAATGATCGGCGTCGCGGTCACCGCCGTGATGGTGTCCGCGGTCGTGTTGCCATCCGGCGCGGCGACGGCGTTCGCGGTGGCCGAGCACGACCCGCCGTTCTTGTCCCAGGTCGCGACGGTGAAGTCCTCGGAGTACTTCGCCATGTTCTCGAAGGGACCGCCGACCGTTTGGAACGCGCCGCACTCGAACGATTGGAAGTGGGAGTCGAGGTACGCCCACTGGTTGTTCGCCGCCACATAACCGAAGGAAGCGCCGCCGGAGCCATCGCGCAGGACCAGTGTGCTGGCCGTCGCGCTGGCCGTTCCCGACGTGCACGCGTTATCGAGGGTGCCGCTCATAATGTCGGTGGCGGCGTGGGTGTGCACGGCGTTCGCCTTGACCGCGCTTGTCCCGTTCGGCTTTGAGTTTCTCAATGATGGTGTTCAAATCCACTCTACGCCGCTTTCAGGAGCCTCGCGATATATTCGTGCCGCCACGGTGAACCTTGACGGGTCCGGATCTTCAACCGGTTCAACTGGTCGGCGACCCGCCGAACGAAGTCAACAATACGCTTCAATTCACGGCAGTCGTCCTGGTTG
>OCZT010002166.1_pt1 | contig 20352 bp, 19 predicted proteins | sample 1539031 | NCBI WGS metagenome assembly OCZT01 (sample SAMEA3539308, study PRJEB22396) | soil metagenome | biome: tundra; feature: field; material: soil | place: USA | collected 2010-05 | depth 0.15 m | reverse complement strand
AAATATAATGTTGTTGAGCCACATACTTATAATGCAGAATATTTTGAAGATGGAGACCCGTTTACCGAAACCATCAAGAAAACAGGAATCGAAATAAAAATCTGATTATGGAGAATAAAGAATCAAAAGCCCTACTTGAAATTTGGGAAGCAAAAGAAAAACTCTACGAGGAATTAAAGAATATTCCTGTAGGAAAAAGAGTGGAACTATTGCAAGAGAAAGCAAAACGAGCAATGGAAAAGTTTTTTAAAAATAAGAAGGTAGATATTCAATTAAAATAATAATTTTGTTCCCTTTGTTCAAGTATTAATTTATTGATTTCATTCTTTTAGCTTTCTTATAGTTTTTATTGTCTTTGCCCCATTCCTAATTCCTAATTGAGTTCATGGACGTTCACGATAAACAAACCCGCTCCTACAATATGAGCCGCATAAAGGGCAAAGACACCAAACCTGAGTTATTGGTGCGCAAGTTCCTCTATGCACATGGTTTTCGATATAAACTCCACGATAAAAAACTCCCCGGCAAACCCGATATTGTTTTACCTAAATACAATACCGTTATTTTTATGCACACCATTGCTAACGAAATTATGTGTAATTTTCGCCTCCAAATTATTAATAAACACTTCAAAATTAAGTTCCATAATATATGAACCGACATTTTTATTCTGCGTCAATTTCAAATTTCCTAATTGAATCTGAACAAAGTATATTTGGAGCATTAAGTCAAAACAGTGGGTTTGCTGATGAACCCACTCAAAAGTTTGCTTGGAGCCAACAAATAAGTATATTAAAAAATGTTTTAAATAATCTCGAAGGATCGATTTTCTTTGAGTATTCAATTCCAAGAATGGGTAGCAGGATTGATGTTGTTTTAATTATAAAAAATGTCATATTCATTTTAGAGTTTAAAGTAGGCGAACATGAATTTTTACAAAGTGCCTTCGACCAAGTTATGGATTATGCACTCGACTTAAAAAACTTTCATGAAACAAGTCATGAACATTTGATTGTTCCTATCTTGATATCGACAAATGCAAAAGTTGCCTTCCCAACAAACATTGAAATGCGCCATAAAGACAATATTCTTTTTCCAATAAAATCTAATTCTGATTTATTGAATGAAATTTTATTAAATGTTCTTGCATTTTCTGAAGGGGAAAATATTAATTCTAAAGATTGGGAAACTGGAAAATATTCGCCAACTCCTACAATTATTGAAGCGGCAATGGCTTTATACAATGGTCATTCAGTATTGGATATTTCAAGAAGCGATGCAACGGCAAAGAATTTAAGAGTTACTAGTTCATCCATTTCAAAAATAATTTTTGACTCAAAAGAAAAAGGAGAAAAGGCAATTTGTTTTGTTACTGGAGTTCCAGGTGCTGGAAAAACTTTAGTTGGACTCAATATTGCAGGAAAACATTTTAATAAAGAAGAGCGATCATCTACGGTTTTTCTTTCTGGAAATGGTCCGTTAGTTAATATTTTAAGAGAAGCGTTAACAAGAGATAAAGTCAAGCGGGAAAAGTTAAAAGGGAAAAAAGTTAGAAAAGGAGAAATTTTTAGTTCGGTTAAGGCAGTTATCCAAAATGTTCATAATTTTAGAGATACTTGTTTAAGAGATTTTGATGCTCCTCCATTCGAACATGTTACAATTTTTGATGAAGCCCAAAGAGCTTGGAATAAGGAACAAACTGTTAATTTCATGAAGAGAAAAAAGAATCAACCAAATTTTGATTTTTCTGAACCTGAATTTTTAATTTCATGTCTTGATAGACATAAAGATTGGGCAGTAATTGTTTGTCTCGTTGGAGGTGGGCAAGAAATCCATATAGGTGAAGCGGGAATAAGTGAATGGATTTTATCCTTAAATCGATCATATCCCAAATGGCATGTTTATGTTTCAGATAAATTACAAGATAGTGAATATGCAGCTGGTAAAGCTTTAGAAATATTAGAGACTCATGAACATGTTGTTTATAAAGAAGATCTTCATCTCAGTGTTTCCTTACGTTCTTTTCGTGCTGAAAATCTTTCATTATTAATAAAAAATCTTCTTGATTTAAATATTGAGGAAGCTCAAAGAAATTATAAATTATTGAAAAATAAATATCCTATTGTTTTAACAAGAGATTTATCCAAAGCAAAAAAATGGTTAAAAGAAAATGCAAGAGGAAGTGAACGTTATGGACTTGTTGTTTCTTCACAAGCCCAAAGACTCAAACCTTTTGCCATTGATGTTAAATCTCCAACCGATCCAATTCATTGGTTTTTGGATGGGAAAGAAGATGTTCGTTCTTCCTATTATTTAGAGGATGTCGCAACAGAATTTGATATTCAAGGATTGGAATTAGATTGGTCATGTGTTACATGGGATGGAGATTTTCGTTATTCACCAAAAGGATGGAAGCATTTTTCCTTTGTTGGTTCTAAATGGAATAATATAAAAAAAGAAGAACGACAACTCTATCTAAAAAATGCTTATAGAGTTCTTTTAACAAGAGCGAGGCAAGGTATGGTGATTGTTGTTCCTGAAGGAGATATTGAAGACCACACAAGGAAATCAGAATATTATGATTGCACTTTTGATTATCTCAAAGAAATTGGATTTACTATTATTTAGTTTACATTTCTAATATTAATAAATGAAAAATCAAAAGCTACTTGAAGCAATTGCAGACATCTCTTACATTGCAGGTTCTCATAATTATTCTTCAGGAAATTCAAGACAAGATATTTCTGAATTTATTTATTGGGCAGTACAATTTGAAAAACAACATTCAAAAACTGATTGGGATAAGGAAGATTACATTCTTGCAATTGATGATTTTACAATAGGCAAGCTAAAAGTAGCGGCATTGGTAATTTAACTTTCATTGAAAATTTAGGGAAAATTCCCTAATTGAAACCTACCAAAACCTATTATATTCGCGCGAATATCATTTCAACCATTTGAAGGAACTAAATTTATAAAAACTAATTATGAAAGAAAAGGAAATCATCATTGCAGGAAAAAGTAAAAACCCTTTGAAGGTTAAGAGATTCGGATATGGTACCATGCGCCTTACCGGTGAGGGAATATGGGGCGAACCGGTGAACAGGATGGAGGCTTTGCAGATATTAAAGAATTGTATGATTGAGGGCATTAATTTTATTGATACTGCCGATTATTATGGTGAGGATGTGACGAATAGATTGATAGCCGAGGCGCTGTATCCATATCGAAAAGACTTGGTAATCTGTACGAAAGTGGGCGGCGCACGGAAGCCTGACAAAAGCTGGGTTGCATTTAATCGTCCTGAGAATTTGCGGAGTAGCATTGATAATAATCTCAGGACTTTGAAACTGGAACAGATAACGTTGGTTCATTTCAGGATAATTGCGGGCGGTGATGTACCTTTCAAGGAATCTATGGATGCGATGTTTACCCTGCAAAAGGAGGGAAAGATAGTACATGTGGGTGTGAGTAATATTAATCCGGAGGAGTTGAAAACAGCGATGACGATAGGAGCAATTGCCACGGTGGAGAATATGTATGGGCATGGTCAGCGTACTTCGATTCAGTTGATGCATGGGGGTATAACGCGAGGCGGTGAAGAAGTTTTGAGTATTTGTGAAGCAAATGAAATTCCGCTGATTCCTTATTTCTCATTGATTAATTCCTTGCCAAAGCATGATAAAAGGATTGCTATAATTGCAGAAAAATATAATGCAACTGATGCACAGATAAACCTTGCGTGGCTTTTACATCGTTCGCCATGGATACTGCCAATACCGGGGACTTCTAAATTAAAGCATTTTGAGGAGAATGTGAAGTCTGTTGAGATTGAATTGAGTAGGGAGGATATGGAGTTTTTGGAGTGAGATATAATTTCGGCTCTTCGTAACAAACTGTGGGAACATATTTATAATAGAAAGGAGCCACAGATTCACAGATTAAATTATTAAAAAGGAATTAACACAGATTCTCCCGATTAATCGGGAGAGAAAATTTAAATCATTTCATGATTAATTTATAATTTGTGAATCTGTAGCTTCTTTTTACTCGCACATTTAGCAAACATTTGCTAATTGAACTCTGTCCAAACCAATTATATTCACGCGGAAATTATTGAATCCTTTCTATTTAAGGCGATTTGACAAACTAATCCTGCGTTCTTGCGTGTAAGTCCATAAATCATTACAAGTATTCTTCCTTTAAGGTATTGATTCCCTGTATTTATAAACGATTTGTTATACCTGAAATGAGAAATATCTCTTAAATCGAAGAGTGCACCTTATCATGTTTTTACTGCGATAGGATCTTTTTCAATGAAAAGATGCTTTTCATCTCTATCGAAATGGTGTTTATCTTGTCAGACTTGTATTGCAAGTCTGACGACTTATGATGCAAGTCCAACGACTTGTGATGTAAGTCTAACGACTTGTGATGCAAGTCCAACGACTTGTGATGTAAGTCCAACGACTTGTGATGCAAGTCCAACGACTTGTGATGTAAGTCCAACGACTTGTAATGTAAGTCCAACGACTTGTGGTGCAAGTCCAACGACTTGTGATGCAAGTCTAACGACCTGTGATGCAAGTCGGAGGAGACAACCGGAAAAACCATGATTTTCTACCCTGAAATTGATACTTTTTGGCTAAAAACAACAAATATGGCAGACTTTTACTTCTTTTCAGGTTTTAGACTGACATTCTGTCGCAATTCGATAAAAGGAAATATTTCAAGGTCCTTGTTTGGATTTAAGAAGATATAGTATGTTTTGAATTATCAAGACTTTGTGTTGGGTAATTCAAATCTTAATGCAAAAACTAATATTCCAGAAATCCCCTCATCATCTTCCGAACCTTTCTTATCATTGGGAAGATGATGAAGGAAACAATTTCTCAGTATCTTTTGAAAGTCCTTCGATTTATCGGGGGACTTTCCTTTTTTTAATTGGTAGCCGAATTTTAAACGTGATAAATAACCTGGTTATAAACCAATAAACCGATAATAATCAACATGAGGATTTCCACCCAGAATGTTTTTTTAACGGAGAGGAAGAAATAGGAGGTGAAGATGGAAAGGGGGACAGCTATTATACAAAAATGATCGAGAAATATTTTCGGAGATAAAAGAAATGATGTGCCGGAAAATAATAAAAAGAACAATAATACTACCTGGAAATTTCTGGATTTAATGGTGTTTCGGTAGGAATTTGATTGCAGCTTGAATAATGCCAGTAATAGGGTTGCTCCTAAGGTTGCAATAAGGGCTAACATGGGTTTGGTAAGTGTAAAATCGAACCTGATTAAATGAATGAAATATCCGGGGATTTTAATTTTCCAGAAATTCTCTAAGGTATCGAAATAAAAGTACCAGGCACTGAGGAAATAATAAGGCAGCGTTAATCCTATAACAGAAGCAATCCAATCTCTCCAGTTATAGGGACGAAGAATTGCCAATCCTATCAACAAGGAAATGAATAACATTATGGAAGGGAAATAAATAATGGATGCTACTCCTAAAAGGAATCCGCATTGAAAGACGGTGATTAAAGAAGTTGTTTTATAAAAGGATAAAATCTTGTCCAACAGAATTATTAAAAGTGTGTTTACTAAAATAATCGGGTGAAGGTTCAAAAATGGAATGAAGAGACTCATGAATACAATATAAAACAGAGCCGGTAAATAGGAGCGCTTGAAAAGTACTTCGTGCTTATTAATTATATTATTGAGGTATATGGCTTGAAAAATCAATAATCCTAAGGCTATAATTTTATAAATGATAGCTGTTCGGGGATTGTAATACAATAAAAGGAGTTTATAAACGGGCATTGCATCGGAAGTGGGAAGTGGTGATTGATGTATGAATCCTTCAATCCATAGAAGTAAAACCAATACCGGAACGGCAAAAAGTGTTGCAGGTTGGTTGGATTTAAAAAAACGGATTAACATGAGGCGAAAATACAGAAGATAATCGAAAAGGAGCCACAGATTCGCAGATTAAATTATTTGAAAGGAATTAACCTAGATTAAATCTGTGAAAACTATAAAGAATCATAATTAATTTTAATTTGTGAATCTGTGGCTGCTTTTTAACACACATTTTGGCAAATAACCAGAATAATATTTTAAATATTTTGGCAGGGAAGTAATAATCACTATTTTTGCGCCTGATTAAAGGATAAAAATATGGATGCTTTCTGGAATTTTTTAAACTCGTGCTTTCAAAAGTTGTTTTCGTTGATGAACAAATTGGAAATGACTCCTAATAGAATATTTCTGGTAATAGGATTTATTGGTGCTATTGGTTGGATAATTTATCAATATCAGCATCGTCACGAAGAAAAAGGTAAAGTTACCCACAAAGAAAACTAATCGAAGGATTACTTTTCAATTTATATATCCATTTATACTAATGGATATTTTCCTCCTACATTAAATCTTTTCCAATATCTTTCCGGTAATATTTTCCGGAGAAATCTATTAAGGCTGCATTTTTATAGGATTGCTCAGAAGCTTCTTTTATATCTTTACCGTAAGAAGTAATTGCAATAACTCTCCCCCCTGAAGTATTAATATCCTTTTTATCTTCTGAAAATGCAGTCCCTGCATGGAAGACTAAACTATTTTGAACTTTATCGAACCCGATAATTGGAAATCCTTTATTGTAATCGCCGGGGTAACCTCCTGAAACAAGCATTATGGTAACTGCGGTTCTTGGGTCAATTTCCAATGTTTTTTCATTTAAAGTTCCATTAGCAACGCCAATAAATAAATCAACTATATCTGATTTGATTCTTGGAATCACAACTTCTGTTTCGGGGTCGCCCATTCTTACATTATATTCAATTACGAATGGATTACCATTTACATTCATCAAACCGATAAAGATGAAGCCTTTGTATTCTATTCCTTCATTCTTTAAACCTTTTATTGTTGGTTTAATAATTTGTTCTTCAACTTTATTCAGAAATGTTTCATTGGCAAATGGAACCGGGGAGACTGCACCCATTCCTCCGGTGTTTAAACCTGTATCACCATCACCAATTCTTTTATAATCTTTTGCTGAAGGGAGGATTTTATAATTTGATCCATCGGATAAAACAAAAACGGATAATTCGATGCCTTCAAGAAATTCTTCAACAACTACTTTAGTGCTTGCCTTTCCGAATTTAGCACCGGCGAGCATTTCGGTAAATTCTTTTTTTGCTTCATTGATATCATTGGAAATAATAACTCCTTTGCCCGCTGCCAGTCCATCTGCTTTTAAAACAATTGGTGTTTTTTGTTTATCCAAATATGCTAATCCTTCTTTTAGAGTTTCTATTGTGAAACTCTGATAGGCTGCAGTAGGGATATTATTTTTCTGCATAAATCGCTTTGCAAATTCTTTGCTGCCTTCTAATTGCGCACCGTCTTTTCTTGGTCCGATTACCGGAATTGATTTTAAATACTTATCTGATAGGAAGTAATCATGAATGCCTTCAACTAATGGGTCTTCCGGACCAACAACAACCATTTCAATTTGATTTTCGATGACGAATTTCTTTATTGCTTCAAAATCTGTTGGATTGATTTTTATGTTTTCGCCGTGTTGAGATGTGCCGGCATTTCCGGGGGCAATAAATAGTTTTTCACATTGCGGGCTTTGTGCTAATTTCCATGCTAAAGCATGTTCTCTGCCACCTGAGCCTATAAGAAGTATATTCATTGATAAATATAATTTTGTTTAGCCGGCAAAGCTAATTGAAAATAATGAAAACTACTGATTGAGGGGAAGAATAAATTATCCTTTCAAAGCCTCTGCACCACCTACAATCTCCAGAATTTCTCCTGTAATTGCTGCCTGACGGGCTTTGTTGTAAGATAATTTCAATGCTTTGAGTAATTCCTGAGCGTTATCGGTAGCTTTATTCATTGAAGTCATACGAGCACCGTGTTCCCCTGCATAACTTTCTAAAATGGTTTTATATAATGTTATTTTCAAAGACTTTGGAATTAAATCGTTAACAATTTCTTCCTTATCCGGCTCAAAAATATAATCATTAATCTTTTTGCTCTTTTGTGATTTATCCTTTGCAGGTGGCATTATCGGAAGATACTGCTCAGTCATTACATTTTGTACGGCAGCATTCTTAAACTGGTTGTAAACAATCTCCACCTTGTCATAAGTTCCATCCGCAAACTCCTTCATTATTTTTTCTGCAATCGGAGCGATATTTTCAAACCTTAAATCAGCATAAATAGAATTATATTGACCTGCAAAAAGTTCCGGTTTCTTTGAAAAATAATCAGAAGCTTTTTTTCCGATGGCTAAAATCTTTACATTGCCTTCCTTAACCTGGGCAGCATATTGGGTAGAAAGTTTAATATTGATATTTCGAATTACATTGGCATTAAAACCACCACATAATCCTCTGTTTGATGTAACAGCAACAATCAACACTTTCTTAACAGGTCTTTGTTTTGCATAAGCACCACCGGCACTACTATCAAGATTTTCAGAAAGATTTTCGAGGATTTCTTTCAGTTTGGCAGCATAAGGACGCATCTGAATAATAGCATCCTGTGCCTTCCTCAACTTGGCAGCAGAAACCATTTTCATAGCTTTAGTAATCTGCTGCGTGGAAGTAACTGATGCAATTCTAATCCTGACCTCTTTTAAACTTGCCATTGGTTTATGCTGATAAAATTATACTTTATACTTCGGTGTCAATTCCTTCGCAGCATTCTCAAGAACGGCAGCAATATCATCTGTAAATTTTCCTTGTTGTAAAGCTGTTAAAGTATCTTTATGTTTTACTTCAAGATAATTCAGATATTCCACTTCAAATTCTTTAACACGCTTTACGGGAACATCTCTCAATAAACCTTTTGTACCACAGTAAAGAATGGCGGTTTGTTTTTCAACAGTCATTGGAGAATATTGTGCTTGCTTAAGGATTTCAACGTTACGAGAACCTTTATCCAACACAGATTTCGTAGCAGCATCTAAATCGGAACCGAACTTGGAGAAAGCTTCCAATTCGCGATATTGCGCCTGATCTAACTTTAAAGTACCAGCCACTTTCTTCATGGATTTAATCTGAGCATTACCACCAACACGCGATACCGAAATACCTACGTTGATAGCAGGTCGAACGCCTGAATTGAAAAGATTTGTTTCAAGGAATATCTGACCATCTGTGATTGAAATAACGTTGGTAGGGATATATGCAGATACGTCACCGGCTTGGGTTTCGATGATTGGAAGAGCAGTTAATGAGCCGCCGCCTTTTACCATCGAACGAATGCTTTCAGGAATATCATTCATTCCTTGGGCAATCTTATCATTGTTATTAACCTTAGCTGCACGCTCCAATAAACGGCTGTGAAGATAAAACACATCACCAGGATATGCCTCACGACCAGGAGGGCGACGTAACAACAAGGAAACCTCACGATATGCAACAGCTTGTTTCGATAAATCATCATATACAATCAAAGCTGGACGACCGGTATCACGGAAGAACTCCCCGATAGCCGCACCTGCAAGCGGAGCATAAAACTGCATCGGAGAAGGATCGGAAGCAGAAGCGCAAAGTACTACTGTATAAGGCATCGCACCGTTTTCATCTAATGTTTTTACTATCTGAGCAATCGTTGAACTCTTTTGTCCGATACCTACATATATGCAATAAACAGGTTGTCCTTTTTCGTAGAATTCTTTTTGGTTGATGATGGTATCAATTACAACAGCGGTTTTACCTGTCTGTCTGTCGCCGATTACCAATTCACGCTGACCACGACCGATTGGAATCATTGCATCAATAGCTTTGATTCCTGTCTGTAATGGTTCATTTACAGGTTGACGATAGATAACACCAGGTGCTTTTCTTTCGATAGGCATTTCATAAGTAGGACCTAAGATTGGACCTTTGCCATCAATTGGAGTTCCGAGGGTGTCAATAACGCGTCCTAACATTCCTTCTCCAACATTGATGGAAGCGATTTTGCCTGTTCGTTTTACCACATCACCTTCTTTGATGTTATTGGAACTACCTAATAATACTGCACCAACGTTATCTTCCTCAAGGTTCAAGGCGATACCTCTCAATCCGTTTTCGAATTCGATAAGTTCGCCTGATTCAACTCTTGATAAACCATATATACGGGCAATTCCATCACCCACTTGCAATACCGTGCCTACTTCTTCAAGTTGGGCTTCGGATTTGAATCCTGATAATTGTTCGCGAAGTATTGCGGATACTTCATCGGGTCTTATTTCTACCATCTTTAAATTTATTATTTATTATTTTCTATTTATTATTTATAGTTGGATTGCTTCGGAACTCCTTGGCAATCGCACGTAAACTCTTTGCAATACTTGCATCGAATTGCTTATCTCCCAACCTCAATATAAATCCTCCAATCAAATCTTTATTTACTCTTTCCAACAACTCCACTTCCGATTTTGTTTCTCTTTTTAAGATGGACATTACCTCTGCTCTCAACTTATCATCCAAGCCTGTTGCAGAAGTTATCACTGCCACCTGAATACCTTTATTTATCTTATATAAATTAACAAACTGACGAGCAATGCCTTCAATATGTTCTTCTCTTCCTTTGCGGGTGATGATATCAATAAAAGCAATCGATAACTTATTCATCTTATCACCAAAAAGCTTTTTCATGATTGCTAACTTTTTGTATCCATGAATAACAGGATTCTTTAGCATGGCAGAAAGTTCGCGGTTAGATGCACAGGTTTTGATTAATAAATCCATATCATTTTTAACTGCCTCCAAAACATTTTGTTCGAGAGCAAGTTCAATTAATGACTTGGCGTATCTTCCTGCAACTTTAGTTTCAGCCATTTGTTAGTTCAGATTAACGTCCTTCAAAAGATTTGCCATCAAGGCTTTTTGCTTGTCATCATTTGCTAATTCATGACGAAGGATTTTCTCTGCTATCTCAACAGACATTAATGCCACTTGATTTTTTAATTCAGCTATTGCGGCATTTTTCTCTGTGTTGATTGCTTCTCTTGCAGATTTCAAAAGTTTGTTTGCTTCGGCAGATGCTTTTGTTTTTGCTTCGGCAATGATTTCATCTTTTGTGACGCGGGCTTCTTTCAGCATGAGATCTCTTTCGGCTCTTGCCTGGTTTAATAATTTCTCATTATCAGCTTTCAGGGCAGCCATTTCGAGTTTTGTTTTCTTGGCTGTATCCAATGCATCTTGAATGGAACCTTCACGGTCTCTCAAGGCTTTCAGAATCGGTTTCCAGGCAAACTTGCCGAGGATAAACAACACTATTCCGAATGAAAGGGTCATCCAGAAAATCAGTCCAATCGCGGGTTTTACTAAATCCATTTTATATCTATTGTTTTATTTAAAATCTTTTAAAAATCTGCATCTCAACCAACCGTTGAGATACAGATTTGTTTGAATTGACCCGACTTATTATTTCAAGAAAATAACAAGAAGTCCGATTACCATTGCGAAGAAGGCAGCACCTTCAACGAGGGCAGCGGCAAGGATCATGTTTGCACGGATATCGCCCATTGCTTCTGGCTGACGGGCAATAGCTTCAAGTGCACTGCCACCGATTTTTCCGATACCGATACCTGCACCTACTGCTGCAAGTCCTGCTCCTAAACCGGCGATTCCGTAACCGATTCCTACATTTGGTCCTGAAAGAACCTGATCTAATAAAATTGTTGATAACATATTTATAATTATTTAAAGATTAAAGAAATTCATTTATATTACTGTTTGTTGTTCGGTGTCGGGATGAGGCGGATGATGTGCTTCTTCCACTGCTGCTCCGAAATATATTGCTGATAATAAAGTAAACACATAAGCCTGAAGAAATGCTACCAGTAATTCTAACATGCCCATAAACACTGTAAATAAAACTGAAACCACTGATACACTATATCCAACTCCTTTGTTCATCTCAGCAAAAATAAATATCAAACAGAAGAAAGATAATGCAATGATATGTCCTGCTAATATATTTGCGAAAAGTCGAATCATCAAAACAAAAGGACGAAGGAAAACACCGAGTATTTCAATCGGGGTGAGGAGGACTAAAACCCAAGCAGGTACGCCGGGCATCGCTATGATGTGTCTCCAGTAATGTTTGTTTCCGCTTACTGTTGTGATGATGAAGGTGAATAGTGCCAGAGTTAAAGTTACTGCGATGTTACCGGTAACGTTGCTGCCTCCCGGAAGGAAAGGTATCAAGCCTAAAAGATTTGTCATCAATACAAAAAAGAAAATCGTGAGAAGAAAGGGCATGTATCTGGCATATTTCTTTTCGCCGATGGATGGGATTGCTACATCATCTCTCACAAAAAGAATTAATGGTTCGACCAGGGACTGCATTCCTTTTGGAGCTAAATCTTTTCTTCGGGTATATGCCTTTGCTACTGAGATAAATATCCAGCACATCAAAAATGCGATGAAAAGAATGGAGGCTGTGTTTTTTGTGATGGAGAAGTCCCAGATTTTGGATGTGGCTTCTTCATCAACTTTGCCGGTGGCATCAACTGCTACTATGTGATTTTCTTTTATTGCTAATCCTTCATAAGCCACCTTACCTTGTTCGAAATTGGAGGATGAGAATACTTTTAATCCGCTGCCCTGAACATATAATATAATAGGTAGAGGAACATGTAAATCTCCTGCAATATGCCAATCATGAGAATCAGAAATATGGTCTATAATCAGTTCTCCGGCGTTGAATTTCTCTGATTTTTCTTCGGTTTTGGTTTCATCATTAGCCAAAACAACTGAATTTCCTGAAAAGAGGGCTGTGAGGAGAAGGAAAAGTATTGATTTTATTAGGGTTTTCAAAGGAATTATATTAAAAACTTATCGGGCATTTCATTTTAGCGGCGCAAAACTACTAAAATATCTCCGATAAAAAAATGGGGACTTGATTTTTTATTGGGATTTTGTTTGTAGTTTATTATGGATGTTATGTTGATAGAACACCGATGACACGGATGTTACAGAAAAGGACGGATTTTTTTGTTTAGATCAGCATAAAAGTTTTACAAATTAGCGGAGAAAAATCCGCAACGAATAAGTTTCACTAAGCAACGGAGCAATATGATGACCCATCAAATTCACCTGATTTACTTTCGTGTTTGGTATAAATCCATCGAACAAAAATAATTAACCGCATCCCGACGGCATCTTCGCCAAGTTCGAGGATATATTTGGCTTTTGTTATTACCTTTTTATCGGTACATTCCTTTGCAGTAGCGGGAGGCATACCTTTCCGTTCAATGAGCGACCAGCATATTTCAATATCAGTATATCTGTTCAGTTTAGAAGCTCTCTTGCTGGATTTAGTGATGCGACAGGTTATTTCGACATTGCCACCACCAAGAGGCGTTAAACCAACAACTACCGTTTCTGTGATTTTTGCATGGGTTCTTCGTTTTCTGCGGTCTGTTTTTTTTCTGATATTCAATGTGGATGTGTCCTTGATAGTGATGGCACTGTCAGGAATATCGGAATAAACTTCCACCAGGGCGGCTTTAATTTGTTTTTTTAATTTATCTTTCTCTTTTTTAAAAGTCTGGGTATGTGTGGATTTGGCTAATCCGAGCGGATATACATAATTCCAGGTATGTTCAGTTCCATTGGTTCCCGGAGGCGGACCAATTGGATTAGTGACTCCGCCCATTAAATCGGTGAAAGCAGTAAACTTTATACTATCCACATGCAGACGGGTTCGAACGGCAGGAGTCATATAATTCATAACCCCATTAAAATACGTATTCAAATCCGGTTCATTCCTCGGAAACATGATTAAGATAATTATCCAATCAATTAAAATTACAGATGCGCGGATTTCGTTTACATCCTCGTTAATGCCTGTGGAAGCAATTAAAGTGGAGTTTATTCTGCCCATCAAATCCTTCCCGTTTTTCCCTTCATTTTTCTTTTCATTCTTAATGGCATGATGTTCCTTTTTTCTTAATTTGTCATTTTCTTTCTTTAATCTTTTATTCACATTTTCCTGAAGATAGGACTTAACATTCTCTTCTGTTTTGTTCACTTTTGGAGTAGCGCCTCCATCATTTAACTGTTTGGTTGCTGACATATTGTTATCATTTACTTATTATTTCTTGGTCTTTCAGATATGCTAATACGCAGCATCAAGTTGTTGCTACGTAGCAATAAGTTAATGTTACGTAACAATAGCCTGATGTTGCGTAACAACAGATTGATAATACGTAACAATGGATTAATGCTACGTACCATCATGTTAATGTTACGCAGCAACGAATCAATGTTACGTATCATCAAGTTAAGTATATGTATAACTATGTTAAAATTATGAATCGTCATATAATTCTGTTATCTGGCAAAGATAGGAATTCTAATTGGATTATCGGGAGCTAGTTTGTGAAATTATTGATTCAGATTTAAAGTTTGAAGAAGGTGTGGTGATAATCTTAAACTTCAAACTTATTCATTCACAAATTTCCCTCTCAGGGTTTCTTTTTCTCCTTTTATCTGGTAGAAATAAACGCCGTTGGGGAATTGGGAGATATTGATGATTGTTGATTGATGATTTGGGAGAGGGTTTCTCTGCCTGTTATATCTGAGATTATTAGTTGTTGATTTATTTGGGGTGAGGATTGATGAATGGTAATTTCATTTGAGGCGGGGTTGGGGGAGATGGAGATATCATTTGATTCCTTTATTTTATTTTCTCCAACACAGGATGCCCCATCCCAAGCTGCGAGCCCAAAATCATTATGACCATTAACATCATAAATATTACCACCTACGAATAATTTTCCAGATACCATATCTGCATATAAATCTCTCCCATCCCAATCTAAAACGCCCAGAAGCGGCTGCCAGGTTTGAGCATTTGTTAAACCATTTAATAATAAAGAAAGGAGGGAGAAGATTGTAATGATTTTTTTCATGTTTAAGTAATTTAGAAATGGTTTAGTTTGTTTTGAAAGGGTAAAGATAGGTAAAATATATTAATAAGGAAATCAAAATAAAAAGAACATGATGGAATCGTTTTTAATTTGGTATGGTTTTTATTAGCTTTGCCAGAGTAAATTAATACCACCTGATTATTAACCATAAACAAAATTAAATCTTATGAAAAAAGTAACAGCATTAGTAGCATGTTTGATTTTTGTAGCATTGATTTCGACTCGTGATGAGGCGAAACTTGTTACAGCGGGTAAGGACCTTATCCCCGTAAAACTATCGAAGGTTCTTGAACTTAAATTATCGCGCGAAGGAGGTGCCAATGCGGCTTCGGTGGTGTATAATCCGAAACTGAAAAAGTATATTGCATCGAAAGCGGGGAATGCAGATTTCCAAATGGGTATTTTTGATGAAAGCGGACATATTTTGACTGATGAATCGCAACGGGCACTGATTGATATCAGGGGATTGTGGTATAATCCTTCTAAAAATGCTATCCAGGGGAATTGCTATGGTTCGATAGGTTGGTTTGAATATAAACTGGGTAGTAATGGAATACCCACTGATACAAAGGTTTTGAAAGAGGGATCACATCAGCCCGATGACCAATGTGTGGGTGCTTATGATTCGAAAAACAATGTTGTTTATTTTATGGATTATTATAATAAAAGTGTTGTCAGGTATAATGGAAAATCGGCTAAGAAGGAGGGATTTGTTTTGCTTCATCCTGGTCTGACGACTCTTGATAATGGCTCGATGAATGAGACGGATATGAAGAATTATAATGTTAGTGCTGTAGTTTTTACGGGTATTGAGGGGAGTGAAATAGGGTTGTTAAACTTTGAGCAGCGAAGAATAGAGCTATATAATGTGAAGAATGGTTTGATGACGAAAGTCCTTGAACTGCCTGAAAGTGCTCCTGCCGAAATTACGATGAACTTTGCATATTGTAATGGGATTTACTGGTTGTTTGATACTACTTCTTTGATTTGGAAGGGGTATCGATAAACCACTCTTATTGCCTTAGTGAAACATCAAAGGGATCGGAGGACACTTCGATATTAAACCCCGGAAGTAATTGAAGTGTATTCAAATCAATAATAGTAACAAATCCATCTCGCCCACATACTGTTGTATGATGTGGTGCAGGTCCATTTGTGTTAACATTTCTGTTGGTTATATAAACCAATTGCGCCACATCATCAATAGCAATTCCATGTGGTTGCCAACCTGTGAAGACTGAGCCTAAAACAGTATTTGTATTGTAATTGATAATATAAACACTACCTCTCTTGCTTGGGTAAGTTGTGGTATCTTCCTGGCAGGAAACAAATAAATAAGGATGTGAAATGCTGATTCCTAATTCAGAGGGATAAGCCCCGACATGAAAAACTTGTAATAAACTATCATTTGAAGTTTGTACCATCCTTACTTCTCCTGTTCCTTGACAACTAAGGAAATATCTTGAGCCATCGGGAGTAAATGCAGCATCGTAAGAATTTTTGGAGGAGGTTGGATTGGGAGGTTGACCATCCAATGAGATTGTTTGTGGAAGATGTGGATTATTTATCGGATCGGTGACGTCCATTTTGTAATAAAAGTTTCCGGAGAGACCTGTAATGTATAATGTATTTCCATTATTGTTTAAAGTTGAGCCATGAGGATAAATGAATCCTGCACCTTGATAAACAAAGGGAGTATTTAAGTTTTCTAAATCAACATAAGCAACTAAACCGTTGTTTTCCCAATCAACAATGAAGTCATGGGTTCCATCGGGAGTGATTGAACTGGAGTTCCAGGCACGTGCATTTCCATCACCCATGATAGGAATCTTTGCAATCAATTGATCAGTAGAAGCATCAAACTTTTCAACGATATTTCCTGATGCGAAGATGACATACCAATATTTATTATCTGGAGAAACATGGACTTCGTGAGGTAGAATATTTGCTGAATCTCCGACATCAACAACACGCATCACCAGTTTAGTCTGCTGATCGAACACGGAACATATTCTGCATCCTTGATTGATAACATAAAACTTTTTTCTGTCAGGATTATCCGACCACATCACCACGCCATCACTGTTTGGTGCACCTTGAGTAATCCAGTTTTTTATGGTGGATACTTCATCATGCGTCAAGGGATTGTTGCTATAAGGCATTGTAGGAATTAATGATGGTCCGAGGTCATGAAATGTGTTGATGAAATACATCATATAACTGAAATCGGGACGATAAGGAACAACGGAGGAGCCATTGTTGCCGCCTTTAAAAAGAGATTGCCAGGTTGTTAAATCTAATCCAGAAGCACCTGGAGCACTTTGTGTATTATGACAACCCGCAATTGCACATTTTCTGACGATTATATTTGCAATGTTGGTTGGATAACCGCTTCCTGCAAGGTTTAATGCTTTATCATAAGTGCACCTTGAATAAAAGAATATGAACAGAATAATAAACGAAAAGAAAAATGTGATTACCTTTAATTTCATCTTGCTAAAAGGATTATCATAATTGAATTACAAAGATAAGGATTAAAGATATTATATAAAGAATCTTGTTGATATTTTAAAATAGAAATTGTTCTTCGGCATTGGGTCGGCATAAGGACCGTAGCGATAAAAGACGCCTATTCCTAATCTTGTAAAAGTTATTTTGATAAGATTATTTATCTGGAAGCCGCTTTCATAATAACCTTTTTCCATTGTTTTTATTTGCATTCCTGTTTGTTGTTGAGGATTATTCAGCCAGCCGACGCCTGCATTGCTGATAATTCTCAAGGCGGGTTGAAAATTCTTTTTCTTGAATAATAAATGTCCGAAGTTATGATGATAATATACCGCGAGAAAACGATTGGAAAGAAACTCATTCATGCCCATTGTTTGAAAACTATTATCGGAATAAAACGATGTATGATAAATATTTTCAATATTGGCGGCAGAACCTTTTCCATTAAATAATAACGGGTAGGGCGCATTGCCATCAACTAATCCGCCATTGATAATTATCCCTGACCTACCGACATTTCGTATGCGGAAACTCTTTTCAATCTGCAAATCATATCTTGTGTAAGAATAATTTCCCTGCAATAAATTATTCCACCCGCGCGAAATATTTAACCACACTACTGGATATTTTGTTCCGTTCGATAACTTCTGATCAAATGCTTTTACAAACTTTTCCTTATAAGCAAACCGCATTGCAATGCCTGTTTCGGTGAAATGAAAATCATTCGTCAATCCTCTGACATCATTATTAAATTGATAATTATCGGTTGCTGTTGTATGCGATTCACGGAGATAAATATTTGCCTGGATATATTTAATAAAGTTCCCGCTGATGAATGCTTTCCTGTCATCAATTGCATCCATTTTACCGATGGAGAATTTACGAAACTCATCATTCAAAAAAGATTTCTGATCATCATAAAAACTCTGTGCGCCCGATTCTATAACATCATGAGAATAGGAGCATCCAATCCTGATGTCGCGTCGTTTATAAAGCAAAATACTTGCATCTCCGCCATATTTACTCTTTTTATCCCTGAATCCATAAGCACCAAAACCTCCTATCATAAACCATTTCGAGAACTCTTTATTAGTATGAACTCCCAAGCCAAGCCTAAAACCCTCATGACGATTTTCATTGATAATCCTATCAAGATTCAAATCAAAAATACCTATCGGCAAACGATTATCGGAGAGCGCAAGGAAGAGTTTTAATGTTCTGTCAAGGTGTGCTACTTTCCCAATGCTGTCAATGACTTCATAAGTATTTCGCTCCTTTAAAGTTAAGGTATCAATCCGATATTTATTCCAGAAAGAATCATTCTGCGCTTTCATTCCTGATTGATAATCTAAAGTAATATCATCAAAACCTGATTTTCTTAATGCAGTATCAAACTTCACATCCTTTATATATGTTCTCCCAACCCCTTTTAAATCGGCTGTTCCATTAAATACACCCTTCATAATTAAATCAGTATTTAATTGTTTCGGAAACCAATGCCTGCCATCCATCAACTCATATTGCTGCTGAATCTTCATGGATAATTGCCCCGAATGTTCAGCAGGCTCGGTAATTACATTTTGAACTGCATATCCATTGGTATTGATATAAAGCACACCCTTCATCCCTTCAAAATTCTTATTCGGAAAAGGTTTGAAAGAAATTATAAATACAGTGTCTTTTCCATTCCAGGTAGTATCTTCAATATTAAAAAAATATTTATGAGTACTCCCTTTACTCAATGGATTGAGATAATTTCTTTCTAATAAAGTAAAATAATCATTATAAAAACTAAAACTCTGCATTTCGCTTGCTATCAATGAGAACTCAGGGTTCTGAAATCCTGAAACTTTACTTGCAATAACCGTTTCTTTGCTGAAATCGGGATAGAGAAATTTCTTTTCCGACACCGATTCCACAAGGAAAAGATAAGAGCTGGTCAGAAAATTCATAGTCCACTTTCTTGTACTGTCTTTTTCCAGACTGTCCTTCCGATATTTTGCAGAATCCAGTTTACGAAGCAACGCTCCTGCACCCTTTTCTTTATCGAGAGAATCTTGTTTGGTCCATGATTTCATAATCGAATCTACATTGGTTCCGAAAACAAATTTATTGTAAGTGGTATAAGTATAGGAGTGCAATTTATCAGGATTATTTTGATCGCGGTTCTCAACAGCCTTATTAATTATTCGGTTTGCAGGATTCTCCCCTGCCGTAAAAACCATCTCTTTCAAAGCAAAATGTTTTTGATTGAGATGAACATCCAGATGAATATCTTTTCGGATTGATGATTCAATATTTGCCTTATAAATATAGGTATCATATCCGAGATAAGAAAAGACAATCGAATCGAAAGGGACGATATAAGTGAGCTTATATCTGCCATCAATATCCGATATATTACCGATATTCTGACCCGGGATGAAAACGGTAACAAAAGCCAAAGGTGCATTGCTTGATTTATCACGAATGGTTCCTTCAATAGAATACTGTTGTGCAAAAACAGACGCACTAAACAAGAAAATGGCACCGATGAGAAGAAGAGGATATTTCATGGGCGCAAAGATAGGAGAGTTTTGGAAAGGATGGGAGGGAGATTTTTGATGAATGGAATTTATTAAATGGGCTGGATGTTTAAAATTGATTTAGGATACCTGACAAAAGCAAAACCTGTCGAATTTTTGGTCATATTTTACTTCATTTTACGTTGTAAACCCGATTTTCGGATACTATCGATGCGGCGTCGTTAGCTAAAATTGTTCTAAAAGTGCTAAAGTGTACCTTCACTTTAGCTGTTGACGCGACGTCAATAGCTGCTGACACGACGTCGTTAGTTGGTGACGCCACATCATAGATCGGAAGAGCACACGTCTGAACTCCAGTCACGCCAAT
>OCZT010002164.1_pt1 | contig 20354 bp, 24 predicted proteins | sample 1539031 | NCBI WGS metagenome assembly OCZT01 (sample SAMEA3539308, study PRJEB22396) | soil metagenome | biome: tundra; feature: field; material: soil | place: USA | collected 2010-05 | depth 0.15 m | reverse complement strand
TCCAGCACCTGAGTCACATCATGGCCAACGTTGCCGGGACACGATGACGTGCAGTTCTCTACCACGACCAGTGAAATAATTAGTCCAAGCTTGGCGCTATACGCCATCCGATTGGGCCGTATGGTTATTCCGTCTTTGTACCCGATTGGTACTGTCGTGACGACCTGCCCGCTTTGTACGTCAATAACGAACAGTTGCCCGTCCGTACCAACGTACAGCGTTTTTTTGTCGTCCGAAAGGACCTGATTGTAAGCATTTGGCGTCGGGACAACCACGTAGTTACTCTGAGCCATCGCCACGCCAGAGAGCGCGGCTAGAACTGAAAAAACAAAACAAAGCTTTTCATGAACCCGTGGCCCCTTGAGCACCAGCCCGTTCGCGAACTACTACCAAATACAGCATAGTACCCTTCCCCCGAGTGTCGCAGTGAGGAGTTTTGTATTTGCGCGTCGATGCCACCCGTTCTGACAGCACGGTTGCCGCAATTGCGGCAAACAGCTCGGGACAACAATATCACAGATGCTAAGGTGACTCCGCAGAAGCGGCCATAAGAGACGGCTCAGTTGAGCCGTTTTTTCGCGCAGGACGCAATGCTGCCAGGCAATGTTGCCGGTAGCCGGCTTTCGGGGCCGGCTTGTTGAGGTCGCCACAAGAACGCCGGCTGAAAACCGGCGGCCGCCAAAATTGGCCGCCCCACCCGGCTCACAAAAGTTGGAGCGCGCCAAGAACCCCTCGTGATGCCCGTAAATATTGAACGCAACGCATGCCGCGAAAAAGCTTCTGCCAGACACGACCAGAAGCCAACTCGGTAGGCTCTATAAAGCCCGACATCGGCTGAAGCCGATGCTGCAAGCTAAAGCTCGCGCCACCTCAAATCAATTGCGCGAGATCGAAGCGCCAATCGCCCGCCCGGTGCCGCTCCCACAGCGCCAGCGCCTGTAACGAAAACGCGGTCGACACCGGATTCATGTACGGCAGCATTTCCCCGCCTTTTCGTCCGAACCAGAATCCTCCGCCGAGCCGCGCATCTTCCGACCGCGCCTGATACTGCGCGACCCTCGCCGCTTCTTCGGCCGCCGCGGTTTCGTCGAGCCCAACGGCTCCCAAGTGATGCGCCACCAGCCGCACTCGCAGCAACTGCGCGCACACATCGGAGCGCTCGAAGCTGGGCGAAATTTCGCGCAGTAGCGCGCCGACGCTCTCGATCCCTTTCGCGATGACCCCCGCGCAGCCCGGACGATACAGCAGCGCTTCCAGAAAATAACAATAAGGATGCAGCCGGTCCATCACCCGGTTCGGATCGGCATCGCCCGGCAAAAACGATTCGTGCGTCGCCAACGCCGACGCGAGCGCCGCATCGAACATCCGCGCCGCGTGCTCATCGCCTACTCCCAGCCACGCCAGCGCCGACTTCAACTGATGGCACCCCGGACTGCGCGACCACTGCGGCTCATAAGGAAGCGGCTGTTTATCCGGCAGCGTCACGATCGGATGAAACGCGCCGTCCCCGATAAAATCGAACGCCAGCGACATTGCGGCATCTCGCACGCGCGGGCGAAATTCCTCCGCGCCGGTCGAGAGCAACCCGCGCGCGATAATTCCCACGTCGAAAAAATACGCCAGGTTCGAATGAATCTCGAATGGAAACGTATGTGCCGTCGCGTCCCACGCCTCGTTCGCCAGAAACCGCGCCGACTCCATTGCCGCGTCACGATACGCCGCGTCGCCCGTGATCGAGTGCAGGTAGGAAAGCGCGCTCACCGCATATCCGGTAATTTCCGTGGAAACAGGAACGTTCTTCTGGAGATCGGACCGGTAGTAGCGCGCCACGCCGCCCTCGGGCGACCGTATGCCGGACCGGAGGAACCAGCGCCCGGCGTCTTCTAAAAATGTCTTCAACCTACGATTGTATAATGAGGCCATCCATATAATAAGAGCAGCCATGCGCTGGCCTCTCCTGCTCCTGATCGGCGCTCGATTGCACGGAGAATTGGTTTCCCGCACTGGGCTTGTCGGTCAGCGCCTGTTTCTTCGACGCATACACATATTTTGAGCGCGACCGCACGATGGTCCCAGCTCCGTAGCCCCCTTCGTCCAGCCCCATGCGTCAGCTTGGGGCTTCGTTCCGCCACCGAAAGTAACCCCAAGCTGACGCATGGGGCTGGAACGCAGCATCAACGGTAACGGCAGAAGTTTATTTCAAAACCTTCAAAAACTTCGCCCGCAGCGCCTCCGCCGTCTTCGCATCCGGCGCCACCACCAGAATCGTATCGTCGCCCGCAATCGTGCCGGTCACTTCCGGCCAATCCGCCTGGTCCAGTGCCACCGCCACTGAATTCGCGTGACCTGCCGGCGTCCGCAGCACCAGAAGATTTTGCGCCACGCGAATATCCTGCACAAACTCGCGCGCCAGCGTGATCACATCCGGCCCGCTCGCGGAAGCCTCCGGCATGCCCTGCACATAACCATCCGCGGTCTTCACGAGGCCGAGCTCGCGAATATCGCGCGAAAGCGTCACCTGGGTAGCCGGAACACCGATCGCCCGTAGAGATTTCGCCAGATCCTCCTGAGTGTGAGGATGATGCGAGCGGATCAGCTTGAGAATCTGCCCCTGGCGATAGCTTTTGTTCATTTGCCCATTTCTGAAAGGCGGGTACCGGCGTCCGCCAATGCCTTCGCAACCGCCTTCGGCCCGGTGCCTCCCGGCAGTTCGCGCGTCTCGATTCCTTCGGCTGGCTTCACATACCGAGCCATATCGGCCGTGAACGCCGGATCGAACGCGGCCAGTTTCTCCGCTGTCCAATCCGCCGGCCTTTTCGAATCGCGCACGCTTTCGAGCACCAGCCGCCCGACGATTTGGTGCGCCTGATGAAACGGCACTCCGCTGCGCGCCAGCGCGTCCGCCAGATCGGTGGCCACCGCCCAGCTTTCTTCCACCGCCGCCGCCGGAGGCGCGGGCTTCAACCGCGTCGTCTCGACAACGACGCGCGCCATCTCCAGCGACCCTCGCAACTGGTCGGCCGCGTCGAAAATGCGCGGCTTGTCCTCCTGCATGTCGCGATTGTAGGTCATCGGAAGTCCCTTCATGGTCAGGAACAGCGCCGAATAATCGCCGAACACGCCGCCGCACTTGCCGCGAATTAACTCCAGCGAATCGGGATTTTTCTTTTGGGGCATGATGCTGGACCCGCTGGTGACGCCGTCGCCGAGCTCCAGCCAGCCGTACTCTTCGCCCGAATAGAGAATCCAATCCTCGGCCAGACGGCTCAGGTGCAGCATCGTCAGATTCGCCGCGTGCAGAAAATCGAGCGCGAAATCCCGATCGCCCGAAACATCCATCGAATTCTTCGTGATCGATGCGAAGCCCAGATCTCGGGCAATCGCCTCGCGATCGAACGGAAATCCCGACCCCGCCATCGCCCCGCTGCCCAGAGGCATCACGTCAACTCGCTTACGCGTTTCCTTGAAGCGCTCCAGATCGCGCGCGAACATCTCGAAATACGCCAATAAATAATGAGGCCACAAAACCGGTTGCGCTCGGCGCGTGTGCGTATAGCCCGGCACAATAGCTGTCGCATCGCGCTTGGCCATGTCGAGCAGAGCGGCCATCAGCGCCAGCATCTCTTTCACGCTCGCGTCGATCTCTTCGCGCAGCCACAGCCGGATATCGAGCGAAACCTGATCGTTCCGGCTGCGCCCGGTGTGAATTTTATCGGCCAGCGTCCCGGCGCGCTCCTTCAGTTTGCGGATGACCAGCGTATGAACGTCTTCCTCATCCGCACCCTGCCAGAACGCAGCATCCTGCGAATCCTTTTGAATCGCCTTGAACGCCGCGGCCAGTTCGTCGTGTTCGGCAGCCGTCAGAATGCCCACCCGCTCCAGCGCGCTGGCATAAGCGATCGACCCGCGGATATCCACGTCGATCAATCGCTTATCGAAATCGAGCGAGCCGGAAAAGCGCTCGAAGACCTCCGACGGTCCCTCCTCGAAACGCCCTCCCCAAAGCTTCATACGGTCTTCTTCTGTGCCTTGTTGAGCGACGCCCGCACCTGAATCGGCAGCCCGATCAAGTTGATGAACCCGCGCGCATCGCGCTGGTCGTATTCCGCGCCCATCGTGAAGCTGGCGATGCTCAGCGAGTACAACGAATAGGGCGATTTGCGGCTCACCGGCTCGATCCCGCCTTTGTACAGCCGCAGCGTCACTTCGCCCGTGGTGGTCTCCGCCGCCTTCTCGAAAAATGCGTCCAGCGATTCACGCAAAGGCGTGAACCACAGGCCGTTATAAACCATCTCCGCGTAATCCAGCGCGAGCTTTTCCTTGTAATGCGCCATGCCCCTGTCCAGCGTCAGCGATTCCAGCTCGTGATGCGCCACCATGATCAGCGTCCCGCCGGGCGTTTCATAACAGCCTCGCGACTTCATGCCCACGAAGCGATTTTCCACCAGATCGATGCGCCCCACGCCCGCCGCCGCGCCAATCGCGTTCAGCTCTTCCAGCAGCATCACGGCCGACAACGCCCTCTTGCCGTTCACCGAAACAGGCATGCTCTTTTCGAACCCGATCGTGACATCCACCGCTTTATCGGGCGCTTCTTTCGGACTCTTGGTCAACATCCAGATCCCGTCCGGCGCGGCGTTGGCCGGGTCTTCCAGTTCGCCTCCTTCATGCGAAATGTGCCAGATGTTGCGGTCGCGGCTGTAAATTTTCGTCGTCGTTTGCGCGATCGGCACGTTGTGCTTCGCCGCATACTCAATGCAATCCTCGCGCGAAATCAAATCCCACTCGCGCCACGGAGCGATCACCGGCAGATGCGGCGCCAGCGCCTTGTACGTCAGCTCGAAACGAACCTGGTCGTTGCCTTTGCCCGTGCATCCGTGCGCCAGCGCGTCACACCCGGTCTCGAGCGCCACTTCCACCTGCCTCTTCGCGAGAAGAGGCCGCGCGATCGAGGTGCCGAGCAGATACTTGTGCTCATACTCGCCGCCGGCGCGCACCATCTTCCATAGATAATCGGCGACAAATTCCTCGCGCATATCGGCAACGTACACTTCCGACGCGCCGGTTTTACGCGCCTTCGCTTCCAGGCCGGTCAACTCATCGCCGCCCTGCCCGATATCGCCGCACACCGCGACCACTTCACAGCCGTAGTTTTCCTTCAACCACGGAATGATGATGGATGTATCCAGGCCGCCCGAATAAGCGAGCGCTACTTTTTTTGGTTTGCTCATTGTATTTGAATTTTACCTTTATGATGATTCCGCTCAATCCCCTCCATTACTGTCGGGGTTCCAAAAGCATCAGCAGGAGAGCCTTTTGCGCATGCAGACGATTCTCCGCCTCGTCGAAAATAGCCGACTGCGGCGATTCCATCACCCCGTCGGTCACTTCCAATCCGCGTTTCGCAGGCAGGCAGTGCAGGAAAATCGCCTCCGGCCGCGCCTGCGCGAACAACTCTTCATTAACTTGATATGGCGCGAAAATTCTCGCCCGCTCGGCCGCTTCGCTCTCCTGACCCATGCTGGCCCAGACGTCGGTATAGACGGCGTGCGCGCCCTCGACCGCTTCCGATGGATCGCCGGTGATCGTGATTTTGGCAAACTTCGCCGCCTCTTCCACAATCGCAGGATCGGGCTGATAATTCTTGGGCGCCGCGATCGCCACGTGCATCCCCAGCCGTCCCGCGGTCAGCATCAGCGAATGCGCCACGTTATTTCCGTCGCCGACGTACGCCAGCTTCAAGCCGTCGAGCTTGCCGAACCGCTCTTCCAGAGTCTGCACGTCGGCCAGCGCCTGGCATGGATGATAGCGGTCGCTCAGCGCGTTGATCACCGGCACCTTCGACCATTCGGCGAGTTCCTCGATCGTCGCGTGAGAATGCACCCGCGCCACGATTCCGTGGGTCCATCGATCCAGATTGCGCGCGACGTCTTTCACCGGCTCGCGTTCGCCGATCGGTCCGATGCTGGCCACCGCGTCGCCGCCCAACTGCTTCATGGCGAGTTCGAACGTCAGCCGCGTGCGCAGCGAAGGTTTTTCGAACAACAGCGTCAGGTACCGCCCGGCCAGCGTTTTCGCGAAGCGCTCCGGCGTCCTCTTCACCTCATGCGCCAGGTCCAGCACCGCCCGCAGCGATTCCGGCGACAAGTCGAGATCCGACGTCAAATGCATCGCAAAACCTTCGGCGAGAGATGAATACTTATGCACTAAACTGAATAATAATACAATCAGGGCCTGTCCGGCAAGCGAACCATCTTCAGCGCCGCCGTATGCCCGCTGATAATCTCAACTTTCTTTACGCCATAGTGCGCAGCCAGAAACCGGATCAGCTCGTCGTTCGCCTTCCCCTTTTCGGGCGGCGCCGCGATCCTGATCTTCAGCGTCCCGTCGGCCATCTCGCCCACGATCTCCGTTTTCGCGCTGCGCGGGATCACCTTCACCCGAAACGTCATCTCGATAAAACAGCTTCGATCAGCCCGTGCGGCTCATCGGTCGGTATAAACACGTCGGCGTGTTTGGTCGGTAAATAATGTTTGTTCGGCATCGTCAGCCGGATGCGCTCGACCTTGTCGAAGCGTCCGAGCACCGCCTCGCCGATCGCATAAAGCGTGTGCTGCACGGATTTGCTCTCATGCGCCGCGAACGTGTCCGCGATCGTCTTCATGACCTCGTCCCAATTTGCTTCCCCGCTCCAAATTGCGTCGAGCGATGTCGCCAGGATGCGGTCCGAGGCCTCGGGCAGCGTGGTGTGTTCGTCGCGCAAGAAGCCCTCGAACGCCGAACCGGTGGTTTTCATCAGCAGGTATCCCGCAACGCCCGATTCCAGCGACACTTTCTCGCGAGAAGCCACAATTTTCGCGATTCTACGGTGCGCCGGCCCTCCGGTGAACGAATAAGGACCGTTGCGATGCCATAAATGACCATAAATGTCGATTTTCACGCACGAAACATGCCTTAAATGACTTAAAAAATGGCTTGTCAGCAGCCTTCCGAAGCTTTCCGGCTGCTCCACCGCCGGATCCTGGGCCAGCGCATAAACCGTGTTTTTCATCGTGTCGGTGGGCAGCACCAACGAATTGTCTCCGTCCCGATAACTGGAATCAAAATGCCCCTCAAGCGCGATCGCAACCGTCATCTCATAGAAATCATGACGGTTCTCCCCCCGCACAATGCGCGCGACGCGCACTCTCGCTTTGCCGTAGCGGTTTTCGACGATGTTCATCAGGTTCCTCGATAAGTGGTGTAACCAAAGGGCGCCAGCAACAGAGGCACATGATGGCGCTCCTTTTCGTCGCGAACTTCGAAGGTGATCGAAATGGTGGGAAAGTACGCATCCGGGATATACACGGCGACGTCGAACATCAGGCGGTAGATGCCGGGCGCCGGGGTTTCGCCGAAATCGAGAATGCGCCCGTCGGTGTTGGTGACGCCGCGGCCGGCATCGCGCCAGCCGTGCCCTGAAACAAAGACGTCGAGCTCGACGGGAATCAGCGCCGCCGGCTGGCCCGTTGCCGTATCTAAAACGTGCGTGGTGATCATCATATGTTTCTTAACCTAAGTTGCGTTATCAAACGCTGCTCCTCCGTCGCGATGGCGAGTTCTTCCTCCGGGTCATTTATGAGGCGTTCCCGCAGCAGCGCCAGCATCCTCCGCCGACTTGACGGTGGCGCACACGATGTAAATATAGCCGAAGCGCGCCTCGTATTCGGCGTTCAGCCGCGACAATTCCTGAAGCGTCGCCTCGGGCGCCGTCCGCACCTGCGCCTGTTCCACGGCTCCCTTATAATCCCCAATTTTCGGATGGGCGGCGAAGGCTTCGAGAATTTCGTCGCGCGTCGAGTGCTTCCAGAGCGCAGCGGCGCTCTCCTCGACGTCGTTCCAGGACGGAAACGGCCGCGTCGCGATCATCTCATTGGCCCAGCGGCTGCTGCGGCAGCATTGGGGAAATTTCTGCAGTGCGATGCCGGGGGTTCATGCGTTGATCAGCCGCAGCCGATGCGCGGCGCGTCCTTCTTCGGTGGGAACGCCCCAAATCCGCAGCCGGCTGACGCCTCCGTCGGGATGGATCAGGAAGCGGACGCGCGAGGCCGCGGCCAGCAGCAGCTCCTTTTCGAAAACGTGTAGAGAGTGGGCGCGGAGTGGAGCGCGGCGCAGGATCTCGACGCCGCCCTCGGTCATCAGTTCGCAACTCTCCGGAAAATTTCCCTTGAAGTGGAGCGTATCCACTTCGACGCCCTTGATTTCTCCATTCGCTGCGAGTTCGACCAGGCACCAATCGCGATGTTCGCCCCGGCTGCGGCGCGTTTCCCATCCGTCGTGCATCCCGGTGGAGCGTCCGGGAAAAATCAGGTTGTGGCGCGAGCCGAAAAACATGTCGCTGGCTTCGACGACGCTGCCCCCGTTTTCCACCGCCGCAAGATCGATAAAATCGCCCAGCGCTTCCGGCACTACTTCGCCATGCACGCGAAGACGGGCGACGCCGCCATCGGGATAAATATGGAGGCGCAGGTGCGTGTAGCGATACGGATCGTCGATGGAGAAAAGGTTCTGCGCATCGCCGCGCAGGGGCGAGGGCGGAAGAATTTCCGTCCAGCATTCTAGATCGGCGCTCGCTTCGAGGGAACATTTCTCCGGGAAATTGCCCTTGAAATGGGCGGTATCGACGACGAACTCCACGGATGATGCCGGGAGCGCCAAGGCGGATGCCCAGCATTCCAGATCGGCGCTCGCTTCGAGGGAACATTTCTCCGGGAAATTGGCCTTGAAATGGGCGGTATCGACCACGACTCCACGGATGATGCCGGGCGTGCCGAGGCGGACGAGGCACCAGTCATGGTCCGGCGCGCGATGGCGGCGCGTTTCCCATCCGTCCATCCATTTTCCGGTGTCGATATATTTCTCGGGGAGAGAAATCGCGAGACCTGGCTTGAGCAGGTTTTCTTTGGGCGCGAAACACTCGTCGGTGGCGGAGAGCACTGTGCCTCCCAGACGTTCGGCAGCTAAATCAACCAGACCGGTAAAATTCATGATCGTTTGAGAACGCGGCCGCGAGCAGGGGCGAACTCTCCATCATCGTAGATTTTCTCGCCGCGCAGATATGTCGCGAGCACGCGGCCTCGCAGTTCGCGGCCGGCGTAGGGCGTGATTTTGTGGCGCTGATGAAGTTTTTCAGGGTCGACCGTCCAAGATACATCAGGATCGAACAGCACGAGATCGGCATCGTAGCCCGGCGCGATTCGGCCCTTTTTTTCGAAGCCAGCCAGATTCGCGGGGGCGGCAACGGTCGTGGTCGCGGGAATGCTATTGAGAGGCATCTCGATCAGAGTCGTGACGCCGCCCGCCGCGGCTGCGCGGATTGCGGTCTCAAATCCCTCCCAATGCGTGCGGCCGGGCTCGTTGATGTGAACGTGCGTATCGACCAGACCGGGCAGGATCGCGGATTCGGTAATCGGAATATCGACGCTATCGAAGGGCAGAATCGAGGTGATGACGCCGTCGTCGATTTGGACTGCGGCGGGTTGCACAGTGCCGCCGATCACGACACGCCGGCTACGCAGTAACATGCAAAAACTCTTCCATGAGGTTTTTCGCCACCTGCATGCGGTAACGCGCAGTGGATCGAACATCGTCGATCGGCACGATGACGGAAACGTCGCTGCTTTCTAAAAATATGGGAATCGGCCCGACGCTACCGAGCGCGATGCGCATCTGGTCTCCGCGGCGCAGGCCGGCGAAACAGACCTTCGAAATGGCCTGCGCGCGGCGTGTTCCGACTTTGCGATAGAAATGCTTCCAATCCGCAAATCGCCGCGGCAGGCGGATGCGGGTGAGCAGCTCGTCGCTAGCGATATCCATCACTTTATAACCTTGGTGAAACCGCGTGTAATCGACCCAGCGCGATGTTCTTGGAGAGACCAGCTCCACTTCAGCGTCATACGCGAGCAACGCGGGAGGCGTGTCGGCGGCGGGCGACGCGTTCACGATATTTCCTCCGATGGTCCCGCGATTTTGCGTGGCGATGCCTCCGGTGAGCGCGGCGGCTTCGGTCATGAGGGGGAATTCGGCGGCGAGAATCGCGCTGCGGCGAACGTCGGTATAAGTGGTCAATGCGCCCAGCGTGACGTAGTCCGGATCGACGTCGATGAAGCGCAGTTCGGGAATGCCGCGAATGCTCATCCATTGTTTATGCGCGAGTTTTCCGGCTTCGAACAGCACCATGACGTCGGTGCCACCGGCGATGGGGCGGTAGCCTTCGCACAGCATCGATAACGCGTGCGGCACGTCGCGCGCGGCGGTTAGCTCATATGACGGGACGTGCGATCTCATGCTCGCACCGCCTGAACCACCGCTTCGAAAATCCGCATGTAACCGGTGCAGCGGCAAAGATTTCCCGCGAGCCCTTCTCTGATCTGTTCGAGCGTCGGATCGGGATGTTCTTGGATCAGAGCCATCGCGGCCAGAATCATGCCGGGCGTGCAGATGCCGCACTGGGCGCCGCCGTAATCGAGAAACGCCTGCTGCACGGCGCTCAATTTGCCGTCCTTGGCGACGCCTTCAATCGTCGTGATCGACGCGCCGTCGACTTGCAGTACTGGAACGAGACAGGAGTTGATCAACTCTCCGTCAATCAGCACGGCACACGCGCCGCATTCGCCTTCGCCGCAACCTTCTTTGACGCCGGTGAGGCGCAGGTCTTCGCGCAGCACATCGAGGAGGCGCGACATCGGCGGCGGGTCGATGGAATGTTCGACGCCGTTAACCTTAAGGCGCATGTTTGGCCTCTGGCAGCGCATGGCGCTGCCCCACAAGGCCCTCCATGACCAACTCCGGCACCAGAGGGACATGCTTGAACGCCACGCCGGTCGCGTGTTCAATGGCGTTGAGGATCGCGGGCGCGACGCCGTCCATGGGCAATTCGCCGATGCCTTTCGCGCCGCTGGGTCCGTACGCGTACGGATTCTCGGCGAAAAAAACGCGGATGGGCGGAAGGTCGGCCGAGGTCGGCATGATGTAGTTGGTCATTTGCCCGTTGGCCATGCGGCCGTCTTTCCACGCCACTCGTTCATAGAGCGCGAAGCCGATGGCCTGCGCGACGCCGCCTTCAATTTGTCCCATGGCGAGCACCGGATGAATCACTTTGCCGATCTCCTGCATGGCGACGAAATCGTCGACGCGTACTTCGTAGGTGACGGGATCGACCGTAACCATCGCCACGTAGACGGCCCACGCATACGCGCCGTAGGCGTCGCCCTGATAGGTCTCGTCGTTCCAGAACACATTGGGCGGAGCCTTGTATTCGCCCGATGCGCGCAGGCGGCCGATGCGATCGACGAACTCCGCAGCCGCGCGCGCGAACTCGTGCGAGTCATACGGCTCCTTCAGAAGTCCGCTTGATATAAGCGTCTGTTTCAAGCCGACGCACGCGGCTTCGACGAGTTTTCCCACCACCATGACGGTGCGCGAGGCGACCGTCGGTCCGCTGTTCGGAACGCTTGCGGTGTCGGGCTGCGCGAGTTCGATCAGCGAATAATCGACATGCAGCGCATCGGCTGCGATCTGCGAAAAGATGGTGTTGGTTCCCTGTCCGATTTCGGTGGACGCGGTGAGTATTCGCACCTTGCCTTCGCGCGTCGCCTCGACCGTAACGACGCTGGCGAGCGTCACTTCGCCCGATCCGGTGAAGCCCGCGCCATGCATGAACGTCGCGAAGCCGATGCCGCGCTTCAACCGGGAAGATGGGTTCGCGCGATCGAAGGTGTCGCGATGATGATGGTAGTGCGAAAGTTCCAGCGCGCGGAACAGCAAATCGTCAAGATCGACTTTTTCGCGGATCACCTGGCTGGTGGCGGTGGTTTGTCCTTCATGCAGAAAATTGCGGCGGCGAAATTCTTCGGCGGGCAGCCCGACGGCTGCGGCCACCTTGTTCATCTGCCGTTCCAGCGCGAAGATGCTTTGCGGCGCGCCGAATCCGCGAAACGCCCCGTGCGGCGGATAGGTGGTGGCAAACGCGCGGCTGCGAATGCGGACGTTCGGGCACGAATACGGACCGGCGGCGTGGATGGTGCCGCGCGACAGCACGACGGCGGAGAGCGTCGCGTAGGCACCTCCGTCGATGTCGAAATCGATTTCCATGGCCACCAGCCGGCCGTCGCGCGTGACGCCGGTGCGATGCCGCGTACGCGAGGGATGACGCTTGGTTGTCGCCGCCATATCTTCGGCGCGATCATAAATCAGCTTCACCGGTTTGCCCGATTTCCACGCCAGCAGCGCCGCGTGGCCGGCGATCATCGACGGATATTCTTCCTTGCCGCCGAAGCCTCCGCCGGTCTCCATTTGAATGACGCGAATTTTTTCTGGCGGCAGGCCGAACAGCGGCATCAGCGCCTTGTGGACGTAATAAGGGCACTGCATCGAGCCCCACACGGTGACGCCGTCCCGCGGATTGGCTACCGCGATCGCGCCGTTATTTTCGATGTAGAGCTGTTCCTGCGCGCCGGTTTCGTACTCGCCTTCGACGATGATGTCGGCCTCGGCGAAGCCCCGGTCGACGTCGCCCTTGTTCATGAGGTACGACTTGAGAATGTTGTCGTCGCCCCAGATGATCTCTTTTTTCTCAATCGACTCTTCGAGCGAATCGATGCACGGAAGCGCCTCGACATCGATGCGCACCAGGCGGCGCGCTTCTTCCACCAGATAGCGGTCGGGATGCGCGATCAGCACGACAGCTTCTTCACCATGCGCGGTGATTTCGTCGGCGAGAAACGGCTGGTCGTTAAGAATCAGTGCAACGTAGTTCTTCCCCGGCACGTCTTTCGCAGTGACGACCGTGAATTCATCCCACGGGACGCCGGACTCGAAAGCGATGCCGCGAATTTTTCCTCGACGCGCCGGGTTGCGCACGGTGGCGCCATAAATCATGCCGGGAAATTGCAGGTCGTCGACGTACTGCGCCTGGCCGGTGACTTTGCGCGCGCCCTCCTTGCGGGGCACCGATTTTCCGATCAGCGAATTGGCGTTGGTATCTATCTAGACATCGTACACTTTAGACTGGAATTGTTTCATGCAGGTCCGTTGGTTGTTCCTTTCCGTGACCGCTTTCGCGGCCGCTCAGACGCCTTTTCGATTTGTCGCCATTGGCGATACCGGCTCCGCTTCGCCCGCGCAGGGACGCGTCGCGGAGCAGATGTGGCAATGGCGCCAGACGAATCCGTTCGACCTGGTGGTGATGCTGGGCGACAACATTTACGGCAACACGGAGCTGACGCACGGAGGCGATCCGAAGCTGTTTCCGAAGAAATTCGACGCCTACTACAAGCGGTTTTAGGACGCGGGCGTGGTGTTTCACGCGTCGGTGGGCAATCACGACATGCAGACGGATCACGCGCAGGGCGAGATTGACGATAAGGCTCGATTCGGCATGCTGGGGCCCGATGGGTATTACAAATTCTCGACGCCCGATTCGTTCGCTGTGAACGGCAAGCATCTGGCGGATTGTTTCGCGCTCAATTCAGAATTGCGCGGGGAGAAGTTCGACGCGCAGACGAAGTGGCTGGCTGAGGAGCTGGCGAAATCGAACGCAGTATGGAAGTTCGTGTTCCTGCATGATCCTCTTTATACGGTGCGAGGGAAGCACGCGCCGGCGGTGGTACTGCGGCAGGCGATTGAGAAGAGTTTGCATGACAACCACGTGCAGTTCGTGCTGTCCGGGCACAATCATTTTTATACACGCATGAAGCCCGTGGATGGAATCATGCAGACGATTTCGGGCGGCGGCGGGCGTCACCTGGCGTTTCCTCGCACCGACCAATGCGCCGAACTTTCCGCCAAAACCTACGAATTTCTGGGTGTCGAGGTTTTCCCGGATAAAGTGCGGTTCATCGCGATCGACCAGTACGGAAAAATGTTCGACAATTTTACGGCGGACGAAAAATATCTGTCGGTATCGGCGCCGGGGTGCCCGATCCGGTAGCCCCATGCGCCAAATCAAGGGGCACCACGAAAAAGTGACATCATTTCTTCTCGACCAGATCCGCCGACACGCCGTCCAGGTCCTCGATATGGAGATGGATCGCCTTGCGATCCTCGGCCTGCGATTCGGGGATTTCGAAGCGCGCGCCCACCATGCGATCCAGGCGCTGATGCGGCGCGATTTTGTCCTTGATCCCTAAAACGTCGTTGAATTTCGGACCGAGGATGGGATTGTACTTGAAGACATTCTCGATATCGGACTTCGCCACCGTCATGCCGTCCAGCGTCGTGCCGGACGCGGGATCAAGCGTCAGACTGGCGTCCTTCATCACGAACGGAACATCGGAAGGATTGCTCACCCGGAAATCGACGATCACCAGCGACGCGACGGGCGAGAGCGGCATCACGCGGACTTTCAGGATGGTCCCGGTCAGTTCGAGGTGATTCCCTTTCGTTCCGATCAACAGGAAGCCAAGGGCGATCGCGACCACGGCCAAGCCGGCAATCAGGGACATCCAGAACTGTTTACTCACTCAGTCACCCAGCAGTTTTCCGTAAGCCTGCAAACTGCCAACGTTATCACAAACCGCCTTGATGGCGGCGGTGAGAGGAATGGCCAGCACCAGCCCGATGCCTCCCCACAGCATGCCCCAGAACATCAGCGCCAGCGTCACCACCAGGGGATTCAGGTGCACGCGCGCGCCGACGAACTTCGGATACAGCAGGTTCAGCGCGAACAGATGCAGCAGCGCAACGCTGACGGTGAGGAACAGGTACAGCTCGGGTCCGGTCGACATGGGCAGCGCGGCGATCAGCGGAGGTATCAGGGCGAGCGGCAGCCCGATATAGGGGATCAGGCTGAGGAATCCGCTCAGCGGTCCGGCCACCAGCCAGTACGGCAGCTTCACGCTGGCGAACAGAATCGAACTGGCGAGGCTCAGCAGCAGGCCCAGCAGAAAATTTCCGATGACATAGGCGCGCACCATCTCCGCCACGCTGGCCAGAGCGCGTCCGGCCACGTGGCGGTCGGCGCCGTCGAACAGATACAACACGCGGGTGCGCAGATGGTCGCCCCAGCTCAATTGGAAATAGACCAGGAACGGAACGAAGCTGGCCATCAGCAGCACGTTGTAGAAGGACGTCAGATAGGTGTAGGCATAGTTCACCAGCGGCGTCGGCTCGGGACGCACGCGGACTTCCTGAATGGTGGGCACGGGCGGCGGCTCGGGCTTTTTCTTTTTATTGTTGCCGCTGCGCGCGGCGGCCTCGCGTTCGGCCTGCTGCTCCTCTTGAAAACGCTTCGGCATCAGCTCGCGGTATAGGCTCTTTTCCACGTTGTCCATGCGCGTGGAGGCGCCGTCCACCAGGGCGTTGATTCGTTCGCCGTAAGCCGGAAGATCGTTCAGCATGGCGAGGCTTTCGGTATAGATCCCCAGGCCCGCCAGATACAGGAACATCAGGCCGAGGCTGCAAACCACAAAGCTCGCCAGGCCGCGCGGCATCTTCAGCTTCATGAAAAACACCACCGCCGGATCCAGCAGAAAGGAAATAATCGCGGCGATGACCACGGTGATGAAAAACACGCGGCCGTAGTACAGCAGCGCCACTGCGACGCCGAACGCAAGAATCCCCACGCCTCGGGGGGCTGGTTTACGCGCGCTCGAAACCGCCGGAGTTAGCAAAGCAAGACCCTTTCTATAACTATAATTAAACAGACGCGTGGACGACCAGAAAAATACAGGGAATGGGCGCATTCTTGCCCTCGATTTGGGCAAAAAGCGCATTGGATTGGCAATCAGCGACCCTCTGGGCATCACCGCGCAGGGCCTCCCGACGCTCCAGAGGACCAATATTCGCGGAGATATGGCCGCGCTGGCCCAGATTGTGGCCGAACGGGAAGTAACGCTTTTGCTGATGGGGAATCCACTCCATATGAGCGGCGATGCGGGGCGGCAGGCGGCTTACGTTCACGAGTTCGCCGAGCGTTTGGCGGTGCACACCGGCGTCCCGTTGAAATATTGGGATGAGCGGCTGACCACCGTCGAGGCGCATCGCGTGTTGCGTTCCAGCGGAATCGGCATTGAGAAAAGAGCGCGTGCCATCGACAAGCTGTCCGCGGTGATTTTGCTGGAAAGTTATCTCGATTCGGGGGCGGAATGGTAGGGACGATCCAAAACTCCGCTCCCTGCGGTCACGGCTCGGAATCTAGGATCGAATGCCTACTGAGCCGCGACCGCAGGAAGCGGAGACAGCCTTCATGAAGAAACTCGCCCGATTCGCGCTGATCGCCTTTGCCGCCGCCGTGATCGCCGGCATTGTCGCGATCTGGTCTTTGGGCCAACCGTACCAGCCGTCCGGCGAAACATTCGTGCGTATCGAGCATGGCTGGGGAACGGCAGCCATCGCCCGCACCCTCAAAAACGCGGGAGTGATTCATTCCGAATGGCAGTTGTATGCGGCGCGCATCCTGAATCCATCGGCCAAGCTACAGGCGGGCGAGTATCGATTCGCCCAGCCCTCCAGCGCGCTCACCGTATTCGACCACATCCGCCGCGGGGACGTCTATTACTTCGAATTCACGGTGCCCGAAGGCAGCAACCGCTGGGACATCGCGCGTCTCATCGAGGCAACCGGGATCATGACCGCCGGCGATTTCTTGAAGGCTTCCGCCGCCCCGTCTTTGATTCGCGACCTTGCGCCCAACGCGCTGTCGCTCGAGGGATTTCTGTTTCCCTCCACCTACCGGCTGACGCACTCGACCACCGCCGCCGACCTGAGCCGCCTGATGACCGCCGAATTTCGCCGCCAGTGGAAGAAGCTCGATCCGGCGGCGGACGCTTTGAAAACCGTCACGCTGGCATCGCTGGTGGAAAAGGAGACCGGCGTCGCTGAGGAGCGCAAAATTGTCGCGGGCGTTTTTTCGAATCGCATCGCGAAAGGCATGCGGCTCGATTGCGACCCGACGACCATCTACGCCTCTCTGCTCGACAACCGGTACACCGGCGTGATTCACAAGTCCGACCTGTTGAACCAGAATCCGTACAACACGTATCGGAACGTGGGCCTGCCGCCGGGGCCGATCGCTAATCCGGGAAGCGCCGCGCTGGAGGCGGCGCTGAGACCTGCCGAGACGGATTACCTGTTCTTCGTGGCCAATGCCGATGGCGGTGGCCATGTATTTTCCGCAACGCGCGCCGCCCATGAGAAGGCGGTCGCGGCCTACCGTCATGCCAAGCACAAAGCGGGTTAAGCTGTCCGAATGGATCGAACGGGAAAAGCCAGCGCCGATCGGTCCCGATGAGTTTGAGCGGTTGAAAGCGGAACTGCGGCCCGTTTCAGAAAGCTATCTGCGGAAGCTGCTTCGGGATTCAGGAGTCTCTCTGGCGCCCATGGTGGAGGGAGTCCGCCAGTCGAATCTGGGCGCGCTGGAATTGAGCCTGCTGGCACTTCTCGTCGAGTACGAATCGGGCGACGCCGCGCACCGGAGGGCCGTGCGGAAGCTGGTAATCACCGCCAAGGATCACGCCAGGTGGACGCATAAGGAGGAGAATTTGCTGTGGCTGACGACATGGCTCGAAAACCCTCCGCTGTTCCCAGCCTGGGCGCGGCTAAGAAAGGGCCTGTCCCACCTTTCTTCGCCTGGTTGATGTCTGAGATGGGGCAGGCGGTTCCGACTGCCAATCGTGACGCGCTACGGCAGCAACTCCACCGCTTGCACCTTGATCACCTCGCCGTCCAGCGTCCCGGTGACCTTCATCTTCAAGTCTTTATCCTTTGTGCTTTTCTTCAGCAGCGTAAGCGTGCGCGCATTGCCGCTCTCGTCGAATTTCAAAAACTTGCCGTCCGCCTGCACCAACCCGAATCCGCTCTTGGCGCAATCGAGCGCGCAGGATCGAGTATGCCCGGCCAGGTCCTTGCCCTTGCACATCACGTCGACCACGGTGCCCGAAAAAGTTTCCGCCGAGGCCAGGGCCGCCGCGAAAAGAGTCATGGAGAAGAGGCGTAGTTTCATGAAAACTATTATGCACCTTGCACAATGCCGATAGGCGGTTTATACTGCATTTTTTGCGGGTCACACGCGATGGCATTCCAGGAAGAGATCGACCCTCTGGCTCCACAACGGGAAGCGGCGCTGTTTTACGGGCTATTCCTGCGCGGGCATTCGGCCGAAACGCTGCGCAAGGATATCGACGTGCCCCGCAAGCTGCTCGACAAGATGATGAAGCGGCATCGCAATGAAATGCAGGTGCGGGAGAAACTGCACCGGGTCTATAACTTCCGCAAACAGGTCTTAGCGATTTTCGACGAGCTGGTGGATCGCGAACGAACCGGCAAACGCATCCAGGAACGCGTGCATTAACGCGTTATCCCCTCCATCACTGGAACCCCGACTGTAAAGGAGGGGATAGGGTATCTACAGCGCCTCAGGAAGCTTCAATTGCGCCTTATTCAGCGCTTTTTCGAGCATATCCGCGGCTTCCACTTCATTCAAGCCCCGCGAGGTCGAAAATTCCGTGATCAGCATGTGCCGCGAGCGGTCCAGCATCCTCTTTTCCCGGAAAGAAAGAGGCTTTTCGAGTTGCAGCAGCAGCAAGCCCTTCATCACCTCCGCGACGTCCAGCAGGCTGCCGTTCTGCATCTTCTCGCTGTTCTCTTTGAACCGGTCCTTCCAGTCCTGATGGCGCCGGCAGCGGCCCTCGGAAAGGAAACCGATCACCCGCGACACCTCGCCATTGCGCGTCACTTTGCGCAGGCGCAGATCCTCGACGTGTGAAAACGGCACCATCACCGTCATACTGGTGTAAATGAGCTTCAGTAGGTAAAATCGCTCGAAATGCCCGGCGAATGCCCGGCTCGAAATATTCTCAATAGTCGCTACCCCATGGTTCGGGTAAACGACCTTCTCTCCGATGTGAAAGGTCAAGCTCGGATGCACCACGTACTCCTTGGACCCGTTGGTCTCCGCCCATTGCTCTCCCCAATCCCGAAGAGGAGTAGGGAAAGAGAATCTTAATGTAAACTTAATTTTCTGTCAACAGGAAAGTGAGTCTTTCGATCGCATTACGCACACGATTGATTCTACTTGGGGTTGCCCGCCGATCCATTGTAATCAGTTACGATGAATAAATACCCCGATGCCCTACGCTGATTTAAAGAAGACCGTCCATCTTCCCCGCACCGATTTTCCGATGAAGGCGAATCTCGGCACCCTGGAACCGAAGCTGCTCGCGCAATGGAACGAATCAAACCTTTACCAGCGCATTCGCGACGATCGCAAGGGCCGCCCGGAGTACATTCTCCACGACGGACCTCCCTACGCCAACGGCGTCATCCACCTGGGTACCGCATTTAACAAGATCCTCAAGGATTTCGTCGTCAAGCTGAAGACAATGGAGGGTTACGACTCGCCCTACGTCCCCGGCTGGGACTGCCACGGCCTGCCGATCGAGCACAAGATCGACAACGAGCTGGGTTCGAAAAAAGCGAGCATGACCCAGACGCAGATCCGCAGCGCCTGCCGCGCCTACGCCCAGAAGTACGTCGATCTCCAACGCCGCGATTTTATCCGCCTGGGCGTGTTCGGCCGCTGGGACGATCCGTACCTGACCATGAGCGCCCAATACGAGGCGGTCATCGCCCAGGCGTTCGTCGATTTTCTCGACCGGGGATTCGTGTACAAGGGTCTCAAACCTGTGAACTGGTGCATCAACGACCGCACCGCTCTGGCCGAGGCCGAGGTCGAGTATGAAAACCATTCCAGCCCGTCCATCTGGGTAAAATTCGCGCTGACATCCGACCCCGCCAAGATCGATCCGGCGCTGGCCGGGAAACGAGTCTTTGGCCTGATCTGGACCACCACGCCCTGGACCATCCCAGCCAATTTGGCCATCGCGTATCACCCGAAGTTTACTTACTCAGCGATTGAAAATAATGGAGATGTTTACATCGTCGCCGAGGATCTGGTGAACGCCACCGCCGAGGCCTGCGAGTGGCAGGCACCCAAACTCCTGGCGACCTTTTCGGGCGAAAAACTGGACAAAACCGTGTTCCGCCACCCGTTCCTGGAGCGCGATTCCATCGGCATCCTGGGCGATCACGTCACGCTCGAACAGGGCACCGGAGCCGTCCATACCGCCCCCGGCCACGGCGCCGAGGATTACGTAATCGGCCGCGCTAACGGGCTGCCGGTTTATTGCCCCGTCGACGCGGCGGGAAAATTCTACCAGGCCGAAGGCGCGGCGGGAACCTTGCCCGAGGAGTTGATCGGCAAGACGGTGTGGCAGGGCAACCCGATCGTCATCGAGATCCTGACGAAAGCGGGCGCTCTGGCCGCGACCCGCGTCATCAGCCACAGCTATCCGCATTGCTGGCGCTGCCACAAACCG
>OCZT010002163.1_pt1 | contig 20355 bp, 18 predicted proteins | sample 1539031 | NCBI WGS metagenome assembly OCZT01 (sample SAMEA3539308, study PRJEB22396) | soil metagenome | biome: tundra; feature: field; material: soil | place: USA | collected 2010-05 | depth 0.15 m | reverse complement strand
GCTGAACCTGCCGAGCCGGTCGCGTCCGGCCGTGTCTGGCTGGAGCCCGTGTTCAGGTCGCTGGTGCGACGCGACGCCGCCCTCGGGGGCCGTCTGCTCTTGGATCTGTTGCCCGCCCAGCGCGCCGCCTATCCACGGCCCGTGGCCTACGACCTGGTCCTCGGAGAGCATCGCTGCGTGCAGGTGACCGTCTTCGGCGGGCCGCCTGAGATCAGGTTCGCGGACGCTCAACGCCCGGCCAGCGTGACCGATTTCCGAGCCGTGGGCGACGCGGCGCGGCTGGCGCGGCTGCTGGTGGCGGGCCGGATCAGAGCCCGCCTCGGGATCGGGGTCGCCCGCGTGCGGGGCCGGCGCGACGCGCTCTCGGCGCTGCGGGCGCTGGTGCAGGCGCCGCTGGCGCTGAGCGACCTGCAGCGGGCGGGGGTGCGACTGGAGCCTGCGCTGGCGCTGGAAGTCGCGGCGCTGATGATCGCCCCGCAGTGGACCGCCGGCGAGCGTTTCTCGATCGCGCATGAGCAGCACGGCCGCAGCAGCAGCCTGCTGCATGTGCGCGACGGGCTCCCACCCGCGGTCAGCCAGGCGTGGCCGGCGGATCGCGCCGACACCACGATCGCCTGTCCGGCCGAGCTGCTGTTGGACGTGCTGTCAGGCCATGATCCGCAGGGGCTGGAGGTCAGCGGGGACGAGCGCCCGCTCGGCCTGCTGCGTGACTGGCTCAAGCGCGCACAGAGCGGCTGAAACCGTCATCCGGGCCCTCCGGAGACCCACGGCGTCCGCTCGGATGCCTATCCTCGAAAGGACCCGTTCATGAGTTCGTCCTGCGTCCACCTCCACGTCCATTCCGAGTATTCGCTGCTCGATGGGGCCTGCAAGATCGATGCGCTCGCGGCGAGGGCGGCGTCGTTTGACCAGCCGGCGCTGGCGCTCACCGACCATGGGGTGATGAACGGCACGGTCGAGCTGTTCACCGCATCTCGCAAGCACGGGATCAAGCCGATCATCGGCTGCGAGTTGTACATCGTCGGCGATCACGCCCGCCGCGCCCCGGGGCGCCTGGAGCGCTTCCACCTGACGCTGCTCGCCGAGACGCCGGCCGGCTACCGCAACCTGGTCAAGCTGTCCTCGATGGGCTTCTTGGACGGCTACCAGCGCGGCAAACCGTCCGTCGATCTTGGGCAGGTTGCGGCGCATGGCGAGGGGATCATCGCGCTGACCGGATGTCTGCAGTCGCGCTTCTGTCAGCACCTGCTGGAGGACCGCGTGACCGAGGCGCGGGCCCACGCCGAGGAGCTGATCGGGGTCTTCGGTGAGGACAACGTGTACTTCGAGGTGCAGAAGAACGGGCTTGCGGCCCAGGACAAGGCCAATGAGGGCATCGTCAGGATCGCCCGTGACCTCGGCCGGCCGCTGGTGGGCACGGGCGACGTGCACTACCTGCGCCGCGAGGACTACCACCATCACGCTGCGCTGCTGTGCGTGCAGACCAAGTCGACGCTCAGCCAGCCGAAGATCAGCTTCGACAACAACGAGTTCTACCTGCGCTCGAGCGAGGAGATGGCCCAGTCATTCTCGGAGTGGCCCGAGGCGCTGGCCAGCACGCTGGAGATCGCCCAGCGTTGTGATGTCGAGCTGGAGCTCGGCCGGCAGCTGATCCCGCGCTACAGCACGCCGGATGGGGCCGGCGAGGCGCAGTACCTGCGCTCGTTGGTCGACCTGGGGCTGCGCCGCCGCTACGGCGACCCTCCCCCGACGGCGGCGATCGAGCGGGCGCACTTCGAATTAGACGTGATCGACCGCATGGGCTTCAACGCCTACTTCCTGATCGTCTGGGACTTCGTCAAGTACGCCAAGGACGCGGGCATTGCGGTCGGACCGGGGCGCGGGTCGGCGGCCGGATCGATCGTCGCCTACTGCCTGCAGATCACCGACGTTGATCCGCTGCGCTACGACCTGCTGTTCGAGCGCTTCCTCAATCCCGAGCGCGTCTCGATGCCGGATATCGACATCGACTTCTCGGTCCGCGGGCGCGACCGGATGATCCGCTACGTGACCGAGAAGTACGGCAAAGAGTCGGTGGCGCAGATCGTCACCTTCGGCAAGATGTTCCCGCGCGCGGCGACCCGTGACGCCGCCCGGGTGCTGGGCCTTGACTACGGCGCCGGAGATCGCCTGGCGAAGCTGATCCCTGATCCGATCATGGGCCGCCCGCCGAGCTTCGAGGACTGCCTCAAGCTCGGGCAGCCGCTGCGCGGGGAGGTCGACCGCGACCCGACGGCTCGGCAGATCATCGACGTCGCCCAGGGCCTGGAGGGGATCGTGCGCAACTCTTCGATCCACGCCGCCGCGGTGGTGATCGCCGACCGGCCGCTGACCGACATCGTGCCGCTGCAGATCGCCGATGCCGGTACGGACGAGAGCGGGGAGAAGGTGTTCCGTACCGTGACCCAGTTTACGATGAAGCCGATCGAGCAGATCGGTCTGCTCAAGATGGACTTCCTCGGGCTGCGCAACCTCGACGTGATCGAGGACGCGCTGGACATCGTGGCGCGCTCGGCCGGCGAGCGGCCCGATATGAGCACGCTGCCACTCGACCACGAGCCCACCTACGAGATGCTCTCCCGTGGCGATTCGATCGGGGTGTTCCAGTTTGAGTCCGAGGGGATGCGTGAGGCGCTCAAGAAGGTCCGCCCGACCGAGTTCGACGACCTCGTAGCGCTCGTCGCGCTGTACCGCCCCGGCGCGATGGACCAGATTCCGACCTACGCCCGCGGCAAGCGCGATCCGGATTCGATCTCCTATCCCGACGAACGGCTGCGCTCGATCCTGGAGCCGACCAAGGGCGTGATCCTCTACCAGGAGCAGGCGATGCAGATCGCCAAGGAGCTGGCCGGCTTCAGTGGCGCCAAGGCCGATGACCTGCGCAAGGCGATCGGCAAGAAGAACCGCGAGGCGATGGCCAAGCTCAAGCCCGAGTTCGTCGCCGGCTGCCGCGCGTCGGGCACCAACGAGTCGGTGATCGAGCTGTTGTGGGCGACCAACGAGCGATCGGCTGATTATTCGTTCAACAAGAGTCACGCTGCGTGTTACGCGCTGATCGCCTACCGGACGGCGTGGCTGAAGGCCAACTACCCGGCCGAGTACATGGCCGCGCTGATCTCCTCGGTGATGGATACAAAGGACAAGGTGCCGTTCTTCGTCGCGCAGGCCGAGCAGATGGGAATCGCGATCCTGCCGCCCGACGTCAACCTCTCAGACCACGAGTTCGTCGTCGTCGAGCGAAACATCCGCTTCGGGCTTGACGCGGTCAAGGGCGTCGGCTACCAGGCGGTAGAGGCGATCAAGCGCGCCCGCGAGGAGAAGGGCCCGTTCATGAACCTGTGGGAGTTCTGCGAACGCGTTGACAACCGCTCCGTCAACAAGAAGGCGATCGACGCGCTGATCAAGTGCGGCGCGTTCGGCTCTACGGGCGCCTCGCGCAAGGGCATGCTGGCGGTGCTCGAGCAGGCGCAGGGGGCAGGCCAGAAGGCCCAGCAGGACGCGCTGGTCGGCCAGGGGTCGATCTTCGACCTCGGGTTCGATCTCGGCGGCGGTGAGGATGGCTCGGATCAGACCACCGCGGCTGCGGCGTTCGCTTCGCCCAGCCATGCGCCGATTCCGCAGGAGGAGTTCGAGCGCGCCGAGCTGCTGGCTGCCGAGAAGGAGTCGATCGGCCTGTTCATCTCCGCCCATCCGCTCAAGGAGATCGGCGTCGCGCTGCGGGCCAAGGCCGATTGCACGCTGGCCGAGCTGGCGGCGCGCCGTGACGGCGACTGGGTCACGGTGGGGGGGATGATCACGCAGTCCAAGCGGATCCGCACCAAGAAGGGCGACTGGATGATGTTCGCCACGCTGGACGACCTTGAGGCCTCGGTCGAGATCATCGTGTTCGACAAGGCGCTGGCGGCCAACGAGGACGCGCTCGCCGTCGACTCGATCGTGCTCGTCCGTGGCAAGGTGGACCACAAGGACAGCGCCAAGACGTGCATCGTGGCGCAACTGGTGGAGCGCTTTGAGCCCAGCCAGGAGGAGATCCTCAAGGCGCAGCTGCAGGCCTCCCAGCAGGTGGTGGCGCCCAGCGCGCTGCGCCTGCGTCTGGACGCGCGCGCCCTGCCGGCCACCGTGCTCGCTGAGCTGCGGGAGCTGCTGTCGGGATTTCCCGGCGAATCGGACGTGGTGATCGAGCTCAGCACCTCGATTGGTCACCGCCGGCTGAAGCTGGGCCCCGACTTCCGCGTTTCGCGCAGCGCGTCGCTGCATGCCGAGCTGGATGCGCTGCTGGGCGCCGCGCTGCTCGGCGAGGCGGCGGCCGCCGCCGCCGCGCATCAGCCGGCCAGGATGGCCAGCGCGTAGTCCTGCTGCAACCAGGAGCTCTACCGCCGGCGGCGCGCGAAGGGGACGGCTGACCGTCCCCCTACTTGACGTGCAGGTTGATCCCCAGCAGCAGTAGCGGCCAGAGCAGGATCGCCAGCAGCGCCGAGATGATCGGCTTGAGCGTGCCCACGTTGTTCAAGTAATGGTGGGTTGAGGCGACCAATACGCCGACGATCAGCCAGACGATGCTCCCAAGACTCAATCTCATGCTTGCGCTCCTCTTAGCGTTTGGTTTGAGATACGCCCCCGAGGGCGCCTACCCTGCCCATCGCGGCTCACACCGGCGGTCGCTAGGACGCGGGCACCCACGGCCCGTGCCACCCCCCGAACCCCAATACCAGCCGCTCGGACTCCGGCGGACCCCAGGAGCCCTTGGCGTAGGGGTGCACGGGCGGGGGCGAATCGAGCAGCGGCCCGACCACTCGCCAGGTGGCCTCGACCATGTCCTGACGGGTGAAGTGGGTGCTGTCGCCGACCAGCGCGGCGTGCAGGAGCACCTCGTAGGGGGTCGCGTCCTCGCCGCCCTCCTGGGCGAACTCCATGTCGAGCTCGATCTCGCTTGGGCCCTCCTGGTCGGCTCGGTGCGCGTCCAGGATCATCCTGATTCCGGTCGTCGGGTCGATTTTGAACACGATCTGGCTCGGCTGGGGCCGGCGATGGTGCAGCGAGATGAACTGCAGCGCCGGCGGGTGCTTGAAGACCAGTCGCAGCTCGGTCTGGCTGACCGCCAGCTGCTTGCCGGTGCGGATGAAGAACGGCACCCCGGCCCAGCGCCAGTTGTCGACTTCGATCCGCAGCGCGGCGTAGGTCTCGGTGTCCGAATTCGGCGCCACGCCGGGGATATCGCGATAGCCCTCATACTGTCCGCGCACGTAGCGGTCCGGATCGGCGTCGGCCATCGCCCTGAAGACGGCGAACTTGGAGTCCTTGAGCGTCTCGGGATCGCCGCCGGCGGGGGGCTCCATCGCCGCCGCCGCCAGCATCTGCATCAGATGGTTGACCACGACGTCGCGCAGCGCCCCGACCGGATCGTAGAAGTGGCCGCGGTCCTCGACGCCGAACTTCTCGGCCATCGTAATCTGCACGCAGGCCAGGTAGTTGCGGTTCCACACCGGCTCGAGCATCGTGTTGGCGAAGCGCAGGTAGAGGATCTCCTCCAGGCCCATCTTGCCCAGGAAGTGATCGATCCGGTAGAGCTGGGACTCATCGAGGAACTGGTGCAGGTCGCCGGCCAGCGCGCGGGCCGACTCCAGGTCGTGGCCGAAGGGCTTCTCCACCACCACCCGCCGCCCGTCGACGAGCAGCTTGGCCTTCGCCAGGCCAGAGGTCACCGTGGCGAACAGGGCCGGGGGGATCTCCAGGTAGAAGGCGGGATTGCGGGCGTCGCCGAGGACGGTGGCCACGCGCTCGTAGGTCTGCTCGTCGCTGAAGTCTCCGCTGACGTAACGCAGGCGCTGGGCGAAGCGCGCAAACACCGCTTCGTCGATTGTCTCGCCGGTGGCTGTTATCGACTCACGGGCATGGTCGCGTAGCTTGTCCACCGGCCAGTCATCGACCGCCACGCCGATCACCGCGCCCGGCAGCAGGTTGCGACGCTCCAGCCGGTAGAGCGAGCGGAGGGTCATCTTCTTGGCCAGGTCGCCGGTGATCCCGAACACGACCAGCGCGTCGGCCTCGCGGGGGTGCTTGCTCATCGAACGCTCACCCTACCCGGACTTGGACCCATGGGTGCGCGTCCTCGCCGCGCCGGCGCCGCGCCGGCGGGCCGCCTGACCGCGCTTGCGCAGCTTGAAGCAGAGCGCCACCTCCTCGGCGCTGGGCCCGTCGCCCTTGGGCCCCTGGGTCTCGATCACCAGCGGCAGCTTCTCGAACCGGGGCTCGGACAGGAACGCCGCGCACCCGCGCTCGCCGAGCTCGCCCTGCCCGACGTTGGCGTGGCGGTCGCGGTTTGAGCCAAGCGGCGTCTGGGAGTCGTTGAGGTGCAGCGACCCCAGCCGCTGGAGCCCCACCTCCCGGTCGAACTCGTCGATCGTCTCGCGCAGGCCCTGGGGCGTGCGGATGTCATACCCGGAGGCCAGCAGATGGCAGGAGTCCAGGCAAACGCCCAGCCGGGCACTGCCGCCCGCTCCGTCCAGCAGCGCAGCGAGCTCGGCGAATGATCGCCCCAGCGTCCCGCCGGCTCCGGCCGTGTCCTCCAGGTGCAGAGGACAGCGCTCGGATTCGGCCAGCGCCTGCTTGATCACCGCGCCTGCCCGCGTGATCGCCTCGCCCACGTCACCCTGCTTGGCCGAGCCGGGGTGCAGCACCACTCCCGCGGCGCCGATCTCGGCGCCGATCCGCAACGATTGGATCAGCGAGGTGAGCGACTTGTCGCGGATCTCGGGATCGTCGGAGGCGCAGTTGAGCAGGTAGACGGCGTGGATCAGGACGGCCTTGATCGGGCTCGGCTTCAGCGCGTCACGGAACGCTGCGAAGTCATCCTCGCCGTAGGCCGTGGGACGCCACATCCGCGGCGACTGGTTGAAGATCTGAATCGCCTGACAGCCGCGCTCGGCCCCGCGCCCGATCGCCTTGTAGAGGCCTCCCGCCGGACTTACATGGGCGCCGATTAGCATCTAAGCGGTAATTGTCATGCGCGTTCGCTTTGCTCCATCCCCCACGGGGGCACTTCACATCGGCGGCGCCCGAACCGCGCTCTACAACTGGTTGCTCGCACGTGGCCGGGGCGGCACGCTCGTACTGCGCGTCGAAGATACAGACCGCGAGCGCTCGACGCCGGAGAACGTTGAGCAGATCCTCGATGCGCTGCGCTGGCTCAAGCTCGATTGGGACGAGGGCCCGATCTTCCAGTCACAGCGAGCCGACCGCCACGCCGAGGCGCTCAACCAGCTGCTGTCAGACGGCCATGCCTATCGGTCCTCGGCCACCACCGACGACGTCAGGGCCTACAAGACGCAGCATGGCTCGCAGCGGGGCTTCCGAGGCGAGCCGGAGACCGAGGGCGCCGTCCGCTTGCGCGTCCCCGACACCGGCGAGACGCTCGTCGACGACGTGATCCGTGGTCAGACCCGCTTCCCCAACGTGAACATGGACGACCCGGTCATCGCCCGTGCCGACGGCTCGCCGCTGTACAACTTCGCGGTGGCGATCGACGACCTCGACGCCGGCATCACGCATGTGGTCCGCGGGGAGGACCACCTGTCCAACACCCCCAAGCAGCTGCTCGTGCTCCAGGCGCTTGGGGCCGACCCGCCGCGCTACGCGCACCTGCCGCTGCTGCACGGCCCCGACGGGCGCAAGCTGTCAAAGCGACACGGCGCCGCATCCGTGCAGGAACTGCGCGACGCCGGCTATATCCCCGAGGCGGTCGACAACTACATCGCGCTGCTGGGGGCCGGCTTTGCCTCCGACGAGGAGCACTTCAGCCTGTCGGAGCTGGCTCAGCGCTTCCGCCTGGAACGGGTGTCCAAGAATCCGGCGGTGTTCGACGAGCGAAAGCTGCGCCACATGAACGGACGCCATCTGCGTGAACTGGGAGTCGATGAGCTGACCAGTCGCCTGGAGGACTTCACGGGGCGTCGCGGTCTGCGTGACGCCGTTGCGATATCGGCCGAGAAGATCCAGACGCTGGCTGACTTCTGGCCGCTGGTGTCGTTCCTTTTCGACGGTCCGGTCGACGATCCGGCCGCGTTCGCCAAGGCGATCTGCGCCAACGGAGCCGTCGCGACGCTCCGGGAATCCCGGGAGGCGCTGGCGGCCGCTGACCCGTTCGACCAAGAGCACGTCGAGCTGGCGCTGCGCGGGGTGGTGGAGCGCACCGGCGCCAAGCCGGGCAAGGTCTTTCAGCCGGTGCGGGTGGCAATAGCGGGACAGACCGTCTCACCGGGGATATTCGAGACGGTGGCGCTGCTCGGACGTGACCAGACCCTGGCCCGGATCGACCAGGCGCTGAGTCACGCAATCGGCGGAGGCTGCCCGGAACTTGAATCGGGCTAAACAAATCTCGATCATTTGCCGATAGAAGGCCTCATAACGGGGAGGAAAAATGTCAACCAGGACTTGCCTGTGTGCAGGCCCGCCGAAGGACCGGTGAGCGATACTCGTGGCTACTCTTGCTGCCGTAAAGACGGCGCCGACGGACCCATACGCCTCGCGTGAGCGCCACCACAACGAGGGCCACGGCCGTCGCCTGACCGCCGCGTTCGAGGCTCTGGAGGCATATCCCGTTCTGGCCGAGTCACGCAACCGTGTGCTGCGCCTGTTCGAGGACGGCGATCCCGCCACGGCCGACGTGGTGGCGGCGATCGAAGGCGATATCGCGCTCGCCGTTACGGTCCTGAGACTCGCCAACCAGCTTGACGGCAAGATGCGGGGTCGCGTCGAGAGCGCCGTCAAGGGCGTCGAGGTCCTGTCGCCCAAGACCGTCCACGCGATCGCCAGCCGCGCCCGCACGTATGACTTCTTTGAGCGCACCGCCGTCTGGCAGGGGATTCCCGAGCGTTTCCGGCTCCACGCCGTCGCCACCCAGCGCGCCGCCGACCGGCTGGCCCGTGAGCTCAACTACGAGGCGCGCGACCGGTTGATGGTGACCTCGCTACTGCATGACATCGGCAAGCTGGTGCTGGTCCACGCGTATCCGGGCTATCCGCGCGAGGTTCACGGTGAGGCGCGCACGCCCGAGGAACGGATCATGCGCGAGCGCCGTGAGCTGGGCGTCGACCACGCGCTCGTCGGCGGAGTGCTGGCCCGGCGCTGGGGGCTGCCCAAGTCGATCGCGAGCGTGATCGAGCGCCACCACGCCGAGGACTGCGAAGGCGAGACCGCGCTGGTGCGCCTGGCCGACATGCTCGCTCATCACATGCTGGGTGCCACGGTGGCGCCGTCCGAGCTCTTGGCTGTCGCCCACACGGTCGGGGTCAGCCCGGCCAACCTGCGCACCGTGATGTACGAGCTGCCGCTGCCGGTGGCCGGCGGGCGCCCGCGTCAGATCGATCCGTGCCCGATGTCGGCGCGTGAGGTGGAGGTTCTGCGCCGGCTGGCGCAGGGCATGGTCTACAAGCAGATCGCCGGCGAGCTGGGACTGTCGACCAGCACCGTCCGCACCCACCTGCACAACGTCTACGGCAAGCTCGGCGCAATGGATCGCGCCCAGGCCGTCCTGATCGCCACCGAGCGAGGCTGGATCTAACGTCGGGCGGCCCCGGGGCGGAGGCGGTTGCTGGCGCACGACGAGGTCGTGCCATACGATCGAGATCCGATGATCTCAATCACCACCAGGTCCCCGTACGCGCTCAGTGCGCTGATCGAACTGCACCGTCACGGCGATGCCGGGCCGGTCCCGATCGCGGAGCTTGCGCGGCGGCGGGAGATCCCGGTGCAGTTCTTGGAGCAACTGTTCGCGACCCTTCGGCGCGCCGGGATCCTGCGCTCGCAGCGTGGCGTCAAGGGCGGTTACAGCTTCGCGCGGCCGCCCGGCGAGGTCACCGTACTCGAGTTGGTGGAGTTGCTTGACGGCCCACTCGGACGCGACTCCACCGGGGTGTTCGCAGAGGCCGCGCAGGCCGCGAGCGCGGTGCTGAGCGAGGCCACGGTCGCCTCGGTCGCCGAGCAGGAGATCCGGGCTGCCGGGGCGCCGATGTATCACATCTGAAGCGCCTGGGTGGTGCAGTTCTCGTAATGTCTGGGTCAAATGGCGACAATTCCGACCAACATTGCCGAGCTCGTGGGCGGGACGCCGATCTTGGCGCTGACCCGGATGGCGCCCGATCTGGACGTCGAGCTGTTCGCCAAGCTCGAGGCGTTCAACCCGGGCGGGAGCGTCAAGGATCGGATCGGGGTGGCGATGATCGAGGCCGCCGAGCGTGAGGGCCGGATTGAGCCTGGAAAGACGACGATCGTCGAGGCCACGAGCGGCAACACCGGAATCGCACTGGCGTTCGTGTGCGCGGCCAAGGGCTATGACCTGGTGTTGACGCTGCCGCAGGGGATGAGCCGCGAGCGAGAGGGGCTGCTGCGTCTGTACGGGGCCCGCGTGCAGGTGACCGAGTCGCTGGGCGGCATGACCGAGGCGGTGCAGGCCGCGCAATCGCTGGCGGCGAACGGTGACGTGTTCCTGCCCGACCAGTTCTCCAACCCCGCCAACCCGGAGATCCATCGACTGACCACCGGACCCGAGCTGTGGGACGCGCTCGACGGGCGCGTCGACGTGTTCGTGGCCGGGGTCGGGACCGGCGGCACGATCACGGGCGTGGGGGAGGTGCTGAAGGCCAGAAACCCCGATTGCCGGGTGGTGGCGGTCGAGCCGCGCTCTTCGGCGGTGCTGTCGGGCGGCTCGCCGGGGCCGCACAAGATTCAGGGCATCGGCGCCGGGTTCGTGCCGGCCGTGCTCAACCGCGAACTGCTCGACGAGGTAATCGCGGTCGAGGACGAGGACGCGATCGAGACCGCGCGCACGCTGGCTCGGCGAGAGGGCGTGCTGGCCGGAATCTCGTGCGGGGCGGCGGTGTGGGCCGCGCTGGAGGTGGCCCGCAGGCCGGAATCACGCGGTAAGCGAATCGCCACGATCCTGCCTGACTCCGGTGAGCGCTACGTCTCGACGCCGTTCTTTGCGCCTTAGGCGCGCCAAGCCTCTCGCTAGGCTTAACCCATGCTCGGCCTAGCGCTGATCGCGCGCACCGCCGCGGAGATACGACGTGACGTTTCCGCGGCGCAGAGTCGCGATCCAGCCGCGCAGGGTGTGAGTACGGTCGAGATCCTGGCGACGTGGCCTGGCGTTCACGCGGTGCTGGCCCATCGCGTGGCCCATGTCCTGCACAGCGTCGGCGTACCGCTGCTGCCGCGCCTGATCGCCGCTGTGGCGCGCTCGGTCACCGGGATCGAGATCCATCCGGCGGCTCGGATCGGCGACGGCTTATTCATCGATCATGGGATGGGCGTCGTGGTTGGCGAGACAGCTGAGATCGGAAACGACGTGACCATCTATCAGGGGGTGACGCTGGGCGGCACGGGCTTTGCCACCGGCAAGCGCCACCCGACCGTTCAGGACAACGTCACGATCGGATCGGGCGCCAAGCTGCTGGGACCGATCACCGTCGGCCACGGCGCCAAGATCGGAGCCAACAGTGTCGTGATCCACAACGTCCCGCCGAACTCGACCGTCGTGGGCAATCCCGGTCATCCGGTCCGCGTCGAAGGTCGCCGGCCGGAGGGGCCCGATGCCGACTGGGTGCATCTGCCAGATCCGGTGGCCGACGCAATCAAGGGGCTCGCGAGCCGGATCGCGGTGCTGGAGGGGACGCTCGCCGAGGTCGCCGAGGATGCCAATGGTGCGGTCGGGCAGCACTCGGGCGGCGCAGCTTCGCAAGCTCCCCAGCCCGACGGGCGAGCCAATCCGGCGTTGGGTCCCAACCCGGCCGGCGGCTGAGCCGGCCGGCGCGCGCCGCGCTACAGCGGCGGGTCGACCGAGCCCGGGCGATCGGGCGCCGAACCGTAGCCGTGGGAGGCGAGCTCAGGGTCGCCGGGGATCCGCTGTGTGGGCAGATTGCGCTGGGCTCGGACGAGATACAGGGGACGTCCCTTGACCTCGTCGTAGATGCGGCCCACGTACTCGCCGATGATCCCGATCGCGATCAGTTCGATCCCGCCGAGCAGCAGGATCAGGATCGTGACCGCGCCAAAGCCCGGTAGGTAGGAGCCCTCGATGCGCAGCACGACTACGACCGGGATCGCGATGAACGCCAGCGTCGAGATCATGAAGCCGAGCAGCGTCGCCAGCTGTAGCGGGCGATGCGAGAAGGACGAGATCGCGTCCAGCGAGAAGCGCACCATCTTGGACAGCGTGTACTTGGTCTCACCGGCGTAGCGCGCGTCGCGCTGGTAGGGCACCGCCGCCTGGGTGTAGCCGACCCAAACGGTCATGCCGCGCAGAAAGCGGTTGCGCTCGCGCATCGACAGCAGCGCGTCAAGCGCGCGACGGTCAAGCAGCCGGAAGTCGCCCGAGTTGTGCTGGAGCTCCACCTGGGCGAGCTTGTCGAACAGCGCGTAGAACCATCTTGCGGTGCTGAGCTTGAAGCGCGACTCGCCCTGGCGCTGCTCGCGTACGGCATAGACGACGTCGCATCCGGCACGCCAGTTATCGAGCATCGTCAGGATCAGCTCGGGCGGATCCTGGAGATCGGCGTCGAGCATCACGACCGCGTTGCCGCTGGCGTAGTCCAGACCCGCGGTCAGGGCAGTCTGATGTCCGAAGTTGCGCGACAGGTACACGACCCGGATCCGCGGGTCGTTGTCGGCGAGGCGCTCAAGCGCCGCCGGTGACCCGTCGGTGGAGCCGTCATCAACCAGCACCAGCTCGAACGGAAGTCCCTCCAGCGCATTGCACACCCGCGCGCAGAACTCGTCGATCGTCGCCTCCTCGTCAAACACGGGGGCGACGACGCTGAGCAGCCGCAAATGCCGCGTTTCGTTGCCGTCCGGCGTCGAGGTGGCGCTCATCTAATCGGGCATCGTACGGCGCTGGCAGGTGCGCAGGCTCATAGACCCAGCAGCGATCTTCCGTGGGGGATGTAGCCAAGCAGCTGGATCAGCTGGACCGCACCCGTCAGTGCGATCGTCGCGTTGAACAGCCGGCGGTCGCGGCCGAGTGCCGCCAGCGGCAGCACCCACGCCACATACCACGGCAGCAGCGAGCTGGCGGTCACCAGCAGGGCGATCGTCGCCCAGCCCGCGGCGGCGATCCAATCGATCGTGCCCTGCCAGACACGACGCAGCAGCCAGGCGCAGATGCCGATGGACACGGCACCGAGCACGTATCCGGGGATGTGCCCCATGGTGCCCAGCCCGAGCCGCGTCGAGATGAAGCCGGGGATGCTGTGCCAGTCGCCCTCGGTCTGGCTCTTTTGCAACGTGGCCAGCAGGTGAACGGTCCCGGTCCCGAACGCCGAGAAGCCAAGCGCGGCCACGAGGGCCAGGCCGCAGGCGGCCCCGGTCGCGAAGTTTCGCCGCCGGTCACGACCGCGGAGCCGGCCTTCCGCGGCGAGCGCGAACGGCGCCAGCAATCCGGCTGTCAGCTTGATCCCCGCCGCCAGCACGATCAGCGCGCCGCCCAGGCGCTCGCGACGGATCAGCAATACGTACATGCCGCCCACCAGCGCCAGGAGCATCAACAGATCGTTGTGGCCGCCGCCGACCCCGTAGAGGACCAGCAGCGGGTTCAGGCCAACCAGCGCGGCGGCCCGGACCGGGCTGACGCCGCGCAGGCGCGCGAGATTCCAGACCAGCGCGACGATCGCCAGGCTGGCTAACGCGGCGATGGACTTGTAAGCGAGCACGCTGGCGGCGATCGACAGGGGTGCCAGCAGGTAACTGAAGACGGTGAACACTGGCCCGTACGCGCTCGGGATGTATGACCATTTGGCGCCGACGTAGGGGAACACGGGATCAAGCGCAATCGCGTGGGGACCGTAGAGATAGGGATTGGCGCCGTACAGTGAGCCCATGCGCGCGTAAGCCTGATAGCTGAAGATGTCGGTCGACAGCAGCGGCGGGGCGAGCAGCACCAGCGCGTGGAGGGCCGCGATGCACATCAGCACGATGCGCCCGGACAGCTGGTCAGAGGCCCGGACCACGACCACGTAGCACAGGAACATCAGCGACAGGGCGGCGATCACGCCGCCGACGTGCAGATCGGGTCCGTGGGTGCCGAACGCGCCGGCCAGCGCAGCGGGGATCGGCCGGACCGACTCGGGCAGCAACGAGTCGGTGTTGGCCGCCGAGATGCAGATCAGCAGCCCGAGGGCCAGCAGACCGGCGAGGCCGAGCACACCGCGGCGCGTGTCCGAGGACGCACGCTCGGAATCCAGCGTGCGCGGGTTCAGCTCGATGCTGACGCTCTGCGGTGACGCGCCGAGCGGGCTGTTGACGCTCATTGATCTGAGGATGCCCGGATGCGACCGGGATGCGGTGTGATCAAGGTTGAGATTAGGTTAGGTTAGGAAGGCCGACTACCCGGCAGGAGGGGGCCCGGTTGTGACCGGCGTCCCGCTGTTGCGGGCGACGGCGGCCAAGGCCGCGGGGGCGTTGCGCTTCAGAGACGGCACCAGCCACATCGCCTCGAGCGCGATTCGCGCCGACATCTTGCTGGAGCCGAGCTGGCGATCGGAGAATACGATCGGTACCTCTCTGACGGTGAAGCCGGCCAGTAACGTCCGGTAGGTCACCTCGATCTGGAACACGTAGCCCTCGGCGCGAATCGAGGGCAGGTCGATCGCCTCCAGAACCTCCCGCCGGATGCACTTGAAGCCCCCGGTGAGGTCCTTGACTGAAACGCCGAGGATCATGCGCGCATAGGCGCCACCGCCGCGGCTGATGAGCCGTCGCAGCAACCCCCAATCGCGCACGCCACCGCCCGGCACATAGCGGGATCCCAGCACCAGATCGGCGCTCTTGGCGGCCTCCAGCAGGTCGGGCAAGTACCGCGGATCGTGAGAGAAGTCGGCGTCCATCTCGATCAGCAGCTTGGCGCCGGCGTTGAGCGCGAGGGTGAATCCGGCCAGATACGCTTGGCCGAGGCCACCCTTGGCCGAGCGATGCAGGACCTCGACCGCCGGCAGCGCGGCCACGAGCTGATCGGCGATCGCTCCGGTCCCGTCCGGTGAGTTGTCGTCGACGATCAGGATCCGGTGATCGTCGGCGGCCGCGCGCTGGAGCTCAGTGAGTGCGGCGTGCACGATCCGCTCGAGGTTCTCGGCCTCGTTGTAGGTGGGGATTACCAGCCAAATCGCTGCGCTCATCGGCCAGGGAGCGTAATGGTAGGGGCGGGTGGAGTGCCGCGCTGCGTCGATCAGGGGAAGGCGGCATCATGTCGTCGCGGGAATTCCGATGGACAACAGCTCAACCGCACTCGGCGATCGGTCGCGCCCGCGCACTCCCGCGGGAGGTGCTCCCGCGGGGCGGAAGCCCGGCGTCCTGGTCCACCATCGCCGACGCCGGGCGACCGCGCTCGCGGTGCTGGCGGGGGTCGCCCTGATCCTCGGCGTGGCGGTGGGAGCCGGCGGCGGAACCGCCAGCGTGCACCGAGCCATAGTGACGTCAGACGGCTATTTCAGCAAGCTTCAGACGCTCGCCGGAACCGGGGCCGGCTCATTGCTGGCCGCGCAATCCGCGGCCGAGAATGCGGCGATCACTCGAACGCTCGCCCACACGCCGTACGTGCGGGTCGCCGGTGCCCAGCACCGTGAGATCGCGCTGAGTTTCGACGACGGCCCTGGCCCTTACACGCCCCAGGTGGTGGCTGCGCTGAGACGCGCCCACGTCCCCGGCACGTTCTTTGAGGTCGGGGTGGAGGAGGGCTACTTCCACGCCGGCACCAGCGACGTTGTCGCCGCCGGCTTCCCGATCGGCGACCACACCGAGACCCACGCCCCGATGTCGCAGTTGTCGCGTAAGGCCCAGCAGGCTCAGCTGCTTCAGGAGACCTCGCGGATCGGCGACTACGGGGCGCCGTTCCCGCGCCTGTTCCGGCCGCCCTACGGCCTGTGGAACGCGACGACGCTCAAGCTGCTGAAGAAGTACGGGATGCTGATGGTCCTGTGGACCGTGGACACCAGCGACTATCTGGAGCCCGGCGTGGCGACGATCGTCAGCCGGGCGGTCTCGGGCGCCAGGCCTGGAGCCATCATCCTGATGCACGACGCCGGCGGCAACCGCTCAGAAACCGTGGCCGCGCTGCCCAAGATCATCTCCGAGCTCAAGGCGCGCGGCTACAAGCTGGTCACGATCCCCAGATTGTTGGCGGACAATCCGGCGCCGGCCAATCAGAACATCGGCGCACTGGCTGGAGGCGGCGGCTAGGTTGAATCGCCTGGCGGCGTTTCAATTGGGCCAGTCGCCCTGGGGGCGATTGGCCTGGCTGGACATTGGTCAAACTAGCTAACGGCGGACGTATGCGACGCGGTTCCAACTCGGCTCGCGCGCGAGCTCGATTGGCTCGTTCCCGCGATCGGGCTGGATGTAGACGAACGCGCTGCTGTCCTCGTCGAAGGCGACGTCGAGCTCGCCCTCCTTGACGCGCTGATCGAGCCAGGCGCTGCGAAAGATCAGCCGCCGCAGCCAGTGGACCAGCGAGCGCTCGGAGGATCCCACCAGCTCAGGCCAGCACTCGTTGACGTGCTCGCCGAGGGCCGAGGCAGGATCGGTCACCTCGCCGTTGACGACCAGGTTGATCAGGTCCTCGGCCTCGTCCTCCTCCACCGCGCCGCGCAGGAACCCGAGCTTGCGCGCAGCCTGCTCGCATCGTTCGCGGAAGTCGCGCTCGTTGAACGTGAAGCGCAGTTCGCCATACTCGAGCACGAAGTCGTCGCCCGAGCTGTAGTTGCCGCGTCGGTACATCAGCGTCGGGATCATATGGGGGATTCCTTCTCCGCCCAGGCCCTGAAAAGGATGTTGCAGAACGGGGGGCGGATATCGGCCCCGGCGGGGATCAGTAGGCCATGCAACCAAGGCCCGCGACGATCCTGGTGGTCGAAGATCACCGCGTGACCCGCACCTTCCTGGCCGACAACCTGTCGGCGGACGGCTTTGAGCCGCTGGAGGCCGAGACGGCCGGCGAGGCAAGGCGCCTGCTGGCCGGCGGATCGATCGATCTGGCGATCATCGACCTCGGCCTGCCGGACCGCGACGGGCTCGAGCTGCTGCGCGAGGTCCGCGACGCCGATCGCCTGGCCGGCCGGATCGACCCTGAACTGCCGCTGCTGGTCGTCTCTGGACGGGCCGCCGAGCTTGACCGCATGCGCGGCTTTGAACGCGGCTGTGACGACTACGTGATCAAACCGTTCAGTTACGCAGAGCTGCGCGCGCGGATCACCGCTCTGCTTCGCCGAGCGCGTCAGCGACCGGAATGCGGGAGGGTGCGCGTCGGACCGCTGGAGCTCGACCCGCTCGGGCGCCAGGTGTGGCTCGACGGCGAGCCGGTGGCCCTGTCGAAGAAGGAGTTCGCGCTGCTGCGGGCGCTGGCCGCCGAGCCGACGCGTGTGTTCACGCGCGAGGAGCTGCTGCGCGGGGTGTGGGGCTTTCAGTCACTCGGGACCACGCGTACTCTCGACGCTCACGCCGCGCGGCTGCGCAAAAAGCTCGCCGTGGGCGAGGGCCGGTTCATTGTCAACGTCTGGGGTGTCGGGTACCGACTGATCGATGGAGGCGTCGAACCGTGATCGATGCCGGAGCGCTCGCCGCGTGGACCGGGGCGGTGCTCGGCACCGCCGCCGCGCTGATCGTCGGTCACTCGCGGCGGGTGCGGATGGAGGCCGTGGCCCGGGCCTGCCACGAGCTGCGAGGCCCACTCTCCGCGGTGAGGCTCGGGCTCGAGCTCGGGTCCGCCGGCGGCGAGCTCACGCCGGCCCGCCTGCGGGCCATTGACCTGGAGCTCGGACGGGCGTCGCTGGCGCTGGATGATCTGGCCGCCACGCGTCTGGCCGCTGCGCGCCGTCGCCCCCGGGTGCTGGGCAGCTGTGAGCCCGTCGATCTGGCGCAGCTGCTGGCCGACTCCGTCGAGGCCTGGCGCCCGCGCGCGATCCGGGCCGGTGCCGAGCTCAGCGTCGCGTGGTCAGGCGACGCGCGGCGGGTGTGGGGCGACCGGATCCGCCTCGCGCAGGCGACGGGGAATCTGATCGCCAACGCGATCGAGCACGGGGGAGCGACGATCCAGGCGCGCGGGACCGCGACCGATCGCGGAGCGCGGATAGAAGTGCTCGACGATGGTCCCGGCCTGCCGGCACCGGTCGCCGAGCTGGCCGGCTGGGCTCGTGGTGGCCGCGGTCGGCGCGGCCGCGGGCTGGCGATCGCCAGAAGCGTGGCACGGGCGCACGGCGGCGACCTGGCCTCAGCGCCGAGCGAGCGCGGCGCCCGGCTCGTGCTGGAATTGCTCGCCGTCCCAGGGGCGGGCCAGCCGCCGAACCGCAGGCTGGCTCAGCTACGTGAGACGGGCGAGGGAGCGCCGGTGTGGGTGGCACGTCTGCGCGGCTCGAGCAGTCGTAGGATCTGACCTCGCCGGCATGGGGCCCTGCCTTGCCGGCCCGCCTCGTGGCGGCCCAGCGGCAACCCGCCCAGGCACACGGTCCGGACGGAAGTGGACCGCTGGTGCAAGCCGGCTTGCGGACGCGCGGGCTGCAGCAAATCGTGCGCTTGTGGACGAATGTTCTAGGCACGCCCTCCCACCGCCGAATCCCAATGCCGGCGGGCGTTTCCGGCTGCCCGGGTGACCGAACGCGGCCGCGGTGGGACGGAAGGTGACAGTTGGCTTGCATTGTGGGAGAGCGTGGGTTATTGTGGCGCTCGCATGCGGAACCCGGGTGGCAGGGCTCCTCCCACCCAGCCACCCGGGTTCAGAGTTTCGCTCCGCTCCATGAGAACCCTTGACCTTCCGCGGAACCTTCGAACACGCGCTCGACGCGAAACACCGACTGACCATCCCCGCCAAGTTCCGCGGGGCCCTGGCCAGCGGCGTCGTGCTGGCCGCCTCCAACGAGCTGGAGGCCGGCGCCCCGCGCACGGTCGCGATCTGGACCCCGGAGGAATACGACGCGTTCACCACCTCGACGCTGGCCGGCCTCAATCCCGTCTCGACCAAGGCCCGCGAGCTCAAGCGCTTCTTCTTCAACACCTCGTTTGACACCGAACTCGATGCGGCCAACCGCGTGATGATCCCCAGCCACCTGATGAAGTACGCCGGCCTCGATAAGGAAGTCGTCGTCACCGGCTCAGGCGAATGCCTGGAGGTCTGGGATCGCGCGCGCTACGCGGAGAACTTCGAGGAACTGTTGACCCGCATCCCCGACATCGCAGCGAGCCTTGGCGACACTGCTTGACATGACCAGGACGCACACCCCGGTCCTCGCCGGCGAGCTGATCGAGCTGCTCGATCCGCGTGCCGGCGAGATCGCGATCGACTGCACGGTCGGCGGTGGCGGCCACGCGCGACTGATCGCGGACCGGATCGGTCCGGCTGGAACGCTGATCGGCATCGACCGCGACCCGCTGGCCGAGGAGCGCTTCGCCTCGCTGGCGGCGGAGGTCTCGTGCCAGACGCGGTTCATCCGCGCTGACTTCGTCACCGCACTGACCGAGCTCCACGACGAGCGCCTGCAGGCCGATCTCGTCTATCTCGATCTGGGGATGTCCTCGATGCAGGTCGACACCTGGTCACGCGGCTTCTCCTACGCCTACGACGCACCCCTTGACATGCGAATGGATCCCGAACAGGACCTGACCGCCGAGGAGATCGTCAACACGTGGGAGGAGCGGCGGCTGGCGCGCCTGCTGCGCGAGTACGGCGAGGAGCGATACGCGTCGCGGATCGCGCACACGATCGTCGCACTGCGCGCACGCGATGAGCTCACCTGCACCCAGCAGCTGGTCGACGCGATCAAGGCGGCGGTGCCGATCCCGGCCCAGTTCGCCGGAGGCCATCCGGCCCGACGCACCTTTCAGGCACTGCGGATCGCCGTCAACGACGAGCTGACCCAGCTCGATGAAGCGCTGCCGGCCGCATGGGAAGTGCTCGCCCCCGGCGGACGGTTGGCGGCGATCTCGTTTCACTCATTGGAGGATCGGCGGGTCAAGCGCTTCCTGGCCGCTCGCGCGCGCGGATGCGTATGCCCGCCTGAGCTGCCCATCTGCGTCTGCGGGCACGAGCCCGAGGCCGAGCTTCTCACCCGCCGTGCTGTGGCTCCGACACCGGGCGAAGTCGCCGCGAACCCCAGGTCCAAGTCCGCGCACCTGCGCGCCGCCCGCAAGCTGGAGGTCCCAACGACATGACGCCATCCGCTGTCACCCCCGCCGCGCGGCGAGCGCGTGCCGCCGGCCAGGCCATGGCCAAGCAGCCCTCGGCCGGCACAAGCCCCAGATCGGAAGAGCGTCATGTAGGGAAAGAGTGTAGATCTCGGTGGTCGC
>OCZT010002162.1_pt1 | contig 20360 bp, 12 predicted proteins | sample 1539031 | NCBI WGS metagenome assembly OCZT01 (sample SAMEA3539308, study PRJEB22396) | soil metagenome | biome: tundra; feature: field; material: soil | place: USA | collected 2010-05 | depth 0.15 m | reverse complement strand
ATCCTTTTTTACGATGATTCGATGAAGGTAAGTTCTCAGTTAAAAGCCGATTATGGGATCCGCTATGAGAAAGAAGGGAAAATGGAGGCGAAAAGAAAAGTGGAAGTGGTGAACGTGAAAGGAGAAAAATTAAATACAGAACATTTATACTGGGATGAGAACAAGAAGCTGATCTACACGGATGAATTTGTAAAAATCACGACAAAAGATGAAGTAATGTACGGTGACGGATTGGAATCAAACGAAGATTTTACAAAATATAAGATCAAGAATATTAAAGGGCAGTTCAATATAAAAGACGAAGAATCAGCAGGTAAAAAAGAATAGTCAATGGACAATTCGTACTTTCGTACAGTTTCATTTTTTGTTGATTATGAAATTTCCTAAACCTCAAAAAATAAAAGACCTTGCTTTATTGATTGGCGCTGACATTGCCGGCAATTCGGATCTGCTTGTTCAGGGCATCAACGAACTGAATGTTATTGAAGACGGAGATATTGCTTTTGTTGACCACCCGAAATATTACGGCAAAACGTTAAATTCAAAAGCAGCAGCAATCATCATTAACAAAAAAGTAGAATGCCCCTCCGGTAAAGCATTGCTGATCTCTGATGACCCTTTCCGGGATTTCAATAAGATCACGTCACATTTCTCTGGCCGTTTGTCACCCTCCAGAGAGGGTGAAGGGGGTGGAAAAGCAATCAGCCCGACCGCCATCATCGGCAAGAACACGCGCATCTTCCCCAATGTATTTATTGGTGATCATGTGCGCATCGGTGACAACTGCACGATCCATCCTAACGTAAGCATCTATGACAACTGCATCATCGGAAATAATGTGATCCTGCATTCGGGAGTTGTGATCGGAGCAGACGCGTTCTACTACAAAAAACGTCCCACAGGTTATGACCGGTTACTTTCCTGCGGAAAAGTGGTGTTAGAAGATAATGTGGAGATTGGCGCTTTGTCCAGCATTGACCGTGGTGTGACCGGAGAAACCGTGATCGGCAGCGGAACTAAAATTGACAACCATGTGCAGGTGGGCCACGATACGAAAGTTGGCAAGAATTGTTTGTTTGCTTCGATGGTTGGAATTTCAGGCGCCTGTGTGATCGAAGACGATGTGGTGCTTTGGGGACAAGTGGGAGTGCCGAGCAAAATCAAGATCGGTAAAGGAGCTGTGCTGCTGGGACAATCTGCTCCTGCAAAAGATGTGGAAGGGGGAAAAACCTATCTTGGCAGCCCTGCCGATGAATCCATGAAAAAATTCAGGGAACTTGCCATGATCCGAAAACTTCCGGAGATTTTCGTGAAGTTGGGCAAATAAAATTTTCCTTCCTGCAATTTTCTTTCAATTAAAGCTTCTTAATGAGTAAATTATCTGTAACAGTAGGGTCAGGTGATGTCCTTAAAAATTTCCGACCATTGTGTGTTTAAACAACGGAATTTATTTCATCAAAGCAAATAATAATAAACAAAATATTATCAGTAAGTTTGTCCGCTTTTAACGGACTCCTTCGGAGCGAAGTTGTGATTACTGCACTTACACTGTATACTTTAAATAAAATTTTTCCTATGAAAAAAATTTTCCTCTTTTGTTTTTGCGCTCTTTCCCTCACCCTCTTTTCGCAGAACAATTCATCCGGCTGGATAATCACCGGTGAGCCGGCAAAGAATTTCATTGAGAACAAATCCCAGTTCAATGACAGGGATAAATTAGCTGACCTGCCTACCGGACAGGCAGATTCAAAAATTCTTTTCGGCATCGACCAGAACGGAATGCAAATATATTTCACCAAGCAAGGACTGACTTACCGTTTTGATGTAAGGCAAAAAAAGGATAAGCAGGAAGAAGCAAAAGAGAATAAAAAAATGACTGCCGAAGAATGGGCTGCACATGAAAAAGAAGAGCGCAGCATAAAAATTGAAACCGACCTTGTGCATCTTCAATGGGAAAATGCCAATCCCAATGTTCAGGTGGTTGCAGAAGAGGAAGCATCGGGTTATTACAGCTATTCTACAAGCAAAAAAGAAAACATCAATTACATTAAGGGATACAAAAAACTTATTTACAAAAATCTATACCCTAACATTGATGTTGAATATGTTTTTCCCGGTGTCATGCTGAGCGGAGTCGAAGCATCAGGAATAAAATATTCCCTTATTCTTCACCCCGGTGCTGATGTCTCGCAAGTCAAAATGGTCTACTCAAATGTAAAAAATGTTTCCGCGGATAAGAAAAATAACATTCATCTCTCCACCATGTTTGGGGATATTATTGACCATGCGCCCAAAACTTTTTATGCAGTCAATGCAAACTCTGTCATCGCATCGTCATTTGTCATGCTCAGTAAGAACGAAGTATCTTTTTCTCTTGGAAATTACGATAAAACAAAAACAATTGTGATTGACCCCTGGGTTCAAACACCAACAATTCCTAATTCAAATAGTGTTTGGGAATGTGAACGGGATGGTGCAGGCAACGTTTATATTATCGGTGGGGATATGCCGATGAAACTCTTAAAATATAATTCAACAGGAACATTGCAATGGACATACAACACACCCTATGATACTACTGGTGGAGGTGGTGGTTGGCTGGGTACTTTTGCTACAGATTTAGCCGGAAACAGTTATGTTACAAAAGGCTCTAATGCAGCTTTGATTAAAGTAAATACTTCTGCCGGATTAGTTTATAGTGTAACCGGGGGAAGTATGGACGAATATTGGAATATTTCTTTTAATTGCGATCAAACAAAACTTATTATCGCTGGCACTAGGATATCTATTAATACTATGGCACAGATTATAGGAAATGGAGTTATTTTCGATATAAATGCAAGTAATGGAAATGTTAACAGTACTAAGATTGTTGGCTATGTGAAAGCATTGATTGGAGTAAATGGCCCGGACGAAGTTCGGTCCATTTGTTCGGCACATAATGGAAGATATTATTTTCTTACTCTTGATACAATTGGTAGCATTTTTCAAAATATTTCAGCTTGTTCTTCTAATAATAACTCTTTATTTGAAATAAACAGTACCTATGATTTTGCCTATTATAATCCTTCTTATCGTTACGATAATTCAGGTATAATGGCAATACGTGCAAATAAAAATTTTGTTTATACACAAAACGGCTCCACTTTATCTAAACGTTCGTTAAGTAATTTGGCAATACTATCAACAGTAACAATTCCGGGAGGTATTAGTGCTGCAGGAGCATTTGGAAATCCGGGGCAAGTTCCCGGTAGCAGTGGTATTGATTTAGATACTTGTGGAAATGTATATGTAGGTTCAGGGAATGCTGTGATAAAATATGATGCTAATTTAAATCAATTGGCATCGGTATCGCTGCCATATACTGTATTTGATGTTAACGTAAGCATCAATGGTGATGTAATTGTTGCCGGTTCAACAACCCAAACTTCAGGTCCCCGCACAGGATATGTTCAATCCATCGCATCGTTTGCTGCATGCAATCCTCTTACTTTACAATGCTGCGATGCCAATGTGTGTAATGTGGGTCCTTTCTGTACTACAGATCCAGCAATAACTTTATCTCCTTCAACACCGGGCGGAACGTGGGGCGGACCTGGAGTAAATACCTCAACCGGAGTTTTCACCCCATCAGTTGCCGGCAGCGGAACTTTTACCATCACCTACAATCTTGCCTGCGGGAGCGGTACCATGCAGATCGTTGTAAATACCTGCTCTAATCTAACAGTTTGCAAGGAGCCAAACGGTGATTTAACTGTTTCAAACGGAATAGGACCCTATACCTGGCAGGCGATGAGTGCGCCTTCCACTACTATCATTACCAATCAAGCTACCTGTACGGCTTGCGGTGGATCCTGGACACCATTTGTTAATATATGTTTAGTGGGTGGAATTCCGGCAGACTCGTGCACTACTCCGGGAGGTTGGTCAACTTTTGCTACAAATACTACAGTTACACCCCCGGGAACATGGCCAATTCATGTTACAGACAATAATGGAAATTCATTGCAGCTAAATTCTTTGTCGGGCATACAGCCGTGTAATTCATCTCCGATTGTTGCTACTGCAACACATGTCAATCCTGTCTGTAACGGGCAATGCATGGGAACCGCAACTGCAAATCAAACAGGCGGCACACCTCCATTAACATATTCCTGGAATACAAGCCCTGTGCAAACTACACAAACAGCAACAGGTCTTTGTGCGGGCAATTATAATGTGCTGGTGACAGATGCTGCTGCAAATACAGCTACGGCTACTGTTTCCATCACTCAACCCGTTGCTATTGCATCCACTGCATCCGTAACGAATACTACATGCGGTGCAAGTACGGGAACAGCGCAAGTGACAGCATCAGGAGGAACAGGTTCGTTAAGTTATAACTGGAATCCATCCGGACAAAATACTCCAACAGCAACAGGATTGGGAGTAGGAAATTATTCTTGCACTATTACTGATGCAAATGGCTGCACACATATTCAAACTGCAAGCATTGCAAATACAAATGGACCGACTGCAACAACTTCTGTAATCAATAATGTACTATGTAATGGCGGAAGCAATGGCTCGGCAACAGCAACAGCGACAGGCGGTACTTCTCCTTATACTTATAGTTGGACGAATGGGCAAACTACTTCATCTGCAACCGGGCTATCAGCAGGAATTTATACGGTAACCGTTTCTGATGCATCGGGTTGCAGCAACACGCAAACAGTTTCTGTCACTGCCCCTGCTGCGCTTACTGCATCCACTACTGTCACACTTGCATCCTGCGGACAAAGTGATGGAAGCGCATCAGCGAATCCTTCCGGTGGATCTTCTCCTTATTCCTATTTGTGGATTCCTTCAAATCCAACAACACAAACAGCAACGGGATTTTCTGCAGGAAGTTATTCAGTGGCAATTACAGATGCGCACGGATGCGCTAAAACATTCACAACTACCATCACGAATTCCAACGGACCCAACGCAACCATCAACACTATTCCTGCATCCTGCGGACAAAGTGATGGAAGCGCATCAGCGAATCCTTCCGGAGGATCTTCGCCTTATACCTATTTGTGGAATCCTTCAAGTCAAACAACACAAACAGCAACAGGCCTTTCCGTTGGAAATTATTCTGTGATAATTACAGATGCAAATGGATGCTCTCATACAACCACAACCACAATCACTAATTCCAACGGACCCACTGCGGTGGCAGGAACTTCAACTACCATTATGCCGGGCGGTTCTGCACCGCTTACTTCATCGGGAGGTGTATCCTATTTATGGTCACCCGCAACAGGATTAAGTAATCCAAACATTTCAAATCCCGTAGCACAACCAAGTACAACCACTAACTACTGCGTACAGGTGACAAATGCAAGCGGATGTTCCGATTCAGCCTGCGTTACCATTTATGTGGAAGCGCCAACGTCACCCTGTGAGGATGTTTTTGTTCCTACTGCATTTTCTCCAGACATTGACGGAAAAAATAAACTTGAGTGTATATTGGGTAGTGTTAATTGCATTCAAACATTTGACTTTTCCATTTATGACCGTTGGGGACAAAAAGTATTTGAAACCACCGATGCAAGTATTTGCTGGGATGGAGTTTACAAAGGAAAGTTGATGAACACAGCCGTGTTCGTTTATTATCTGGAAGCAATTTTTACAGACGGGAAAAAGATAAACAGAAAAGGAAATATCAGTTTAATCAGATAAATAGAAAATGCAATGAAAAAAATCTACATCACCTCTGTCATCTGCCTTGTTATTGGTTTCAATCCATTTTACATCTTTTCGCAGGATATCCACTTCTCTCAGTTCTGGATGGCACCCTTGTTGCAAAATCCTGCTCTTGTAGGAGCCAATCATGACCTGCAGGCAATTATCAACTATAAAAACCAATGGGGCAGTGTGGCATCTCCTTATAAAACCGGCGATCTTTCCTTTGACATGAAGTTGAATAAGAAAAAAGCAAAGAAAGGATATTTGGCAGCAGGAATAAATATTTTAAGCGATAAAGCCGGAGATGCGCAGATGGGCACTACACAAGCTAATTTGTCTGTGGGCTACCATGTTATATTGAACGACAACAATACTCTTGGCGGAGGATTAATGGGCGGCTTTGTGCAGCGAAGCATTAACTATTCGAACCTTCAATGGACAAGTCAATTTGACGGAACGGGTTTTAACACTTCACTTCCATCGGGTGAACCAACAGGAACCAATAAAGTCACCTTCGCTGATTTTGGAGCCGGTGTTTTATGGGCATATAATAAAGGAGAAGAATACATGACCGGTAATAACCAGGTAAAAGCCACTGCCGGACTTGCCGTGTTTCATCCGCAGCAGCCCAAATATTCATATTATTCTTCCGGAGAAAAACTGGATATGAAAACAGTGCTCCATGCCAACCTGTTATGTGGAATAAAGAATACCACCTATGCGGTTGTTCCCGGATTTATGTATTACAAACAAGGCGCTGCGCAGGAATTACTTGTAGGCTCTCTCATCCGCTATACACTGCAGGAGCAATCGAAATACACCGGATACCTGAAAGGCGCTGCACTTTCGCTGGGAGCTTATTACCGCAACAAAGATGCTGTAGTTGCCGCGATGTTGTTCGAAATGTCTCAATATTCCATAGGAATAAGTTACGATATCAACGTTTCACAATTGAAGACAGCCAGCAGCGGAAGAGGCGGCTTTGAGATCTCTCTTCGTTTTATAAATCCGAATCCGTTCCTGTTTAAATCCGCTTCAAGAATTTAGAGGTAATGGCGAAGAAATTTTTTATTGCGGGGTTGCTTATTTTTTGTTTTGGTTTTTCTCTCCTTGCACAAAAAAAGCCAGCTCCCAAAAAGCCATCTGCCGACTCAGTAAAAATCACCATCACGAATCTTGGGAAAACGATCAACACCACATTTCCAGAGTATGCACCGGTAATTTCGGCCGATGGATCCATGATGGTTTTCACATCCCGAAGGCCGGTAACTGAAAAAGAAATCAAGAAAGGAAAGCAGGGGATGGAAAATGTGTATGTTTCCTATTACGATGAGAAAAAAAGAAAATGGGGAGAAGCAAAACGATTTTCGGAATCCATCAACCAGCCGGGCAGGCATAATTCGGCCATTGCACTTTCCAATGACGGGCAACGGATGCTGCTCTACCGCGATGACAAAAACGGCAACGGAGATATTTATGAATCTGTACTGGAGGGAGAGGAATGGAGCAATCCCGTAAAACTACCTGAACCCATCAACAGCGATGATCACGAATCTTCCGCAAGTATTTCGCCCGATGGTCATACGATCTATTTTGTCAGCAACCGGAAAGGCGGCCAGGGTGGACGCGATATATGGAAGTGCATGCAGGACAACGATGGCAAATGGGGAAAAGAAGAAAATCTTGGCAGCGTGATCAACACGCCTGAAGACGAGGAAGGAATATTCATTCATCCGGATGGAAAAACAATTTACTTCAGTTCAAAAGGACATAAATCAACCGGTGGGTACGATATTTTTAAATCTGTACTCGATAATGGCACATGGACAACTCCTGTCAACCTGGGCGCTCCCATCAATACCCCGGATGACGATCTGTACTTTGTGATAACCGCAGATGGCAAAACAGGTTATTACGCATCAGCAAAAACGGGCGGCATAGGAGAAAAAGACATTTACCAGATATTCCCCATAGAAAAGAAAAGAAAGAAAGGACCCCGGTTAACTTTGTTTAAAGGGATTGTCATTGACAAATTAACTTCTGTACCGCTTGAATCAGATATTGAAATTACCGATAATGAAAAAAATCAAATCATTTCCAAAATAAAATCCAACAGTGCGACCGGGAAATTCCTCATCTCGCTTCCTTCCGGAAAAAATTACGGGATAAACGTAAAAAAAGAAGGCTACCTTTTTTACTCTGACAACCTGACCATTCCGGATACAGCTGCATACAAGGAAATAATTAAAACCATACCACTGGAAAAATTAATTGTAGGAAGCAAAATAGTGTTAAAGAATATATTTTACGATTTTGACAAGGCAACATTACGTCCCGAATCCGTATCAGAACTTGACCGCTTGCTCGAGTTGCTGCACAATAATACTACTATGAAAATTGAACTTTCCAGCCACACCGACAGCAAAGGAACCGATGATTATAACATGAAATTGTCTCAGGCACGCGCGCAATCGGTAGTGGATTATCTCATTAACAAAGGCATCAACAAAGACCGCCTCGTAGCAAAAGGATATGGTGAATCACAACCAATTGCCACCAATGATACGGATGAAGGAAGACAAATGAACCGCAGATCAGAGTTTAAGATACTTGAAAAATAAACGATCTGCTCAGGCAACCTTTTCATGTAAATATTCGTCTTATTTAATAGAAAGGTGATTATTCCTGTTATTTTTTTTCTAAATACTTGTCGTACCTTTATCGCCTGAAAAAATTTACATTACTATATGGCTGAACCAATAAGCGTAAAATCAATGTCCAAATCCAAAGTGCTGGAAGTAAAACTCGCTTCGTTGCTGGAAGTTACCAAAGCGATTAACTCCAACGCAAAAACCCCTGAACTTCTCAAGATTTATGAATCGGTGCTCAGGCAGCAGCTCAATGTGGGCAAGTTGGTATTGTACGCGAATGACGATGGATGGAAATGTGTTTTGAAATTCGGAATGGAAGCTGCCTTTACTCCTGCTGAAGTGGAGCGCTATCTTACTCCTCTCAAGGATATTACGTTGATGGATTTCGATCCTTCGGGCGAACTCATTCCTATTCAAAAAGCGCTCAAGCAACACAACGTGGAAGTGGTGATTCCGGTATTTCACAAAGACCAGCCGCTTGCCTATGCACTCATCGGGGACCTGGACGAAGAACAAATTGGAATGGGAGCCAGCGTGAAGCATCTTAATTTTATTCAGACGATTACAAATATCCTGGTCGTTGCCATCGAAAATAAACGCCTCGCAAAAGAGCATATCCGCCAGGCGGAAATGAAAAAGGAAATGGAAGTGGCTTCTCAAATGCAGCATATGCTTTTCCCTTCCAACCTTCCGAATGACGCGCAATTGGAAATGGATGCGCTTTACATCGCTCACCAGGAAATTGGAGGCGACTATTATGATTTCATCCGCATCAACGAACAGGAAGTGGCCATTTGCATTGCGGATGTTTCCGGGAAAGGAGTTTCTGCCGCGCTCCTGATGAGCAACTTCCAGGCGAACATGCACATTCTTCTCAGCCGTATGGACTCACTTACGGAACTGGTACGGGAACTGAATAATAAAGTGAACGACACCGCAAAAGGGGAGCGATTCATCACACTTTTTGTCGCCAGGTATAATATTGTTACCAGGATGTTCACCTACGTGAACGCGGGGCACAATCCACCGCTGGTACTTGACAGCAATGGTTCTATCAGCATGTTAAAAACCGGATGCACAGGCCTTGGAATGCTGGAGGATCTGAAAAAAGTGAAAGAAGGCGTGATCAGCATTGAACCGGGTACCGTCATTCTTTGTTACACCGATGGGGTAGTTGAGCAGGAAAATGAAGCAGGAGAAGAATTCGGTGTGAAGCGCTTAAAAGAAATCTTACAAAGCAAAGGACGCATTTCCCCTACGGGAGCACCTGCGTCCAAAATAAAGGACATCAACACTCTCATCATCGAAAGCGTAAAAGAACATAAAGGGCCGAAAGAGTACGTTGATGATATCGCGCTGCTTGTCTGCAGGGTGTTTTAATTCTCCATTTTACTACTTCTTCTGGTGTAATCGTTGCCTATTTTATGTTTTTTGCGGGACGATTGTTATTTTCTTTTTTTCCTATCTTCACACCCAACTTTATTCTGCCCCCTAGTAAATTATAATTATGCCCCAGGTTGAACTTATTATGCCCAAAATGGGAGAGAGCGTTTTCGAAGCTACCATCATCAAATGGCTGAAGAACGAGGGTGATAAAATTGCTCTTGACGAACCTGTTTTGGAGATCGCTACCGATAAAGTGGATTCAGAAATTCCATCCACCGCTGAAGGAATTCTTGTAAAAAAACTTTATAAGGAAGGAGAAGTTGTCCAGGTTGGAAAACCGATTGCTTTGATCTCGGTCGGTGCCGAAGCTGCAACTGCAGCCCCGATAGCTCCCAAAAAGATAACAGACGAAATAAAGCCGGACTCCAAAGGAGTGGATATCCATAAACCTATTGCGGTTCCTTCTTCGTCATCAAATGGCGGACACATTTCCGCACCCGTGTTTGAAAGTGTATCTGTCGAACGCACTTCTTCCTCAGGAAAATTCTTTTCTCCGCTTGTAAGAAACATTGCCAGGGCAGAAGGAATTTCCATTGATGAACTTGAATCTATTTCAGGAACAGGAAAAGACGGCAGAGTTACCAAGCACGATATTATTTCTTTCCTGCCGAACAGGAAGACAGGAATTCAGGCAGTTTCTCCCCTCTCCTCTGGGAGAGGGGCTGGGGGTGAGGTTGCAACTCCTGTATTTGTATCCGGAAACGATGAGATCATAGAAATGGACCGCATGCGCAAACTCATTGCCGAACACATGGTGATGAGCAAGCGCGTGTCGCCTCACGTTACTTCGTATGTGGAAGCGGATGTCACGAACATCGTGAAGTGGAGAGATAAAATAAAAAATGAATTTGAACAGCGTGAAAAGGAAAAAATCACTTTTACTCCTGTATTTGCCGAAGCAATCGTGAAAGCCATCAAAGATTTTCCGATGGTGAATGTTTCGGTGGATGGAACAAAAATTATTTTACACAGGAATATCAATGTGGGCATGGCAACGGCACTTCCATCCGGAAACCTTATTGTGCCTGTAATAAAAAATGCCGACCGGTTTAATCTGTTCGGGCTTACAAAAACAATAAATGATCTTGCCGCAAGAGCACGCACCAACAAATTAGTCCCGGATGAAGTTCAGGGCGGGACGTTCACATTCACGAATGTAGGTGGGTTTGGCAACGTAATGGGAGCTCCCATCATTAACCAGCCCCAGGTAGCCATTCTTGCACTGGGAGTGATAAAGAAAAAACCGGTGGTGATGGAAACAGAATTTGGCGATTCGATCGTGATCCGCAGCATGATGTTCCTTTCGCTTTCGTACGATCACCGCGTGGTGGACGGAATGTTGGGAGGAAGTTTCCTGAGAAGAGTGGCTGATTATCTTGAAAAATTTGATTCAAGTCGTTTAATATAAATTATACATTTTTGAAATGAAACAAATTATGACGTTCCATCCCTTCGGGACAAAATCACTTTTCACCTTTTACTTTTTACTTTTTACTTTATTGTCCTTTCCTTGCCTTTCCCAGGAGCCGGCACAAATACTTCCATCTGCTCCAACCAATTACCGCAAAGTATTTGATAAGGCGGAAAATTATTTCCTAGATGGAAATTTTGAAAAAGCAATTCCGCTCTATGAAGACCTGCTTACCCAGGACCAAAACAATGCCAACTGGAATTTCAAAATAGGATATTGTTTTCTCAATTCCACCACCGAATACAGTAAGTCGGTGAACTATCTTGAGAAAGCGGTTGTCGGCTGTATTGCGAGTTCGAAGGACGATTCGTACAAAGAGGACAAAGCCCCTATTGTGGCATACATGTACCTTGCCGATGCCTACCACCGCAATTACCGTTTCGATGAAGCCATCGTCACGTATCAAAAATTTAAAACTATTATTACTGAAAAAGATAAATCCTATTTATCTCTTCTGGATTACAAGATACAGATCTGCAAAAACGCGAAAGAGCTCACTGCAAATCCGGTTAACATGTATATCAAAAATCTTGGAGAAGGGATCAACAGTCCATATGCAGATTATTCCCCTGTGGTTTCAGCAGATGAATCCATGCTGCTCTTCACTTCCCGCAGACCAGAAAATGTTGGCGGGCTGACTGATGATAACGGAAAATATTTCGAAGATATTTATATTTCTTACCGGTCGGAAGATGAAATAACATGGCAGCCGGCAAAAAATATTGGCCCTCCCATCAACACGCCCGGCCACGAAGCAACCATCGGGCTTTCTGTGGACGGACAGGTTCTTTTCATCTACAGGGACGATGAAGACAGCGGAAGTATTTACCTCACCAGTATGCAGGGTGACAACTGGACGGTTCCTGAAAAAGTGGGAGGGGATGTGAACAGCAGTCACTGGGAAACACACGCAACACTTTCTGCAGATGGAAACACACTTTATTTTGTGAGCAACCGGCCCGGGGGATATGGAGGAAGGGACATTTACCGCTGTAAAAAACTTCCTACAGGGCAGTGGAGCAAAGCGATGAACCTCGGACCGACCATCAACACTTCGCATGAAGAAGATTCTCCTTTTCTTCAGCCGGGAAATAACACGCTTTATTTCTCTTCTCAGGGGCACAAGAGCATGGGCGGTTTCGATATTTTTTCGAGCAACTTTGTGGACACCGGAATTACAGGCGGATGGACAGAACCTCAAAACATGGGTTATCCTGTAAACACCACAGGAGATGATATTTTCTATGTTCCAACGGTTGACAACAAACGTGCGTATTATTCTTCTTTTGCCCAGGGAAGTTTTGGTGACAAAGACATTTATATGCTTACGCTTCCTGAAAAAGAAGAATCAAAACTTACCGTGCTCCGTGGAAATATTACGGATGATTCCGGAAAACTTCCTCCCGGTGTAACGATTACTGTGGTAGACGCCAATAACGGGGATATTGTCGGAAATTATCTTCCCAACCCGAAAACAGGAAAGTATCTTTTCATTCTTCCGCATGGAAAAACATACAAGATCACGTACGAAGCGGAGGGCTACCACTCTGTAACCAATATGTATAAGGTAGAACCGGGAAAGGAATATCTTGAAACCGAAATGGTGTTCATCCTGAAAGAAGTGAAACTCAGCAGGCAGACGCTGGGTACCGTGGGAGTTTCGGGAACGGTGACCAATATCCAGAAAAAGATGGTGAAGAATGCAAGCATCAATGTAATTGATAATACTACGGGAAAATCGGTCGGGCAATATACCAGCGGCAACCAGGGTGAATTTTCATTTGCTCTCGAACGCGGAAAAAATTACAATCTCACTTTTGAAGCGGAAGGATATTTATTTCAATCCGAGAATGTGAACCTGCCGAAAGAGCAGGTGTATTCTGTTATAGAGAAAAATGTGGTGTTACAGCCCATTGCAACAGGAAGCAAAATTGTGCTTAACAATTTGTTTTTTGACTCTAATAAGGCGAAGATTCGCAAGGAATCTTTCTCCGAGCTGGACAAAATATATAAGCTACTTAAGGAAAAACCCGACATCAAAGCCGAAGTTTCCGGGCATACCGATAACAAAGGCGATGACAAGCTCAATACAAAACTCTCGCAGTCCAGGGCAAAAGCCGTGATGGATTACCTCGTGAAAAAGGGGATCAATAAATCCCGCCTTACTGCGAAAGGTTACGGGAAAGACCAGCCCGTTACATCCAACGACACCGATGCAGGCAGGCAGTTGAACCGCAGGGTGGAAATGAAGATACTGGGGAAGTAGGCCGGATTTTCGATGCTTTTATTCTTTAAAAAAAATTTTCGCTTAGGTTATTTCTTTCATTATATTTGTCTGTTCAAAAAGACAAGCAAGCATAACTAAAAAATAACAACACATTTTATGGGCAGAACCAAACTACTCGATTTGTATCAGCGTCCGGGCTGGCAAAAACTCACCACGATGCAGGACCTCAGAAAAGAAAATGAGGCGATGAAAAAGGAAGGTGAATACCTCCGCAAACGCTTCGACAGCATCTCTGAAAAAAAGAAACAGGTGGAAGACCGCTGCATCGATCTTAAAACTACTGTTTCCAACCTGCGCGAAGAACTTGCCAACACAAAAGAAGACAATGCCACCCTTCGCAAGGACAATGCTTCTTTGCGTGAACAGGTGCGTTTCCTGAAAGCACAGGTTCCGAACCTGAAACCGAGTTTGGTGAGTTGAGTTGAATAAATTATTACTGCAATAAAAAAGTCCTTTAGAAAATTCTGAAGGACTTTTTTATTTTATGCTCGGAGAAGATAACCTAGAATCAGCGCACGTAAGAAATTTTTTGCACGCTGCTGCCCAAAGGAGTGGTTGCTTTTACAAAATACATTCCGGCAGGGAAAGAAGAAAGGTTAATCGTTAATTGTTCATCATTAACCGGACAAGGCAGGGAAAAAACTTTGTCTCCAAACACACTGTATATTTCTAAACTCTGAATGCTTCCTTCTGAACTCTGAATTGTAAACATTCCATTTGTCGGATTCGGAAAAAGACCGAATGAAGAATTAGCTGCCTCTGTTACCCCGAGCGGAGAGGCGGGAGGAATTTTCAATACAAAAACATCTCTTCGCAGGGTGCTTCCCCAGTTGCTCGTGAACACCGCGTATTTTCCATCGCGGCTGATGTTTGCCTTCGGCATGCTCCAGTAAGTGTTATTCGGATTTTGATTCAGGTAATCGGAATGCGTATGTGCAAGCCTCCGCACTGACTTACTTCCATCGGTTGCCACCTGGAATATTTCATCCACAAATATTCCGCTGGAAGTTAGCGTGTTTGCCACAAAAGTGCTGATCAAAAGCCAGGTTTCATCATCGCAGAGCATGGATACATGAGTGCCAAGCGACCAGTCGTTATTAAAATCTACGACAGAATAAAATTGATGAGGAGAGGAAAGGGTGCGGAAGGTATAACGATTGTTCCAGTTATCATTTCCAATAACAAAACCGGTTCCGTTATCGGAATGCCCGGGGGCAAAATCGGGAGCATTGTCCGTAAGATTTTCTACGTTGTGTGTTTGCAGGTTGAGAATCTTCACTTCGATCACCGAAGGTCCGGAGTTGCCTGTTTTTATCACAAGGTAATTCCCTGTTTTATCCAGCTGCACTTCGTCCATTCCAGGAAGATTGGCTGTGTCTGACTGATTACCTGGAATACGGTAAGTAAGATATCCTTTCACGGTGTAATTTATATTTTCCTTATAGGTGAATGCAAATACGGTGTCGTTAATGGAGCGGCTCATCTGCCAGAGATAAAGGTCAGGATAACTTGCGGAAAAATCATGAATGAGCGTGTACTGATTGGTTGAAATATTATACCGGTAAATTTTTTGCGCAGTATGGCAGAGCATTACATCCTTTTGCGTTCCGCTCCAAATGGCATCTTCCGCACCGGGTGTACCGTCCCCGGCAGGATTGCTTTGAAACAACGGGCGTTTATTGGAAATAGAAAACAATGTGGTGTCGAAATTGTAAAGCATAGGAATTCCACCCACGCTGGAGATATAAAGCAGGGAAGAATTTTTATTGAAAGACGGCCAATACGAATAGGACTGATGATTATCTGTTCCATCATTCGCATCTGTTACGCGCAGGAGCGTGGTTCCGAATACCGCATCGGTGAACGTGCCACCAGCGGAAGGCAATGCCGGAGGAGCAGGCTCGGGATATACTCCGTAATCTGTTTTGATGGATTGAGAATATGTATTCGGAAGAAAAAAGATTGCGGAATAGAAAAATAATAAAGTGATGCTAATTTTTTTCATGAAAAACATATCAGGCAACGCAATACCTATGCAGACAGGGTTGTATCAATTGAACTGCGCACTTTCAGCGAGTTAACTTCCACAGCAGCGTTTACAAACCCAACAAACAAGGGATGAGGTTTTGCAACGGTGCTTTTATATTCAGGATGGAACTGCACGCCAATAAACCAGGGATGTTCTTTCAATTCAACAATCTCCACCAGTCCGCCTTCAGGATTTATTCCTGATGCGATCATTCCCGCTTTCTCAAAATCACCGAGGTATTCATTGTTGAATTCATAGCGGTGGCGGTGGCGTTCGGAAATATTCTTCTCTTTGTAAACAGCAGCAATTTTTGTATCCTCTTTTAACTGGCAGGGATAAGCGCCCAGGCGCATTGTCCCGCCTTTTTTAGTAATGTTTTTCTGTGCTTCCAGCAGGTCGATCACCGGGTTGGAGGTAGAAGGATTTATTTCTGTGGAATGCGCATCGGCCATTCCCATCACGTTGCGGGCGAATTCAATCACCGCGCATTGCATTCCCAGGCAAATCCCAAGGAAAGGGATTCCGTTTTCGCGTGCATAACGGATGGAAGAAATTTTTCCTTCGATGCCACGCTTGCCAAAACCGGGCGCGACCAGGATTCCTGAAAGTCCTGCGAGCTTCTCTGCCACATTTTCTTCGTTGATCCATTCGGAATGGATCCATTCCACTTTCACGCGGCAATTGTTGGCAACACCGCCATGGATCAATCCTTCGGCAATGGATTTGTAGGAATCTTTCAACTCAATATATTTTCCGATCAAACCGACACGCACTTCAAACTTAGGATGTTTTAGTTTCTGGAGGAACTGCTTCCATTCGTCCATGTCAATATTTTCAGGAATGGGTAAATTCAGTTTAGTTAATACTACCACATCCAGTTTTTCTTTTTCCATCAGCAAAGGCACTTCATAGATCGTGCTTGCATCAATGGATTCTATCACCGCTTCTGTCGCTACGTTACAAAAGAGCGCGATCTTGCTGCGAATGTCTTTGTTCAGTTTATGTTCGGTGCGGCAGACTAAAATATCCGGCTGAACTCCATACTCCAGCAATTTTTTCACCGAGTGTTGGGTAGGTTTTGTTTTCAGTTCCCCGGTGGTGGAGAGGTACGGGATCAATGTAAGATGAATGACCAGGCAATCTTTACCGAGCTCCCATTTCATCTGGCGCACGGCTTCTACGTATGGAAGAGATTCAATATCACCCACCGTTCCTCCAATTTCCGTAATCACTACCTGGTAGTTGCCGGTTTTTCCAAGCAAACGTATGCGCGATTTTATTTCATCCGTAATGTGAGGAATCACCTGCACGGTTTTTCCAAGATAATCTCCTCTGCGCTCTTTTTCAATTACACTCTGGTAAATTCTTCCCGTGGTAATATTGTTCGCTTGTGAAGTGGGAACGCTAAGAAATCGTTCGTAGTGACCTAAATCTAAATCTGTTTCCGCACCATCATCGGTTACATAACATTCTCCGTGTTCGTACGGATTCATCGTGCCCGGGTCCACGTTGATGTAAGGGTCTAATTTTTGAATGGTGACGGAGTAACCGCGCGCCTGAAGGAGTTTAGCGAGAGAAGCAGAAATGATTCCTTTGCCGAGCGAAGAAGTAACGCCCCCCGTAACGAATATGTATTTAGTATTGTTCACTTACGGGGTGTGAAAGTACGGAAAAAACAGTAGAGAGCAATAGAGAGATTACAGAAAATTTTTATTTTTCAATAATTACCTGCAAATTCCGTATAAAACCATTTCCGGAAATCTTCAAACTATAAATTCCCGGAAGAATCCCATTTACAGCCAGTGTCTTTATATTGTTTCCTGATGGAATAATTCCCAGGTCGGCAGATTTGATGGTTTGTCCGAGATCATTTATCAGTTGTATAAAAACTTTTTCGTCTTTCAACGTAATAAAATTCAAGTGGATATTTCCTTCGGTTGGATTCGGGAAAACAGAAATTGCCATGTCATTATTTTGCTCTATCAATCCTGTAGTAGTAAAATTATACGGACTGGAACAGGAAGAACATCCGTTTGCATCCGTAAAACAGACTGTGTACAATCCGTTTTGCGTTACGCTGTAGGATTGCGAAGTTGCTCCACCAATAGGATTCCCGTTCAGGTACCATTGATTTCCGGTTGAAGTACTGGACGAAAGCGTGGACAAAGCAGGCGTAATGGTCGGAATAGCCGGAAATGGAACTACAGTGATCGTGTGCGATATAGGCAAACTGTTTCCCGATGAATTTGAAGTGACGAGAGTTATTGTATAAGTACCAGTACTGTTATAGTTAATTATAGGATTTTGCAGCGTAGAAGAAGAGGGTGTTCCGCCTGCAGTTGTCCAATGCCATGAAGTTGGACTATTGATAGAATTACCAGTTAAAGTTACCGACTGACCCACACATAGTGTGGTATTGGAAACATTAAAAGCAGCTACCGGAGTTCCGGAATTGCTTGCAAAATGTATATCAATAATAGGGTGAAGTTCCAGATTATTGGGAGCAGCTCCTGTTTGACCGTGAGGAGGGTCAACAAACGCAACACCTGTTATTGTAACGGAAGGAATATTTACATTAGATACATTTCCGCTCGCAATATTTGCATTGATGAAATTACGGCATGCCTGGAACAGATTTGCATAGGGCGAAGCTGCAACAGAAGCACAAATAGGGTCAGGAATTTCCCCTATCAGCGTTTGTGTGCCATTGCTTAATACCAAATGAAAATCACTGTCGGCTTCTGCTTTTTTAATAGTGATCTTACAAGTGACTTTGTATGTTGAATCTTCTACGGGTTGATACCGTGGCATGTACGGGTTTGGTGTAGGTGTAATTATTGAAACTAAATGGGCAACCGTAGTAGTTTTGGGGGCAAAGACAACTGTGTTGGCAATATTATCCGTCAATACTTTTACGCTCCATCTTTCCACTCCACCGCAACTTGTAGTGGATAACAGGTCCACCTCGTCCCCGTCATTATCTTCTTTCGCATTCTTATCCTGAGCGCTTATATCGGCAATCACAGCACCAATTAAAAAAAGAGTTAGAATAAAATATTTCATGTTGCAAGGAGATTGATAGTATGAAGGTAAGCAATTTCCCTTACAAATTAACGCACTTCTTCCCAACCACTATCTCTCCGCTTTGGGAGGATACTGCTCGAAATAAAGGCACAGTAATCTAACCCTTGAAATTCAATACCAATGTCACGGTATGAAAGTATAATTGTCCAACTGCGTTCATGCCTCTAAGATTCATCAGTCCCAACGAATATCTAAGTTCAGGAGCAAAATTAAAATAAGAAAGTTTTTTATCTATACCGATACCAAAATCAAGAGCAATGTCTGATCTCATTGTTGCATATTGAACCTTCTTGTCGCCTGTTAATGGCACTTTACAGGTTGGTCCGAATAAAATATAAGGAGATGTCTTGTGGTTACATAATTTATATGTTAGGTGTGATGCAAACTCCAATATGACAGGATATACCTGGAAAATTTCCTTGTCGTCCGGATTTGTGAACACTATTATTTTTGAATCATTGAATGACAGTTCTGACTTAGGTGAAAATGATAAGTGATCTGTAAGCTTCCAATCCATCAGGATACCCATTCTGAATCCGGCAGCGTTGGAATGCTGAACAGCAGGATCGGCATTTTTTAGTTGAATGTTTGAATAATTGAAGCCAAGATCAAACCCCCATTTAATTTTACTTGTTGAGTCTTGGGTTTGGCAAATGCCTTTTGAAAACAGCAACAACAGGGTTGCATTTAAAACAAATTTTCTCATTGTGGTTTTTGGTTTTAAAATTAATAATGAGTAATTGTTTCATGCAATAATTTGTAAGAGTTAGGTTCTTTATGGAAAGAGGAACGATAAAGAGTAGGAATTATTTTGCTGACAACTGTTAACGTTTTCCATCCATCCAGTTTTTCAGAAGAAAGATCATCCAAAGCAGGTTGCCGTTATCTTCTTTTCCGCTGTTGTTATCCTGCGCAAGTTTTCGGATCAGTTTGGTGTTTAATCCAAAATCAGAGGCGTAAAGCGATTCCAGTTTCGGCTCAAAGGATCTTTCCTTGAACCATTCCCGCAGCGGAATTGCGAAACCTTTTTTAGGAGCGCGAAGCAAGGCAGGAGGCAATCTTTTTCCTATTGTATTTCTCAGCACGCTTTTTCGCTGGTACCCTTCCATCTTCACATCGCGGTGCACTCTTGCCATAAATTCTACGAGGCGGTAATCCAGAAATGGAACGCGTGTTTCGAGCGATGCTGCCATGCTCATGCGGTCCACTTTCGTGAGGAAATCATCGGGCAGCAAAACCTTAAATTGAAAGAACATGAGCTGGTAAAAAGGATGCTTCACTTTGTACTTTGAAAAAAAATCACTCATAAAATCTGCGAGCTTGATCTGTTTTTCGGGAGAAGTAATTAATTGCTTCACCAGTTCAGGCTTGCACCAGGATTTTGCCATCAGGCGGTCGCTGAACGTTTCATTGGAAAAAGACAATGCCCGTGCAACTTGTTTTATTTTATGCCTGTTATCTCCCTTGAATAAATTTCCGGCTGAAGAAACAATGCCCGGCAATCTGCTTCGCAAAAAGAACGGAAGCCGCTGATATTGTTCTGCAAATTTTTCTACCAGGTTTGAATTGTATCCTGAAAGCACTTCATCGCCTCCATCGCCTGTCAGCACCATTTTTACTTTTTGCGCGGCTATTTCCGATACTTTTCCCGTGGGCAATGCCGATGAATCTCCGAACGGT
>OCZT010002158.1_pt1 | contig 20373 bp, 15 predicted proteins | sample 1539031 | NCBI WGS metagenome assembly OCZT01 (sample SAMEA3539308, study PRJEB22396) | soil metagenome | biome: tundra; feature: field; material: soil | place: USA | collected 2010-05 | depth 0.15 m | reverse complement strand
TTATAATGAAGTACTATTTATTAATTCCGATCCTTGCAATTTTTATTTTAGCGGGTTGTGCGAAAGAAAATTCAATTATGGGTCCCCAATCGTCCCAAAAACAGTCAAAAAATGAATGGATAAAAATTAGTCATTCTCCATCCTTATCAGTTGAAAACACATCATATACAGCTTCCAAATATATTGACGGAAGTAAGGGCGGTTCGATTGAACTGTCAAAGGTTTTTAAAAATGATGGAAATTGGGCTCTGGTTACTGCTAAATTAACCATTCCAAAAGGTGCTTTTCTCGGGGCTGAGACTATTACCTATACTGTTAATACAGAAACTGCAGGCATAGATTTTTCTCCAAGCACCAAAGGTTTTATTAAGAATTTAAGTTTGGATCTTATTTTTACCGGTGTAAATATTTCCGGATATAAAGCTTCTGATTTGGCCTTTGCTTATTTAGCTGACGGGACTATTATTCCGGCAAAATTTACTTATGCAAATGCTAATATTGCACAAGGCTTACTCGTAGTTCTTGGTACTCAAATAAGTCACTTCTCCAGATATGGATGGTCGACATTAGATGGCACTCCGATTAGTGACGGCGGAAGTACTAACTAGTTATTCATTTTTAACGTTGTGTTTATTTTGCAGAAAATTGAGAAGATATTAGTTCCATATTTCAATGCGGACGAAATCAATGAAATCAAAAAGATATTATTCGTAAATGATGAAAAACAGCCAGTATCTTCTCCTGATGTTATTAAAGAAAATAAAGAGGTCGATTCTAGAGCATTAATATCACGTGCTCAAATCGACCTTTTAATTACCTACGCTGAAAAAAAACTTTCCCCTATCAAACTTATCCAATTTTTATTAATTCTTGGTGAAACAATTAAAAGTAGCGGTGAATATGACGCTGCTGTTAGCATTTTTAACTCCCTGCTAAATAGAACCGGTGACGAAAGTAAGTTAGCCAGTATTAAAATAAACTGCTATCTCGCCATTGCCGACATTTATGAAAAACAGGCATATTGGAAGGAAAGTCTTGTCCTCGTTAAAAAGGCAAAGAATGCCTTTAGGCTTCAGAAAGATACTAAGGGGATTGCCTTTTGCGAAAACTTCCGGGGAACAATCTATGGTGAACAAGGGAATATTAAAAAGGCAAAGTCTCATTTCGAGAGGAGTCTCTCTTTTCTTAATCCTGATAAGGACAAAGCTTTAGTCGGAATACTTGAAGTAAATTTGGGTATTCTTAATAATATGCAGGGGAATTTCGATGAAGCCTTTACTTGGTTTCAGCGCGCTTTAGTAAAATTTGAACAGACTCATGATGTAAATCGAATTGCCGAACTGAGACACAACATTGGTATGTTATTTACTCAAAAAGGTGAATTTGATTCAGCATTAACCGAGTTTGATAAAAGTATTACCTTATCTATAGAGGCAGGATTTCTCTTCAAACTTGGAATTTCCTATTTAAGTAAAGCCTTTATCTTTACTCAATTAAAAGATTATCATCTTGCTTCGGTATTTGCAAATAGGGCTATGGAAATCTGTTATAAATTAAATGACAGGTTATCTATGGCAGATATTTATAAAATTAAGGGAATTATTGAAAGAAGTTTAAATAATTATAAACTTTCAGAAAATTATCTTCTTACAAGTCTAAGATTAAACCAGGAACTATCTAATGCCTTAAATAGGGCTGAAACTTTATATGAGTTGGGGAAACTATATGTTGATATGGAACAAAAAAGTAGGGCACTCGAGGTTTTCAAATTTTCTCTTGAATACTTCCGGGATATAAACTCCTCCGGCATGGTTAGAAAACTGAAGCAAGAGATTCTCCATCTTAAATAGAAAAACTCACTCTTTTTATCTTTTATTTTCATTTACCCATTTATTATTTTGCATTAAAAGCCTATATTAAAATATCTTTAATATTTTAATTTATTCTTATGAAATTCTCTGACCTGAAAAAAGATATAGATAAAAAGGATAATTCCGTAACAGCCAGTTCGAATGAAAAGATAAAAAACCTGGAAGTAATATTAAATATTGTAAATAGTATAAACAGCTCACTAATCCTTGAAGACGTCCTTGAACTTGTTTTAAAATATGCGATAAAGCTTACTGGTTCTGACCGCGGTTTTGTCGTATTAAAGAATCCGGAAGGAAATCTTGAATATAAATTAGGTATCGATTCTCAGAATAATTTTCTTAAGGAAGATTCATTTAATGTTAGTACTTCAGTTGTGGAAGATGTTTTTGATACTGGTCAATCAAAATTTATTGAAGGTGCTCAAAGCGATACCAATCATGATCCCAGTAAAAGTATATTAAGACTCGAATTACAGACCATCCTATGTTCTCCCCTTATTGCAGAAGAAAAAAAGATTGGTGTTGTTTATGTTGACAGTAAACACTTGCATAAAATTAAAATTAAAGAATTAACAGACACTTTTGAAATTCTTGCTGGTCAGGCAGCTACAGCCATTAGAAATGCCCAATTATACAATGGTCAGGTTAAAGCATATAATGCACTCCAGGAAGCTAATTCGCTTCTGATAAAGGCAGAGAGAAAAGCATTAAAATCAAGTATTGATTCCGAGATCGGGCAATCCCTGCAGGGCCTTGTTCATTTAGCTCTTTTGGAAACTGAAAGTCTGATGAGAAACATTGAAAAATCTCAAAAAGATTTTGAAAATAAATTCAAAAGCACGGATTCTATATTTTTCGACAGATTGAAATTGAAATCTAAGGTCGCAGTGGATAGCATAAGGAATATTCAAAAATATGCCCAGGTTTTGCTTGAAACCTCGATTATGTATCTAAATAAAGACAGTGGAGATCTGAACCAGACGATTCAATCCGTTATTAAATATATCTCCCACATGAAAAAATTCAATAAAATTACTTTTCAGACAGAGTTCAATAATATTCCTCTTTGCATCTATGATTCTGAACAGATTCAAAATCTCATTGTTCATATTTTTTCTAATTCTGCTGAAGCCCGTAATGATGCTTCTATAAAGGTTAAAACTTTTATTAAAGAAAGTAATATTTTTGTTGAAATAGAAGACAATGGTCCTGGTATCCCAAAGGAAATTTTACCCCATTTATTTGAACTCCCTGTCCAGAATAAGACCGGTTATGGATTATTCCTCTGTAAAAGTATTATTGACAGGCATAAAGGCGAGATTAAACTGTTGAATAAAAAACATGCAACAACTATCCAGTTCTCTTTACCGGTTTTATAATTTATGAAAAACAAATCTTTCAAATATTTTTCCCTTCTTTACGATTCTATTCCATTTCCAATACAGATTATTTCATCCGGTGGGTCAGTTATTTTTGTAAATAAATCTTTTATCTCTGTCTGGGGATTCGGTATCGATGAACTTAAAGAGTATAACCTATTTGATGACCCGGGATTAAAAAAAATAAATATTTATTCAAAAGTATGTGAGGTTCTCAAAAATAAATCTGAGCTCTTTATTAATAACTTCAACGATTCTCTTCTAAAAAGTAAAGCTTCTACAGTTCCTTACCTCAGAACAAAGGTCTTTTCTCTAGAATTAGACGAGGAAATTTTTGCTGTTCTTCTCCATGAAGACCAAACGGAGATTATTTTAACTGAAGCTGAGATCAGGAAAGCACGAGAAGGGAATAGGGAAGCTGAAAGGTTAAAAAACACATTTCTTAATGTACTTTCGCATGAATTACGTACTCCTTTAAATATTGTTCTTGGCTATTCCTCTATAATAAAGGAAAGCATGCGCGATAAAATAAATGTCGAAGATCGGATTTATTTGGATAATCTTTATAGCGGAAGTGAAAGACTTTTTAAGAGTATTACCCAAATGCTTGAATTTGCCCAGATTGAAGCCGGCCTTTATAAGATAAATGTTGAATCTGTAGAACTTTCTGCTATTTTGGAAAATAGTATCGCAATGATCAACGAATATGCTGTTGAAAAAAAATTGAAAATTAAGACCCGGTTTATGTCCTCTCCCATTTACGTTGCAGCGGATATCCAGTCTATTGAAAATGCTGTAAATATTCTTTTAAATAACGCTGTAAAATTTACCAAGCAGGGATTTATTGAGGTCGAGATTAATATTCTTGAAGAAAGGGAATTAGCAGTCTGCAAAATAAAAGATACTGGGGTTGGAATCTCAGCTGAGTATCTGGATCACCTGTTTAGACCTTTTAGCCAGGAGGATCTTAATATCGGCAGAAGTTATGAAGGAAACGGACTTGGTCTCGCACTTGCGAAAAGATATATTGAAAAAATGGGCGGTTCACTCCTTGTGGATTCGATAAAAGGAGTAGGTTCTACTTTTACATTTACACTCCCTCTGGCCCAAAGCCTTTCTAAAAGTGAAGAAAAAATAAATACTGATAAGGAAACTCGGAAAAAAATAATAATGCTGGATTCATCAAGGGAGACATATGACCTGTTGAATGCATTCCTTAAAGCCACATATAAGATTAAAGCGGTTAGTTACAGTAGTTTTGACCCTGCAATGGTTCACGAGGATAATTATGAATTGGTAATATTTGATGTAGATCAAAATCTTTGGCAGGAAGGAATAAATTTCTGTAGGCAAATTAAAGAGTTGGTTAATAAACCTGTTCTTATTCTATCAAGCGAGTTTTTAGAAGATAAGATCAGAAATTTCTTTGATGCCGGAGCTGATAAGTTTCTCATTAAACCATTTTCGAAAACTGATTTACTCAATGCTATTAATGAACTTATGTGAATTCCTGCCTAATATTTAATATTATATAATATCTGTTTTGAATATGTTCCCTGAACCTAAGATCATGTTATGGTCCAGAGTTTTCTTCAATTCTGCCATCTTCCTGATTGTTTCTTTCCCGTACATTTCCATAAAATAATCAGTCTTCAATTTTCCAATTCCGTGTTCAGCAGAAATTGTTCCCCCTAATTCTACTGCCTTTTTGCATATTGCATTATAAACAATTTTCCCTTTGAGGTATTCTTCTTCATTCCTTGGAAGGATATTTAAATGCATATGGGAATTTCCGAAATGGCCATATATTAAATAAATAAATTTTGATTCTTGTACTGCCTTTTTACTGAAATTGTAGAGTTCTCTGAATCTTATATCAGGGACAGCTATATCTGTCCCTAATTTTCTTACATTATTTTTTGCAATCGACTCATTGATTTTCTGTGGAATAGCATGACGGAACAGCTGCAGTTTTTCCTTATCTGCTTCTGTAAATGCAAACCATGCACTATCTTCATCCCCGTTAAATTCCTTAATAAGCGTAAACCACTGATCCAGAAAGAATTCTTCATTTACTTTGCTTACCTCTTGTTCAAACCATACTCCTGCTTTAGCATTACCTGGTATTTGTCTATAATCCTCTCTCATAAAATCCAATGTTTTCTCATCAAAGTATTCCAATGATAATGCATCAATCGCTTGAATATTGTTGTAAGCACGTGATGTATAGGAGACTTCTCTCCCTTTCTGAATAAAATCCAAAGCATTTTCTTCACTTTCAAAAAACACAACACAGGATATAATCTTTTCCGGGTTTGGGAGAAGCTTGATTTTTATTTTTGTTAGTACTCCAAGGGTGCCCTCTGAACCGATAAACAGATCAATTGCATCCATTCCTGGTTTTACAAAATATCCTGCAGAATTTTTAGCAGCAGGCATTTTATATGAAGGAAGTTTAATATCTATCTCTTTTCCGGATTCAGTTTTTAATTTAAGCTCAAGTTTATCTGCTAGGTTTTCTCCTCTTTTAAGATTAAGGATTTCTCCGTCTGCAAGCACTATCTCCAATTCAAGTATATAGTTTCTGGTGGGGCCATATTTAAAAGTTTTTTCACCGCTGGCATTAGTAGCAACAGTGCCGCCGAGATAACAATTGTTTTCAGTTGGATCGGGCGGATAAAGAAGGTCTTTTTCTTTCAAAGCTGAAAGCAGATCCGATAATAGGACACCAGGCTCTGAAACTGCATACATGTTTTCTGTGTCTATTTCAATTATTTTCTTTAACATATCGGTTGAAATTACAATTCCCCCCTGAGGCACTCTTGCACCTGTTAATCCTGTCCCATTTCCTGCAATAGTTACCATTATCCCTTTATCATTAGCTTCTTTTAATATTTGAGATACATCATTGGTGTTCTCCGGAAAGTATACGGCCTCGCAGAAGCCCTTATAATTTGAAGCATCTGAAAGAAAATTTTGTATTTCATCATTCCGAGTCTTTACTATCATTAATATCCTCAGTCGTTAAATTTAAAATAGTAAATTTTATCAATTCCTATCAAGAAATCTCAATCTCTCTAAATATTGCAATTGTATTTCTTTCCCGGGAAGATTCTTATTCATTCGTTGAGGGTCAGGAATATTACATTTTGTTAGCATAATATCAAGGGCTTCAAACATATTAATGTTCGGGAAATAATTATCACGAAGGAAATGAATCATTTTTAATGTTCTGAATCCATCGAACCACCGGAGCTTCTGAGTTCTTATCTGTGCTGCTGATTTTGATGAGTTTAATATGGATGTAAAATTCTCATTAAAATTCTGAATTTGCAAAAACTCAAATAATCCCTTACATACTGCCTTTCCATGCGAAAGATATTTTTCTGGGCTTAAAATATCCTCCGAATGAAATATATTCAACCACTCTTTAAGTATCTCAAATATATAAGGATTGTATAAAAAGTATTCTTCATGCGTCTTTGCATGAAATCGGGTAACTCTTTGTCCGGTCCCGAATGGAACCCGCCATGATTTTCTTTTAGACGGATAAACTGTTGTGCTTTTTATGTTATATATCTGGGTGTGTTTCGAAATCTTTTCAAGAAAATAAAAATCTTCTGCTGCCTTTTTCTTATTCATCCCCTCTACCTTAATATATATCCGATGATCGCACGCCATTGCAGAACCTATTGTATAAAAAGCGTAATAGGAACCTGCATATCTTAAACCCATTACATAATATCTTAGAAATGTTTCATAACAGATTATTGCAGAATTGTCTTTCTCCGGATTAGTAAGAATATGTTCAAAATAAATTGAAGCGGCTTTTATTTTGTTTTCATAAAAATGTCTGTGAATTTCCGTAAGATAGTTTTCTTTTACTATACAGTCAGCATCAAGACAAATTAAAATATTTCCTCTCCATTTCTCTTCATAATTAAAAATATTTAATGCGGCATCCATGCCGACTTTTCTGGCAAGTCCTACCCCCCCTTCTTTTTCGGACAATTCCTTACCCGGAGAGGAAGTATCTATATATCCAATTTTCAATCCTGATTTAAGGATGCTTTCAATAAAATTATCTGCCGATGATTTGTTTACAATTCTTTTCAGTAGTTCAAGAGATCTTTTGTTATCTTCTTTTACTTTCGGATTGGAAGTGGGGAGATTATTTATTACAAAAACAAACAAAGTGTTTTTGAAATAGATTGACTCGTTTTTAATTAATGAACGTAGTAGTGTTTTGATATTATCATATTCCTGGATGGCGGGTATGACGACTGCTGAAGTTATTTTATTGTCCGGATTCCAGGAAAGTTCAATTCCTTTAATCGAATATTTATCTAAATATTTAAAAACTTCTGAATCCTGCACTTTCAATTAATGTTTTTACCCTAATAAAATCATTTGATTGAATCCAATTAATCCTTATTCCCTCTTTTTCCATTTTTCTGAACCATGTCATTTGTCTTTTAGCAAAACTGTGTATAGCACTGTTTAATTTCTGGAACATATCATTATAGCTAAGGTTTCCTGTCAAATAAAGCGCAATATATTTATATTCGAGTCCAAAGGATAGCATTCTTTCATAGCTTATGCCATGAACCATCAAAGATTTTACCTCTTCAATCATTCCCGATTCTAATCTTTTCTTCAACCTTTTGGAAATTTTCCTTTTTATTTCTTCCCGTCCTGGATTTATCCCTATGGTAAATGATTTTATATCGCTGGTGTCTATATAATTTTCAGCTCTAGACCGTAAAATCATCAAAGCAGTTATTGTCCTGTTCCTGTCCATAAGGTCTGTTGTATTATGTGGAGATTTATTTAAAAAGAGGAAAAGAGATTTTAATTCATCAAAAGAAAGTTTTTCAAGTTCTTTCCTTACATGAATTTCCTTCCGGTTTAGTTTGTAATTTTGAATTATGGCGCTTAAATACAAGCCGGTTCCACCGCAAAGAACTGGTAATTTCGCTCTTTCGGCAATTTGATAAACTGCTTTGTTAAAATATTCCTTAAATAAGAAAACATTAAATTCTTCAATTGGTTCGATTAAATCTATCAGGTGACAAGGTATTTTGTCGTTATTAATAATATAATCTTCATAATCTTTTCCTGTCCCCAGATTCATTCCCTTATAAACTTGTCTGCTGTCTACAGAAATTATTTCTCCATTAAAATGATATGCTATTTGTATTGCAAGCTTCGTTTTTCCTGTTGCTGTCGGACCCAGAACAGTAATAACATTACAGCTCATTTTAATTTAATCTAAAGCTGGTAAAATGATGATAAAGGCAGCTCCTTCCCCAAGGTCACTTTCAGCCCAAATCATGCCGTTATGCTCTTTTATTATTTTTTCAGCTATCGCCAGTCCCAAACCGCTTTTCTGTTTTTTACCATGTGTCATAAAAGGTTCAAATATCCTGTCCTTTATGCTGTCGGGTATTCCTAATCCATTATCTTTTAATTCTATACGGATCTTATCTCCCTCTCTTTTGGTTATTATATAGAAATTTCCCCCCTGTGGCATTGCATCACAGGCATTTTTAGCAATTTGAAAACAAGCCTGGTAAAATTCTTTTTTATCTAAATTAACCAATCCGTCCCCTTCAAATTTTTTAAATAATTTTACATTTCGGCTTTCTACATATTCAGCTAACATAGAGATTATATAATCCAACGCAGTGATTAGTAATATCGGCTGGGGGTTGGAAATCGATTTCCCTTCTGAATATCCTAATGTGGTTTGTACAAGGTCTACTACAAAATTTGCCTGCTCAACAATCATATCAAGAACAAGGTTAACTTCCTTACTTACATCCTGCTTTTTTATATGTTCAGAATATTGTTTAATTGTAACAATTGGATTTTTAATATCGTGGATCAAAAATCTAGCCATTTTGTTCAGAGACAGTAACCTATCGGAATGAAGTAATTCCTGAACATATTCTGAGTTTTCAATGGCAAGTGCAACTAAAGGAGATAGCTCCGAAAGTAGTTTTTCATCATCCGAATCAAATCCTTCCTTTCTACTATTAATTAATTGTAATACTCCGATTATTTTACCTTGATTATTCTTTATTGGAGAAATAAGTAGGTTTTTAATTTCTTCGCCTGGAGTCAGATTTACGAGGGCTAACTGCTCTTCTGAAGGACAAGTTAAATTAATTATTTTAGTCTCAGTAACAGATTCTGAGAAAAGATTTTCCGAAAATTTTAAGGATACATCTGAATATTCCGTCTCCGATCTTTTTCGGGTCCGGAATTCATTAGTATCAGTATTTATAATGTACAGTATTCCCCTTTCAGCATTCAATAATCCAGAAATTGCCTCCGAAACTGTAATAAATATTTCTTCTGGTTTTATATCAGAAAATATCTTCAGTAATGCACTTGTTAAAAAGGGTAATGGAAGATTGGTTGGTTCCGTGTCAGATTTTTTATTTTTTGTATCCATGACCATATTCGGCTTGTTGGCATTTTCATCCAAAACTTCAATATTCAATGCGTCCTTCAGAGCTGGATCGTTTTCATAAACTGCTTCTATATCATTTTTAAGTTCTGTTTCAAAAGACTGATCTACTTCATAATTTAATTCTGTTTCATTAATAATTTCTTCTTCTGCATTTATAATTACTTTTGGTTCGTCATAATTCATGTCTTCATCGGATTTATTATTTTCAGATTTAAAGAAAGATTGTTCAGATAATTTTTCTATGCGTCCGTTAAATACTGTTTCTTTTTTGTTTGCTTCCATCACGTTATCTTCTTTCAGATCACCCAAAAGATTATAACTTAATTCTTTACTCCGCTGGGCCATAGAGTTTAAATCAATTTTCCGGATTCTATACATAAGTGAGTTTTTGTTTGCTACAGCAGACGATTTTCTAACGCAATTTTCCTGCACTTCCTTTTCTCCAAAAAAATCATTATCAACTTTTTTCAGTATAAAAGGACTGTACAAACCCCCAGGTATTTTTAATTTAACCTCTCCCTCGATAATCAGATATAAACAATCACCGGGATCTCCGGACTGATAAATAATATCCCCCTCACCTATTTCAATAAAGTCTTTTGGGTTGAAATTGAAATTCAGGATGGCATCACTAACTCCCTTAAATAAAGCATTATTTCTTATAGCGGATAAATTTTTATTCTGAAACATTCTTTTATTCTGATTTATCAGATCATGTTAAAAAGACTAAGTAAGTATAATCAAATTATTTGGAAATACCATTTAACATCTTATTAGCTTTTTCTTTTGCAAATTTATCCCGAAAATCTCGTATCGGTAAGATGAGAACTTTTTTGAGCAGCGCTTTCTCTTCTGGCTCTCGGTCCATTTGTTTGTAAGTCTTAGCAAGTTGGAAATTTGCAACAATCATATTCTGATCGAATGACAATGCTTTTTTAAGCATCTTTTCTGATTCTTCATATGAACCGCTGGGTACACTTCCCAAAAAAGTATTGGCAAATGCCCTTTCCAACCAGCTTAATCCTGCAATCACTCTATAGTAAATTCCAAGAATAATATAAGGAAGATAAGAATTGGGATTTAGAGATATTGATTTTTTCGCGTTTTGTTCCACAAGTTTTGCATATTTTATTTTTTCTTTTCCTCCTTTAAATAAAGCAATATTTCCGTTTGACATTGCGAAATAACTGTACACCGCAGAACTGTCAGGAAATTTATTTCTGAATTTATCCGCGAATTCCAAAGCTTTGTTAATGTAATATTCAGCTTCTGTTCTCTTCCTGTATTCATAATACTCTTCTCCTGCGGCATTATAGGTCCTTACAAGTTTTAGTAAAACCTCAAAGTTGTCCGGGATAATATTAAATGCTTTTTCGTAATAACTCAGTGCTTCTAAATTATTGAATTTACTGTATAATGCATCCCCCTTTTCTATATAATCTTTTATTCCTTCAGAATAGCAAATAGATGGAATAATTATAAGAATAATGAATCTAAGATAATGAAATCTGGTTTTTGTCTTCATTTCATATTGGTATTACTTTATTTGGATAATCCGCACTCCAAAATTCTTTATTTTCCCGCAATATTTTTGAAATATAATAAAATTAAACAAATAAGAAAGTTATTAAAACATATATATAGCACATTGAAACACTATCTGCAAAACAATCCCAAATAATACCATTTGTAATTTCCTTTCTACCGCAAGTAGCTTCAATCATTTGAGTCGGTTTTTTTATTTCGTTCATTCTAAAAACTTAATAATATTCAGCCATGAAGAGTGTGATAAAAACATATTCTTTTTTATCAACTAAATACTTGACTATCAAATATTATTTAATACTTTCTTTGATATGCAGCTGATATTTGCGCTGCTGAAACCATATTTATCCATTAATACATTGAGAGGAGCTGAATGACCAAAAGTTTCAATGCTTATCGAAGCACCCTTATCACCGATATATCTTTCCCATCCTTGTTTTACCCCAGCTTCAACTGAAACCCGGGCTTTTATAGATTTAGGAAATATAGTCTCCTTATAACTTTCTGGCTGTAGTTCAAAAAGTTCCCAGCTTGGGAAACTTACAACTCTAGTTTTTATTCCTTCCTTTCCAAGTTCTTCAGCAGCTTTCAATGTTACAGAAACTTCAGATCCTGTTGCCATAAGTATTATGTCTGGTTTTCCTCCCTCTGTTTCCAGCAGGATATATGCACCTTTTAATAAATTGCTTGCAGAGGGATATTTGTTCTGATCCAGTACAGGAAGTCCCTGTCTTGTCAGAATTATAATTACGGGACCGTCTTTATGCTGGATTGCTGCTTGCCATGCGTATGAAGTCTCGTTTGCATCTGCAGGGCGTATAACAACTATGTTTGGGATCGCTCTTAATGAAGCAAGATGCTCTACCGGTTGATGTGTTGGGCCATCTTCACCTAAACCAATACTATCATGGGTAAAAACTAATATCGGTTTTATTTGCGATAGAGAGGCAAGTCTTATTGCCGGTCTTAAATAATCTGAAAAAACAAGGAACGTTGAACCGAAAGGAATTATTCCTCCATATAATGCCATTCCGTTTAGTATGCTTGCCATGCCATGTTCTCTTATCCCGAAATGGATGTTCCTTCCTTTAAAATCACCCGTATTTATTGCACCCGATTCTTTTATATAAGTATTTGTGGATGGATTTAGATCGGCAGAACCACCTATTAAATTCGGAAGATATTTGGCAATTGAATTTATAACTTTTCCTCCGGCAGATCGGGTAGCTAATTTCTTGCCATCATCTTCAAATTTCGGTAAATGCGTGATCCATTCATCACCGAAATCTCCGTTCATATACTTCTCGAATAAAAGCGCCTCCTCAGGGTATTTTGTTTTATATGAAGCAAATAATTTATTCCATTTCTTTTCAGCTTTCTTTCCTTTTCCGGTAACTGACTTGAAGTGTTCCGTTACTTCTTCAGGTATATAAAAAGTTTTATTCTCTGTCCATCCAAGATTTCTTTTGGTCAACTTAACTTCTTCGTCTCCAAGTGGTGAACCGTGTGCTTCTGATGTATCCTGCTTATTCGGACTTCCGAATCCTATATGCGTCTTTGTCACAATTAAAGAAGGTTTATCTGTTACTTTCTGTGCTTTCTTAACCGCTTTGTTTATTGCTTCAAGGTCATTTACGTCTTCAATATATTGCACATGCCAGTTATAAGCTTCGAATCTCTTGCCTACCTTTTCTGAAAATGCAAGGGACGTATTGCCGTCGATTGTTATGTGATTGTTATCATAAAAGAAAATAATCTTTCCTAATCCTAAATGCCCTGCAATCGATGCCGCTTCATGTGAAACCCCTTCCATTAAATCACCGTCGCTGCAAATGCCGTATACATAATGATCAATTATCTTCATATCCTCTTTATTGAAATTAGCCGCAACGTGTGCTTCTGCTAAGGCAATACCTACGGCATTCGCAAATCCTTGCCCTAAAGGACCAGTCGTCGTTTCTACCCCCGGAGTCAGTCGATATTCCGGATGCCCTGGCGTTAAGCTTTCCCATTGTCTGAAAAGTTTTAATTGTTCTATCGGCAAACCATACCCGCACAAATGCAGAAGGGAATAAAGAAGCATGCTTCCATGACCTGCGGATAATATAAATCTGTCTCTATTGACCCACTTTGGATTTTCGGGGTTATGATTCATATACTTTGTGAATAGTACATATCCTATTGGGGCGCATCCCATCGGCATTCCCGGGTGTCCGGAGTTTGCTTTCTGTACTGCATCTACAGCTAAAAATCGTATTGTATTTATTGAAAGTTGATCAATGTTATTGCTTTCCGGCATTTCTGTGCTCCATAAATTTTCAAAATTTGAGTAACAAATATAACATTCCTATTTCAAAAAAACTTTATATCCCCATGCATCAAGTTTCATGTTGGCGGAGTTCTTCAGTTCAGTACTTTCTCCGGTAAAAAGTTCTTTATAGCGTCCCGCCATCTCTTTCCCTGTTAAATTCACATCAACAGGTTTACTGCTCATGTTGAAGACAACAAATATTTTATCCTTCCTGTTCTCCCTGGTAAATGAGTAAACTGTCGAATCTTTATCCGATTTAACCTCAATAAGCTTCCCCCCCTGTTTACCATTAAGCAGGGCTTTATTTGATTTCTTAAGATTTAGTATCTTTGTATAAACATTCTTTAAATTACAATCCTTCCATTGAATAGGATCTTTTTCAAAAAAATCCAACCTTTTAATGTTGCATGCTTCCTGGCCGTTATACACCAAAGGCAATCCCGGAATTACAGCATTAAAAACTGCTAACATCTCTGCAGCGTTTCCAAGTTTTTCAATTGCAGAACCTTTCCATGAATTCTCGTCATGGTTTTCAGTAAACCTCATCCTGAATGCGTCTTCAGGAAAAGTCTTTCTTTCTTTTTCAAAAAAAGTCCGAAGCTGTGTCGGGTTATTTTCACCGACGGCAATCTTTTTAACTATATTGAAAAGTCCCCACGAATATGTCATGTCAAAACATTTTTCATGGAGTTCCGGTTTTTCTGCTTCGGCAAGCAAGAATACTGGTTTAACTTTATCAAGTTCTTTCCTTGCTTCTATCCAGAAATCGGTGGGCACCATATCCGCAACATCGCACCTGAATCCGTCGATATTGCAATCCTTTATCCAGAACTTCATCGCATTGATCATATATGTTCTGAGTCCAATATTGTCATAGTTAAGATCTATTACGTCCTTCCAGTCAGGCACTGGAGGAATAAAATTTCCTAATGAATCCTTTGTATAATATTCCGGATGTTCTTTGGCTAATTTATTATCCCATGCTGTATGGTTTGCAACCCAGTCTATTATTAAATGCATACTGTTGGCGTGGACTGTTTTTACCAGAGATTTAAGATCAGCAATCGTACCGTATGCTGGGTCAACAGCGAGGTAGTCTTTTACTGAATAATAGCTGCCTAAAGTTCCTTTCCTGTTCTTCTCTCCTATGGGGTGAACAGGCATCAGCCAGACTATACCTACTCCCATTTTTTTAAGGCGCGGGATCTCTTTCTCAACAGCTTTGAATGTTCCTTCTATTGAAAACTGTCTTGTGTTTATTTCATAAATTGTCTGATTATAGCTCCACTCCGGATGTTTTACTGATGTATTTACCTGTCCTAATGTCTGCGATACAAAAAATACAGGTAGAATTACAAAAAAAAAGATATTCTTTAATCTGGTTTTATCGTTAAAATTAAACATAGCCATTCCATTATTAATAAAAAATAACTCCTGAAATTAAATGAGAACTCGTATTATAGCAAAGGTTATATCTTATAAATCTGGGGATTTTTTACTTCTTTGGGCTGACCGCTTTTTCCTTTTGGGGGTATATCCTCAAAGCTCTTACCGGTGGTCTGTTCTATCTTAAGCTTCTCCCTCATCTTCTGATACCGCTGGAGAATAATCTGATGCTTGATTATTTCTTCGTGCAGCTTCTTTTTCAATACTGATAACCTGCTGATATTACCTCTGTATTCCTCCCGTTCTATCTTCATGGAACCTACTGCTGCTTTGATATCGTCAAGTTCTTTTAATGAATCTGCGATCCTGGTTCTGTATCCCTGTATCTGGTCTTCATAATAGCTGAGTTCATTTTCAAATTTAGAGTTTCTTCCTTTGGCGCGTTCATAACTTTCATTCATAAACGTCAGTAATTCCTGAAGGTTCTTCTCAAGTGTAACCTTTTTCTTCAGAAGCAGTTCTGTCTCAAGCCTGATATCTGCAGTGTAATTTTTCCTTTCAAGCGCCTCCTGTTCCATTTTAATAAGATCATTCCTGAAAATATCTTTATGCTCACTGAGTCCGGCAATTTGTTTTTCCAGCGACTCTATTTCAACCTGTCTCATATTCAAAACCCTTTCGCTTTCTTCAAGTGCCGCAATCTTTTCAAATAAAAGCTGGTCTTTTTCGTCAACATCTTTTTCTTTCTTAAGAACTATCTGCTCTAGTACGCTTCTTTTTCGGTTAATCTGGTTAAGCTCTTGGTTGAACTTCTGAAACATTATCGTAAACCGTCCTTCCAGTTCTGCATTCCCTTGTTCAATTTCCTGCTTCCTTTTTTCAAGAAGAGGAACCAGCTCGGTAAGTTTCCTGTTCTGATAAGCAAATTTCTCAGCCGTATCTTTGTCCTTCTGGATATTCTTTAAAAGATCATTTCTGAATGTTTCAAGTTCGGCTATATCATTTTTCAGGGAACTGTATTTCTTATCATAATCCATGAGCTCAATATTAATATTCGATAACTTTTGTGCTTTAATGCTCAACGTCTGTTCAGTATCAAAAAGCTCTTTCTTCCTGATCTTTGTTTCTTCAAAAAGTTTGTTGTACTCAACCTGAGCCTGTGTTAATAGCTTCCTTTTTTTATTAAGATCATTCATCAGTGTTAAATGTTCCTGATCAAGCGAATTCTTTAATTCAGACTTTTCAGATAATACTGAATCAATTTCCCTTACCTTGTTTATCTTTGAATTCTCGTCAGATTGGAGTATTCCTATCCTGCCTGACAATAAACCTTCATTCTCTTTCAACCCTCCGATTTTACTTAACAGGTCCTTTTCTTCTTCTTTAAGTCTTAGAAGGTTCGTTTCCATAGCCGATATCTCAACTTGTTTTTTCTTAAGCTCTTTCTTTAACCTTTCCTCTTCAAGTTTAAGCACCCTGATTCTTTCATTCCCTTTATTTACCTTTATTGCTATATCTGAATACGATTCCCGTAATTTTAACAATTTTTCTTCGAGCTGGTTGACTTCCTGAGATATTAATCCTTTTCTGTCAATAAGTTCTGCTTCTTCCTCAATAAGTTTATTTGTTATATCGTGAGTATGGCTGATGTATTGTTCAATTTCCTCCTTTTTATTAATAAGCTCTGAATTAATATTTTTGATCTCATTAATTTCATTCTCATCGGCAATCTGTCCGGCGAGCTTTTCCTGGTTTCCCTTTAGGGTACTTTCAATATTATCAATCTGATTCGTATATGATAGGATAACATTCTGAAGTTCATCCTTCATCTCATGTAAATGGCCGATCCTTTTGTTTAATTCCTCATTCTCAAGTTTCTTATTCCCTTCCTCGATACGGATTTTATCGATCGATTCTTTAAGACCCCTTCTTTCCTCATTCAATTGGGCGACTTCTAACCGCAGCTTTTTAAGTACTTCATTAAGATTCTTAATGTTATCTTCTTTGCTGTGGATTGCCTGGAACTTTGTTTTGAGTTCCTCATTTTCCTCTAATAAAAACTTTATCTTTTTCGAGTTAAACATTTTGATTCCAATTATCAAATTGTTCTAAAATAGCAATTAAACAAACAATTAACAATCTTTATATTAGCTGATATTTCAGCAATTATAAAATAAAAAACCGGTACAGCGCTTTGCTGAACCGGTCTCGTAATTTGTATTATATATTACTCATATTTTCTTCCGGGTAGCCGGAAGATTTTTAGTAAGATTTATATGTAAAATCCCATTGTTTTTTTCTCCACTAATCCTCCTATAATGTGAATAGGTATCATATGTTTTTTTGTCGGTACCAACAGTGAAAAACATACTAAACAATTCCAAAAGAAACAATAGATTAATAAATATATTTTAGAAAACAACACAACTCAAATTTCCAAAAAATTCAAAAGTTCATTCCGATATTTTTAATCCGGCTCTGAAGTACTAAATGACTCATGTCTGAATTCATCATAAGTAAGTTTGTAATTGTCTGCTTTAAATAAGAACCTTGTATAGGGATGGGAGGGATTATCGAAAATCGCTCTGCATTCCCCTCTTTCAACAATTGATCCTCGGTAAATGATCAATATATTATTGCATAGCTCTTTTAGTATTCTGAGATTATGTGAAATACAAATTAATGTCAATCCTTTCTCAATGTTTATCTTTTGAAATAGATTAAGGAAGTTATATTGTGAATCAGGATCCTGCGCCGAGAAGGGCTCATCAAGAATTAGTAGTTCAGGCTTAGCTGCTAATAATCTTGCAAGTGCCCCTCTTTGCTGTTCCCCCCCGCTTAATTCATAACCTTTTCTCCTTCGCAAATTTTCTTCAAGGTCTAGGGATAAAAATATTTTGTCAGCTTCCTCATTTATTTCTGTATTTTCCCCATTTCTTAACTTCAATGCTTCTTTTACCACGGAATCAATCCTCCGGAAAGGGTTCAATATCTCCCCGTTATTCTGAAATAGGATCTGAATAGGGGATACCCTAGTGCTCTCCCACCCGAAAGGTTTATTAAATATTATTTTCCCTTCAGAAGGGGTTATTAAACCGGCAATGATTTTCCCGAGTGTAGTCTTTCCGCTCCCAGATTCACCGGCGATCCCAAGTATTTCCCCCTTATTTAATTCAAATGAAATATTGCTCAGGATGGGCTTTCCCTTATCAATAAGATACGATATGTTTTCTGCCTTCAGAAGAAGACTCATAATTCGCCCCAACTATTCTTAAACAATATTTCTTCCGAACTGAAATACTCATCGTTCGATTTGAATCCGGAAAACCCTCCGTCCCTTATGTGAGACGTAAATCCTCCTGCGGATTTTGCAAATTCAATATCCTGTGTAACAAGTAATACCGTTTTTTTATCTCCCGTTATGAACTCCTTGATTTTTAATAGATACAGATTAGCAATCGCAGGATCAATTCCCGAAGTAGGCTCATCAAGAATCAATAATTCCGGGTTCATTAATAATGAAATGACAAAACTGAACCGTTGTGCCATTCCCCCGCTTAATTCATAAGGATACATTTTGCTTAATTCGTTTAATCGGGGTAATAGAAAGTAGCTTAATAATTCTTCCGAGTCATTTTTATCTAGTTTGAATCTTTTAAAATAATATCCGAGTTTTCTCAATGGATCAAAGCTGTTTGCTGCATCTTGGAAAACATATTTTATCTTTTCCCTTCTGATTCTCATCAGTTCATCCTCGGTGGCAGTCGTAATATCAATATTATCCACAATGATTGATCCTATAACCGAATAAAATCTTTTATCCAGCAGTCCCGCTAACGATTTTATTAAGGTTGATTTGCCGCTCCCATTCTTCCCGAGTATTGTATAGATGCATTTCTCACCAAGGACAAAACAAATATCTTTCAACAAAACCTTTTCCTCTGTCGAAGTACTTAGTTTCAATTCTTTAATGTTGACAGTGAACTTCATAAGTCCTTAATTTGTTCTTCCTAAAAAATACCTAATAAATTTTTAATTATCTTCAATAAAATTACATTTGTATATTCAGGTATTAAGATTTAAAGGAATTTTATGCTGAAACAACTGCTTGAGATCCACCCATTTATGACACAACAAGGGGCTTGCTTTAAATGACCGGCGTACTATTAATTCAACTGGGAACTCCCGATAGCCCCTCAGTTAGGGATGTCCGCAAATACCTTTCGGAGTTCCTTAATGATCCGCGTGTAATAGATATTCCATATTTGTTGAGGAAATTCCTTGTAAATGTTATCATCGTCCCTTTCCGCGCCCCCAAGTCGGCAAAACTCTATAAAAAACTTTGGACGGATAAAGGCTCACCTCTTCTTTTTTATAGTGAAAGTCTAAAAGAAAAAGTGCAGGTCGCACTCGGCAAAAATTTTGAAGTAGAATTAACAATGCGCTATCAGAGTCCATCGATGGATATTGTCCTCGAAAGGATGAAGAAAAAAGGATATGAACGGATTATTATCCTTCCATTATTTCCGCAGTATGCTTCTGCAAGTTCCGGATCTGCAATTGAAAAGGCACTTAAGATTATTAAGCATTGGTGGGTTATTCCTGAATTAAAAATTATCAATCAGTTCTATAATAATGAGGATTATATAAGTTCTGTTGTTGAACAAGGGAAAAAATATAATCCCGCTGAATATGATCATATACTCTTTAGTTATCATGGTTTGCCTGTAAGACAAGTTGACAAAGTATATACTGATGGAAAACCATGCGATGATCAGAACTGCGAGATTGAAATCAACCAATTCAATCAATACTGCTATAAGGCGGCTTGTTATGCAACCACAAGATTATTAGCTGAAAAATTGAATATACCGAAGGAAAAATATACTGTCTGTTTCCAATCCCGGCTTGATAAAAAATGGCTTGAACCCTTTTCAGATAAGGTTATAATCGAACATGCAAAAAAGGGGACAAAAAAACTTCTCGTATTCAGCCCTGCTTTTGTTGCCGATTGTCTTGAAACCATTGTAGAGATCGGTCATGATTATTCACTTCTATTTAAAGCAAATGGAGGCAGTCACCTGCAGTTAGTCGAAAGCCTGAACGACAATCCCCTCTGGGTCCATGCCGTAAAAAACATGATCCTTTCGCAAATTAACTAATTACTCAATCCTGTTAATTAAACTTAAATTCATTTATTAAACCACGATTTTGGCCTCTTTTTAAACATTTTCCCTTCTCGGAAACAAGAAGAATTACTTCAATATGCTTCTTATTTATGACAATTTATATTAAATTCTTTACATAAAATGATTTAATAGATTGGCATATAACTTGCCAAAGTAAATAAAAGTTTGTTTTCTCAATAAAATTGAAGTTAATATGATTAGAGGAACTGTGATT
>OCZT010002157.1_pt1 | contig 20382 bp, 20 predicted proteins | sample 1539031 | NCBI WGS metagenome assembly OCZT01 (sample SAMEA3539308, study PRJEB22396) | soil metagenome | biome: tundra; feature: field; material: soil | place: USA | collected 2010-05 | depth 0.15 m | reverse complement strand
CGCCCCGCGCGCACGCAGTTTCTTCTCAACGAGTTCCAGGTTGGCACGGACAAAACCGAGATCGAGCATGACTCTTTCAGTTTAAACGACGGGGTTGGAGGGTGGCCTGACTGGTTTCGTGGTTTCCCACCCATTTAATCACCCCAACGACGAAGACCTGTCGTTGGGGTGTGGCTACAGGATTTACGTGTCAGTGAATACAGGATTTACGTGTCAGTAGTGCTGTCACCGAACGCCTGCATTCCATTTTTCATAGATTTCAAAATGCCTCCTATTTCCAGTTTGAGTTACCCGGAATTGGCTCCATCGAGGTCCATAACTGGAGTATAAATCAAAAGCGCACCAGGGTTACCACCTGGCTCTCGCTTTGAGGTCCTCGCGGGCCGCAGCCCGCAGCTCCCTTTCTGCTTCCCAGCTTCCCCCTCAAACGCCGCATTAGTTCACCCCATAGATGCTGATCGACGTTCTGCGGGTACCCTTTACCGTGGTGGACGAGTCCCGATTGCTGATTCCCTGCTACTGCATAAAGGCCGGTCCTGCTATAAACCACTTATGGCTTAATTACTACCAGTTGAACGAGAATCCACGCACAGGAATTATACGATCCGCCAGCATTACTCACGATTGTTCCTAGCGTCGGAACGCCCTTCGTGAATAGCCCATCAAGAGTAGTATTCTGTGAAAGTGTCCACCCGGTTGCAGATGGGGTAGTACCACATTGTTGAAACCAGAATGCCAGCGCATAATCATTTGCCAGTGTAGTGGCCGTGCTTGCCGTAACTGTACAGCTTGTTCCGTATGAAGAATTTACACAAGTTCCGACCGAATCAACAGGAGAAGCTCCCTGACCAGAAAGCTCCGCTATGACGACACCAATGTCGGTACTAGGGCCTAGAGTAATTACTATAGTGCATGAACCTGTTCCGCTTGCTACTCCTGTCCACGTATGCATCTCTCCGTTATATAAATTAAATTGGTTCAAGGTAGTCCAGCTTGTGCTGGCACAACCAACTCCGCTGGAAGAGATATATACAGATGTGCCATAGCCAGCATTATTATCTGCGCTGACTACTAGCAGGTTTCCCGCCGTGGGATTATTCGGCAACGTGTAAGAACATGACGACACGCTGATGCAACTGGAGTAGTTATTAGATTCTGTGTGGACAAGCGTCACTGAGCCGCCGGAAGAACTGAACACATGCCGATGATTTCCGGTCATCACTTTCTGGCCGCCACCAGCCGCCAGTAGGGGGAGAAGCGCGAGAAGTGCAATCAGTCTCTTCATTTAATATGTCCCCGTTGCTACCCAAGTGGCTTGCTTCGCCGTGCCGTTAGCCACAAAGGTGAATTTGATGTAGTCTCCGCTGGTTAGCAGGACGTTCGCGCTCTGCGTACCCGCAGCCAGTGAAGATGTGCACGTCACAGCGCCAGTTAAGAGCGCCCCCAGTGTATTCCCTGCCGCGTTCAGGGTGCTTGTCCCTGTGTCGGTATAGCACTTCACTCCAGTCAATGTGACAGTTACGCCTGTAGTATTCCAGCACGTCGATTCCAGATAGGTTCCCGCCGTGATCACATTCAAACCGTCGCCAAGTCCCGGCTCACAAGACCATGTTTTGTACTGTGAAGGTAGCGTGTATCCGCCTCCGCTGCCACTGCCTACTTGAAAGAAAGTGCGATTATCGGTGATGGTGGTAATGGTGCTCGCGCCCGCGACGACAGAAGCGATGGGGATGTCACTGGACGTAAAGGCTGTCGTCTTGACCGCAGGCACGCAGGATGCGGCTGTGTTGAGGTACACGTAGTTTGTGGTGCTGGCCGTCATAGTCAGCGTGCCGCCGGCATAAGTGACCATCGTGCCCGCGCAGTTTGCCGTGCCTGCCGTCAGGTTGAGTACCAGGCCGCTGCCCGCCGTAGGCCAATAACCGGGAGCGACGCCCTGCACGTACTTGGCGTTGATTGCCGAGATGGGCGCGGTTGAGGTCTGCGGCTGCTGTGCAAATAATCCAGCGGCAAAGAGAAGCGAAAGCGAGATTGTAAGATGCTTTTTCATCGTATCCTCCCGTTATTTGAAGCACACTGCTTTGCCGGTGACGCCCACATCGGATGCGGCCAGGTAAAGGTTGGTGGCATCAGAGATGGGCGATTGCCCCCAGATCTGGCCGCCTGACGTCATGGTGATCGAAACCGCCGAGGGAGCTGCAGCAAGCCCGTGGGCCACCGTAAAGTTGCCAGGAGCCGACGGCGCCAGCGCTACCGAAGAGATAGATGTGCCCGAGGTTACATTCACCCAGGCTGTGCCGTTGTCATACCAGGTCTGCTTTGTGTCAGTCGCAAAGTAGATGCGGCCGGCCATACCGAAGGCCGGCAGGCCCGCATAGATCCCTTCGACAATCACGGTGCTCAGATCAACTTGCATAGCCGCTCCTAATCTACGTAGATCGGGTTGTCGTTCACATCGATGATGTTGCCACCGGTGGTCAGATAATTGCCGGAAGTGGGCGTCTCAGTTCCCCATATAATGACCGAGGCTGATCCGAATGCAGTGAGCGCCGCGATGCTCGTGGCTGAGATGGTGTGCGATCCAATCGAATCCGGAGCTGCATATAGGCCCGCAGCGCTGATTGTCCCAACTGTCACGTTGCCGCCGGCGATGCCGTCCACGCTCCAGATCACACCCTGATTCGCGTTGTTTAAGACATTCGCTGCGAATTGCTGCGTCGTGCCCGCTTGGATGCTCGCAGAGGAGGGTGTCACCTGCACCAGCGTGGGAGCGGCCGTGGACGGCGTGCAATAGAGGGCGAAGATGTCCGCCAAGCCAGCCCAGATATTTTCCGAGCCGTCTGAGAAATTGATATGCACCACGTTGTCTGCGTCGAGATAGGCTGCGTTGATGCCGTGGGCATGGTTGTCGTTGTTGGGAAGATTCCATCCGCTGGTGCCAACCATAGCTTCCAGAGTCGAGCCATTCCCAGCCGACGAGGGCAGCTCCAGGGTTGAGCCGTCCGCCATGCCGAGAGCGCATCCGACGCCAAAGATGAGCGCGGAATTCAGCGGGCATTGCGCCCATGTATTGCCGCCGAGGGTTTGGGTGGTCCACGTCCCCATGTTGTTTTTCCAGGCAAAGACGAGGACTTTAGCGTTGCCGTGCCAGACGTTTCCTTCTCCATCCTTATAGTTGAGATGAACTGCCTGGCTGGAATCGACATAGGCGCCCACCCAGTGTGCGTCGTGGCCGCCAACCCGCACCCCATCATGAGGAAAGGCGACGGCAAATATCTTGTCCGCCGTGAAGCCGGCGGGCAGCACAACCGTGAAGCTGCCATCGCCGGCGACGATTCCCTGGCCAAAGACAATCTCTTCTCCGCCCTCGAGGGTGAGGTTGATCCACGTCAGTCCGTTGCTCGTTGCAGGCACATCGGAGCTGAGCCAGGCGAGGCAGGCGTAGTTGACCGGGCCTACCCAGTAGCTTCCATCATTGTCTTCATATTTGAGCGTGAGGAGAAAGGCGCTGCTTGCATCGCAGAGTTCGATGGTGGCCATGGCAGAACTCCAGCCGCTTCCGCCAATGCCTGCCGGACTGGCCCATGCAAGAGTGTTGGCTGAAGGATAGCCAGTCGAAGGCAATTGAAAGATGCTCCCGCTGGGGCTTGACCCGGTGAAGAAAGAGAAACTTCCACTCACCAGCGGAATCGCTGTAAAGTTGTTGCTGTTGCCGGGGTAACTGCCAGGCACGCTGGGCCAGCCGGCCTGCGTGGGATCGCTGGTTTCGTACATCACCTCTTCGTTGTAAGGCCCCAGAGAAAGCTCGATTTCGCCGCTGTTTTCCGTGGGCTTGAGCGCGATCTCTCCGCCCGTGCCCGAGGCTTGCGCGGCAGGCGGAAAAACGGTGAGGTCAAGCACTTCATTCTCTCCCGCATATTGGAAGTTTGCAGTGGCGTCGATCGTGACGCGATCTCCGGGGCGGATGGCAGAGGCCAGATTGCCGAATGCGTCGCGCGCAAACATCGAAGTGCGCAGCTTGATGCAGGGCGGTGTGACATAGGGAGACTGGTCGATGCCCAGCAGCCGGTCGCGCTCGTAGCAGGAGAGGCGGCTGGCCTGATCCCAGGTCGAAGTGGAAAAGTCGAGGGTCTGTTTGACCTTGTTGCGCTGCCGCGGAATGCCCACGCCCAGCGCTCCGCGCGCCAGCATATTGTTCTTGTGCCAAAACTCGGGCGTGCGTTCCTTGAAGCGCGAATAGAGCAGTCCGCAGCCGCCTACTTCTCCCACGCTGGCCGGGTAGTTCGTTCCTTTCGAGACCAGGGTAAAGGTTGAGGGATCGACTTCATTGGTGGCGCCTGGATTGATGACAGCCGGAACGCTGTAAACTTCCCACTCGCTGTCGTAGGTGGTGTCAGTCCCTCCCATGGCGATCCAATCGTTCGCTTCGAAGGGATGCGGCGCCTTCGTGGTGACCACTGGATTCCCGTTGCCTGAGCAGGTGATCGACTGGATGTAGCTGCATAAAGGCACCAGCACATCACGAAATTTGGTGAGGTAGCGATTGGCGCTCTTGTTCAGAGCCTGATCGCTCGCCTGCCATGAGCCGGGCAGAATATGAGCGCGGCTGAAGGTGAAAACGCTGGAACGCGGCATATCGATCTGCACGCCGATCTTGCCCGCGTAGTCTGTTGCGAATCCCCGGCAACAGAGCAGAATCTGTTCCTGGCAAGCCTGAAGGGTGGTCTGCGCGCTGAAAGAATAGTTGCCTTCGAAACGCCTGTTTCCGTTGGCCAGGAATTCATCGCAATACTGCGCTGCCAGGTAAAGTTCGCCCCAGTTGAAGCGATTGCCGACGGCGGCGGTGAGTGCGTCGGGGCCGACATTCAGAGCGAGGCCGTAATCGGGAAAGAGCTTGCGCCGCAAAACCAGATCGATGTAGTGCCAGATGGGGTTGGTGGTGAAGGCGTAGCCGGTCTGATTGCCCTCGTCATCGAAGAGGCGGCAGCGCAGCGCCCGGCAGAGCAAGAGTGGCGCGACGTCAGTCCATTGGGTGGCATTGTTCCCATCGTTGCTGGTTTGGTTGACGATGGGCTGCTTGCGCATCAGCGAGTAATAAGCGATACGCGAGAAGGGCAGCGCCTGGATGGCGAGAGGAAGCAGAGGCCAGAGAATATCCACATTCTGATCCGGACCGGTGGAAGAGGGAGTGAGCGACGCGCCCAGCGGCGTATCGCAACCGCTATGGAAGTTAAAAACGAAGCCTTCGGGGTTGGGATTATCCAGCGCGGCCAGCCAGTTGAATCCGTAACTCCGGATCTGATGCTGCGCGGGCGCGTTGCCGCCATTCCAGACGAGCCGGTCGTTGATCCATAGCTGGATGGGGCCGTCCCACTCGCCATGGCCCAGCAGCCAGATGCCCAGGCGCGTGTATGCATTCACCGAGTCCCCGGTGTTTTGCAGCGTGTAATATGCGTGGCGCTTCCCCGTCACCCAGGCATAGCCATAAGTCAGCGGAATCGGAGTCCCAGTGGTGTCGCTGGCGGAGCTGCTCTGGGTTGTGGAGGCGTTCGCCATCAGATAGTCCTCCTGCGGTTGATCACGTTCAGCGCGGTGTCCGCAACATTCTGGCCGTAGTTGGTCTCGTAATTGTTCATCTGCACCATGATGCGGGCCAGCGACTGGCAGCTCTGGTAGCTGTAGCTGCATTCGGTGTCGCCGGTGGCGCCGCAGCGGACTCCGCCCCATTGCAACTGGCAGGTCTCCGAGTAGATTTCCAGCGGAGTGTCATCCTGCGATGGATTGATGAGCTGAGCGCCTTTCAGCTTCACCGTATCCACGCCGATCTCATCCACAGTCAGCGTGCCATGAACCTCCAGCCAAGCCGCCTGCGCATCCGCCTGCCAGCAACGAAAGACGAACATCGCTCCCTCCAGCGCGGAGCGCCGGGCAATCTTCTCAAAGTCGCGGCTGAGCGTATCGCCGCTCAGATTTTGGATCACAAATGAGCCGACATCGGTCTGGAGAGAGCGATGGAAACTAAACTGCGGAACGCCGACCAGCCAGGGACGATAAGGGCCAGCAAAGCGATAGCCAGAGCCACCGAGAGAGCCTGAGCCACCGCCCGAGCCAGAGCTAGAGCCACCGCCCGGAAGCGTGTAGTAAATGGCGAAACCAACGAAATTGACGACAATGTTGCTACCTGCGCCTGCTCTCTCCGCGTACAGCCCGCATCCGATATTCATGCCGGCGAGAACGCTGAGGCTCGTCCCTAGGCTCGACCCTGTCCAAAGCAGAAAGCTCCCGCCGAGCGCGTATAGATCGGAATAAGGTTCATTGAAATTGCCTGCGCCGTTCGGGGTCAAGCCTGAGCCAAAAGAGAAATATGAGTAGCCACTGGACACCGTGGAAGAGGCCTGCATCACGGGATAGATGCGAGTGATCACAGCACCGGAAGGAAGGGGACTCGGCAAAGCAAAATCGCCCCACCAGGCGGCATAATTCTCGTCAAAATTAGGATTTAGAGATAAACCTACCGAGCCATAAGCGTTGGCCGATGAAGTAGCTGCAAATGCGACGGCGAGGCCGGCTTGTGGTTGATACGGCCAATCAATCATCGCTGGAGGATTGGAAACCGCCGCCTCTGATGGAACGGCCCAGGCCACACTTTCTCCTGCTACCGGAGGAATCGGAGGCGCAGGAGCAGGCGCAATTGTGCCAGCAATTGCACCTGTGATCACCACCGGCGCGTTGCTGGGCCTGTCTGACCAGTAATAGCAGTTGCCATTGGTGTCCAGCACATCCAACAGATTCACCGGCGCGATGCCGGTGCGTGCGCCGCCGATGGCCAGCAATGAGGGGGGATAGCTGATCACCGCATGACCTCCAGCGCGTACCAGCTCACCGCCGTTCCCGAGGCTGAGGCGTTCTTTGTTCCATCGCAGACCGCCTGCACGCGATGGATGTCCAGTGGGAGGCTCTGCTGCGTCACCACAATCTGCGGGCCGATGTCGGTGGCGTTGTAGAGATCGACCGTCTCCAGCAGCACGCCATCTATATAGATGTCCGCTTTGCCGAATCCCGGCCCCTTCAGCATATAAAGCCGGAAGCCGTAGCCGCGATATTCGTAGCAGGCCCAGTCGCCCGCAATCGTGCCAGGATCGTCCATGGTGACGTAAGGCGTGCCCACGGTGCTCAGCGGAACATGCGCGGGGCCCTGCGCGCCGGCGACGGCTGTGCGGGCCGTCTGAGTCCACGCGCTGGTTGGGCTGTAGGTGGCCAGCTTCTGATCGCCGAAGTCATTGTTGACGAAGAACGCGATCGCATCATGGGTCCAGTCGCTGGGGAAGCTGACCATCTGCTGCTGCGGCATCTCCTCAAAGGTGACGTTTTGCACGTCCCACATGCCGTTGCCGGTCTCGGCAGGAACAACCTCTGAGGTGAAGCGGCCCACATAATGGCGGCCTCCGTCATCCCAATCGATGATGGTGAAAAAGCCATCTTCATATTGCTCGTAGTACCTTTTCAAACGCTGCACGCAGGCCCAGGAGCGCGCAATCCAACTGAAATTGAATACGTGGCCAGTGTTTTGCGTCTCCCGCGTCCAGGGGGTTCCGCCCACAGCTTTTTTGTTCAGCTTGGTGGCGGTGCGCTTGCGTGGGAAGCCATAGTTGGGCGTCATCGAATCCTGGATCGTTGAGTCCCAGGTGGTCGTCGGATTGAGAATGTCGGTGTATGGCATCAGTTCAACCCTCCGCCTGAGTTCTCCGCATAGCTGTCATTCACAGCCGAACGGATATTGTGCTTGTACTTATCGAGGAAGCCTGCCACGCCGTGCGCATCGATGGCGTGAACATGCAGGTGCACATCGCCCATGGAGGGGGATTGCACTGGCATCCGGCTCATTGATTCAGCAGCCTGAGTCAGGCGCTCATTTCGGCTCGAATCAAAGACACCTTCGCCTTTGTGGATAAATCCGTAGCCAGTTTCCGGAACATAGTTGGTTCCGGTGGCGTAGGAAGCAGTGCTGGCCGAGTACATGCTGCGCCCGGCGCGCTGCTCGCTGTCGAGCTTGCCCATCAACTGCTTGATCTCCGGAATAATCGTGCTGCCGAAGTAACGGCTGTCCGCAGGCCCCATCTTCTTGGTGGTTTGGTCCGCCTCCATCTGCAAACTTTGCGCATCGGAATAGGCGGCGAGATAATTCATGCCGCCTGAATGATAGGCTTCCAGATCGTTGGCAATGCGCGGGCGCACGGTCTTCAGGTCATATTCGCGCGCATTTTTCCCGCTGCCGATGCCGCCGATGATGGCTCCGGCCGCCGCGCCAACCACCGCGCCAATCGGGCCGCCAATCATCAAGCCCATCTCAGCGCCGCTCGCTGCTCCCTTCAGGCCTCCGCCAACGCCACCGCCGCCTTCATGCGCGGCCCATAATCCCACGCCGCCCTGAACGATGCCTGTGGCGCGAGTCATGCCCGATGGGCCGCCGGAGGATGAGCTATCGTCTTTCGCGCTGTCCGCTGTCCCCGCATTGCCTGAGTCTGAGCCTTTGAAATTCTTAATCAATTGCTTTGTCAGCCCAACGCCCTGATTCACATCGCCCAGCGCGTGCCCCAGCTCGTGCGTGCCAGTTGCGCTGGCCACGGAGCCGCCCATGTTCGTCATTCCGGTGATGCCCGATGCCGCCGCGCCGGCGGAGGTGGATGCGCCGCCCACGCTGCCGGGAGACATGAGCGCCGTGCTGCCGGGAACGGAGATCCCCGCATTGCCTGCGGCAGTTGAGCCGCCGGGGCCGATGCTTTTACCCGTCGCCGTAGAACTGCCGGGGCCGTAACCAGCGCCCGCGCCCGAGCCAGTGATGGTCGCGCTGCCGACATGAATGGTGGCCGATGCGATGCTGAAGGACTGTTCCGCCGCCGTATGGACTCCCGGAATCGCCGCCCCGACATGCGCGCCCGCGCCGGGCGTCTTGCCTTTTTTGCCGAAGCCGCTGAAGCCGAAGCCGCCGAGAACATCGCCGAATATGCCGCCCGCACCGCCCGTGGCATCCGCGCCCGCGCCGCCCTTGCCTCCCTGAAAGTGCTGCTGCGCGCGCTGCACCATCGATGCAGCAGCCTCACCCGCGGCCTTATTGCCCAGCTTCTCCAGCATCTTGAGTGGGTGATTCATCTCCTCGAACATCGAGGTGAACTCCCCAGCCATCTTCTTCCGCGCTTCCGTGGCGGCCTGGATGCGCTCCCCGTTGGCTTCCATCTCAGCAGCAGCCACGCGCCGGTTGTAATCGTCTTGGGAGATCTCCTGAGCAACTAGCTCTTCATGGTACTTCTGCTTGCGCTCCACGAGTTCCGCCGCGATCGCAGCCGTCTTCTGCTTTTCGGCGGAGAGGAACTTGACCCGCGCGCGTGACTCAAGCTGCTCGGTCTCCTGGCTATTTTTCCGCGTCAGCACGCCAGCCTGGCCTGCCGCTCCAGCGTTGATTCCTGCTTCTCCTCTGGCCAGATCCTCAGGCTTGCCGCCATTTTTCCTGGCTTCCTCGCGGAGCTTGCGAATCTCGTTTTGCGCATCGGCACTGATTCTGGCAAAGCCTTGCAGTTCCCGCGAGGCGCTTGTACCCACAATCTCATCCACGCGCTCAGAGAATGATTTGTTCAGCGCACCGATTTCTTGCACGGTCTGCTTGTGAATCTCATTCACTTCAGCCAATCGCTGACCGGGGTTGAGGCCATTATTAGGGTCGTAAACCTCTTTGATCCGGTTCTTTTCTTCCTGCTGAAGGCGCGGGATTCCGGTCAGGCCGGCGAGTTGGGTTTGCTCACGCATCTTTGCAATCGCATGTTCTTGCTCTTGCAGCCGCTTCATTTCCTCGGCATGGAATTTGTCATGGACTGCATTCCGCGCCGCAACCGAATCCATATCCTTAAACTTCAACTCTTCAATTGCGGCAGCTTCCTGAGCTTTATAAAGAGCGATCCCGCGCAGCCCGGCTTCTAATGCCTGCTCGCGCAAACGCACCAGTTCATGGGCATGTTCGCGCCCGATCTCAAATTGTTGCGCCTGGAATTCGGCCCCAGCGTGTGCTTTTGCTTCGGTATTTTCAGCATTTCCCGCGTCAGGCGAGACGACAACAGCCTCTCTATATCCCGTGTCTCCCGGTTTAAGATTTCCGTTCCAGCGCTTATTGTCAATTCCTCGATTGGCGATCTCAGCCTGTGCCTGTGCTCTCTTTCTTGTATAATCTCGATCTTCATCTGCCTTTTTGTTTTCCGCATTCTGCGCCACGCGGGCTTTGGTTATGCCTATCACCCGAGCTTCAGCAATAAGTTTTTGATCGCCAATCTGCTGGAGATTTCTTTTGTGGGTGTCGTCGATCAGCTTTAGGTGGGCCGCGTCTTTGTCACCCTGGGCGATGTTTTGTGCGTTAGCGTCGGAGGTTTTGAATGCGGCGTTATTTGTCGGAATGTTCGCACCAAAAAGCCGCGCGATCTTATATACGCCCGGCTCGCTGAATTGCGTGGCTGCTGGACCCCACGTAACCGAATTTATTCGTTTTTGATTGAGCTGGTCGAGTTGCGCGTTTGCTTTTAGAAGGTCGGCATTCAGTTGGTCCAGGCCAGCATCTTCATAGAATTTTTTCGATGCGGCTTTTCCCGCTTCATCGTTATATCTCCGGATCGCCCCATCAACATCTAGCCACTTTTCGTAGATCTTCTTGACCCCTGCATATATTGCTTCACCGACCATGGCGCCAATCTGGATGGTGGCAAAGCCGATCATTGCCGTGCTAAGACCGCTCAGAACGGCTTGCGCGGCTTTGCTCTGCCCGATCAGCGTAATCATGGCGCGGGGAAGCCGCACGCCCATCTCTTCAGCGGCCAGGCGCGTCTTCTCAGTCGCGCTCAGCATTCCCCTGCCGGCCTGCTGCATCCCGGCCTCAACCTGCGCTCCGGAGCGCATTCCAGCCCCGCCCAGCTTGTTCAGGTTTTGCTCAACGCCGCTGAGCACCTGCGCGGAGGTGTTATCCGTGACATTGACCGAGATTTGAACCGCGCTGGTCTCTACGCTCATCGGCTATTCCTTCCGCCTTTGAAACTTGCTGCCGCAGGCGTGGCACTGCTGCCCAAAGCGATTCTGCTGGCGCGCCCCGCAAGCCGAGCACGATGGATGACGATTTTCGAAGCCAGCGCGCGCGCGACGAAGGGCGAGCAACCCCTCCGCCTCAAAACCAGTGAGATCCCGCGCTGGAAACACAACGCCAGCCTGCTGGAGAGACTCGAGATGCAGCAGATGCTCACCAGCGCTGTAGTAGCCCCACGCCAGAGTGCGCGGCGGAATCTGCAGCTCCATGCGGGCGAGAGTCTCGGCGTTGGCGCCTTCATCCCGGATGCGGCTGCGCGCGAAGTCGCTCTCGAAGATCTCTTCGAGGGCCATCCGCACGCCTTCCGCATCGTTCCAGACATTCATCACACCTCTTCGATGTTGGCCGCTGCCGGGGCAAACAGCACGTCCACGGCCGCAACCTTGTGGTAGGTGTCCATGAACTCAATGACAGACTCGCGGTCCGGTTCCACGCCGTCCACCGTGTAGCCGTCAACGCTCACAATCAGCTCGTCGTAAAGCTCGGCGAGCGTAGCCTGCGCGCCCAGCCACACCGTTATGCCCTTGCGGCTGCCGCCCACCACGCGCGAGCGCGAGCTGTCGCGCGAGAGGCGCCGCTGCTGGTCTGCTGTGGGAGATTTGAAGTTGTGGCGCAGGCCTTTGAACTTGCGCATCACTCCCTTGTCATCGGCGCTCCAGATCGCGTCGAGAAAGACTGGCTCGAGGCCCAGCGCAATCGGCTCGTCGCCGGATTGCTCGCTGGCAACGACGGAGATGATGGCGTTGGCCACGCCCAGGCGGTGCGCGATGGGGAGCTGCGCCTTCCAGCCCTCCACCTGGTCAATGCTGGTTTTGCCTTCAGGCAGCGCGTAGCCGCTGGCGGTGACCAGGCTCGACTCGACCAGGTCCAGCCGCGCGGCGCTGCTGTCGAAGCTGTCGATGCGTTTGCCAGCTTGATTTTCACTGGTGGAGAGAATCCCCTCGAAGTAGCGCAGCCACAGTTTCTTCGTGATGCGCGCGAGGGTGAAGGCATACTGCTTGCCGCGATCTTCGATGGTGATGATGCGTGGCGCTTTCAATTCAATGGCAGACATAGGTCCTTCTTTCGTTTTGGAGTTGGGATTTTGTGATGCTGCCCAGGTGAAGGACCCGGTCTATCTTGAAGCTCCGCGTAGGATCTGCCGAGCTTCGCCGCGCCGAAGGGGTGGCGTGGGTATTGCAGAAAAAAGCGGGCGCGCCCCCATTTCCAACGCGCCCTGGAGGAAACCCGTTTAAGCGCCGGCCAAATATCCCGCGACCCCGTTGACCACGCCCAGAGAGATAGGAGGAACGCCGGCGGCCTGATAGTTGGTGGTCTCGTCGTTTTCCACCTGCCAGACCACCATATCGCCGTCAAAGCCCAGCTTGGTGGTCTTCAGGTGCATCTGAGGCACAGAGATGTTGAGCTGCGCGGACGCGCCGGAATTGACGGCCAGCTCGTAGTCGCATGGCGTGTCGTTGGCGAAGCGTGTGTAGACATCGTCGGTGTCCTTGGCGGCGAAGGTTGTCGCGAGCGAGAACTTGGGATTGCCCTTCCGCACGAAGATTCCGTAGAGACCTCCGCCCGGAGCACGATGAACCATAAGCTGGTTTTCCAGCTTGAGCGTGGTACTCATGTGGCGGCCAACGAGAGAAGAGGGGCTGCCGACCGGACCAAAGGTGAGAACCGCATCCGATCCCAGCAGATAACTCTCCGTGGGCGCAACGGGCAGTGTGCCGGCCATCGAGCCGAGGATCTGAATCCCCGTGCCCATCATGCCAATCTCGATGATGATGGCCCCGAGATCGGTGATGGTCAGCGTCAGATCGTTGACGCACATATCCGGGCACTTATAATGCACGTCCTCGGTGTCTTCCATGTAAATCGTCGTAGGCACGGCCGTGCGCGTCGATTCGTCGAAGGTGAAGGCGTGGGTATAGATGCCGGGAGCCAATGCGTCTGAGAGGCCAGCGCCCACCATGGTTGGTGAGCCTGTATCTCCGCTCTTCGCCGCAAACGTCATCTGCGTTCCAGGGCCATTCAGCGTGGCTGTGATGCCATAAGCAGCCATGGTCACGTTGATGTAGTTCAGCAGGTGAGCCAGCGTGTCGGTGGTTCCCGATGTGCCGAGAGTGATGATGTAGGCCGTGACGCCGTCTCCCTTCACGCCGGAGAGTGTGCCGGTCAGGATGTCGGAGGCATTCGCAACCGTCAATGTTCCGGCAAGCGACGCCAGCACGGGGGCAGACTCAGCGGTGGTCACCGTATCGGTGCCCATCAGGAATGCCAACGCCCACCCGGCCAGCCATGCGGAAGCCTCATTTTTGAGTCCAGCCAGAGCCGTATCATAGCTGGTGATCTGGCCATTGGTGGCGAAGGCGGTGCCTTTACCCGCATAGGCGATGTCGGTGCGCCGCGTGATCTTGCGTTCAAGAATCGCGGCGCCGTCGAAGCGCTGGCGGCGAGTGAGGGCCGCATCGGCAAGTGCCGTATTCCAGGCTGCCTGCGAGTTCACGCTGAGCATCAGGTTTCGGGCTGTTTTCCACTGCGTAAGAAAGTTGTAGGGACCAGGCATTACTTCACCTCAGCTTCAGCGGCGCTTGCGGCGGCCGCGGGTTGCGTTGCTTGAGAAACAGGTTGAGCCGGCGCATCGGTATGGCTTGCAGCCGGGGAGAAGAAGCGCGAGGAACGGGTTGCCGCCGTCACGGACCGGGTTGCGGCCGGAACTGCGGACGGAAGAGAAGGCGCGGGCGCAACCTCAAGAATCGGCGTGCCTTGAAAGTTTTTGAGCGAGAGAGAGCGACGCCATTCGCTGGAGAGCACTTTCACGGGGTTGCCCGGCGTGAAGAAATACGAATAATGCCCGTTGGCAATGCGCACCGTGGCGCCTTCGCCGGCAAAGGTAATGCCTGCGGCGGACAACTGCACCTGAACAAAGTCAGAAGGGTTCATACTGTTCCTCCGTTGGCGCCGTCGAACTGCGCGATGCCGCTGATGAGCACGGTGATGGCATAGAGCTGATCAACCGGGCCACCGTCGTCGGGAAGCACCAGGGAGACGCGCTTCAGCGTAATCGGCATCGAGCGTGTTCCATCGGCCATCTCTAGCCGCGCGCCGGCGAGCTGATTGAGTGTGACCGCGACCAGGCCCAACGATTGCAGCCGTTCATCCGCCTTGGAGCGCAGGCTGGATTCCCAGCAGAGCACGTCGAAGAGTATCCCGGCCTGATAGCTGAGCCGCTGGTTATCGCGCAGGTCGCTAAAGTCGGCGTCGCCGAACTGGATGCGCTGCGCGGGCGCCCGGAGCGCGAGCTGGCCCTGGGCGTTGAAGTCCTTGCTGTTGACCGAATCCACGTCCACCGGCGTGCCGTAGGCCGCGGGCATCACACTCTTGAGCAGCGCGATCAGCGCGGCCTCGACCTGGTCGATGCGGAATTGAGAGGGAGCGCCCATTATGCGCCTCCCAGTCCGGCCGCCGATTGCGCGCGGCGAATGTAGCCGTTGACTAGGCCTTGAATGCGGTGAGGATCTTCCGGCCGAAAGACACAATAAGCCCGCGCCGGGATGTTCTGATGGCGCGCGTGGCCAGGGACGCGGATATGCACCTGGTTGCGCGGCCCTTGGATATTGCGCACGCGGTTCCCGATGTGCCCCTGGCCGAGAGCTGCGCTGAGGCGCGCGTAGCTGTGTTCCTTGACGTTGACCGTGGCCGCCTGCATGGCCTGCGTTCGCGGGCCGAAGCCAATGCCGCCTCGATCGCGCGAGCCGAACTGATGCACGGGGGCATATTTCAGATTAGTGCCGATCACAACGCTGTCCGACCCAGGCTTGAAGCCGATGGAGTTGAGCAGAGTCCCTATACCGATCAACAGCTTGTGGCCCGCGCCGTACCTCTTGGGGTCGCTGCGGATAGTCGAGGGCGCCAGAGGCATCCAGGAGTTGGCTGGAGATCCCTGCTCGCGGAAGGTGCGCCTGATGCTGACCAGCATCGACATGCCGATCTCTTGCATCAGCTCGCCCTTCTGTTGAAGCGACAGGCGGAACTTGCCTATCGAGACTCTGACATTGGCGCTATCGACCTGGATAGCTACGGCGCTCATACATAACCCCCGATTTCGTGATCGCTGAAACGCAGACGGCGATCCTTTTCCGAAATTGTTGGGCCGCCCAGCGAACTCTGCGGCTGGAGAGCCGTGGAGGGCTGGTCGAGCGAGGCCTTTGAAGCGGCAATATCTTTGAGAAAGGCAATCGCCTGGTCGAAGCGCTGCTGAACCGTCTCGCCGATCGCCGTCTCGCGCCGGCGGCTGAAGAGAAGGTAGACGGTGATGTCCAGCGTGAGCGCCTTCACGTCATCCGACTTTTGCAGGGGGGTGACGTAGCGCATCCGGCAATAGCTTTCCACGCGGCCCGAGGCCTCTTCGAGCGCCGCGGTGACAATGTCGGCGTTGATTTCGCCAGTATTGTCATCGTCGGTGAGCTCGGTCAGATCCTTCACCGTCATGCGGAGAGGGACCAGGTCGGCTTGGGTTGCGTAGGCCATGGCGCTATTTGCCTTCCGATATTGCCTTGATGACGCCGCGGTTCAATAGAATCGCAGCCTCGGACTCCGTAAACGGTTCCTTGGAGCCAAAGGTAAGAATGCGGTGGCCGAAGAGCACGCTAACCAGCACTTTGTAGAGCTTGGTTGCCTTCGGCTTGTCCGCTTCAGGCTTCGCCGCGTTGAGCTTGTTTTCCGGCTCGTTCTTCGCCATTTGAATCACCTCTTGATTTGTGTTAGCCGCGGCCTTTGGAGACCGCGGCTAATGTGATTCCTGGGGGCGGCTCAGGCTCCGGTTTTGGTTTCGGTTTCGGTTTTGGTTTCGGTTTTGACTTCGGCTTCGTGAGACTTCCCCACATCGTACGGCGCGGGCTTGGCCGCGTTGGGCGCTTCCGTGTTCGGCTTCTCGATGTTCCGCGTCTCCGTGTCGTGAGTCTCCACAACTTTGGTGGTGTCCATTTCACCCTCCTTTGGGCGTTTTCCGGACGCGGCTTGAAGACCGCGGCCAGGATGGTTCATTCACCTCTGGAGAGGAGTTTCCTCCTCCCCTGAGATATGGTTTAGCCCTCGATGTCGCCGGGGATCGCGCCCATGGTGGGAGCGACGCTCAGCGCGTTGAGGATGGGGATACCCGTCTCTTGCGCGGTGGCGCGCAGGTCGTAGTACCAATCCACGCTCTGCCAGTACTTCTTCCTTGCCAGGTGCGGATCGATCCATTCGAGGACGCCGTAACCGTCCACGGTCGAGGGAGGCGCGGCAATCGTAGCGCCGTTGCCGTCCGTTCCACCGGTCCAGACGAAGGTCTTGGCGCAGGAAACATCGTCTTGCGTGGGCGCGGCTTGCGCGTAGCCCAGGAAGGCGTTGCTGCCCCAAACCCACGACGCCACGTTCTGCCGGTTGAGCAGGATGGCGCTGCCCTGAATGCACTTCACGCGGAAGGCCTGCGAGAGCTGATCCAGGGAGATCGAGCCAGGCGAGGTGTACTTGAAGCGGTTGATGATGTCCGGATGGTTCTGCAGCGCGACCACAACCGGATCGCTGAGCAGAAGGCTCATGTCCGCATCCTGGATGCCCCCCTGGCGCAGAATCGCCTTGAGCGCCTCGACCTGACGGATGGGGTGTGATCCGTCGGTGCCCGCATCGGGAACCGCCGGGTACTCGTCCCATTGGTTGTTTGAGCCGGAGGTTAGGTCGACGTAGTTGGGGAAGTTGGTCGTGCTCATCAGCAGCTTGGCAATCGCGACCTCGCGGTCGAGATTGATTTGCTTGATGAGCTGCTGGGTGAGCTGCTTGCGCGTGGAGAAGCCCAGGCCGAGGCCGTAGCTCTCACTCTCGAAGGGCACATCGCCCTGGAGCGCGTGGCTCTGCGCCATGTACGGCGCGGTGGAATAGCTGCGCCGCACAGATTGCGGCTCGTCGCCTGGGGCGCGTTGCGTGGTGCCCGGCAGCTTGAAGTCGTCGCGATTCCATACGACGTACTGGAAAGACTGCCGCGCCACAGGCACGCGCGGGGCAAAGGTTTCGCCAACAAAGGCATTGTTGCGGAACTCCTTGGCGAAGTTCGACAACGCCACATTCAGAGCCCCTGCCGGCATGGTTCCTACATAGCCGCCCATTTACATCCTCCTGCCGCTCGCGCGGGTCGATTCCCATTTGTGTTGCGCCGCCAGGCGCTTGGCTCATCACTAACCGCCTGGCGGGAAAAGTTAAGCGATTGCCGCTACCAAACCGAAGAGCCCCGGAACGAAAACGCAGATGTAGTCTCCCGCGTTGGGCGTGGTCTCCAGAGCAATAGCCACCACCGTTTGTCCGGCGGTCGCCGGCACAAGCTGCCCGGTGGAGTTGTTGGTGAGTGCCAGCGGCGCGGACGCAATAGCTGCGCCCACCTGGGCCACCGCTTGGCCGAACTCGATCACCGCGATCGCTTCGGTGGTAGAGACCGCATCTTCCTCGATGATGCCGATGCAGGCGGAGTCGGCCACGCTGGCCACGGCGGCATGATAGACATCCGCGCCATAGATAACGGCGAGGCCGCGGGTAAAGCCGGACGAGCCGCCTGGGATCAGGCTTTCCTTGATCTGGACGCCCTTCGGACCTTTGGTTTGAGTGTTGATGTTCGCCATGTGCCCTCCTTGGGGCTGAAAGTTTGAGAGGCAGTGCGCGCCGCCACGGACCTGCCGCAACGGCGCACGCCTCGTTGATACTTAGACCGCTCCGCCGGTCGCACCGCCGGCAACGGTCAACTCAGGATGCTCTTCAGCGACCTCGGAAAGCGCTTCGCTGAAGCTGATCTTCTTTTCCTTCTGCCGCTCGCGGGCCGCGTTGGTCAGCGGATCGCCCGTTGCGGTCTGCCCGCGTCCAGCCGGAGCACCTTCCACAACGCGGCCGCCGGGAACAATCTTCGGCAGGCCCTCCATGAAGAGCACCAGCGTCTCCAGCGGCGTGACCGTCTTCTTCTCCGCGCCCTCGCCGAACTCGACGGTAGCGGTGGACTTGGCCAGCTCCTGGAAGACCGGGCCGAGGCCCATCTTCTCGAAGGCGGGAATCCACTTGCCCGCGGTCCTGAGCTTGGTGATGGCGGCCGCAACGCGCTGCTTGACCTCGCCGCCGGCGATGGACGTTTCGCGCTCGGCGAACTGCTTCTTTTGCGTGGACAGCTCGGTCTCCAGCGCGGTGATCTTGGTCTGGAGTGGGGCAGCAACCGCAGTTGCAGCCTCGGTAGCGACACGCTTTGTATCGTCCTCGCTGAAAGTCTTCGGTTGGGCGGCTCCGCCAAACACCTCGGCGAAATAGGCCTTGATCTGTTCGGCTACGGTTTTCGTTGTATCTGCCACTGTCTCATCCTCCTCGAAGTCCACCTCGATGAACTTCGCGCCGTGATCGTTGAATGCAAGGTCCTGCAGACCCTTGACTTCGGGCGGCTGCGCGCCCAGGTAGGCGACATGCCGCAGTCCGGTGATGTTGCCGGCGCCGTCGCAATAGAATGCCGCAGAACGCTTCTTGAAGCGCCCCGCCTTGCGCGCCTCTTCAAACTTGGGGTCTACCTGCTTTTCACGCGCCAGCAGTTTATCGCCGTCGACGGCCAGGCTCTCAATCCATCCATAGGCCGGCTTGTCGTCGGAGGGATGGCCAATGGTGGCCGGGGCTTCGTGATAGGTGGGGTCGTAGTTGCGGACGACTCTGTCAAGGTCCGCACGGGTGATGAGGCCCTTGTTGGCGCCGCGATAATCGCCGGCGCGGAAGATCTCAATCCATGGACGCGGTGCTTCGGCGTGCTCGATGGTTGCTATTTTGCTTTCGAGATCAATCGCCATGGGACCAACCTATCAAGCCCTTACGCAGACTCGTGCTGTAGGTGAACTAGATGTTTAAGCTGGAATAGTTACACTCCAGCCAGCGTGTGGAAGCCGGGCTCGGGCACTCCGAGCCGAGCCAGTAAAGGCAATCGCTCCATGCCGCCTTCGTCGCTTCCCTCGGGCGCATCCTCGGGAAGAATAGGAATCACCGAGCAGCGGCATTTGAAGCCGCTGGGCGGATAAATCTTGAGCCAGACCGGATCGATGGCGCGCGCGCAGAAACCGTCGATAGAAGCGTGCGCAGGCCTCACGCGCAGATCGCCGACCGTCCAGTATTGCCAGTAGGGCAACGCATCCATCATGCCCGGCTCTTTCATCTGTTCAAGCCGTCCCGCGCTGTAGGCTTTGCCGGCGTTGGTCTGGAAGACGGTGTCCAGCTCGAAGGCCGCCAGCTTCTCCACGCCAGCGTCAGATGTCAGCGCATTAACTTCTTTTTCGAAGTCGTCGCGCGTGCCGCCCTTGGCCAGCGTCTCGCTGAGCGCGTCGCGAATCTTCTGAATCAACCGCTGGTCGCTGACTCCGGCCACCGTGAAGGCGTCGTTGCGGTATTGGCTGGTGAGGCCGTCAAAGAGATCCCGCGTGACTGGAGTTAAGCCGCGCAGATAATCAACCGCGCCCACCGGCGGCACGTCGAAGCTGAAGCCGACGCCCAGCGTGTCGCCCTGGGCGTCATCCTCCGCGAAGTTCTTCAGCCGTGAGCTGGTGGCCAGGCGCATCGGGCGCTTCAGCTTGACCAGGCCCACGCGGGCGACATGCAGCCGCCCCAGCAGGTTGGCCGCGGCCAGGTTGCGCGCCAGCAGATCGCCGAGTTGTGCCTGCTCATTCATGCTTGTACTTGCTCATCTATGCTTACGAATCTCGCGGCGGCTCATCGGTATTCCTCAATAATCAGAATGCCCACACCGCCGGAGCCACCCGCCACGGCAGCCGAAGTTGATGCCCCGCCGCCGCCACCCGCGCCATAGCCCGTCGCACTGTTGCCCGCGCCGTTGGCTGTCTTGCCCACGCCGCCGCCTCCCCAATAGGTAGAACCACCACTGCCGCTGACGCCGGTGGTTGCTGCGCTACGCCATCCATTTGAGCCTGGATTGCCTGAGCCATTGATTGTGCCGTTAGTCCCTGTCTGCCCCGCGCCTCCAGCGGCCATTGTGCCTACGGTGAGGCCGTAGGCCATGCCCACACCGCCCAAGCCGCCCGTTGCCGTGACCGTGGAGCCGCCATTCCAAACGAAGGTGGTGTTGCCGCCCGTGCCGCCCGTACCTGCGCTGGTAGTGCCTGCCGTGCCGCCGGTGCTGCAAACCGTGTACATGCCGGTCTGCGTTCCAGCATTGATGCCGCTGACGAAATAGCGCACATAGGCGCTGGCCGCGCCACCGCCTCCCCATGCGCTGTCGG
>OCZT010002156.1_pt1 | contig 20383 bp, 23 predicted proteins | sample 1539031 | NCBI WGS metagenome assembly OCZT01 (sample SAMEA3539308, study PRJEB22396) | soil metagenome | biome: tundra; feature: field; material: soil | place: USA | collected 2010-05 | depth 0.15 m | reverse complement strand
GATCAACAGCCAGAATTCATGCCATTGGTACGAGACTTGCAGGAGTCACCACTAGTACACCGTTCTTGATCGGCGATCACGACGCGCAGCGGTCGCTCCTCCGGCTGCGCGTCCATCACGGCGTCCAAACAGCAGGCTGGTCGCATCCGACAAAGAGCGGGCGTCTTCCTGCTGAAGTCTCCATAAAAGCGCTGCGTGACAAGGATCTTGCTGGTCGAGTAGTGTGCCCTGCCGATACAGCACCCAGCCGAATCGTCCTGGCGCACGTGTCGTGACGAACGGGGAACCCGATGGGGCCCGAATGGGCCCCCGGGGCGAATCGCCGGAGCACCGGCGTAGCGCAGCTCTTTCAGCGCGAGCCCGACAGCTAACCCCGTAGGCCTCAGAAAGAGAAGGGGTTGTCCTTGTCGCACGAGATCTTCGGACGTTTCACCCGCCGAGCGGGCCTTGGCGCCGTTTTCGGCCTGGCGGCGCTGGCGCCTGGAGCGCTGGCCGGTTCGCCGCACCTTGGCGACCGGGTCCTTAGGCAGGGAATGACCGGCAGTGACATCCGCGCATTGCAGACCGACCTCACCCGGGCCGGCTTCCCGACGCCGTCGCTCGGCATCTTCGGCCCCACCACGGTGCGCAACGTCGTCGGCTTCGAGCGCAAGTACCACCTTCGCGCTGACGGCATCGTCGACGCTCAGTTCGTCCGCAAGCTCAACGCGGTGCTTTCGGCGCGACCCACCTCCGATACGACGGGCAACGGCGGCAGCGCGCTGATCGCGCCGGCCTCCAAGCGCCGTTCCGCTCAAGGGTTGAAGCGCAAGGCGGCCAAGACCCCGAGCCAAGCGCCGGCCACGACGACGATCACGCCCAACGGGGGCTCGCAGCACCTGGGCGAGCGTGTGCTGCGTCCGGGCATGTCCGGTCACGACGTGCGCGTGCTGCAGGGATACCTGACGCTGGCCGGCTTCCCCACCAACGTCGACGGCCAGTTCGGACCGGGGACCCAGCAGAACGTGATCGCATTCCAGGCCGCCCACGGGATGACCGCCAACGGTGTTGTCTCCTACGCGGTGGCGCAGGCACTTCGCGCGGTGGTGGCCACGGCGGATCCGACCACCGGCCCGGTGGCCAAGGCGCAGATCAACTCCGACGGCACGGCGAGTCCGCCGGCGAGCGCGCCCGCCGTCGTCCAGCAGGTGATCGCCTCGGCCAACAAGATCATCGGCAAGCCCTACCTCTACGCCGGCGGCCACGCCAGATGGAATGACGTCGGCTACGACTGCTCAGGCTCGGTCAGCTTTGCGTTGCACGGCGCCAACCTGCTCTCGGTCCCCGAGGACTCAACCGAGCTCGAGTCATACGGCAGCCCCGGCCCCGGCAAGTGGATCACGATCTACGCCGATTCCTCGCACACCTGGATCGTGGTCGCCGGGATCGCATTCGACACCGCCGATTTCGGCGGACCCAACATCCCCAGCGGCACCGGTCCCCGCTGGCGCAGCGATTCGACCGGAAACCTGGCCGATGGCGGCAACTACGTGATCCGCCATCCCGCGGGCCTCTAAGAGTTCGCGACGAAATCTAGGGCGGAATTGGACGGTCGACCCGCGGCGGCGCCCGGCTTCCGCGCCAGGGCGCTGAGCGCTCCGCCGCCGGCGGCTGGGCCGGGGTAGGATCCATGACATGTCGGCTCTGTCCGAGCTCTACACGCTCCCGTCCGAGCACCTCGACTTCCGGGACACGATCCGCGCGATCGCCCGGCAGCGGATCGCCCCGCGGGCAGCCGAGATCGACGAGCAGGCCGCATACCCCCACGACCTGCGCAAGCTGTTGGCCGAGCAGGACATCCTGGGGTTGCCATTCGAGCTCGAGCACGGTGGGACCGGCACCGGCACGCTGATGCTCAACATGGCGGTCGAGGAGATCGCCAAGGCGTGCGCCTCGACGGCGCTGATCCTCATGATCCAGGAGCTGGGGACGCTGCCGATCAAGCTGTTCGGATCGAACGAGCTCAAGGATCGCTTCCTCCCGCGTTGCGCCACCGGCGAGTGGTCGCCGGCATTCGCGCTGTCTGAGCCAGAGGCGGGCTCTGATCCCGGTGGGATGCTCACGCGCGCCACTCGGGACGGCGATGACTGGGTGATCGACGGGTCCAAGAACTGGATCACCAACCTGGGGGTCGCCGACTTCTATGTGGTGTTCGCGGTCACCGACCGCGCGGCGGGCCACTCCCGCGGAATCACCGCGTTCGTGGTGGAGGCCGACCGCCCGGGGTTCAGCGTCGGCAAGCTCGAGCACAAGCTCGGGATCCGCGGCTCGCCCACCGGGCAGCCGATCTTCGACGGCGTGCGGGTTCCGGCCAGCAACGTGGTCGGGGAGGTCAACCACGGCTTCAAGGTCGCGATGTCAACGCTCGATCGCTCCCGGCTGGGGGTGGCCGCCCAGGCGCTGGGCATCGCGCAGGGGGCAACCGACTACGCGGCCTCCTACGCGCGTGAGCGCAAGCAGTTCGGCAAGCCGATCAACAGGTTCCAGGCGATCCAGTTCAAGCTCGCCGACATGGAGACCCAGTGCGCGGCCGCCCGCGAGCTGCTCTACCAGGCCTGCGCCAAGATCGACCGCGGCGATCCGGACATCGGCAAATACTCGGCGATGGCCAAGCTGTTCTGCTCGGATGTCGCGATGCAGGTTACCGTCGAGGCGGTGCAGGTGCTCGGCGGCTACGGCTACGTCAAGGAGTATCCCGTGGAGCGGATGATGCGCGACGCCAAGATCACGCAGATCTACGAGGGCACGAACGAGATCCAGCGGCTCGTGATCGCCAGGACGCTGAGGTAGCCGATGCCCGGGACGCCCCCGACCCTGCGCCGCATCCTGCTCTGCGCTGCCGCCGCGCTGACGGTGGGCCTGGGCGCGGTCAGCCTGATCACCGGCTTCAGTGATTCCTTCGCGGTGCGATTGCTGCAGGGCGTGGCGGTGTTCGGCGCCGGAGCGGTGATCATCGGCGGCACGATCGTGCTGGCGATGATCCACCTCGCCGGCTGGCGCGACCCGGAGTCCGAGGCGGATTTTGAGGCGCTGGTCCAGCGCGCCGAGCGCCTGGCCGCCGAGGGCGTCTGGGGCGAGGACGACGGAGAATCCGCCCCCGCCGACCCCGACGAGGACGACGACCTGTTTGCACCGACCGAGGACGAGGACTTCCGCGCGCTCGTGCGCTCCGCGATCGACGAGCTGCCGCTCGAGTTCCACCGCGCACTGGAGCACGTGGCGATCGTGGTCTCCGACGGCGGTCGGCGCCGGCGCGCGTACGGCCTCTACCAGGGTGACACGGTCGCCCGGGACTTCTTCCATGACCGGATCGTGATCTTCCGTGACACGCTGCTGCGGGATTTCGGGCACGATCCTGAGCTGCTCAAGGCGCAGGTGACGCGTACGGTGCGTCACGAGCTCGCCCATCACCTCGGTTGGAACGAGAAGGGCGTGCACGACCTGGGGCTATGAATAAGAGGCCCCCGGGCGGGGCCTTGTTTTTGCTTTGCCATTCCTGACAGGAGCGATTAACGGATGCCAGAAGCAGTGATCGTCGACGCCATTCGCACGCCGATCGGGCGCGCGATGAAGGGCTCGCTGAAGACCGTCCGCGCCGACGAGCTGGCGGCGATCCCGATCCGGGCGCTGATCGAGCGCAACCCCCAGGTCGACTTCTCGGAGACCGTCGACGTGCTGATGGGCGCCGCATCGGGGATCGGCGAGCAGGGCTACAACATCGGGCGTAACGCCGCGCTGCTGGCCGGGCTCGACCACCACGTGCCCGGCTGCACGGTAAACCGCTTCTGCGCCTCCTCGCTGACGACGATCCGGATGGCGTCCCACGCGGTCAAATGCGGCGAGGGCGACCAGTACATCGCCGCCGGGGTGGAGGCGGTGTCACGCGCCGGCCTGGGCGCGGGGATGATGGAAGAGGCCAAGCACCCTGCGCTCGACGGTTCCCAGGGCTCGGTGTATGACGTCTACATACCGATGGGGATGACGGCCGAGAACGTCGCCGAGCGCTGCCACGTCAGCCGCGAGGCCCAGGACGAGTGGGCCGTGACCTCGCAGGCGCGCGCGGTGCAAGCGCGTGACTCAGGCCACTTCGCCGCCGAGATCATCCCGGTCACGGTGCCCGCACACGATGATGTCGACAAGGAGGGCAACCAGGTCTCCGTCCCGGAGACGATCGTCGATAAGGACGACGGTCCCCGCCCGGGCACGACGATGGAGGTGCTGGCCAAGCTCAAGCCCGCCTTCAGGGAGAACGGTACGGTGACCGCCGGGAACTCGTGCCCGCTCAATGACGGCGGCGCGGCCGTGCTGGTGATGTCAGACGAGAAGGCCAAGCGCCTCGGTCTGGCGCCCAAGGCTCGGATCATCGCCTCGACGGTCGCTGCGATCCGGCCGGAGATCATGGGTCTGGGCCCGATCCCGGCGATCCAGGCGCTGCTGGCCCAGACGGGAATGAAGATCGAGGACATCGACATCGTCGAGATCAACGAGGCGTTCGCCGCCCAGATCGTCCCGTGCATGGATGACCTTGGCATCCCGGCGGAGAAGCTCAACCCGTTCGGCGGCGCGATCGCCCTCGGCCATCCGTTCGGCATGACCGGGGCGCGAATCATGACCACGCTGATCAATGGCCTGACCGCACTCGACGGCACCTACGGGATCGAGTCGATGTGCGTCGCGGGCGGAATGGGGCAGGCGATGCTGATCGAGCGCTTGCGCTGATACGGAGGTGTGGCGCCTTCGGTCAAGCGGAGCGGCCCACTGGACGGGAGCCGGTCGAGCTGCCCGAGCCGCTCGCGCAACTCACCGCGACGCTCGCCCGGAACCCGGCGGGACGCGCGACGACCGCCATCGCCGGAGCAGCGCCACCATGGCTGTTTCAGGGGATGCGAGTCGGAAAGCCGCTTACCCACGCGCACGCGGCCAAACGACTCAAGCGGCTCGGCGTTAGAACGCTCGGCGGTCGCACCGCCGCGATGATGACCCTCGCGGCATTGCTCTCACCGATGATCCTCGCCGAGCTGCTCGGGATCTCCGAGACCAGCGCGAGCAAGTGCTACCGGCTCGCGGGCGGCGAATGGACTCGCTACGCCGCCCAGTCGCGGGCGACCCGGATCGATAACGCCCGGGTCTAGTAGGTGACTGGGTGGCGAGGCCGGAACGCGCGAGTGCGCCGGTTGCGAAGCCCGGTGAGGCTGTCGTGGTCTGCGAGTTGGCGCAGCCGCTGCTCCATTCGTTTGCGTTCGGTGATGTCCTCGATCTGCGCGATCAGCAGGCGCGGGGTGCCGTCGCGGTGGCGCAGCAGCGTCACCGACACGAGCGCCGACACAGTGTGTCCGTCGGCATGGATGTAGCGTTTCTCCCATCGAGCGGCGTCCGCGTCTCCGCCAACCAGAGCGCGGACGTTCTCCTCGTCGACTGCTCGGTCGTCGGGATGGGTGACGTGCTTTGGATCCTGGCTGGCGAGCATCTCGTCGACCGTGTAGCCGAGCATGTCGGCAAACGCCCGATTGACCCTCAGCGTGCGCTGACCCGGCGCTGTCAGAGTCATTCCGAGCGGTGAGTGGTCAAACGAGAGCGCCAATAGCTCTTCGGCCTCCCGGACGGAATCCTCCAGCTGCTTGCGCTCGGTGACGTCACGGGCGGTGCAGTAAACGAACCCGTCTTCGATCGCCGTGGCGTTCCACAGCAGCCACCTAAACGATCCGTCCTCGCAGCGATAGCGGTTCTCGAATCCGATCGCGCGATTACCCGACAGCAGCTCGGCGTACTGCCGAAGCGTGCTCTCGAGGTCGTCCGGGTGAACGAATTCCGCGCGAACGGTCTCTCAGTCAGGTACTTGAGCGAGTATCCGAGTGTTCGCTCGAACGCTGGGTTCACGCGGATGAAGTGCCCTTTGTCGTTTGCGATCGCCATCAAGTCGAGTGAGAGACCGAAGAATCGATCGATGTCTCTACGCGCCTCCGCGAGGTCGTGCGCGGATCGCTTCTGTTCGGTGATGTCTCGCGCGATCGTTGACGCTCCCACGACCCGGCCGCTTGAGTCGCGGACTGCGGAGATCGTCAGCGACACGTCGATGAGTGAGCCGTTCTTGCGGCGCCGCGTGGTCTCGAAGAGATCGACACGCTCTCCTGCAGCCACTCGAGCGAGCAGCTTCGCAACCTCGTCGTCCTGGCCATCGGGCACGAGCAGTGCGATCGACTGGCCCGTGATCTCGGCCTCGGAATACCCGTACAGCCGTTCCGCGCCGGGATTCCAGCTCACGATCGTCCCGTCCGTAGTCTTGCTGATGATCGCATCGGCGCAAGACTCCACGACCGCCGCGAGGTGGCCGGCAAGACCCTCCAACCGCGTACGCTCGCTCACATCGCGAATCGCGCTCGAGATCAGCGTCCGACCGTCGGTCTCCAACGGGCTCAGCGAGGCCTCAACCGGGAACTCGGTGCCGTCCTTGCGCCGCCCGCGCAACTCCAGACCAGACCCCATCCCACGGGGATGCGGATCAGACGCATAGTCCGATCGATGAGCCGCGTGGCCGCGTCGAGCGCCATCCGGTACGAGCATCTCACCCGCTGACCGAGCAACTCGTCTCGGTCGTAGCCAAACATCCTCTCGGTCTGCGCGTTGACCAGCGCAATCACGCCTTGATCGTCCACAACAACGATCGCGTCCGGCGCGGACTCCAACAAACCGCGGAATCTCTCCTCCAACCGCTTACGCTCGGTGATGTCGATCACCTGGATGTGGAACTCCGGCGGATGGCCGCTGGCCTCGATCAGCGTGGCCGAGACGAGCCCCCAGACGACCTCGCCGTCCGCACGGACATAGCGCTTCTCCCCACGATGTTGGCGTCGCCCACCAGCGGTGATGAAAGCGACCCGTCCCCGCTCGTCAGCATCAATGTCCTCGGGATGCGTCACTTCGCGGAACGTCATGCCCGCCAGATCGCTCCGGGAATAGCCGAGCATCTCAGCGAACGCGTCGTTGACCTCGATATACCGGCCCTCCACAGTCGCGCGGACAACCCCCACCGGCGACGCCTCAAAGGCAGCATCAAGCACCCGCTCTCTGAGCCGAACCTCGGCCTCAAGCTGCCGCACAGCAGTGACGTCCCGAGCGATCGCGACTCCCCCGATCGCGTCGCCCCTCTCGTCACGGAGCGGGCCGACCTCGACCGTGAACCGAGACGCACCGCCGAGCGAGTCAAGCTCAACGGCGGTCTCCTCGCCATTCAAGGCCGCCAGATACATCGGCTCATAGATCGCCCATCGGTCCGCCGGCACAACCTCAGCGCAGAACCGTCACTCCAAGTCCTCGGGCGCATATCCCTGGATCTTCAGCGCTCCCCCCGTCGCGAGCACATAGCGCAGCTCGCGATCAAACACCAGCACCGACCCACCGGGCAACGACCGCAGAGCATCAAGCGCGACCGGCGCCTCACGAAGTGGCGCGCCCTCCCCATGCGCGCGCGAGTGACCGTTCATCGAGCTCACCATGACAGAGATCGGCCGGTCCACACCAACTCTGCAGCCGTAGGTGCCCCCAGCGTCATCCGTAATCTCCCGCAGCCGCGGCCCCACAGACCACATCCCATTCGCCAACCGGCCCAGAAGTTCCGTCCCGTCGGCCACGCAGCGGGCTGGACCCGCTGCTGGCGCAGCGACTCGGCGAGAACTCGATCGCCTATGGGGGCGGCCCACTTGCAGTCGCGAGGTCTGGCGTATCGCACACTACGGGACGGGCAGGCCATCGTCGTAGACGACAAGGCCATCCGCCTGTGCCCATGACGACCGGACCCGGTGGCTTCGTCCCGCTCCCGGGCCCCGGCACCCACGGTCCCCGGTACCCCGGTCCCGGGGCCCCGACGCCCCGGTCCCCGACACCCCCGGCTAATGCCTGTCGGCGGCCACGGCGAGCACGGCCCGGTGGGCTTGGGCCCAGATGGCCGCCCGCGACGCGAAGAGGTCGAGCTCCTGCTCCAAGACGAACAGGCCACGCGACGGGACCGTGGCGCCGAGCTCGAGTAGCAGCGGCGTGAGATGCACATCGACGGCCAGCTGGTGGTTGGGCGCTGCGCCCACCAGCACCGGGATCGCCGGCTTGCCCTTCAGGCCGCCGGTGGCGATCCGATCCAAGAACGCCTTCAGGAGCCCTGAGTAGGTGGCCTTGTAGGTGGGGCTGGCGACGATCAGCAGATCGGCGGCGAGCACTGCAGCAACGGCGGCGTCCGCTCCGGGGTCGTCGGCCTGCAGCACCCGCGGTCCCAGCGTGGCCAGGTCGATCCCGCTGATCGTCGTGATGTCAAGCGCGCCCCCCAGTTCGGTGGCGAGCGTGTGGGCCACGTCAAAGGTGCGCGACTGCGGCCGGAGATTGCCGACCACGTAGACGATCTGGATCGGAGCTGGTCTCACGCCGATCTTTGCCAGGCTGGGCATCATCACGACAAAATAATTTCTATCTAATTACTGAAGATAGCGCTGCGGATTCGCCGACGGTCAGCCGCGACCTCCGGGTCGCACCAGTGCCGTGATTGAGAAATTGCGCGTCAGCCTCGCGGCGTCTTGACCCGCCGGGCGCCCGATCAACGCTTGACGGTCAGCTTGCGCGAGGCGCTGGCTTGGTTGAACCCGGAGCTGGCCACGGGATCGAACTCGGCCACGTAGGTGTGGCGCCCGGGGCTGTCGCGAGCGGTGAGCTTGAAGTGTCCGCGGCGGCTGGTGATCACCTTGAGGTTGCCGAGCTGGAGCAGAACGGTCTTGCTCTGGTAGCGATCGAGCACGACGTATGGCTCGCCGGCCGCGCTGCGGGCGAGCGCTGCGCTCGGTCCGGCGACGCCGGAAATGGTCACCTTGCCGTGGATCGCGGTGGCCTGCGTGATGCGCAGGCTGGCGATCCCGGGGGCGATCGTGACGCCGCTGGACTGCACGGTTGTCGTCTGGCCTTGAGCGTCGTGCGCGGTCACCACGCAGGCGATCGCGTAGTCGATCAACGTCTGCCGGACGTGCAGCATTGGCCCGGTGGCGATCGTCGGGCCGCCGGAGGTGTACACCCAGGAGTAGTCAAACGAGACGGCGCCGCCTGACCAGGTGCCGTTGTTGCAGATCAGCGTCTGGTTGTAGTTGGGCTTCCCGGAGATCGAAGCGCCTTGACTGACACCGGAGCGCCCAGGGCGACCGCCGCGAGCAAGGCTAAAACCATAGCCCCGAGCATCAACGCCTTTGCGATCGCCCCTCGCATCAGGGCCGTGATCCTACTGATGTCATGCCCGAGCGCGCGCTGGATGCGTAGGCGGCCACCCACGCGGCGAGAGCGAGGGCCACCAGGGCCAGGGCGCCGAAGGTCGCGGGCCTTCCCAGTTCGGAGCTCAACGCGTCGACCAGGTACGGCGCGGCGAACCCGACGTAGGCCAGCACGTAGAAGATCGCCACGACGGCGCCCCGCTGCTCGCGCGCGGCCCGGCGCTCGGACTCCTGTAGGCCTGCCACCAGACCCAGCCCGTAGGAGAGACCGAACGGGATCGCGCTCACCAGCGCCAGCCAGAAGCGAGCCCGGCGTACGGCCCATTGCGCCAGCGCCGCTGCCTCGACCGGCCCGGTGCCGAACCCCGCCGTCATGGCCAGTGCCGAGCGACGGGCGCTGGCCAGCGTCCCGGGTCCCAGGTGCAGCTCGCGCCGCTAGACGATCAGCATCGGCGAGAACTGGTTCGCACCCCAGCCCACCGCGAGCATCGCCACCGCGACACGGGCCCGTGGAGCGACGACCGGGCGACGCATCGCCCGGCCAATCCACCGCGTCCGCTCAGACTCAGACCGTCGCTAGCGCGGCGCCATCCGCAGCGCCCCGTCGAGCCGGATGACCTCGCCGTTGAGCATCTCGTTCTCGATGATGTGGCCGGCCAGCGCGCCGTACTCGTCGGGCCGGCCGAGCCGGGCGGGAAACGGCACGGCCGCGCCGAGGGCCTCCCGAGCTGCCTCGGGCAGGGTGCCGAGCAGCGGCGTGTCGAAGATGCCGGGCGCGATCGTGCAGACGCGGATCCCGGCGCTGGCCAGGTCACGCGCGGCGGGCAGCGTCATCCCGACGATCGCGCCCTTGGAGGCCGAGTAGGCGATCTGCCCGATCTGGCCGTCGTAGGCGGCGATCGAGGCCGTGTTGACGCATACGCCGCGCTCGGAGGCGTCAGTCGGCTGATTGGCCAGCATCGCCGTCGCCGCCAGCCGCAGCACATTGAAGGTCCCGATCAGATTGATCCGGATCAGGGTCTCAAACGGTTCCAGCTGATGGGGCCCGCGCTTGCCCGCGACGCGCTCGCCCCAGCCGATGCCCGCGCAACAGACCGAGATGCGAACCCCGCCCGGCAGCGCCGCGGCGGCGTCGACCGCCGCCTGCACCGAGTCTGCGTCGGTCACGTCGGCGCGCTGAAAGCGAGCCCGCTCGCCGAGCTCGCGGGCCAGCTCTGCTCCCCGCTGCTCGTTGAGATCGGCGATCACCACGTTGGCGCCCGCCGCGTGCAGGTGGCGGACCGTGGCCGCGCCGAGTCCCGAGGCGCCCCCGGCCACCAGGGCGCTGCTGCCTTGGATGCGCATCGGCCTACCCTACCGAGCGCCGGACGGTCTCGACCTCCACGTCAGAATCCGCTCGCGGTGGCACCGACATGGCACCGACAGCGCGAACAGTTGCTGATCGTCGGTGTACCACTCTGAGAGTCCCAGCCCGGCCGCCTCCAGGTCGGCCTGAATCCCGCCGCGGGTGAATTTGGCGCTGATCTCCGTGCGCAGCTCCTCGCTCGCCGCGAACGGGACCCGCAGTCCGAGCTCGCCGACCATCACCGAGCAGGATCTGCAGCTCGGTACGCGTCTGGTAGTACTCGGGCTGCTCACAGATCCGCTCAAACAGCTGCGAACTGCGGCTGTCGTGGAAGTGCTTGGCGGGGAGCTCTTGAACGGGCGCGTCAGCCCGTCGAGCACGTCGTTGGTCAGCGAGCGCGCATCGGCCTCCGACAGGAACGAGTCGATCCGGATCTCGTCGGTCTGCAGGACCGCCCGCATCGTCAGCGGTCCCGGGCGATCCGCATCCCGGCGAAGATCTGTCGGCGCTCGGGGCAGTCCCAGTTTCGGAACGTCGGGGTGATCACCCGCGCGCGGGTCGCCCACGAGCCGCCGCGCAGAACCTTGAAATCAGGGCCGAAGAACACCTGCGAGTACTCCGGATAGGGATTGGCCACGAAGCCGGGATAGCCGCCGAAGGCGCTCCCGGTCCACTCCCACACGTCGCCGGTCATGTCCAGGCATCCGCAGGGCGACGCGCCGCCCGGATGCGCGTCGACGGGCGCGGTGCCGCCGTGAAGCTGGTCTAGGTTGGCGTGGACCCCGGGCTGGGCGTCGTCATCGCCCCAGGGGTGTGCGCGGGCCTGGCCACGCTCCTGGTCCCAGGTCGCCGCCTTCTCCCACTCCACCTCGGTGGGCAGCCGGGCGTCGTGCGCCCTGGCGAAGGCATCGGCCTCGAACCATGAGATGTGCACGACCGGACGGGCGGGGTCCAGCGGCTCCAGTCCCGAGAGCCGCCATTCGGAGCCCAAATCGGCCGTCCAGGCGCCAGGCCTGTTGATGTTGTGGCGCTCCTTCCAGGCCCATCCCTCCGGCGTCCACCACTTGCGCCGCCGGTAGCCGCCGCCCTCCACGAACTTGAGGTAGGCGGCGTTGGTGATCGGCGTACGGCCGATCAGATAGTCCCGTGTAGCGGTGCGCTGGCGCGGGCGCTCGTTGTCGTAGGCGAAGCCGTCGGCGGGCGCGCCGACCGTGCACTCTCCGCCCGGGACCTCGATCAGCTCCAAGCCCGTGGCGGCGCCGTCCTGCGCTGCAGTTTCGCCGACCTCACGCGATGCCGGCAGCCGGTAGCCGCTCAGGCGGGCGAGCTGGAGCGTCTGCAGCATCGTCTCGTTGTGCTGGTGCTCGTGGCGGATGACCAGCTCATGGATCGTTCCATCGCCGATCCCGCGGTCGCTGATCACCTCGAGCGTGCGCGCCCGGACCTCCTCCAGATACTCTCGCGCCTCGGCGGGGCGCAGGAACGGAAGCTCGCCGCGGTTGGCGCGCGGCGTCTCGAACGCGTCGTATATCTCGGCCAAGCCCTCGCGCAACAGCGGCCGGGCCCCGTAGCGATGCACCAGCCACAGGTCCTCGAACGCCGCGATGTGCCCCAGATCCCACACCAGGGGGCTCATCAGCGTCGAGTGGACGCGCTCCAGATCCTGATCGGATACAGAGGCCACGAGCCCGAGCGTCCGCTGGCGGGCTTCGGCGAGTGCCTCAACCACTTCAGCCGCCGTTGGGCATGCGGCTGACACGTGCGGCGCTCCCATTACCACATTCTTCCACGTGGCCGATTTGGGAAACCGCGTGCGGGGCCTGGCGATGCCCGGCGGGGCGTCAGCTCGCAGGGGAGAGCGCGTAGCGCAGGTAAAGCGAGTCGTTGCGCTCCAGCAGCCACCGGAGCTCCATCGACACCAGCTCGGCCAGCTCATCTCCGGTGGAGAGCGGAGGGCCGTGCCCGCCGCCGGTCAGCTTCGGGGCCAGGGTCAGGAACAGCTCGTCGACCAGACCCTCCTGCAGCAGCGCCCCGAACAGGGTCGGGCCGCCCTCACACAGCAGCGAGCGCACGTCGTGGTCGCGACGCAGGTGGCGCAATGCACCGGTCAGGGCCGGAAGCTCTGGCTCCAGGCGAACCACCTCGACCTGGGCTGCGCACTCGATTGGCCCGATCGCCTGAGCGGAGAAGATCACGATCCTCGCCTCAGGCTCTCCAAACAGCGGGATCGCGGTGGGAACGTCCCCGCTGCGGGTGACCACGCAGGCGAGCGGCTCGGCCGTCAGTCCGGCCGCCACTCGCCGCCCACGACGGGCCGCGTCGGGGATGATCCGCCCGTAGCGCTCGGTGCGCAGCGTCTCGGTTCCGGCCAACACCGCGTCGACCTGCTCTCTGAGGCCATGAAAGATCTCGCGATCGCCGTCGTCGCCCAACTTGCGCGATCGCCCCGCGAAGGTGGCGTGCCCGTCCGCGCTGGCGGCGAAGTTGGCGGCCGTGTGGGGTCGATCGGCGGGCGCGCGGGACCCCGGCCGCAGGGCGCCCAGCAGGTCACTCGCCTGCACCGGTGCCAAGTCGGGAAGCAGCTGGCGAAAGCGCATCGGCGTGCGAGCCTACACCGGCCGGGCGTTGGTCTCACCGGCTGGCAAAACCGGTTAGGCTGCGGCGCGATGGACTTCAGAGCACTCGACCGCGGTGAGCTGGTGGCGACGGTAGGGGGGATCCTGCTCGGCATATCGCTGTTTCTCAGCTGGTACTCGCTCGGCAATCGCAATGCCGTGCTCGACGGCTGCAGGGGTCCTAACTCCGGCTGCACGGGCTGGGGGTCGCTTCCGGTGATCAAGTTCCTGCTGCTGGCCGCCGCGGTTGCTCCGGCGATCCTGGCCTACATCATCGTCCGCGGCCATGCGCTCTCCTGGCCGCGGGGAGAGCTGACCGCTGTCACCGCGCTGCTGGCCCTGACCGTGACGCTGTTCGTGGGTCTGCTCGATAAGCCCGGCACACCGCCCGGAGAGATATCGCTCAGCGTCGGTTGGTGGGCGGCGCTGATCGGGGACCTGCTGATCCTGAGCGGATCGATCTGGCGCTCGCAGGAGAGCGGGGTTCGGCGCAAACCGCCGGGGATCCTGTGAGCACAACGCCGACGAACGCCCGGCCTGATCGCAACCTCGCGCTCGAGCTGGTCCGGGTCACGGAGGCGGCGGCCCTGGCCGCGGCGCGGATGGTCGGGCGCGGTGACAAGGAGGGCGCCGATCAGGCCGCCGTCGATGCGATGCGCAACGTGCTCGACTCGGTGGCGATGGATGGCGTGGTCGTGATCGGCGAGGGCGAGAAGGACGAGGCGCCGATGCTCTACAACGGCGAGCAGATCGGTGACGGCAGCCCGCCCCGGGTCGACGTCGCGGTCGATCCGCTGGAGGGGACCCGGCTGACGGCGCTCGGGATGCCGAGCGCGCTCGCGGTCATCGCCCTGGCCGAGCGGGGCTCGATGTTCGATCCCGGGCCGTGCGTCTACATGGAGAAGATCGCCGGCGGCCCCGAGATCGCGGATCTGCTCGACCTCGACCGCCCGCTGCCCGAGACGCTGGCTCTGATCGCCGAGCGCAAGCACCGTGACATCCGCGACGTGATGGTCGTGATGCTCGACCGCGAGCGCCACCACGAGGCGATGCGTGAGGTTCGCGAGGCCGGCGCGCGCGTCAGGCTGATCCTCGACGGAGACGTCTCGGCGTCGCTGCTCGCCGTGAGCGAGAACTCTTCCGTCGACCTGCTATGGGGCATCGGCGGCACGCCCGAGGGGGTGATCTCGGCAGCGGCGATCAAGTGCAGCGGCGGCCAGTTGCTCGGACGCCTGTGGCCGCGCGACGAGGGCGAGCGCACCGCCGCCGAGGCAGCGGGCTATGACTTGACCAAGGTGCTCAACTGCGATGACCTGGTCTCCGGTGACGACGTGTTCTTCTCCGCCACGGGCGTGACCGACGGCGACGTGCTCCAGGGGGTCCGCTACCAAGGTGACCGGGGTGCGACCACCGAGTCGCTGGTGATGCGATCGCGCTCGGGCACGGTGCGGCGGATCCACGCCCGTCACGACCGCACCAAGCTGCGGGCACTGACCGGCGTGCGCTACGGCTGACGCGCGCCGGGGCCAGGTCCCGGTGGGACAGGCGCAGGCGCAAAGCGTCCCACTTTGGACTCGGCGAGCTGGAGTTTGGCCAGCGAGCGCAGGAAGGCGTGCGTGACCAGCACGTGGATCGCTGACTGCGTGGCCTCGTAAACCGGGGTGCTGAAGCCGGCCGCGATCGCCGGATAGAAGTTGGCCACCTCGACCTCGATCCTCAGCCGCGCCTGGCCGTCGGGAAAGGTGGACTCGCGTCTGACCTCCAGCGTCAGCAGGCCGCAGCCCCGGCCGGCCCGCGCCACCAGCAGCCCGTCCCTGATCCGCCAGCGAACCGTCCCGTGGTCATGTTCCAGCTCGTACTCGGGGGCGTCGAAGCGCAATAGCGTCAGCGGCCGCCCGAGCAGCACCACGCGCCGATCGTGCTGGCCGTAGACGACCCGAATCAGGCCCAGCGTTACCCGCGAGAGAAAGCGCCAGTAGGTCCGGGCCAGGTTCTCGAGGTTGGCTGCGCTCCAGAGGCGCTCGAGTGCGGCCCCCGCCATCGTCAGCTCGGCCGATTGCACCGAACGCACCGCGCCGTCGCGCGCGATCACGGTCGATTTGCGTGGCGAGAGGATCACCGCTCGGGCGGGGAGCCGCAGGCGCCGGCGCCGGCGGGCCGCCACCAGCGCTGATAGGACGATCGCGATGATCGCGAACGGGCCGGTCACGGGTTTGATTGTGCCCCGTTTGCGCCCCACTCGTCGCGCGCACGCGGTTCACCAGGCGATCGGTTCCAGGGCGACAGTCGACCCGGTCGGCAACTCGCCCTCTCCGGCCGGGACCATGGCCAGCGCGTCGGCGCCGAGCAGCGAGCTGAGGATGTGAGAGCCCTGAGCTCCGGTGGGGATCGCGACCGTACGGCCGTCCCGGCGCTGCAGCGTGACTCGCACCGCCTGCTCGCGACGAGGGTTGCGCTGGACCGGGACGCCAAGCTGCGCCTCTACGTCCAGGGGCGCCGGGGCGCTCGCGCCCTGCAGCGCGGCGAGCGCGGGTGCGACGAACAGCGAGAAGGTGACCACCGCCGAGACGGGATTGCCCGGGAGCCCGAACACGAACTTGCCGTCGCGCGCTCCGAACCAGGTCGGTTTCCCCGGCTGCAAGGAGACGCTCCAGAACAGCTCCTGCACGGCAAGCGCGGCCAGCGCGGGCTTGACGTGGTCGTGAGGGCCGACCGAGACCCCGCCGGAGATCAGCAGCAGATCGGAGTTCTGAAGCGCTGTCTCCAATCCGGCCTCGGTCGCCTGGCGGTCATCCGGGAGCCGCTGGGCCGGCGCGGTCTGCGCCCCCCACCTTTGCGCCAGGCCGGTGAGCATCGGCGCGTTGGAATTATGGATCTCGCCGGGATTCAGCGGCTCACCCGCCGCGCGCAGCTCGTCGCCGGTGCACAGGACGGTAACCCGCGGCCGGCGGGAGGCGATCACGGTCCCCGCGCCCGCCGCGACCGCGGCGCCGACCTCCACCGCCCCCAGACATGTTCCTGCGCTGAGGACCGTTGCGCCGGCCCGCATGTCCTCGCCGGGCTGACGGATGTTCTCGCCTGGCTCTATCGCGCCCCGGGTCTCGATCGTCTCGCCGTCGCGCGAAACGACCTCCTGGGGAATCACCGCGGTCGCTCCGGCGGGCACCGCGCCGCCGGTGGAGATCCGAATCGCCTCGCCCTCGCCGAGCGTGCGTTGGATCGGCGCGCCGGCGCGCGATTCCCCAACGACGCGCAGCTTGCGGCCGGCGTCTCCGGCGATCACCGCATACCCATCCATCGCCGAGTTGCGGAAAGCTGGGACATCGCTCTGGGCCCTGACGTCGCGGGCCAGCACACGACCGAGGGCGTGATCGATCTCCACCGGCTCGGTCCCCAGCGGGGTGACGACGCTCAGCACCCGCTCCCGGGCCTGCGCGATGCTGATCAGGGGCTTTGACATCGACAGACGGATTGTCACCGCTTTTGGCCGGCGCTCGCTTTCTTGGGCGACTGACGTCCGTGATAAAAGACCACAATGGAGGCACGGCCGCCGCGTCGGCGCCGCGCGAGGCCGGTTGCCGACGCCCCAATCGACACGCTGCTCCTGATGACCGAGGGTCTGACCAAGGGGTGGCTCTTGGCGCTGCTCGAACAGGCCTCGCTCGATCAGGCACCCGCGATCCTGGCGGTCGATCTGACTCGCGACGGCCCGCGCCTGTGCGACGCCCTGGTGCGGGCGATCTCCGACGACACTGACCTGCGCCGGCTCGAGCCGGGGGGCGCGCTGGAGCCGCTGGTCGCGCAGGTAGGCGAGCTGGCCGGAGCGCAGACCCTGGAAGCCGTCTCGCGCGCGGTGGACGCCCTGCTGGCGGTTCTCTGGAGCGCGTTTCACGACGAGCTGCGAAACCCGGATCCCGACCAGGTCTCACAACTGGCCGAGCGGCTTGCCCTGATCGGCGAACTGGTGCGCGGCGCCGCGCTGCGTCGCCATGGAGCCGGCGACGACACGCAGCCGCTTGCCACGACAGTTTCAACCGGGCCGCGCGGCGTGGCGCCGCTGCGCGACGAGGAGCCTTCACTCGGGCCTCGTGGTGTGGCGCCGCTGCGCGACGAGGAGCCTCCACTCGGGCCGAGCGGCGTGCGCGATGAGGAGCCTCCACTCGGGCCGCGCGAGGTGGCGCCGCTGCGCGACGAGGAGCCCCGCCCGCGCTCGCCGGGCCGGCCCCAGGCGGTTTCTGGTCCGGTACTCGGGGGCGAGCGACCGACCACCCCGGAGCCCGCCGGCGTCTCCAAGGCGTTGTGGGTGGGGGCGCTCACCGAGGAGATCGAGCGCTCGGAGCACTCCAGCTCGCCACTTTCGCTGCTGCTGGCGGAGCTGGAGGACGGCGACCGCGTCGCCACGGTCGAGGCGCCGGCCGTGGCGGCCGTGACCTTTGGACATTTTGCCCAGGCGGTGCGGTGCGTCGTGCGCCGTCAGGACATCCTCGTCCGCGAGACCGAGACCCGGGCCTGGATCATCGCGCGGGAGACCGGCCGGGCGGGGGCGCAGGCGCTGGGATCGCGAATCGCCCAGGCGGTGGGTGAAGGGCCGCCCTGGCGCGGAGCGCCGATGTCGGCCAGCGTGGGGCTGGCCGTGCTCGGCGAGGACGGTCGTCACGCCCGAGAGCTGATCGAGGCCGCCGAGGAGGCCCAGTTCACCGCGGCGGCGAGCGGGATCGGACTCGTCCAGCCGGCCACAGCCAGCCCGGTCGATCCAGCCCAGGACGAGCCTCCGGCTGACGGTCCGCCGTCGGCCTCGTGAGCTGATCAGCTCAGGGAGCTGGCCCGTGAGATGAGATCAGCGCGCGGCATCGTGAGCTGATCAGCTCAGAGCGCCGGGGGCGAGGGCAGCGAGACGGCGCCGATGATCGCGGTGCCCGGGATTCCGAGTGCACGTCCGGTCGCCTCGGTGAGGTCCCAATCGGCCCCGTTGGCGTACGGCCCGCGGTCGATCACCGGCACCACGAGCGTGTGGCCGTCGTAGTAGATCGCGACCGGCATCCCGCACCGCAGCGTCCGGTTGGCGACGCCGATCGTGCTGGGCTTGAGCACCTGGCCGCACGCGGTGCGCTGGCCGTAGAACCCCGGCCCGTATTGGGTCGCCAGCGAAGGCCGGTAGACAGTGACCGTGAGCGTTGGCGAAGCGGCGGCGGCCTGGGCGCTGGTCGAAGCGCCGACCAGGGCACGGATCGAGAAGCGGCCGATGTGGTTCGTCTGCCAGCTGGCGCTGAACGAGCCGCCGGGAGCGACCGTCGTGCTGGCGGTCGTCGTCCACCTCCAGCCGGTCTCGCGCCCGAGCCGCTGGATCTCCACCGGTTGTCCTGAGGCGCTGGCGGGCACGTTGCCGTTGAACTGGAGCCGGTTGCGCAGCAGGGCCGATTCCTGGCTGGCGACCGTGATCCCGTCGCCGCTGGCGGAGACGGTCAGGTTGCCCGGCTGCACGATCGTGCTCGGCCCGGCGCTCATAGTCGAAGGCGATAGCGACGACCCGCCCGAGGACGCGATCGCGATCGATGGTACGGCCAGCAGCACCCCAAGGGCGGCGAGCACGACATGAGCGTCGACGCGGCGAATCCCGATCACTTACCAATCCTGATTTGCGTTTCGCCTACGAGGTGAGCTGACGGGCTCGCGCTTACGTAGCGCTACGGTCCTTTACCGGACCGATTCGCCCCTGCGGGTCCGAGCCCGCAAGTGGTTCCCCCGCCGATCGTCCGCGGACGGACGATCGCTCGGCTATGGCGCGGCAGTATACGGAACTCTGCCGGGCGCGTTATCCAAGTGCTGCCGGACGCGGCATGCCGGTGCACTTGGGGCCCGTCAGGGATGCGGCAGGCGAGATAGCGCGTTGCGCAGCGTCCGAGCCCCGACCATGAGGCCGATCTCCGCCAGTTCGGCTGCCGCCTGCACCGCGGTTCCCAGCACGTCGGTGCGCGTGGCCCTGGCTCCCGGGGTGGCCGGAGGCGTGGGGGCGGGCCCGGCCGTGGTTGGGTCTGCTCCGGTGGGAGCGGCCTTTCCGGTGGCGGCGACCCCACTGGTCGGAGCGGTCGTGGACGTCATCGTGGCGGCGGTCGTGGATCGGGTCTCGGATTTCACGGCGCTTGCGCTGGCCTTGGGTTTCGCCGCGGTGGCGACCCGCGCCCTGGATTTGGGGGCGCTTGTGCTGGCGTTCGGTTTGCCGGAGGTGGCGGCGCTGGCCTTGGGCCTGGCGGCGGCGGTCCTGGCCTTGGGCTTAGCCGCGGCGGTCTTCCCCCTCGCCTCGTCAGGTGCAGCTGGCTGCGCCGGCGCCGACCCGAGGTTCGGCTGGACGGCCGCGCGCCTATGGCTGCGGCGATGGGGGCGGCTGCGCGGCAGCCCGCCGAGGACTTGTGATGGACGCGGTTCGGTCATTGCCTTGAGATCATCGCGCACCGGCGGTTTGGAGGTTGCACTCAGGCGGCCGGCGGGGGGTTTCGATCGCACAGGAGGGGCGGTGAGCCGCTGCGTCGAGACGGGGCAGGCAAAACTTTCAGCGCAACGCTGAAACGAGACAGCCGGTTGTTTGTAGTAGATGTAAAGGCGAGCCCCGCTGACACTCCACGGCGTCCCTGCAGCGGACGCACCCAGGCCTAGCCGGTCGGCTCCGCCCCGATTGACTTCAAAAAATGTGGTACTTATAATGGATGAGCATGTTTGAGTAGCGGGTGTGCGCCTTTCTCGATCTCTCAGCCTGATTTGATTCTCGCGTCGGGACGTCACAGCCCGGTGCCTAAGACGGAAACGGAACCAGATGTCAGTAGCCGAACTGCAAGAACTTGAAGAGATCAAGGGCTTGGTCAACCGCGGTCAGCAACTCGGCGTGCTTACTTACGCCGAGATCGCCGGAGCGGTCTCCGAACTGGATCTCGACGAGGCCGACGTCGAAGAGCTGCACGGCTTCCTGGAGCGGGCGGAGATAGAGCTCGTCGAGGAGGTCGATCCTGCCCTGGCCGCGGCCGAGGTCGAGCGGGCGCCTGACAAGCGCGGACGGCGTAAGGCCAAGACGGCGCTCGATCTCAAGCCCGACATGACGACGGACTCGCTGCAGCTGTTCCTCAAGGACATCGGCAAGGTCCGGCTGCTGACCGCCC
>OCZT010002155.1_pt1 | contig 20386 bp, 23 predicted proteins | sample 1539031 | NCBI WGS metagenome assembly OCZT01 (sample SAMEA3539308, study PRJEB22396) | soil metagenome | biome: tundra; feature: field; material: soil | place: USA | collected 2010-05 | depth 0.15 m | reverse complement strand
CCCCACCGGTACCACTCGCCGGCCTGGCGCAACCCGTCCTCCAGCCGCCCGAACCCAGCAACCCGCTCGCGCTCAGCACTCACAGTGCTTTTGTAGCACGAGGGTTGTTACCAGCCGCGATCTGCACCCACATGGGGTGCACCGTCGACCAGGCCGCCAACGGCACGATCGACTGCCCTTGCCATGGCAGCCAGTTCAGCGTCAAGGACGGTTCGGTCGTGGCCGGCCCCGCGCCGAGCCCGCTGCCCGCGCAGGCCATCAAGGTCACGGGCAACAACATCACGCTCGGCTGAGTCCCGGACCGCGGCCGATCAGCGCTGACCGGGGCACGCCGCGAAAGACGATTACGGCGGATTTTAACGCGGCCCGGAAAATGAACGGGACGCTTGCTGCCAGCAGGATTTCGGGCCATGGACATGAATGTCGCGACACGGTAATGTTAAAGCGTTGCTCCGGACCCCGGCAGCTGCGCTCGCCAATAATGGCGAGAACAGTTCAGGACCCGGAGTTTTTTTGTCAGGTAGGACCGGCTGCCCCGGCACGTCAATTGGTTAGTGACTGAGGAGTCGGTTGTGAGCGTCATCGCATGCATCGTTCTCGGCGTTGTCGCAGGCACAGCGCCCGCGATGCGCCACCAGACGGCCCACCAGTGAACGGGCTGCCCCAGCCTGCGGGCGGGCGGCGGGTGATGCGCACCGGCACGTGCATCGCGCTGATCGCGGTCGGGGCCATCCTGCGGTTCGCCATCACGTCGTCGGGTTCCTCCCACGGCCTGAATGTGCACGCCGTGGGCGTCATCCTGATATTTGCCGGGGTACTGGGCCTGGTGCTGTCGCTGGTGGTGTGGGGCCCGCTGAACCCGGCCAGGCGGCGCCGTGGCCAGCCCGTCGGCTACGACGACGGGCTGCCTCTGGTCGAGGAGCGCCGCGTCTACCAGGACCAGCCGGTCGTCGAGGAGCGCAACGTCTACCGGGACCAAGTGCCGGTCGTTGAAGAGCGGCGCGTATACCGGGACCAGCCGCCGCTGTAGAGCAGATCCCGTAGCGCAGACCAGCCGAGGCTACTAATTCAGCCGCCCATCAACCGGTGGAAATGAGCTTCTCGGCCCCGGACTGGGCGCGTTGCGGATGGGGTTTGGCGAGGCGGCAATGCAGCGTGATCGCGCCGCTGGACACGGCCGCCCACCCGCACCACACGGAGGCGAACCCGGAAACGGTGAGCCGGGCAACGATGACGACGGCGACCAGGTTGACGATGCCGAAGATAGCGACGTGCCGGTAGCCCGACAGCAGGAGCGGCCCGCACACGGCGACCACATACAGAGCGACGACCAGGAAGCCATCAGTCAAACGGATGCTGTAGGACAGGTGATACGGCGCGAGCCGTACACCTATCGGGCCACGGACCATCGCCGCGAACAGCACCGCGGCGGTCGCGAGCCCGATCGACGCAAACGGCGCCATCAGCCACTTCCGCCGCTTCGTCGGTTCGAGCGCGATGACGGCGAAAGGTATGAACACCGGCAGCACGACGAAGGCGATCAGCAGGTAAACCCAGAGCGCGGCATGGCCGATCGCACGCGGCACGTGCCCCTGGAGCCACAACCAGACCAGCGCCTCGATGAACTGATGAGCACCGAGCAGCAAAGGGATCCAGGCCAGCGCGAGGAACTCGCGACGCTGGCGGACGTGGCGGACGGCGTCGACGCCGATGGCACAGATCAGCACGCCGCCGACGACGTCGGCCTGAGGCGAGAAGCACACGTGGCATCCTCCCGCCGCTTCACTCCGTTATGCCCAGCCTACAGACGGGCGCGGCTTCCATCATTTCGCATCGCGCCCGCAGGCACCGGATTTGGGCGAATCGATTGATTTCTAAGCAATTCCTAATCTATTCTCTACTTGTTCGAATGTGAATAAATCGGGGGGTTTGTCATGGTACGTCGGTTTAGAGGACTGCCTGTCGCGGGGGCGATCGCAGTGGCGGCTCTCCTCGCCGCGGCCTGTTCGAGCGGCGGCGGGACCGCAGCCCCGGCCGGTCTCGAGAAGACAAACCTGACGGTCGCGGCTGTCCCGGCGCTCGACTCGGCCGGCCTGTACATCGCGCAGCAGCGCGGGCTGTTCGCCGCCGAGGGCCTGCACGTGACGATCGTGCCCGCCATCAGCAGCGCCACGGTGATCGCGGCCCAGCTGGCCGGCAAGTACGACGTTACCGCCGGGGCCTACGTCGCCTACATGATCGCGGACGCAGTCCAGCACGCCAACCTGCGGGTACTCGCCCCAGCGTCCAATATGGCGCCGCTCACCCAGGAGGTGATGGTCCCGGCCGGGTCGCCGATCCAGACCGTCGCCGGGCTAAAGGGCAAGAAAATCGGCGTCAACGCGCTCAACAACATCGGCACCCTGCTGGTCAGCGCGCTACTCGCCGACAACGGGCTATCGCCCAATGACGTGACTTTCGTCGCTATCCCGTTCCCGGCGATGGCCGCCGCCCTCAAGGCGCACACGGTGGACGCCGCCTGGCTGCCCGAGCCGTTCATCACCGGCGCGGAAGAGTCCATCGGCGCCAGGTCACTCGCCGATGTCGACCAGGGCGCCACGCAGAGCCTCCCGGTCAGCGGGTACATCGTGACCCAGTCCTGGCTGGACAAGTACCCGAATACCGCGGCGGCCTTCCGCCGCGCCGTGCTCAAAGCCCAGGCGATCGCCAACACGAACCTCGCCGCGGTCCAGGACGGCATGGTGGCCTACGGGGGCGCGTCGCGGACGACGGCGCAGATCGCGGCGGAACCCACCTATCCGCTTCAGTCAAACCCGGCGCTGCTCCAGCGGATCGCCCAGTTGATGGAGCAGTTCGGGCTGACCCAGCAGGTATTCAATGCCTCGTCGATACTCCGCAACTGATAGCCGCCGCCACGCAGGCGGGCATGACCGCCTGCGGGCCCCAGATGGTGAATGAGGATGATCATTTCGTCTTCCGCTTGAGACGGGTGAGGCCACGAGGTGAGCTGGCCCCTCGGCCCTTCCGATCCGCTGAGCCAGGGAGGTGCCGCCGGTTGGCCGTGCCGTCGGCCGCAGATACTGAATTTGGGCAAAATAATAGATTTTCTGGCAATTCCTGATTTATTCTTTCTTCAGGGTGGGGGGGATAAATCGGGGGGTTTGTCATGATACGTCGGTTTAGTCGGCTGCCCGTCGTGGGGGCAATCGCAGCGGCTGCCTCGCTCGTCGCCGCGTGTGCGAGCGGCGGTGGGTCCGCGACGGCAACCGGCGTCGAGAAACCGGATCTTACGGTGGCGACCATCCCCACGCTCGACAACGCGGGCCTGTACGTCGCGGAGCAGCGCGGGCTGTTCGCCGCCGAGGGCCTGCACGTGACGCTAAAGTCAGCCACCAGCGGCTCTGTGATGTTCGCTGCCCAGCTGGCCGGCAAGTACGACGTCACCGTTGGCGCCTACGTCTCCTCCATGCTCGCGGACGCGCTACATCACGCCGACCTGCGGATTATCGCCCGGCATCCGCGGTAGCACCGCTCAGCCAGGAGGTGGTGGTCGCGCCCGGGTCGCCGATCCAGACAGTCAGCGAACTCGAGGGAAAGAAGATCGGCCTCAACGGGCTGACGGGCATCGGTATCGTGATGGTCAGCGCCCTGCTTTCCGACAACGGCGTACCGCTCAATAGCGTTCATTTCGTGGTTATCCCGTACCCGAAGATGGCCGCCGCCCTCGCCGCGCACAAGGTGGACGCCGTGCAGATCCCCGAGCCGTACCTCACCGGCGCGGAAGAGTCAGTGGGCGCCGTGGCCATCGCCGACGTCGACCAGGGCCCCGCGCAGAGCCTCCCGGTCAGCGGGTACACAGTGACCCAGTCGTGGCTGGACAAGTACCCGAGAACCGCGGCGGCCTTCCGCCGCGCTGTCCTCAAGGCCCAGGCGATTGCCAACACGAACCTCGCCGCGGTCCAGGACGCCATAGCGACCTACGGGGACACCACGCTCGCCACCGCACGGCTCGCCGCGGCCCCCGCATTCCCGCTGCAGACGAACGCGCGCCTGCTCCAGCGCGTCGCGGACCTGCTGGAGCAGTTCGGGCTGACCCAGCAGGTCTTCAATGCCTCCTCGATGATCCGCGGCTGACACGCGGGCCAGCACGGCCGCAGGTCAGCGTTGACCATCCGTTGAGCCAATGATCTTATTTGTCAGATGACCAGTAACGCGCCGCCGGCTGCGGGTGAGGGTGCCCGCCGCCCGCTGGCCGACAGCACGGGCGGCTACCGTTACCAGCCAGGCTTCGGGAACGAGTTGGCCAGCGAGGCGGTCGCCGGGGCGCTGCCCGCTGGCCGCAACTCACCGCAGCGCGCCCCGCTGGGACTGTACGCGGAGCAGATCAGCGGCACCGCATTCACCCAGCCGCGGGCGGTCAACCGGCGCACCTGGGTCTACCGGATCATGCCGTCGGCAGCTCACCCGCCCTTCGCCCGCATCGGCGACGGGGCACTGCGCAGTGCCCCGTTCGATGAGATCGAGCCCGATCCGAACCGGCTGCGCTGGGACCCGCTGCCCTGGCCTGCGGGTCCCGTTGATTTCATCGACGGCCTCTACACCGTCGCCGGCAACGGCGATACCAGGACACGCAACGGCATGGCTGTCCATCTGTACGCAGCGACCAGTTCGATGAACGGCCGCTATTTCGTTGACTCCGATGGGGAACTGCTGTTCGTCCCGCAACTCGGTCCCGTTGTGCTGCATACCGAACTGGGCCCGCTGCGGGTGGCGCCCGGCGAGATCGCCGTGGTCCCTCGGGGCATCAGGTTCCGCGTCGACCTGCCCGACGGGCAGGCTCGCGGCTACCTCTGCGAGAACTACGGAGCGGCGTTCACGTTGCCTGAGCGCGGGCCGGTCGGCGCGAACGGGCTGGCGAACGAGCGTGACTTCCTGGCGCCCACGGCCGCCTTCGAAGAACATGGGGGCGCGGTACAGGTGGTGCAGAAGTTCGGCGGCCACCTCTGGGCGGCGGACTACGACCATTCCCCGCTGGACGTCGTCGCCTGGCACGGCAGCTACGTGCCGGTCAAGTACGACACCGCGAACTTCATGGTCATCGGCACGGTCAGCTTCGACCACCCCGACCCGTCGATTTACACGGTGCTGACGTCGCCGACTGAGACTCCCGGCCTGGCCAACGTGGACTTCGTGATCTTCCCGCCGCGGTGGCTGGTCGGCGAGGACACGTTCCGGCCCCCGTGGTACCACCGCAACGTCATGTCCGAGTTCATGGGCCTGGTGCATGGTGTGTACGACGCCAAGGCCGAGGGCTTCCTGCCGGGCGGGGCCAGCCTGCACAACACGTTCACCTCGCACGGCCCGGACGCCGAGACGTTCGCCAGGGCGAGCAGCGCGGAGCTCCGGCCGCAGAAGGTGGACGGCACCCTGGCGTTCATGTTCGAGAGCCGTTGGATGATCATCCCGACGCGGCAAGCGATGCAGGCGGCGCACCGGCAGACCGGCTACGACGCCGTGTGGGACGGGCTGACCCCCTCGTTCACCGTGGCCGTATCCCGGGACATCCCGTGACCCCGCCGCTGACGGTCGGATCGCCGGTGGTCGGATCGGGCGCCGGGCACTACCCGATGCTGGAAACGCCGGTGGCCCTCGCGGCCTCCATCGAGGAGTTCCTGGGACGGGGGTAACAACCCGAGCCGGGTCAGAGCAGCCAGCGGTAGTGGGCGACGATCTCCTCGTCCGATTTGCCGTCGGCGATCTCGATCTCGGCGCGCCGGGACGCCGCGAAGGTGGTGATCAGCTGATCGCCCGCGGCGGCACGCAGTTCGTCGCTCGCCTCCAGCGCCTTCAGCGCCTCGCCCAGCGTTGTCGGCAACCGGACCGCCTGGTCCGCCTGCGGGTGCCCCGGCGCGCCCGGGTCGCCGTTGACCGTCTCGGGCAGGCTGGCCTGGCGATCAGCGGCGGCCAGCGCGACCGCCATGACCGCGCCGGTCAGCATGTACGGGTTGGCGCTGCAGTCGAAGCACTTGAGTTCCACGTTCGCCGTGCCCGGGTCCGACGGGCTGGCCTCGATGAACCGGACCGCGGCCTCCCGGTTCTCCTTCCCCCACACCTGGTACGCCCCGGCCCACCGGGACGGAGCCAGGCGCAGGTAGGACGAGGGCGTCGGCGCCCCGATCGCGAGCAGCGCGGGCAGGTTCTCCAGCAGCCCAGCGATGATCGACTCGCCGCGTTCGGTCAGGCCGTAGCGGCCGTCACCCCCGGCGAGCATGTTCGCGCCGTCGGTCCAGAAGCTGGCATGCAGGTGGCCGCCATTCCCGACGTTGTTGGTCAGCACCGCGGGGGCGAACGAGGCCCGCAAGCCGTGCTGGGCGGAAACCGCCGAGATAATCAGCTTCACCAGGACGTTGGTGTCCGCCGCCGACACCGGATCCTGGGCGGCCACCGAGACCTCGAACTGCGCCGGGCCGAACTCGGGATGGATCTGCTCGACGCGGACCCCCGCGGCTTCCAGGCTGCCGAGCACGTCGCGGACGTAGTCGGCCGCGCCGAGCAGCCGGGCCAGCCCGTAGCCGGTGCCGCCCACGGCGGGCTGGAAGTCGTCGGCATCCCGGCCGACCATCCACTCGACCTCGAACGCCATCAGGGCGCTGATGCCCTGGCCCAGACCCGCGGCGACCTGCGCCCGGGCGAACGAGCGCTGGCATCCGGCATAGACGGTGCCGTCCTGGTGGAACCGGTCGCCCGGGGCCCAGGCCCAGCCGTCCGGGGCCGGCAGCACGGCGAGACGGTCCAGGTCAGGGACCATCCGCAGATCCCCGTCCGGCGTGTCCAACGGCGACGCGGCGTCGATGCCGCCGTCGCTGGTGAACGCGTCGATCACCGGCGAGAATCCCAGGCCCGACCGGGCCGCCCGGGCCAGCCCGCTCAGCGGGACGGCCTTGACCCGCGCTGCGCCGCTGTGATCGACGTAGGTCGTCGCGACACCGGTGATCTCGCCCGCGAGCTGGCGCTCGAGCGCCAGCCCCCGACGCTCGTCCGAGGCGCGCTCCTCCTCGCCGCGGGATCGGCTGTACGGCCGTGGCATGTCATTACTCCTTCGCGGTAGACACCACCGGGGTCGGCTTACCCAATCCCTCGGAGCGGGCCAGCAACTCGCCCGCCTGCCGCGTCGCGGCGGGCCTGGCCAGCACCCAGATGATCCCGATCGCGAACCAGGCGATAGCCACCGAGGGCCCCCACCACGCAACGCCGGTCGGCAGCGGCCAGACATTCCGGAAGAGGGTGTAGCCGAGGACGATTATGCCAAGGACCGGGATCGCGATCTCCCACTTGCGCACGGTCGTCTGCCCGGAGAAGAACACCAGCCGGACCATCCCGGCGGTGGCCAGCACGTAGACCACCAGCAGGATGAGCGTCCCGATCGTGCCTGCCTCGAGGAACAGCCGCCAGGGAGATGCCGATGGCCTCCCAGACGCTGAGGTTGCGGTGAAGCTTTAGCTGCCCACTCTCTCTGGTCTTGACCGCCATCCGCTCGGGCACCTCCTGCTGGCGCGGCCGCACCGCCGCTGCTTGTCCTGCGCCGGCCAGCGGGCCCGGCCGCCGCATTTCCTACCTCAATCTAGGACGTAGCCGGATACGAGTACAGCTAGTCCTCGACCTCATGAGCAACTGTGGCCAACCGGGGGATCAGGCCGCGCAGGAACTAGAACACGTTTCATTTTCTGACTAGAATCGGCTCCGTGCCAGGACCAACCCGGACCGCAGTCGTCACCGGAGCCGCCAGCGGCCTGGGCCAGGCCAGCGCGGAACGTCTTGCCCGCGACGGGATCGACGTGGTCACGCTGGACATCGCGCCGGGAGCTGATGTCCAGCTCGACGTCACCGACGCCGAGGCAGTCAGGGACGCCGCCGGGCGCATCGGCCCGGTCGACATCCTGATCAACAGCGCGGGGGTCATCGGCCCGAACAGGCTGCTGTGGGAGATCGCTGACCATGAGTGGGCCCGGACCATGGCCGTCAACGTGACCGGCACCTTCAACCTCTGCCGCGCCTTCGTCCCGCGGATGAGGGAAAAGGGCTGGGGCCGCATCGTGAACATGGCCAGCATGGCCGGCAAGGACGGCAATCCGGAACTCTCCGCCTACTCGGCGTCCAAGGCCGCGGTCATCGCCCTGACCAAGTCCCTCGGCAAGGAACTGGCCACGACCGGGGTCCTGGTCAACGCGGTGGCACCGGCGGTCATCGAGACACCCATGCTCGCCACCACGTCGCCCGAGGTGCTCGCCCATCTCACCAGCCTGATCCCGATGCGCCGGCTAGGGCGCGCGGAGGAGGTCGCCGAACTGGTGGCGTGGCTCGCCTCGGACAAGTGCAGCTTCTCCACCGGCGCGGTCTACGACATCAGCGGCGGGCGCGCCACCTACTGACCGGTGGCGCGCTCGCGCGCCACCGGCCGCGGCCGCTCCTGGCTGGCCGCCTCAGTCGTAGATGATGACCTGCCGGATGACGTCGCCTTGACCCAGGGCGGCCAGGGCGTGGTCGATGTCATCCAGTTTCAGCCGCTGGGTGATCATGCCCTCGAGGTCCAGGCGGCCAGCCCGCCACAGGCTGAGCAGCCGGGCGTAGTCGCGCCGGACGTCGGCCGAGCCGTAGAGCGAGCCGAGCACCTTCTTAGCGTCGAAGAACAGCTCGAACGGAGTGAACTCGACCTGCTGGTCGGGGCGCCCCGCGCCGACGACGACGACGGTTCCGCCCCGGCGCGCGGCCGTCCACGCGGCCCGGATCGTCTGCGGGGTGCCCACCACCTCGAAGACGTAGTCGAAGCCTTCCCCGCCGGTCAGCTCAGCTGACAGGCCGCCCAGGTCGTCCGGGTGGACGGCATGGGTGGCACCGAAGCGGCGGGCGGCCTCGTGCTTGGACTCGGCGGTGTCGACGCCGACGATGACCGCCGCTCCGGACAACCGCGCCCCCTGGATCGCGGCGATCCCCACTCCCCCGCAGCCGATGACCGCGACGGTCGAGCCAGGCTCGACGCGCGCCGTGTTGATCACTGCACCCACGCCGGTCATCACGCCGCAGCCGACCAGCGCGGCCACGTCGTAAGGCACGTCGGCCGCGATCTTCACGGCACCTTCCCGCGGCACCACCATCTCCTCAGCGAAGGCGCCGCAGCCGCTGAACCCGAAGACCGGGGTGTCGCCCACGAGGAACCGTGGCTCCATGTAGGCCGCGATCATGTGGGTCATGCACAGGTGCGGTTCACCGCGCAGGCACGAGGGGCAGGTGCCACACGGCGGCAGCCAGTTGGCGATGACCCGGTCCCCGGGGGCCAGGTCGGTGACGCCGTCACCGACGGCGATCACATCGCCGGCGGCCTCGTGCCCGAGTATGGCCGGCACCGGCTGGGGTAGCCCGCCGTTGCGCGCGGAGAGGTCGGAGTGGCACACTCCGGCCGCCCGGACCCGGATCCGGACCTGACCCGGTCCCGGGCCTACGGCCACGACATCATCGCGGATATCCATCTTTTCGTCGTCGATCGAATGGAGTACTGCGGCCCGCACGACCCACCTCCGGTCTCGCAGAATGTGAGGGGATTACTGCGGATAAAGTAGAACAGGTTCTATCGCAGTTCCGCAAGGTAGCCCGGCAACCGACCGAGCAAGCGTTAGGGAGGTCAGCGCGGAACTGCGATAATGATGACGTGAGCGGTACGAGGAAGAACCAGGCCGGCGGCAGGAACGGGCCCGCGGGCAGCGCGGCGAACGGATCTGCCAGCACCAGGCCCGCGAGCACCAGCTCTGCGGGCATCATAACCGCCGACGGAACCGTGCGGTCGGAGCGCCGCGCCCATATGGTCCTGCTCGCCGGGGAGCTTTTCGCGCAGAAGGGCTACCGCGCCACGACCGTCCGCGAGATCGCGGATGCCGCCGGGATCCTCTCCGGCAGCCTGTACCACCACTTCGACTCCAAGGAGTCGATCGGCGATGAGATCCTGTCGAGCTTCATCAACGAGGTGCTGGCCGACTACCGGGCCGCCGTCGCCTCGGCCGGGAACCCCCGCGCCGTGCTCGAGCAGATCGTGCACTCGACCAGCCGCACCCTGTCCCGGCACCGGGCCGCCCTCGCGATGCTGCAGAACGACTGGAGCTACTTCAGCACTCAGCCCCGGTTCGCCTACCTGCGCAAGGCCCTGCGGGAGATCGAGCGGATCTGGATCTCCCAGCTCGAGCTGGGCAAGAAGTCCGGCGCCTTCCGCGCCGACCTTGACGCGAAGCTGACCTACCGGCTGCTCAGGGACGTCCTGTGGATCCCGGCCCGGTGGAGCTGGACCGGCGGCTTCAGCGCCGACCACGTGGTGGACGGACTGCTGCGCCTGATCTTCGACGGGATCGCCGCCACGCCGGCCTGAGCTGGCCATCGCCCGCTGTGGCTCCGGAGCACGGGCTGTTACCTGGATGGAAGGCTGTTACGCTCGTGCCCAAGCAAGCGTTTGGTTTAGGACCGGGAGGGGCCCATGGGCCGGCTCGACGGCAAGGTCGCCCTGATCACCGGGGGCGCCCGGGGGATGGGCAAGTCGCACGTGCGCCACTTCGTGTCCGAGGGGGCGCGGGTCGTCTTCGGTGACGTGCTCGACGACCGGGGCGCGGCCGTGGCCGCCGGGCTCGGCGAGCAATCCTGCCGGTACGTGCACCACGACGTGACCAGCGAGGCGGACTGGGCCACGGCGGTCGGCACGGCGACGGACGCCTTCGGCGCGCTCGACGTGCTGGTCAACAACGCGGGCGTGCTGAAGTTCGCCAGCATCGCCGACATGCCGCTCGCCGACTTCCGGCGGATCCTCGAGGTGAACGCGGTCGGCTGCTGGCTGGGCATGAAGGCGGTGATCGAGCCGATGACCGCCGCGGGCGGCGGATCGATCGTCAACATCTCCTCGATCGAGGGGTTCACCGGGGCGGCTGGCCTGTCCGCCTACAGTGCGAGCAAGTTCGCGGTCCGCGGGATGACCAAGGCCGCCGCCCGCGAACTCGGCCAGTTCGGCATCCGGGTCAACTCGGTCCATCCTGGTGGGGTACTGACCAGGATGGTTATGGAGGCTGACGGGGCCGCCGAGCGCGACGGCGACGCTTTCCTCCGGGCGATGCCGCTCTCCCGGTTCGCCAAGCCGGTCGAGATCTCGCGCCTCGTCGCCTACCTGGCCTCCGACGAGGCGTCCTACTCAACCGGCAGCGAGTTCGTTGCCGACGGCGGCATCCTGAGCGGCCCCGGCTACTGACAGACAGGGAGATCCCTGGCATGGACGAGGCGCTGACGCTGGACGGCAGGGCGGCGATCGTGACCGGCGCTGGAAACGGGCTCGGCCGGGCGGAGTCGCTCGCGCTGGCCCGAGCCGGGGCGCTGCTCGTCCTCAACGACCTGCCCGGAGACGCGGTACAGGCCGTGGCGGAGGAGATCAGGGCGGCCGGCGGCCAGGCGGTCGTGTCCGCCGGGGATGTCGGGGAATGGCAGACGGGCCAGGAACTCCTGGCGGCCGCGCTCGATGCCTACGGCCGCCTGGACATCCTCGTCAACAATGCCGGTGTGCTCAGGGACCGGATGATCTTCACAATGTCCGCCGAGGAATGGGACCTGGTCCTGCGGGTGCACCTGCGCGGTCACTTCGTGACCACCCGCTTCGCCACCGCCCACTGGCGCGATCAGAGCAAGCAGGCAGGCGGCCCGGTCTACGGCAGGATCGTGAACACCTCGTCCGAGGCGTTCCTGCTCGGCTCTTCCGGCCAGCCGAACTACGCCGCGGCCAAGGCCGGGATCGCCGCTCTCACCGTTGCCACCGCGCGCAGTTGCGCCCGGTACGGCGTCCGCACCAACGCCATCTGCCCGCGGGCCCGCACGGACATGACGGCCGGCCTGATGGGCGCGGCGCCCGACGCAGCGGTGGACCCGCTCGCCCCGCAGCACGTCGCGCCGCTGGTGGTGTACCTGGCCAGCGCAGCGGCGGAGGGGATCAACGGCGAGGTGTTCGTGGTGCACGGCGGCGTCGCCGCGGTGATGGAGCCACCCAGGATCCGGGCTACCTTCCTGGCCGCCGAGCACGGCTCGGCCGACGGCATGTGGACACTGGAGTCGGTGCGTCAAGCGCTGGGCCCGGTGTTTAATTCGGGAGCGTTCGGCTCAGGAGCGCCCGCCGCCGCGCCACCCTCGGCGGGCTTCGCCTGCGAGGACACGCTTACGCTTGCTGGTGAGACCTTCGGGTTCACCGGATGAGCGGGGCAGTGAGATGAAGCAGCGCGATCGGGTCGCCATGACCGCCGAGGAGATCGCGGCTTTCCTGGCGGAGTTCCGCAAGGTCCAGCTGGCGACGATCAACCAGGACGGAACGCCGCACCTGGTCGCCATGTACTACGTGATGCTCGACGGGCAGATCACGTTCTGGACCTACCGGTCCTCGCAGAAGGCCCGCAATCTGGCGCGTGACCCGCGGCTCACCTGCCTGGTGGAGACCGGCGAGCAATACTTCGACCTGCGCGGCGTCCAGGTCCAGGGAACGGCGCGGTGCATCGAGGACCCGGCCGCCGTGCGGGAGATCGGCCGCCACATCGCCGTCGGAATGGCGGACGCGACCGGCGACGCGCTGGAGGAGTACGTCGAGCACGCCGCCCGCAAACGATTCGGCTACGCCGTCGAGCCGCAGCGGATCATCTCCTGGGACCACAGCAAGCTGCTGGCCAGCTAAGCCCGGCTGGGGCTCACGACCCCGGCTTCCGCCGCGCCCGCCGGTACCTTAGCCAGGTGATCACCGAGCTCATTACCGCTGCGAACGCCACGGTGACGCGCAGGTCGATAGTGGGTCCCGAGAAGCCCGCGGCGTTGCTCAGGTGGTCGCGCGCCGCACCGGAAAGCCAGTATCCAAGCCAGTATCCGACGTACATCGCCAGCACCCAGGCCATGGCAATCAGCACGAACATGATGACGGCGTAGCGCCGGGACGGCTGCCGTTCCAACCAGGCATTCATGGTCCGCACGGGATTATTATGCGCGCCCGATGCGCGGGACTCACATCATCTCGTCGGTGAACGGGAGCAGGACGGTCTTGAGCTCGGTGTAGGACTCGATGGCGGCCCGGCCGCCCTCGCGGCCGAGGCCAGATTGCCGGTAGCCGCCGAAGGCCGCGTGCGGCTCCAGCTGGTAGCCGTTGATGCCGACCGTGCCGGCCCGGATGGCCTTGGTCATCCGCATCGCCCGCTTGATGTCGTTGGTCCAGACCGTGGCCGCGAGCCCGTACTCGGTGTCGTTGGCGATCCGGATCGCCTCGTCCTCGTCGCTGAACGGGATCACCGAGAGCACCGGCCCGAAGATCTCCTCCCTGGCGATGCTCATGTCGTTGGACACGTCGGTGAACAGCGTCGGCGCGACGAAGTTCCCCCCGGCCAGGTCGCCTTCGCTGCGGCCGCCGCCGCAGACCAGCCGGGCGCCAGCGGCCTGGCCCTCGGCGATCAGCCCGAGCACCCGGTCCATCTGCCGGGTGTTGATCAGCGGCGCTGCCGTCACGGCGGGGTCGAACGGGTTGCCGTAGCTGACCATGGTGGCGATCATCTCGGCCATCCCGAGGAATTCGTCGTGCACGTCCCGGTGCACCAGCGCCCGGGTCTGCGCCAGGCAGACCTGCCCGGACAGGCCGAGGGTGACCGTGCCCATGGTGATCGCCGCGGCCGTGGACACGTCCGCGTCGGCGAATACCAGCGCCGGGCTCTTGCCGCCCAGCTCCAGGCTGACCCGCTTGAACCCGGCCGCCGCCGCGACCATGATCTTCCGTCCGACCGCCCGGCTGCCGGTGAACGAGAGCTTGTCGATCATCGGATGGTTGATCAGCGCGTCACCGGTCGGCTCGCCCGGGCCGGTGACGATGTTGAGCACCCCGGCCGGAAGCCCGGCTTCCTCGATCAGCCGGGCCAGGCGCAGCACCGCGAACGTCGCGTACTCCGAGGGCTTGAGCACGATGGTGCAGCCGGCCGCCAGGGCCGGAGCTACTTTCTGCGCGGCCAGCAGGATCGGCGCGTTCCACGGGACCACCGCGCCGACGACGCCGACGGGCTCGCGCAGCGTGAGGACCATGTGGTCGCCGCCCTGATAGGGCGGCAGCGTCTCGCCGGCCAGCTTGTCCACCCACCCGGCGTGGTGATCAAAGACATCGGCCACGAAGGCCGGCGAGGTCGCGTAGACGGAGCCGAAGCTCAGCGGGACGCTGTTGTCCAGCGCCTGCAGCGCGAGCAGCTCGTCGCCGTGCTCGCGGACCAGATCGGCGATCCGGCGCAGCACCCGGATCCGCTCGGTGGCCCGCGCCCGCGGCCAGGGCCCCTCGTCGAAGGCCCGCCGCGCCGCGCGGACGGCGAGGTCGACATCCTCCGGCCCGGCAATCGGGAAGGAGGCCACCTCCTCGCCGGTGGCCGGATGACTGTGGCTCCAGGTCTGGCCGGACTGAGCCGGCCGCCACTCACCGTCGATCAGCATGGAGCCGTCGCTGAGGCCTGCCTCGTCCCGGTGCGGCTTGATCGATGCGACCATCGCTTTAACCCCTCGACTAGAACACGTTCTACTCGTTGGGAGGGTACACCGAACTCTCCAGCGCGGCCAGAAACGCCGGCCGCTCTCCGCCGCCGTGCAGCAGCAGGGCCGCGCCGCTGGCGTAGGACGCCAGCGGCGACGCCAGGAACAGGCAGGCCCCGGCCACGTCCTCGGGCGTCGCGATCCGCTGCAGCGGCACCGTGCCGGCCACCGCGGCGAGCCCGGCCTCGTTGCCGTACGCCGCGACCGCCGACTCGGTCATCACCAGGCTCGGCACCACGCAGTTGACCCGCACCTTCGGCGCCCACTCCACCGCCAGGCTGGTGGCCAGGTGGTGCAGGCCGGCCTTGGCCGCCCCGTAAGCGGCCGTGCCGGGCGAGGGCCGGGTACCGCTGACACTGCCGATCATGATGATCGACCCGCCGTCGGGCTGGCCCTGCATCACCGCGTTGGCGCTCTGGGCGACCTGCAACGGCGCGATGAGGTTCAGTTCGATCACCTTGGCGTGAAAGCGCGGGGACGCGGTGGCGGCACCCGCGGGCGGGGACCCGCCAGCATTGCTGACCAGCACGTCCACCCGGCCGAAAAGGTCCACGGCCGCGCCGACGAGCCGCTGTGCCTGGTCTGGGTCCCGCACATCCGCGCGGGCGAAGGCCGCGGTCCGGCCGCCGGCGGCCGGCAGCAGGGCAGCGTCCGCGGGCTCGTTCCGGCCGCACACCAGGACCCGCGCTCCGGCTCGCAGGAACTCGCGCGCGATGCCTGCCCCGACGCCCCGGGTGCCACCGGTGACGATGACGCCCTGGCCCGCGAAATCAGCGACCCGCATGGGCCTCATGTTAGGGTTTGTGACCAAGCAAACGCTAGGTCGAGCCAAAGAGCACCGGGGCGGCGGCGATGGGGATTGAGGTGCGCGCCAGCGGCGGGGTCACCGAGGTGATCATCGACTTCCCGCCGGTCAACGCGCCGCCGGTCGCGGGCTGGTTCGAACTCGCCGACGCCGTCACCTCGGCTGGCGCCGATGCGGGTGTGCGGGCCGTGGTCCTCGCCGCGGAGGGGCGCGGCTTCTGCGCCGGGGTGGACATCAAGGAGATGCAGCGGACTTCCGGGCATGAGGCCCTGGTCGGCGCCAACCGCGGCTGCTTCGCCGCGTTCGCCGCCGTCTATGACTGCGCGGTGCCGGTGATCGCCGCGGTGCAGGGGTTCTGCCTCGGCGGCGGTGTCGGGCTGGCCGGCAACGCCGACATCGTGATCGCCGCCGATGACGCCACCTTCGGCCTGCCGGAGGTCGACCGGGGCGCGCTCGGCGCGGCCACGCACCTGTCCCGGCTGGTGCCGCAGCAGCTGATGCGGGCCATGGTCTACACCTGCCGCACGGTGACGGCACAGCAATTGCTGAGTTTCGGCACGGTGCTCGACGTCGTTCCCGCTCGCGACCTGCGCGCCGCCGCGATCGCCGTGGCCGGTGAGATCGCGGCCAAGGAGCCCGCTGTCATCCGGCTGGCCAAGCAGTCCCTGAACGGCATCGACCCCGTCGACGTCAAGCGCTCCTACCGGTACGAGCAGGGGTTCACCTTCGAGCTCAACCTCACCGGCGTCTCCGACGAGGCGCGCCAGGCCTTCGTGGACGGGCACCAACGGTGATCACGTGACCGGCATCGTGATGAGCCCGGCTGACGTGGCCGGCGAACTGCGCTCCGGCATGACGATCGGGATCGGCGGCTGGGGATCCCGGCGCAAGCCGATGGCGCTGGTACGCGCCATCCTGCGATCCGACCTCACTGACCTCACTGTCGTCTCCTACGGAGGGCCCGATGTCGGGCTGCTGATCGCGGGCGGCCGGGTCCGCCGGGTGGTCTGCGGCTTCGTCTCGCTCGACTCGATCGCCCTGGAGCCACATTTCCGGCTGGGGCGCCAGAACGGGGCAGTCGAGCTCACCGAGGTGGACGAGGGGATGCTGCACTGGGGCCTGCTCGCGGCGGCGCACCGGCTGCCGTTCCTGCCGATCCGGGCCGGCCTCGGCTCCGACGTCCTGCGGGTGAACCCGGAACTGCGCACGGTACGCTCCCCGTACTCCGATGGCGAGGAACTGGTCGCCATGCCAGCCCTGCGGCTGGACGCCGCGCTTGTCCACCTCAACCGGGCGGACCAGCGGGGCAACGGGCAGTACCTGGGCCCCGACCCGTACTTCGATGACCTGTTCTGCCTGGCCGCCGAGCGCGCCTTCGTGTCCTGCGAACGGATCGTGCCGACCGCGAGCCTGATGGAATCCGGGCCGCCGCAGAGCCTGCTGGTCAACCGCGCCATGGTGCACGGCGTGGTGGAGACCCCCGGCGGCGCGCACTTCACCAGTTGCGTGCCGGACTACGGCCGCGACGAGGCATTCCAGGCACAGTACGCCGCGGCGGCCGCCGACCCGGACGCCTGGGCGGGCTTCCAGGCCAGATACCTGGCCGGCGACGAGGCGGCGTACCAGGAGGCCGTGGGGCACTTCCCGGCCCAGCGTCAGGCCGCCAGCGCGTGACACCCGGCGACGTGACCCGGGCCGAGGTCTGCGTGGTGGCCTGCGCCGAAGCATGGCGCGGCGACGGCGCTATCCTGGCCAGCCCGATGGGCCTGATCCCCACCCTGGGGGCGCGGCTGGCGCAGCTCACCTTCGCGCCGGACCTGCTGCTGTCCGACGGCGAGGCCTACTTGCTCGCACCCGGTGATCCAGGCCGCCAGCCGTCGCCCGGCGACCCGTCCCGCGTCGTAGAGGGCTGGCTCCCGTACCGCTCCGTGTTCACGATGGTTGCCGCCGGGCGCCGGCACGTGATGATGGGAGCTGCGCAGATCGATCCGTTGGGGAATCAAAACATCTCGTGTATCGGAGACTGGGGCCGGCCGAGGGCTCAGCTGCTCGGCGTGCGCGGCGCGCCTGGCAACACCATCAACCACCCGACCAGCTACTGGGTGCCCCGGCACTCACGCCGGGTCTTCGTCGAGCGGGCCGACATGGTCAGCGGCATCGGCTACGACCGCGCAGCGGCCATCGATGGGCGCGGGGCGGGCTTCCATGAGCTGCGCGTCGTCGTGACCAACCTGGCGGTCCTGGACTTCCAGACTCCGGAGCACACCATGCGGCTGCGCTCGGTGCATCCCGGAGTCGCCGTGAGCGACGTCGTCGTGGCCACCGGTTTCCCGCTGGCTCTTCCCGGCGAGGTGCCCGTGACCAGGCGGCCGGCCGCGGAGGAACTGGATCTGATCAGGTGCCGGCTGGACCCCACGGGGCGGCGCGAGCGGGAGCTCGGGTGATCCGCACACCGCTGACCGACCTGCTCGGCATCTCCTGCCCGATCATCCAGACCGGGATGGGATATGTGGCCGGCGCCCGGCTGGCGGCGGCGACCTCCCGGGCCGGCGGGCTCGGCGTCATCGCGTCGGCGACGATGAGCACCGATGAGTTGCGTTCGGCCATCAAGGAAGTGAAGGAACGGACCGGTGCCCCGTTCGGGGTGAATCTGCGCGCCGACGCCCCGGACGCCGGCGAGCGGGTCGATGTCATCATCACTGAGCAGGTGCCGGTCGCCTCGTTCGCGCTCGCGCCGAAGCCGGAACTGATCAGCAGGCTGCGGGACGCCGGGGTGATCACCATCGCCTCGGTCGGCGCCCGGCGGCACGCGGAGAAGGTGGCGGCCTGGGGCATCGACGCGGTGATCGCGACCGGCGGCGAGGGCGGCGGGCACACCGGCCCGGTACCGACCAGCCTGCTGATCCCCCAGATCGTCGATGCGGTCGGCATCCCGGTGATCGCGGCTGGAGGGTTCTTCGACGGGCGCGGGCTGGTGGCCGCGCTCGCCTACGGCGCCGCTGGGATCGCCATGGGCACCCGGTTCCTGCTGACCAGCGACAGCCCGGTCGCCGACGCGGTCAAGCAGGTCTACCTGGCCACTGACGTCACCGGCACCATGGTGACCACGCGGGTCGACGGTGTGCCGCACCGGGTGCTGCGGACGCCGCTGGTGCAGCGGCTGGATGGGGCCGGGCGGTTGAGCGGGCTGGTGCGGTCGGCCCGCAGCGCGGCCGCGTTCCGCGGGGTGTCCGGGCTGACCTGGCCGGACATGATCCGGCAAGGCCGGGCGATGCGCCGCGGCAGCGAACTGACCTGGGGCCAGGTGCTGATGGCCGCGAACACCCCGATGCTGCTGCGGGCGGCGATGGTGGACGGGCGGCCCGATCTGGGTCTCATGTCGGCCGGGCAGGTGGCCGGCCTGATCGACGACCTGCCGTCCTGCGCCGAGCTGATCGAGCGGATCATGGCCGAGGCCGGGCAGAGCCTGCGCCACCTGGGCCGCCTCGGCGGGGACGAGGCCACCGACGCTGGGTGATGGTCACGGTCACCGGTGAAACCGGGCACCACCTGGCCGGGCCAGCCGCTCAGGTGCGGCAGGTCACGGCCCACGCGGTGGTGCTGACATCGACCGGGCCTGCGGGCAGCCGGTGCCGGCAGTGCTCCCGCAGGGCATCGCGGCGCTCCGGGGTCAGGGACGCCACGTATGCGCCGGCCGGGCCGACTCCGAGCGTGAACGGCTCCCACCACTGCTCGAAGCTGGCATGGCGGACGCGGACGGTCAGTGCGGTGAACGGCTCCCACCACTGCTCGAAGCTGGCCTGGCGGACCCGGACGGTCAGTGCGCTGGCCTCCGCCGGCCCCAGTCCGGCCCGCGCGACGAGGCTGGCCAGTTGACCTTGGCGGGCACCGGCCAGGTCCGACTCATCGGCGGCCGCCGGGTCCAGTTCGCGCACCGCCCGCCAGAACCCAGTCAGCGGCCCGCGACCGCCGCCGTGATCCCACACGCAGGCGGCGATAACCCCGCCCGGCCGGGTTACCCGGCTCATCTCCCGCAGGCCTGCGACCGGATCGGCCATGAAATGAACGACCAACTGCGCCATGACGGCATCGAACGAGCCATCGGGGAAGGGCAACTGCTCGGCTGCCGACAGCCGGACATCCACGGCCGGCAGCCGTTCGCGCACCGCCGCGACGAACGACGCCGACGGCTCCACCGCGCACACGGCGCCCGCGCCCAGCCGGCTCACCAGTTCCGCGGTCAGCGCTCCCGGCCCGCACCCCACATCCAGCACCCGCTGCCCGGGGCGGACCCCAGCCAGATCAGCGAACAGCCTGGCCAGCGGCTCAGAGTACCGGCCCATGAACCGCATGTAGGCGTCCGCGCTGACGTCGAAGCTCACCCCAGCGAACCTACCCGCCCGCAGGCCGGCCCCTAGTTGGCAGGGGTCGTTGGCTGGTTCGACGCCGGCCGGTCGGCTCCTGGTCATGCCGGGCGGCCAGACTGAGTTCATGCCGCCGGCGGGGGGGACGCGCGGAGCGAAGAGGGCCGGCCGGGGGGAGCGGTTCAGTGCCGTGTTGGCCGCGATCGTGCGCAGGCTCCCGTTCGGCCTGGCCGGGATCGTCGCCCCGAGCCTGCTCGGGTTCGCGGTCATCAACACCTTCACCTTCGCCGTCGACCTCGCGTGTCTCAGCGCTCTTCGCGGCGGCGCGGGCTGGCCGCTGCCGGTGAGCATCACCCTGGCCTACATCACCGCGTCGGGGCTGAGTTACCTGCTCAACCGGGTTCTCAACTTCCGGTCCCACGGCGCGGCCGGCCGGCAGGTTGGCCTGTACGCCGGAGTCGTCATCGTCAACTACCTGGCCTGGATCCTCGGCGTGGGCGACGGCCTGGCCGCCCTCGGCGTCGACTACCGGCTCGCCCGGGTGGCCGCCGGCGCCTGCGAGGCCCTGTACATGTACGCCGCCATGCGCTGGCTGGTGTTCCGCGACGCCCCG
>OCZT010002154.1_pt1 | contig 20388 bp, 18 predicted proteins | sample 1539031 | NCBI WGS metagenome assembly OCZT01 (sample SAMEA3539308, study PRJEB22396) | soil metagenome | biome: tundra; feature: field; material: soil | place: USA | collected 2010-05 | depth 0.15 m | reverse complement strand
GGCCGATCAGCCCCAGCGCCGGCGCCGCGACGGCCAGCGGCCAGGCTTGCGGCCGGCGAGCGAGCACGATCACGGGCACGAGGGCCCCGGCCAGGACCACCAGCGCGGCGCCGGGCTGCTCCTGGAACAGCGCGACGAGGCAAACGCTCGCGGTCAGCGCCATAAACCCAAACCGCGGCAGCAGCAGCGTGAGCCCACCGGCGACAAGGCCGGCGGCGGCCGGGGCCAGCGGCGACGGATGCAAGATCCGTGAGCACAGCCAACCGGTGAGCACCGCCGCCGCCAGGACGCCAAGCGCACGGCCGACCCAGACGTCGCGGCCGGCGATCCGAGGCTCCGCATCGGCAGCGTGGTCCTGGCCGGACGGCAGTTGATCGGCCGGCGGCTGCACGCCAGGGGATTCTTGGCCGCGCGGCGTCGCGCCCGGCGGCCATCCGCCCGACGCCTCGCCGAGCCCGGACTCAGAACTCACTGCTTCGTCCCCTCGGCGCCACCGACCGCTTACAACGCCGGGCTGGTCCTGCACCTGGTCGCGTGCGATCACCAGCGCGCTGCGCAATTCGCCGATCGTTCCCCGCTCACGCGGGCGCGGGCGCAGCGCAAGGTCGACCGCCCGACCCAGCTCGCGAGGCAGATCACGGCGCTGGCGGCGCAGCGGCGGCAGATACGCCCCCAACCGGCGAGCGCGCTGAGCCGCCGAGGCGACCCTGACGGGGTTGGTCCCGGTCAGCGCCTCGTAGATCACGAGCGCCAGCGAGTAGAGATCGGCAGGGGGACCCGCCTCTCGGCCCTCGGCTTGCTCGGGAGACATGTACGCCAGCGTGCCGATCACGTCGCCGGTCATGGTCAGGGAATCGCCCCCGATCACGCGCGCGACCCCAAAGTCGGTCAGCTTGGCCACCTGGGCCGGGCTGGCCGGGACGTCAGGCACCAGCACGTTGGAAGGCTTGACGTCCCGGTGCACGACGCCCTGGGCGTGGGCGTGGGTCAGCGCGTCGCAGAGCGCGATCGCGATCACGACGATGTCGCGATCTGACAATCGCCCGTCGGCCAGCAGCGCGTCGAGCGTGAACCCTCGGACCAACTCTGAGACAAGATATGCCCCTTCGTCATCCACCGCAGCCTCGTACAGAGTCACGATCCCGGGGTGCGCGAGCCTCGCGGTGGCCCGAGCCTCGCGCTCGAGCCGGCCCTCGATCACCCGGGCACGCGGCACGATCTTGACCGCCACCTCGCGATCCAAGCGCTCATCGCGCGCCAGCCACACGGTCCCGAATCCGCCGGCCCCCAGACGCCGATGCAGTCGATAGCGATCGAGCACCAGCGGCGCCGGACGCGCCGCTGCGCCAGCGCCGGCGGTCCGGGCAGCTTGACGCGCGGTGGGCTGCTGGCTCGCGCTCACAGTGGGCTTTTCCACACGCGGGCCCGCGTCCCTGCGGAGGCGCGCCGCGCGGCAAGGGCAGCCGGGCGTGTGCACGACCGCTTGCGAGTTGCGAATCCGGCCGGGGCGGCGGTCATACTGGGCTTTTCCCGGTACCGGCAAGGAGCGATCGAGCTTTGTCGTTCTTCGACGAGGCAGACGAGCCTCAGACAGCGCCTCGTACAACGCCTCGCCCAGCCGCGCGTAGGCGCCGACCGTCGGGGACCGGTCGCCGACCGCCCACCGACCGTCAGGCGGTCAGGGCGCGCCAAGCGGTGGCGGCTGTCGCGCTGATCATCATCATCGTCCTGATCGCCGTCGGCGTGCACAGCTGCCAGGTCAGCGCAGCCAACAGCGCGCTCAAGGACTACTCCAACAACGTCTCCTCCCTGATCGAGCAGTCAGACCAGACGGGCTCGCAGTTCTTCACGATCCTGGCCAGCGGCGGCGGTTCCAGCAACGCCACCAACCTCCAGACCCAGATCAACCAGACGCGCGTCAACGCCACCAACGAGCTCAACCGCGCCCAGAGCATCGGCGTGCCCGACGCGGTCAAGACCGCCCAGCAGCAACTGCTGCTGGCGTTGCGGATGCGCCTCGACGGGATCACCAACATCGCGACGCAGATCCAACCGGCGTTGGGCACGTCAGCCAGCAAGGACGCGATCAACGCGATCGCGGCCGAGATGGCCCGCTTCTATTCCTCCGACGTGCTCTACAAGGACTATGCCGTGCCCCAGTTGGTGAGTGCGCTGCATGGTGCCGGCATTGGCATCGGCGGCACCAACGGGCAGACAATCGTGGGGCGCCAGTTCCTGCCCAACATCGAATGGCTGACCCCCAGCTTCATCGCCGGCCAGCTGCACGTCTCGCTCCCGGCCACCCGCACCGGCAAGATCGCGCCCGGCCTGCACGGGCATGCGCTCAATTCCGTCAGCGTCGCCGGGACCACGCTCCAGACCGGGTCGACCAATTCGATCACGGCCAGTCCGGCGCCGGCGTTCACGCTCAGCTTCACCAACGGTGGCACCAACAACGAGACCAACGTCGTCTGCAAGGTGACGGTCAGCGGCACGGGGGTGAGCGGTCAGACCACCGTCCCCCAGACCATCGCGGGCCAGTCAACCACCTGTCAGGTGACGCTCTCCAAGGTGCCACCGCGCGGCACGTACACCGTTCAGGCCACGATCGAACCCGTGCCCGGAGAGAAGAACCTCTCGAACAACTCGCTGTCGTTCCCGGTGACCTTCTCCTAAGTCGTGATTCGAGATTGTCGGGGGCAGATCTCGCAAGTTGCCGGCGCGAGATTTCGAATCACGGCACCTACCATCCCGGCCTGGCCGCACGGGCGGCAGACGCCCTGACGGGCCCTCAAGGCCGAGGTGCTCCGGCGATCCGCCTATCCTTCCCTCGGTGCACGAGCTCACAAGCACCACGGGGATCGTGGCGGTCGCGGCCGGGGCGGTCGCTGCAGTCGCGCTCGGCCTGAGCGCCGGACTGGCCATTCGCTTGCGCCGCGTGCGCACCGACCAGCGCATCGTGCTGGGCGGGCGCCAGCAGGATCTCGTCGCCCACGCCGCCGACCTGCAGGGACAGTTTGAGGCCTTGCACCAGTACGTCCAAGACGTGGCGGCCCACCTCGACGGCCGCATGCAGACTGCCGAGCATCGGCTCGACGGTGCGATCGCCTATCGGTCCCTGGTGCGCTATGACGCCTACGGCGAGATGTCAGGGCGCCAGTCGACCTCGATCGCGCTGCTGGACGCCTCCCGGTCAGGCGTCGTACTGTCGTCGATCCAGCATCGCGATCAAGCGCGGATGTACGCCAAGCAGGTGCACGAGGGGCGCGGGGAGCTGGAACTCTCACCCGAAGAGAATCAGGCGATCCAGATCGCGCTGGCGCAAGGCGGCAGCCCTCAGAAGCCGGGATAGCCGGCATCGTCGATGCGGGTCGGTTATTTCGGGCCTGAGGGCACGTTCACCCAGGAGGCGCTGATCGCCTCGGTTGGCGAGGCCGACTTGGAGCTCGTCCCGCTGGCGACAATCTACGACACCGTGATGGCCGTCCACGACGGCACAGTGGACCGAGCACTGGTCCCGATCGAGAATTCGCTGGAGGGCTCGGTCAACGCCACGCTCGACGCCTTGGCGATCGAGACCGAGGACGTGGCGATCGTCGGAGAGGTCGTGCACCCGATCCGCCAGTGCTTGATCGCGCGGACCGAGCTTCAGCTTTCGGAGATCGAGGTCGTAGTCTCCCATCCCCACGCCAGTGCTCAGTGCGCACGCTTCATCCGCTCACGCCTTCCCGGTGCGCAGGTGCTCGCCGGTAGCTCGACGGCAGAAGCGGTGCGAACGGTGGCGGCCAGCGACCAGCCGTGGGCGGCGCTCGGTAACCGGCTCGCCGCGCTGCGCTACCGATGCCAGGTGCTGCGCGCCGGGGTTGAGGATGTCGCCGGCAACGAGACCCGGTTCGCCTGGCTCGGACCGGTCGGCGCATCGCCCGGGATGCCCGGTGAGCAGCCGGTCCCGCTCGGTCCGTGGAAGACCGCGATCGTCTTCTGGGGCGCGGGCTCGGAGTCCCCGGGCTGGCTCGTGGCCTGTCTGTCGGAGTTCGCCGACCGCGGTGTCAACCTGACCCGGATCGAATCGCGCCCACGCAAACAGGGCCTGGGCCGCTACATGTTCTTCGTCGACCTGGAGGGCCGCGATAGCGAGCCGCATGTGGTGGACGCCCTGGCGAGATTGGGTGAGCAAACGGAGGCGTTGCGCGTGCTGGGATCGTTTCCGGTTGCCTGACGGCCCGGCCGCAAGCGCCGGCCAGGGACGGACGGCTGCGCGCGCGATCGGACCTTCCGATCGCACCGGGGGCGCTTGCACCCCCGCTAAACTGACGCGGAGCGAGCCATGGGCAGCCCGACGGTACCACCAGCCCCGCCACGGTCCGCGCCGCCCTTCGAGCACCAGCGGCGCGGGCCTGAAGTCGGACGGGTGCTCGTCCTCAACGCGACCTACGAGCCGATCAACGTGTGCACGGTCCGGCGGGCGATCGTCCTGCTGCTCAAAGACAAGGCGGAGGTCATCGAGCACGGCGAGTGGAGGCTTCACTCCGCCACCGCGACGATCGCGCGGCCCGTGGTGATCAGGCTGGTCAGCTACGTTCACATCCCGCGGGACGCCCATCGCCGCAAGATCACCCGCCGCGCGGTGTTCGCGCGCGATGATTGGATGTGCCAGTACTGCGGCTCGCGCTCGAATCTGACCGTCGACCACGTGGTGCCGCGATCGAAGGGCGGCGCGTCAAGCTGGGAGAACATCGTCGCGTCCTGCGCCCCGTGCAACCGGCGCAAGGGAAACACGCTGCTGCGCCAGGCGGGAATGAAACTGATCAAGGAACCGCGCACACCCAGCCCGCACGTGTTCATCCACGTGGCGAGCCCGACTATTCCCGCCGCCTGGCGGTCCTACTTCGCAGCCTAGGCTGCGTAGCGCTGCGTGGCGCGAGCCCGGGCCTTGGCGGCCTCGACTTGGCGATCTTTACTGGGCGCTGAGGTGCTCAGTCCGCTCAGCAGCTCCTCCGAGGCGGCAGCGACGGCCTCCACGGCCCGCGCAAAGGCCTCCTGATTGGCCTGTGAGGGCTTGGTGAAGCCGCTGATCTTCCGCACGTACTGCAGCGCGGCCGCGTGTATCTCCTCGTTGGTCGCCGGCGGCTCGAAGTTGTAAAGGGTTCGGATGTTTCGGCACATGCGATCCAGCCTAGACAATCTCGCAGGCGCCGCCAAGGCACGGAAGCGTCGCGGTCACCGGGTTTGCCGGATCGCCGGAACTACCGGGCCCGAACGCACGGAGGGCGCCGTCGACACGGCGCCCTCCGAAAGCACTACGGCTGCTTGAACCCGGAATGAGCCTGATAAGCCGGAGGGACTAATCCCGGGCACTCATTCCGACGGTGTCACGGGTGGACTCCGCCAAGCGGGGTCAGCCTCCGACCTAGCGGCCGGACACCTCCAGGGTCCCGCATAAACTGTCAGACAAGTTCGGACCACCTCCTTTCTCTGGTAGGCAGAAGAGTAGCGAATAGGTCCGATGTCGCCAAAGGCTTCCGCCCCATCGGCTCGGCTGGTCGCTAACTGGCGCGTTCGGGCGCCTGATCCTCAGGAGCACGGCGGCAGGTGCCGCCCAGCTGTCTACTCCTCAGAATCCGGCGGCTCGTCAACGGGTTCGCCAGCGTCGAGCACGACATCATCACCCTCAGGCGGGGCGGCGTCGTCGTCGAAGACGGGCGCCGCCGTGGCCGCTTCTGACTCGACGATCAGGGCGACGGCGCTGACCTGGTCATCGTCGCGGATGTTCATCACCTTGACGCCCTGCGAGGCGCGGCCGTAGCGGTTGATGCCTCGGACCGAGGTGCGCTGGACCATCCCGTTCTGGGAGATGAAGACGAGTTCCTGATGTTCACGGACGACCAGCGCTCCCGCCAGTGCACCCTTATTCTCGGTCAGGGTGATCGTCTTGACGCCCATCGTCCCGCGGCCCTTGACCGGGTAGTCGGGAATCGGCGTGCGCTTGCCGTAGCCGTTTTCGGTCACCACCAGCAGTTCCTGATCATCACGCGCGACGTCCATCGCCAGCACGGCATTGTCCTTCTGGGAGACGTTCATGCCGCGCACGCCGCTGGTGTCACGGCCCATCGCGCGGACGGCGTCCTCGCTGAAGCGCGCGGCCTGACCGGAGCGCGAGACCATGATGATGTCGTCGTGCCCGCTGGTCCGGCGTACAGCGATCAGCTCGTCGTCGTCGCGGATGTTGATCGCGATGATCCCGTCGGCCTTGATCGGCGTGTTGTAAGCAAGGAACTCGGTCTTCTTGACGATCCCGTTGCGCGTCGCGAACACCACGTACTTGCCCTCCGTGAAGTCGCGCGTCGAGAGGACCGACTGCACGCGTTCGCCATCGCGCAGCGGCAGCAGGTTGACCAGCGCACGCCCCTTGGCGGTCCGTGAAGCCTCGGGCAATTCGTAGACCTTCAGCCGGTAGATCTTGCCGCGATTGGTGAAGAACAACAGATAGTCATGCGTCGAGGAGACGAACAGGTGCTCGATGTAGTCGTCGTCCTTCATGTCCATGCCGGTGACGCCCACCCCGCCCCTCCGTTGCTGGCGGTAGGTCGAGAGCGGCAGCGACTTGATGTAGCCCGAGTGGGTGATCGAGATCACCATCTGCTGGTCGGCGATCAGATCCTCGATGTCGATCTCGCCTTCGGCGTGCGTGATCTCCGTCCGGCGCTCGTCGGCGTAGGCGTCGCGGATCTCGCTCAGCTCGTCCTTGATCAACGCGTTGACCCGGCTCTCGTCGCCGAGGATCTCACGCAACTCCTTGATCCGCTCCACCAGGTCGGCGTGCTCCTGCTGGATCTTGTCGGCCTCGAGCGCCGTGAGCCGGCTCAGCGTCAGTTGCAGGATCGCCTGCGCCTGGATCACCGTCAGGTCGAAACGCTCCACGAGTCCTGTACGGGCCGCGCCCGGATCGCGCGAGGCGCGAATCAGCGCGATCACCTCGTCGAGGTTTTGCAGCGCCACCAGCAGGCCCTCCAGCACGTGGGCACGCTCCTCGGCGCGGCGCAGCTCGAACTGCGTGCGGCGGATGACCACCTCGCGCTGGTGATCGACGTAGTGGCCGATCACCTCGCGAAGCGAGAGAGTGCGCGGCACGTTGTCGACGAGCGCCACCATGTTGACGCCAAACGTCGTCTGCATCGGTGTGTGCTTGTACAGCTTGTTGAGCACGACCTTGGGGATCGCGTCGCGCTTGAGCTCGATCACGATCCGCATTCCGTGGCGGTCGGACTCGTCCCGTAGATCGGAGATCTCGGAGATCTTCTTATCGATCACCAGATCGCGGATCTTCATCATCAGTCCGCCCTCGCCGCCCTTGCGGACCTGGTAGGGGAGTTCGGTGACGATGATCGCTTCCTTGCCCTGCTGGATCGGCTCGATGTGCGCCTTGGCCTGCACGCGCACACGGCCGCGGCCGCTGGCGTAGGCCTCCCGGATGCCTTCGCGCCCGAGAATCGTGCCCGCGGTCGGGAAGTCGGGGCCTTTGATGTGCTTCATCAACGCCTCGACGTCGATCTCGGGGTCCTCGAGGTAGGCGATCGTGGCGCCGATGACCTCCCTCAGGTTGTGCGGCGGGATATTGGTGGCCATCCCGACCGCGATCCCCGAGGCGCCGTTGACGAGCAGATTCGGGAAGCGCGACGGAAGCACGACCGGCTCTTGGCGCGTGCCGTCGTAGGTCGGCACGAAGTCGACCGTCTCGGCGTCGAGATCGCGCAACATCTCGGTCGCCAGACGGTCGAGCCGAGCCTCCGTGTAGCGCATCGCCGCTGCGCCGTACCCGTCGATGTTGCCGAAGTTGCCGTGGCCGTCGACGAGCGGATAGCGCATCGAGAAGTCCTGCGCCAGACGAACCAGGGTGTCGTAGATAGACGCGTCCCCGTGCGGGTGATATTTGCCCATTACTTCGCCGACGATCTGGGCGCACTTGACGTGCTTGCGACCCGGCTGCAGACCCAGCTCATTCATCACGTACAGGACGCGGCGGTGCACGGGCTTCAAGCCGTCGCGGACATCGGGCAGCGCCCGCCCGACGATCACCGACATCGCGTAGTCGAGATACGCCGAACGCATCTCCTCCTCGAGCCCGCGGGGCTCGATGTTGCCCCCGCCGATCGTGTCGATCGCTGACATCGCTTACACGTCCAGGTTGGTCACGAGCCGGGCGTTCTCTTCGATGAAGGCGCGACGCGGTTCGACCTGATCGCCCATCAACATCGCGAACACGAGGTCGGCGGACGCGGCATCCTCCATCGTCACCTGCACCAGCGTCCGTGAGGCCGGATCCATCGTCGTGTCGCGCAGCTCATCGGCATCCATCTCCCCGAGTCCCTTGAAGCGAACGTAGTCGACGCCCTTCTGGGCGACGGCCAGGATCGTCGCGCGTAGCTCCTCGAAACTCGACGCTTCGCTGGATTGATCGCCCAGTTTGACCTGGAACGGCGGCGAGCCGGCAAGTGCTGCAAGGTCGGCGTGAACGTCGGCCAGGTGCTGATACTCGTTGGCCTCCAACGCCGAGCGGCGTACGCGATGCGTGCTGGCAAGGCCGCTCTTGCGCTCGATCGTCCTGACCACGATCTCGATCTCGTCCTCGGCCAGGAGTTCGGTGCTGTGTGCGTCGCCGTTCTGCGATTCCTTACGGATGTGACGCAGCAGGCCCTCGACATCGGTGATCTGCTCCTCGAGCAGTCTCCCCTCCTGCACGAACGCAACGATGCCGTGGCCGTGGGCGGAACGGAGCGCCGCCGCCCACCCCTCATATTGCTTGAGCAGCCGCGAAAAGCGCTTCCAGCGCGTATCGGTGAGCTTGAACTGCTTGTTGTAGCGGTCGAAAACCTCGATCCGCTCGAACTTATCGCCGAGCAGGATGTCCTCAAGCTCTGACTCGCGCTCGATGTAGCGGTGCTTGCGTCCTTGGCGCAGGGCGTAAAGCGGCGGCTTGGCGATGTACACGTAGCCGGCCTCGATCAACGGCTGCATCTCCCTGAACAGGAGCGTGAGAGCGAGAGTGCGGATATGAGCGCCGTCGACGTCGGCGTCGGTCAACAGCACAACCTTGTGGTAGCGCGCCTTGGTGATGTCGAACTCGTCGCGGACGCCGGTGCCGATCGCGGTGATCAGGGCCTGGATCTCGGTGTTGCTCAGCACCTTGTCGATGCGGCTCTTCTCGACGTTGAGGATTTTGCCCCGCAGCGGCAGGATCGCCTGAGTGTTTCGATCCCGGGCGCTGACGGCAGAGCCACCGGCCGAATCGCCCTCGACGACGAACAGCTCCGCGAGCGATGGATCTTTGACCGAGCAGTCGGCGAGCTTGCCGGGCAGTGTCGAGTTCTCCAGCGCTGATTTACGACGCGTGAGGTCGCGCGCCTTGCGCGCGGCGGCTCGGGCCTGGGCCGCCTGAACGGCTTTGGTGAGCACGTCCTTGGCATCGCGCGGGTTCTCCTCCAGGAACTCCGCCAAGCGGGCGTTGACGATCGACTGCACGAACCCGGCCATGCCGGGATTCCCGAGCTTGGTCTTGGTCTGGCCTTCGAACTGCGGATCGGTCAGCTTGGCCGAGATCACGGCGGTCAGGCCCTCGCGCACGTCCTCGCCGGCGAGGTTGTCGTCCTTCTCCTTCAGAAAGCCCTTGTCACGCGCGTACTTATTCAGCACGCCCGTCAGCGCGGAGCGGAAGCCACTGAGATGGGACCCGCCCTCGATCGTGTTGATGTTATTGGCGAACGAGAACACCGACTCCTGGTAGGACGCGTTCCACTGCATCGCGACTTCGACCGCGCCCTCCTTGCCGTCGCCCGAGAGCGAGATCACGTTCTTGTGGATCGGCTCCTTGTTCTGGTTGAGGTAGGAGACGAAGTCGACGATTCCGCCGTCATAGCGGAACTCGGCGCGGTGCCCGTCACCGCGCAGGTCGACGAGGGTGATCCGAAAGCCAGCCGTCAGGAAGGCCGTCTCGCGCAGTCGCTGCTCAATCGTGGTGAAGTCGAAATCGAGGTCCTCGAAGATGTCCGCGTCGGGCAGGAAGGTGATCGTGGTGCCGGTCTCGTTCGTCGGCGCGCCCTTGCTCAACTCGGTCATCGGCTTGCCGCGCTCGTAGCGCTGGGTCCACGTGAAGCCGTCGCGGCGCACCTCCACTGTGAGCTGCTCGGACAGTGCGTTGACCACGGACACGCCGACTCCGTGCAAACCGCCGGAGACCTTATATCCCCCGCCGTCGCCGAACTTGCCGCCGGCGTGAAGGACCGTTAGCACGACCTCCACGGCTGGGCGCTGCTCCTTGGCCATGGTCGCCACGGGGATCCCACGGCCGTTGTCGACCACGGTCACCGAGTTGTCGGGGTGGATCGTTACCGAAACCTCGTCGCAGTAGCCGGCCAAGGCCTCATCAACAGAGTTATCAACAACCTCGTAGACAAGATGATGCAAACCTCGGGGCCCGGTCGAGCCGACGTACATACCGGGTCGCTTACGCACCGCCTCAAGGCCTTCGAGCACGGTGATGTCCTGCGCGTCGTAACTGGATCCTGGCTGGGGGCGCCCGGCAGCGCCGTCGTCGTTCGTCAACGATCCTCCGATGACGTTGAGACGCCCCGGACCCGCGCATATGTCAGGGCGCCGGGGCGTTCGAAAACTGGTGTACAGAACAATAGCACAACGAGCGGTTGAAACTATCGCTGATCTGGCGTCTTTTGCCTGCAAAGAGGCAAGAAATCTGGGCCTTTAGCCGTTATCTGAGAGGGCCTGCGGCCACGCATCGCAGTCGCTGCACCCGGCCCCGCCTAAGCAGCTCGTTGAGACGCTCGATGATCTGCGGTGCCATCAGGTCCAGTTCCTGAGCCCACACCGAAGCCGAGCACGAGACCGTGACCACGCCGCCGCGCTCAGCCGTCGGCTGCGCCTGAGCGGAGATCGCCTCGCCGACAGCTTTGCGCCACGCGCGCTGGACGTCAGCCAGCACCGACTCCGGGGCCAACTCATCGGCGATCGCCTCGAGCGCAGAGGTCAACGGCCGCGGGGAGCGCCGGTGTGGAGTCACGCCGCCGCCTCGCACAAAAGCCGGCCGGCGGAAAGCGCCAGATGCGCCACGCCAGCGTCGGAGGCTCCCGGAACGTGATCGAGTTCGGTGGTCGTGATCACCGACTGCCCGCCGCCGGTCCGCAGCAGCTTGGCCAGCGCTCGCCGTCGCTCGCCGTCGAGTTCGCTCATCACGTCGTCGAGCAACATCAGCGGCAGCGCATGCCGGCGCTCGGCGATCGTCTGGCGCTCAGCGAGCAGCAGGGAGAGAAGCGCGAGGCGCTGCTGCCCCTGCGAGCCGTAGGACCTCAGATCACGACCGCCGCGGGCCAGCGCGACATCGTCGCGGTGCGGCCCGTGGCCTGTGAAGCCTCGCTCGAGATCGCTATCCAGACGCCTGGCGAGCTCATCGGCGAGCTGATCGGCGTCAACCGCGTGCGAGCGCGGACGGTATGAGATGGTCACTGTGCCGTCGAGTCCCAGCTCGGTGTTCAGACTCACAAACGAGTCAGCCAGCGCCTCGATCGCCGTGCGACGATCGGCCATCAAAGCAATTCCGTGACGCGCCAGTTCGGCATCCCAGCTGGCTAGCCAGTCTCGCCTGGCGACGCCCGAACGGATGCGCGCGATCAGGGCGTTGCGCTGGGCCAGGGCCTGGGCATACAAGCGTCGCGTCGCCACGCGCGCAGGCCAAAGCGCCGCAACGAAATGATCCAGATGTGCGCGCCGGAGCGCCGGAGGACCCTTGACCAGTTCCAGTCGGTCAGGCAGGAAGACGCTGACAAGGGGTCGCTGCTCGACATCGAGCATCCGGTCCACGGAGGCTCCATCCACGCGCATCCGCTTGGGTTCCCCCGGCACGAATCCCACCGCCAGCTCGTGCATCCCATCAGTCCCCTCTGCCACGATCACCACGCGTGCCGCAGCGGCGCCGAAGCGGACCACCTCACGCTCGTTGCTGGTTCGGCATGAGTGGGCCGTACACCCGAAGTAGATCGCCTCGAGCAGGTTCGTCTTGCCGGCTCCATTGGGACCGGTGATCACCGTCAGCCCTGGTCCGAACTCAGCCTTGAACTGCTCATAACAGCGGAAGTCGCGCAGGCTGACGCATCGCACGAGCACTAGCCGACCAGCGCTCCGGGCACGCTGCCTGCTGAGCGCCGGCGACTCATGTTCATCGTCGCGTTAGACGTTCAGCCGGATCGGCATGATCAAATACTGAAAGCGGCTCTCGTCGGCCGCCTCGATCAACCCCGGCCGCAAAGGGCTGATCAGCTTCAGGAGCACGTCACCGTCCTCGATCGCCTCCACTCCCGCTCGCAGGAACTCGGGATTGAAGCCGATCTCCAGCGGCTCCCCCTGAAAGGCCACCGGGAGCGACTCGCGCGCCTCGCCAACGTCCGGAGTCTGTGCCGAGACCGTCAGCTCGCCGGGTGTGAAGGCCAAGCGCAAAGGGGCGTTCTTCTGGGCTAGGAGACTGACTCGGCGAACGACGTCCGTTAGTTCGCTCCCGGCGATCCGCAGCTCGTGCTCAAAGCTCTCAGGGAGCAGCTGACGGTAATTCGGGAATTGACCATCGATCAACCGGGAGGACAGAATCACGCGCCCGAGCGTGAACAGGACCTGGTTCTGGCGAACGCTGACGTTGAGCCGTTCCTCTCCCGCATGCGTGACGAGGCGCGCCAGTTCTTGCAATGCGCGCGCTGGGACATTGACCTCGAAGGCGGCCGACAGCGGAGCCTCCAGTGTGGTCTCCTTGACGCTCAGCCGGTAGGAGTCAGTCGCCACCATCCGCAATTCGCGATCTGAAGCCGATACGAGTACCCCGGTCAGGACGGGCCTGGTCTCATCACGTGAGGCCGATCCGGCGACCTTCAGCGCCGTCGAGATGAAGGCATCGGCCGGAAGTTCGACAGCGGCATCCGCATCCGGCTCTGGGAAGGGCGGGAAATCCTCGGTCCGCAAAGTCCGGATGTGGAATGTGGCGTTGCCAGAAACCAGCTCAACATCCCCTTCTGAGGGTCTTTGCTCCAGCGAGACCTGATTAGCCGGAAGCGAGCGAACCACATCCAAGAGCAGCCGGGCCGGCAGCACGACGACACCTTCGCGGACCACGTCGGCTTGCAAGGGGACACGAAGCCCAACGTCCATGTCAGTAGCGCGAAGCTCGCATCCAGAGACGGTGGCGGCCAGTTGTACGCCCGACAGAGCCTGGATGGCGCTACGGGTGGAGGCGACGCGGCTAACGGTCTGCAACTGACCGAGCAAGACGTCGCGCTCGAGTGAGATCTTCACGATGAATACCTCAGAAGGAAAGTAGAAGTCATAGAGCGAATAGAAGCTGTGGAGAAGTGCGCGATCACATGCAGTTAGCGGGAAAGTTCTCGCACGAGAGCGACGTACAAGTGTGTCAACAGTTGAGGTCGGCTTGACGTTTGTTGATCGCCTCGGTCAATTCGGCGATGTCTAGCGCCAGATCTTGATCCTGGGCCAGGCGATCCGAGACGCGCTTGCAAGCATGTAGGACGGTTGCGTGGTTGCGACCGCCGAAAGCCTCCCCGATGGCCTGCAGAGACTGATCGGTCAGGTCCCGTGAGAGCTGGATGGCCAGTTGGCGCGGCCACGCTATCCGGGCGGTTCGGCTGGCGGAAACGAGCTCCTTGACCGACAGCTGGTAACGAGCGGCAACGACCGACTGGACGTGGGCAATGGAGATTGTCATCGGCTTGCCGGTCGGATACATCGAGTCCAGTGCCCGTCCGGCCAGCGGCCGATCGATGGGCTGCTGGGTAAGCGAGTGGTAGGCCACGACACGGATTAGGGCACCTTCGAGCGCACGGACGTTTGTGGTGACGCGTTCGGCGATCAGTTCCAGCACCTCCTGATCGACGATCTCGATTTCGTCAAGCGCGATGCGCTTGCGGAGGATCGCGACTCTGGTGGCGTGATCGGGAGGACTGATGTCGGCGACCAGACCCGACTCGAATCGCTCCCGCAGTCGTTCCTCCACCGAAACGAGCGCACGCGGCAGGCGATCGCAGGTCAGGACCAACTGGCGCCCGTTCTCGTACAGCGCATTGAAGGTGTGAAAGAACTCCTCCTCGGTCCTGGCCTTGCTGGCTAGGAACTGAACGTCGTCGATCAGCAGGACGTCCGCATCTCGGTAGGCCCGTTTGAAGGGAGCTAGCGACCTGGACCCCAGGGCGCTCAGGAAGTGGTTCGTGAACGCTTCGGCAGTGGTGTATCTGACCGTTGCGCCACCACCAAAGGCGAGCACGTAGTTGCCGATCGCATGCAGCAGGTGCGTCTTGCCGAGCCCTGGCGGGGCGTGGAGGAACAGGGGGTTGTACGCCTGTCCGGGGAGTTCGGCAACCGCCAGCGCCGCCGCGTGGGCGAGCTGGTTGCTCTTGCCCATGATGAACTGGTCAAAGCTGTAGCGCGGGTTGAAGCTTCCCTCCGGGACCAGGGGCCTGCCCGGCCTGTCGTCACGACCGCCATCCTTGCCCTGTTCGACAGTGAATCTGACTTGCGTATCGGGTCCCAGGATTGCTTGCGCGCACTTCTGCACGATATGGCCGAAGCGGTTTGACACCCACGATTCGATCGTCGCCGGGGCCTTGAGGATCAGCAGGTCGCCCTCCAGGCCTTGCGGCTGGAGGGGCGCGAGCCAGATGTCGTAGGTCGTCTCCCCGACGATGCGTTTGAGCTCGGAGCAGATCGTGCGCCACGCGGGCGCGAGTTCGGTTTGCGCAGGCAGCTCCAAACACTCCTCCCGGGGGAGCGGCGACAGAAACATTCGTGAGGTCCCGGACGAAAGCCGCTCGGGGTGGGCGAATATACCAGCGCTGATCTGGCTTCAGATGGTCTTTCCGGGGCGTTGACGCAAAGCGCGGGAAAAAGCGAATCTGGAGCGAAACGAGCTTGGGATGCGGATCGCGATCGGCTTCATCGGTTGCGCTCTGGGCGTTCTTGCAGCGTGCGTATACTGGAGCCGTCCCCGTCTGGGGATTGACGCCATGAAACGCACCTACCAGCCAAAGAAGCGCAAGCGCGCGCGCACTCACGGTTTCCGCGCCCGGATGCGCACGCGTGCGGGGCGCCTGACGCTCAAGCGACGGCGCGCCAAGGGCCGCAAGCGCCTGACGGTCTAATGGGCGATGCCCGCAGCGCTCGGCCACGGGCGGGGCGTTCGAGACTCTCGCGCAGCGCCGAGTTCGACCGAGTCTTTCGCCAAGGAAGGTCACATGCGGGACGGGAATTGGTTCTTTACGTCTTCCCGCGCGGCGGCGATGAGCCTGCGCGGCTGGGACTGTCGGTATCCCGCAAGGTCGGAGGCGCGGTTGAACGCAACCGCGTCAAGCGCTTGCTGCGGGAGGCGTTTGCGCAGGAGGTCGGGCGCCTGCAGCCTGGAACCGATCTGGTCGTCGTGGCCCGGCAGGGCGCCAGGGAGCTCGCCGAACGAGAGTCGCTGGCAGGTATCCGTCGGGCCCTGGCGGAGTTGATCGACCGAGTTGCTGCGCCTGCGCCTGGCTCTACGCCGTCTGAGGTAGATCAAGCGCCTACGCGCCCCTCCGGCGAGGTGGCCAGTTGAGGGCCCCGCGAGTACTTCTGCTGGCGCCGCTACGGCTCTATCAACGGATCTTCTCGCCGGCGCTGGGCGCTCGCTGCAAGTACTACCCCTCGTGTTCGGAGTACGCGGCGCAGGCGATCGAGAGATTCGGCATACTGCGCGGGCTCGTTCTCGCCGGGTGGCGGCTGCTTCGCTGTAACCCCTGGAGTCACGGAGGATTTGATCCGGTCGAGGACCAGCGACTCTTCAAGCCCCGCTCGCCGGTTCCCAGCGCCTGACCATGCTCGTCACCGCGAACATCTTCCAGCCTCTCATCGACGTGTTCGAGGCTGTGCTCAAGTTCATCCACAACAACTTGGGTGTCTCCTGGGGCTTCTCGATCGTCCTATTGACCGTCGTGATCCGCGCGGTCCTGATTCCGCTGACCCTGAAGCAGTTCCATTCGATGCAGGCGCTGCAGCGCCTGCAGCCCGAGCTGAAGGCGCTGCAGAACAAGTACAAGGAGGACAAGCAGCGCCAGCAGCAGGAGATCATGAAGTTCTACAAGGAGAACAAGGTCAACCCGCTGGGGTCCTGCCTGCCGCTCGTGGCGCAGTTGCCGGTGTTCATCTCGCTCTTCTACATGCTGCGCAAGACTCTCCGCGCCGATATCTGTCCGAATATCCAGCATGCCTACCAGGCGGTTCACGGGGCGTCGGCCACAACGCCCTGTGGGGCCAACCACGGCGCCGGCTTCTTGTTCATCCCGGATCTGACGAACAAAGCGTCGGGGATCGTCCTGATCGTCCTGATCGTCCTGTACGTCGGCACGCAGCTCAGCTCGAGCCTGATGATGTCCAGCGCGACGATGGACAAGACCCAGCGCCAGATCATGCTGTTCATGCCGCTGGTCTTCGTGTTCTTCATCATCAGCTTCCCGGCCGGCGTGATCGTCTACTGGATCACCACCAACACGTGGACGATCCTGCAGCAGTACGTCGTCAAAAGGCGCCTCGGACCACCGGTCACCCCAGTGGTTGCAGCGGCGACCACCACACCCGGAGGCAGCGGATCCTCGCGAGGGGGCGGGGCGCGCTCCGGCGCCTCCGTGGAGCCCGAGCCCAACGGCTCGTCGGGGGCCGGCGGAGGGATCGGCGCACTTCTGCGCCGGGCTAAGCCTGAGAAGGAGAAGGCCGGTGTCGGCGCCAGTGGGCAGGGCCGAGCCGTCCCGCCCCCGCGCCCCCCGCGCAAGAAGAAGAAGCGGTCCGGCCGTAGGAGATAGGGTGAACGGCTCGGTCAACGAAGCCAGCGCACGGGTGCGTGAACTGTTGGAGCGAGTAGCGTCAGCGTCGGGTGTTGATGCGGACGTCGAGGTCCACGAGGATCAGGATGGAGTCACGGCTGAATACCTGGGCGAGGACCTTGGGCTGCTGGTCGGTCATCATGGCCAGACGATCGATGCGATCCAGCATCTCGCCTATCGGATCGCGTTTCACGGCGATCGGGAACGCAAGCGAGTCACGGTGGATGCCGCCGGCTACCGCGAGCGCAGAGCAGTGGCGTTGCGCGCCGCGGCTGATCAGGCGGCGGCGACCGTGCTTCAGGATCACCGGCCGGTGTCGCTGGAGGTTATGAGCGCGCTCGAGCGCAAGGTCATCCACGAGCACCTGAAGCCCCGGCACGGCATCGAGACCTATAGCGAAGGCCAGGAGCCGGCCAGGCGGCTGGTTGTTGCTCCGCTGGTCGACTGAAGCCAGGCGTGGCGGATTGTTCGGCTTGACTCGGTCAGCGACCGTTTCACGTTTTCGTTGACGGTGAAACAGATACGAGCATGGCGGCGGCAGCGGTCGGTATGAGGCCGCTGTCGGATTTCGAGCGCGGCGTCGTGATTGGTCTGCTGGTTGGAGAGGGCTCGTTCGGCGGCGACGGCAAGCAGCCCCAGGTGACGCTTCGTATGCACACTCGCCATGAGCCGCTGTTCCGATGGCTGGTCGACCGCTTTCCGTCCACTCGCCTGTATGGCCCCTACCACCACGGGGGAAGGTCCTATTACCAGTGGATGGCCCGCGGTGCGACCCTGGTAAACGATTTGCTGCCGTTGCTCGAGCAGGACCTTCAGCCTGAACTTGACGCTTATGCAGCGGGTCGACTAGAGGCGATGCGCGAGCGCTACGCAGCGTATATCTCGCGCGAGCGTGGCCGCACCGATGGTCAACCCTAGCCGGCAACAACGACTGCTTGCGTTGCGCCGGCGGTATCGGCTTTCTGAAGATGCAGTGGCCAAATTGGCAGCATTCCTAAACTCGCTCGTGACGGATCCGTTTGCGCCGACCGCCGTTCGTGATGCGAACCGGGCGCTCGATGACCATCTCGCGGACTCGCTGGTCGCGCTCGAACTGGAAGAAGTACGGCGGGCCCGGACGATCGCCGATCTGGGATCTGGCGCCGGTGTTCCCGGCTTGCCCTTGGCGATCGCGCTTCCGGCCGATGTTGCGCTGGTGGAGAGCAATGCCCGCAAATGCGCGTTTATCAAACGGGCGCTGGCGACGTCTGACATCGTCAACGCGACCGTGATCTGCGAGCGTGCCGAGAGCTTCACCGACGGCTTGGAGCGGTTTGACCTGGTCACCGCCCGAGCGCTCGCGCCGCTGCCCGTGGTCGCCGAGTACGCGGCGCCGCTGCTATCTGTCGGGGGCGCACTGCTCGTCTGGCGAGGACGGCGAAATCCGGAGGAGGAGGCGGACGGCGCTGAGGCCGCCAGTCAACTGGGGCTCGAGGCTCACAGCCCGATCCTCGTCAGCCCGTACGAAGGGGCTCAGCACCGACACCTGCAGCTGATGTTGAAGGTTAGGTCGACCCCACCGGGCTTTCCCCGCCGACCAGGTTTGGCCCGCAAGCGTCCTTTGGGTCGCACTGGCTGGTGAGCGGACGTGCATACGAGGCTCGTCTGACCGCGCTCGGCGCTAGCGTCAGGGACACGATGGGGACCGTTTACGCGATCGCGAATCAGAAGGGTGGGGTCGGGAAGACGACCACCGCGGTCAACCTTGCCGCCTGTGTGGCCGAAGCGGGGTATGAGTCGCTGCTGATCGACATCGACCCCCAGTCCAACGCGACGCTGGGCCTGGGAATCGCCAAGGACCTGGGGTTGACGGTCTACGACGCCCTGGTCGGCGATACGCCGTTGGAGGACGTGATCGTTGCCACCTCAATCGAGCACTTGGGATTGGCCCCGGCCGGTCCTGACCTCGCTGGAGCGACGGTCGAGCTGCCGCGGATCCCCGGGTCCGAGACCCGCTTGCGGGAAAGGCTGGCGCCAATCCGCGATCGGTATGCCTTCACTCTGCTGGATTGCCCACCCTCGCTGGGGCCGTTGACCGTCAACGCCCTGGTGGCTGCCGACCGGGTGATCGTTCCTGTCCAGGCGGAGTACTTCGCGCTCGAGGGGCTCGCGGGGTTGCTTGACACGCTGTCCCTGATTCAGCGAGAGCTGAATCCGCGCTTGACCGTGGCTGGCATGCTGTTGACCATGCATGACGGGCGCACGCGCCTGGCGCAGGACGTCGAACGTGAGGTGCGCGAGCATTTCCCTGAATTGGTTTTCAATACCGTGATCCCGCGCAACGTCCGGGTCGGGGAGGCACCGAGCTTCGGCAAGCCGGTGATCCACCACGATCCCCACTGCGCCGGGTCGGACGCCTATTTCGAACTCGCAAAGGAGGTTGCCGCCCGTGGCTGAAAGAGCGCGGGGAATGGGGCGAGGGCTGGCCGCGATCCTGTCCGTCGCACCGCAGGACGATCAGGAGGAACTGCGACAGCTGCCGCTGGAGCTGATCACGCCAAACCCGCACCAGCCTCGCCGTGAGTTTGACCAGCAGACGCTGCTGGAGCTGGCTGAGTCGATCAAGCTTCGAGGCGTCCTCCAGCCGGTTCTTGTGCGGCCGGTTGCCGATGGAAGCTTCGAGCTGATCGCGGGTGAGCGACGCTGGCGGGCGGCCGGCCTGGCTGAGCTGGAGACCGTGCCCGCGATCGTTCGCCATCACGACGACGCGGCTTCGTTGGAGGTCGCGCTGATTGAGAACATGGCCCGTGAGGACCTCAACCCGGTTGAGGAGGCCAGGGCCTGCGCGGCGCTGACGGAGGAGCTCGGGTTGACGCGTGAAGAGGTGGGCCTGCGCGTAGGTCGCAGTCGGGTGGCGGTCTCGAACCTGATCCGCCTGCTCGACCTACCGGACGAGGCGCTGGCGCTGGTCGAGCGGCGGGACCTGAGCGAGGGCCACGGCCGCGCGCTGTTGCTGGCCCATGACCACTCCGAGCGGCGAAAGCTCGCCCGCGCGGCGGTGGATGGCCGCTGGTCGGTCCGTGAACTGGAGGCCCGCGCTCGTAAGGCCTCCGGTCAGTCGGCTCGCACGGCCGGAAAACGGACCCGGGCCCGGCTGCACCCCGATCAGGACGACGCGATCGCCCGCCTCGAGGACGAATTGGGCGCTGCGCTCGGCTGCGAGCTGAACGTGATCGCGGCCCGGGGGCAGGGATATCGCGTGCAGTTGAGCTTCGAGTCAATCGACGAGGCGCTTGAGCTCGCCCGCCGTTTGTCGCTGCGCCCAGCTGCCTCAGGGCCGCGACCCCGATAGAATCGCCCGGCTCAGACCATACCAACGCCGATGCCGCGGTATGGCCGTCTCGGGCGATGTTCGTGCGAGTCTGAATACGGGCGATTAGCTCAGTCGGTTAGAGCGCTTCTCTGATAAGGAAGAGGTCCCAGGTTCGAGTCCTGGATCGCCCACTCG
>OCZT010002153.1_pt1 | contig 20390 bp, 12 predicted proteins | sample 1539031 | NCBI WGS metagenome assembly OCZT01 (sample SAMEA3539308, study PRJEB22396) | soil metagenome | biome: tundra; feature: field; material: soil | place: USA | collected 2010-05 | depth 0.15 m | reverse complement strand
CCCAGCCCAGCGACCTGATTGTGATGGAAAACGTGGTGCGCGCGGACACGAAGGGGAAGATCGAGGAGATCGACGCCAAGTACGAACTGTTGCAGCGCGGCCAGTATCAGCGTCTGTCGAACCCGTTGGCGTTGAAGCTCGATCGGAAACTGCCGTTGGAGCTCTACGAAGCGCGCAACGCCGTTCAGATCGCGCGCGCCGTGGGCGCGGAACGCTTTGCCGCCGAAACCTTCCAAAAGGCCGACAAGAGCCTGTCTCAGGCCGAAGCCTACCAGGCGCGCAACGCAGGCGCGAAGGCTGTAGCCATGACCGCCCGGGAAGCAGTGCAGATAGCGGAAGACTCGCGGGCAATTGCGGTCAAGCGGCAGGAGGAGGAGGCCCTGATCGCGGAGCGGCAGCAGTCCGTGGAGCGCGAAGCGCGCGCGGAGAGCGGACGGGCGGCCGCGCAGTCCGAGGCGAATCGCGTCACCCGGGACGCCGAAGCGGCGCGGATCAAGGCGCAGGCGGAATCCGAGCGCTTGACGCGGGAGAAGGATGCGCAGACGGTGGCCGCTTCGGCTGAAGCGGATCGTCTGAAGCGCGATAGCGACGCGCGCATGGCTGCTGCCGCAGCCGACGCGGACCGTCTGAAACTCGAAAACGACTCGCGGATAGCTGCAGCGGGAGTCGAGGCGGATCGTCTGAAGCGCGACAGTGACGCGCGCATGGTTGCTGCCGCAGCCGATGCGGACCGTCTGAGACTCGAAAACGACTCGCGGATAGCTGCAGCGGGCGCCGAGGCGGATCGTCTGAAGCAGGAGAACGAAGCGCAAAGAGCGGCTAAGCAGGCCGAACTCGATAGCGCGGCCAAGCAGACGGCGCGGTTAGAGGCGGAGAAGGTGGAACTACGAACTCAGTTACTGAGTCAGTTCAACGCCATTCTTCAGACCAGGGATACAGCGCGTGGTTTGATCGTGAACATGTCGGATGTCCTCTTCGACACCGCCAAGTACTCGTTACGGCCTCTGGCGCGCGAGAAGTTGGCCAAGGTGGCCGGCATCGTCTCCGGGCATCCGGGCCTAAGGCTGGCTGTAGAAGGTCACACGGACAGCGTCGGCGGGGACGACTATAATCAGCGGCTTTCCGAACAACGCGGCGACGCTGTGCGCGACTACCTGACCCAGCAGGGAATGCCGGCGAGTTCGGTCACGGCGAAGGGCTTCGGCAAGACTCAGCCGGTGGCTTCCAACGACACCGCGGCGGGCCGTCAGCAGAATCGCCGGGTGGAGATCGTGATCTCCGGCGACGTGATTGGCACGGAGATCGGCACGCCAATCACAGCGAAGTAGTCGGAAGGTGACCGCGTTGCGGGGCGGGGCGGCAGCTTGCTGTCCGGCCCCACTGGATCTTTGTCGACGAACGAAGGAGGTACACGAACAGTGATGAACACTAGACCGGCCGGTCCTGCATTCCACGAAGGTGACGAAGTCGTGCTCGCCGATGGCACATACCAGGGTACCCCTGGTGTTTTTCTCAGGCTGAAAGAGGACGCCAACTGGGCGGACATCACGGAGCGCAAGGGCGACATCCGCAGCCATCCGGTGGCATGGCTCGCCCATTCCGCGGGCGCGATCAAAGGTAACGAGAACTGACGAGCCCTGAGGCGGTTTAAGATCGGTCCGCTCAGTCGGAGATGCACTCTTCAGTCGTTCTTCAAGAGCCCCTCGTACTTCATTATGCCGACCTGCCCGGAGATTTGGAGGCGGCGCCGGCCTTAGTATGACAGCCGTCCAGCCCTCTCTGTGGTAGGCTTAGTGAAATACTTTGTCAGGTCCCGCGGGGAATCCACACGGGCGGGCGCCTGTCAGCCGAGGCTTAACATAATGAAATCCGGGATGCTGGGGCTGGCCTTCGTGCTGGCCCTCCCTGTCTGTGGCACGGCGCAGACCGCCGATCCCGCTACGCGGGAACTCATCGAGAAGCTGCTGGCTCGAATCGACAGTCTGGAAAAGCGCGTCGCGCAACTCGAGCAAGCCAATCCGTCCGCGGGCGCGACCGCGCCGGCGTCCGCCGTCCCCGCTCCAGCACCGGCGATGGCGACGGGAACGCACTCCCACGACCAGGCGCCCGTGGCCGCCGCCGCGGAAGCCGCCCAGCAGACGTACCCGATGCTGAAACTGTCGGGCTTCAGCGACTTCGACTTCTCCGCCACGAACTTGCACGGCCCTTCCGGCGGATTTGGCGCGCAGACCCTCCTGGGCGCTCACAGCGGCTTCCAGGAAGGGCAATTCACGCTGCACTTTAGCTCCGCGTTGTCTCAGAAGGTGAGCGTCTTCGGCGAGCTGACCATCACGGCGCGCGCCGACGCCGGCACAGGATCCCCGGCGGCTCCAGGGTTCAATACCGAAGTCGAGCGCATCATTGTGCGCTACGACGTCAACGACCACGCCAAGATCTCCTTCGGGCGCTACCACACGCCGATCAACTACTGGAATACCGCCTTTCATCATGGGCAGTGGCTGCAAACCACCATCAGCCGGCCGGAGATGACGCAATTCGGCGGCAGCTTCATCCCGGTGCACTTCGTGGGAACCTTGCTGGAAGGCCAGACGCCCGCCGGCCACCTCAACCTCAACTACAATTTCGGCATTGGCAACGGCCGCGGCCAGATCATCAGCCGCGCCGGCGATGCCGGCGACATCAACAACAATCGCGCTTGGCTCGCCAACGTGTTCATCAAGCCGGACAACCCGTACGGGCTGCAATTGGGCGGCTCGGTTTACCGCGACGCCATCAACCCTTCCACCGGCCTTGCCGCGCGGGAATGGATCCAGTCGGCGCACCTCGTCTGGCAAAAGGAGACGCCCGAATTCATCGCCGAATTCGCCAACGTCCAACACGCTCCTATCTTTGGCGGGGTCGCGTCGAACAGCCAGGCCTTCTACCTGCAGACGGCATACCGGCTGCCGGGCGAGCTCAAAGCCTGGAAGCCGTACTACCGCTTCGAACAGATTCACGTTCCGCGTTCCGACGCAATCTTCCGGTCCCTGGTGCCGACTTTTTCCGGATCCACGGCGGGGGTGCGCTACGACGTCTCGACCTTTGCGGCTTTCAAGGTGGAGTACCGCAACTACTGGCGGCGCGATCTGCCGTCGTTCCACGGGTTCTTCACGCAGACGAGTTTCACGTTCTAGGTAGCAGACATGCGAATCGCCCCACCTGTGTCGCGCCGGTTTCTCGTTGCGGCCCTCGCTGCCGCCACCGTCGCTCCCTTCCTGGCGGCGGAGGCCGGCGACGTTGCCATTGTCGTCCGTCCCGACGTACCGGTGGATAATCTCACATTCGCCGAACTGCGCCGCCTGCTGCGCGGAGATCGCCAGTTCTGGACCTCTAACCTGCGCGTGACCCTGCTGGTGCGCGCTCCGGGAGCCCGCGAGCGGGATATCGTATTAAAGACGATCTACCAAATGTCGGAAGCGCAATTTCGGCAGTATTGGATCGCCAAGGTGTTCCGCGCCGAGGCGGCGTCCGGTCCGCGAATTGTCTACTCTACCGAGATGGCCGCCGAGTTGGCCGGGGCCATACCGGGTGCGGTTGCGTTCGTCGATGCCAGCCAGATTCCGAAGGGGCTCAAGGTACTGAAGATCGATGGGCTCCTCCCGGGTGAAAAAGGATACCCGCTGCATTGATTGGAAAGACGGTCTCCCATTACCGGATACTCGAAACCCTGGGCCACGGTGGAATGGGTGTTGTCTACAAGGCTGAGGACAGCCGCCTTGGCCGGACCGTAGCCGTCAAGTTTGTGCCCGAATCGCTGGCCCGCGATCGCGCCGCGGTCGAACGCTTCCAGCGCGAAGCCCGCGCCGCCAGCGCGCTCAACCACCCGAATATCTGCGTGCTCTTCGATATCGGCGAGGCCGAGGGCGTGCCGTTCCTGGTGATGGAGTACCTGGAAGGCCAGACGCTCCGCGATAAGATCCACGGAACTCCGCTGACAATCGAGCAAATGCTCGACCTCGCCATCCAAATCGCCGACGGGCTCGACACCGCCCACGCGAGCGGCATCGTACACCGCGACATCAAGCCGGCCAACATCTTCGTCACCACGCGCGGCCAGATAAAGATCATGGATTTCGGGCTGGCCAAGGTCGCGCACAGCGGGGCGCAGGCGGTCTCGAACGCGTCCCAAGTGGCCACGGCTGTCCTCGAAGACCAGATCACGAGTCCCGGCTCCACTCTGGGAACCGTGGCCTACATGTCGCCTGAGCAGGCGCGCGGCGAAGAGTTGGATACGCGCACGGACCTGTTCTCGTTCGGCGTGGTGCTTTACGAAATGGCCGCCCGCGTGGCGCCATTCCATTGCGGCACGATGGCGATGACTTTCGTGTCCATCCTGGAGCGCGAGCCGCTGCCTCCGTCGCGCCACAGGCCGGATCTCCCGCCCGAGCTGGAGCGCATCATCCTAAAGGCGCTGGAAAAGAACCGCGACATGCGATACCAGACGGCCGCCGAGATTCGCGGAGACCTCAAACGTCTGCGCCGCGATGCCGACTCGCGCCGGATGAACGCACAGGTCACGATGACGATGCCCGCGGTACTCGCGCCGTCGCCCTCCGCTCCCTGGAATCCATCCGCGGCTCCAGCGGCGCGGCCCCCCGTTCCGGCATCCGTGACGGACGCGGGTTCGAATCCGCCGTCCGCCAGCATCTCCAGTGCGGAGTACATCGTGACCGGTGTCAAACGCCACCGGCGCAAGGTGTTGGCAATCGCGACCTCCGTGCTGCTGCTCCTCATCGCGGTCCTGTACTTCGCTTTCCGCGAGCCGCCGCTGGATTCGATCGCGGTTCTGCCGTTCGCCAACGTCGGCGGCGACCCCGCCAACGAGTACCTCAGCGACGGGTTGACCGAAAGCATCATCAACACCCTTTCGCAATTGCCCAAGCTCGCCGTGCGTTCCTTCAGTTCCGTATCGCACCTGAAGAATAAGGAGGTGAGCCCGCAGGATGCGGGAACCAAACTGAAAGTGCGCGCCGTGCTGACAGGCCGCGTGGCGCCCCGCGGCGACGAGTTCGCCATCAGCGCCGAGCTGATCGACGTGCGCGGGGACCGCCAGATCTGGGGCAATAAGTACATCGTCAAGGCCGCCGACCTGCTGGCCACGCAAGAACAGATCTCGCTCCAGATTTCCGAAAAGTTGCGCATGCAGCTCACTGGCGCGGAAATGGCGCGCATGAGCAAACACACCACGGAAGACTCCGAAGCCTACCAGCTCTACCTCCAGGGTCGCCACCAGTGGAACCAGCGGACGCTCGAAGGACTGGAACTCGCCATCGACCTCTTCCAGCAAGCGATCCAGAAGGACCCGCGCTATGCCCTGGCCTACGCCGGCCAGGCCGATGCATATGCCCTGCTCGCGGATTTCAATGTGCTCCCCGCGAATGAGGTGTTGCCCAAGCTGCGCGCCGCCGCCGCGAAAGCGCTGGACCTGGACGATCATCTGGCCGAGGCCCACACCTCGCTCGCCTGGCTGAGGTTTCACGAGTGGGACTGGATCGGCGCCGAGACGGAGTTCAAGCGGGCCATCGATCTGAACGCCAGCTATCCGACAGCGCACGTGTGCTACGGCGAATACTTGACCGCGCTGGGCCGCTTCGACCAGGCGTTGACCGAAATGGACCGCGCCTTCGAGACCGCGCCGCTATCGCCCGTGGTCAATCTGTCGCTCGCCGCGCGCTCCTACTACGCCCGCCAATTCCCCGAGGCCGCCGAACAGAGCCAGAAGACCCTGGCGCTCGATCAGGCCTTCGTCCCGGCACATACGCTCCTGGCCCGCGTCTACACGCAGCAGAGGTCGCAGACGCAGGCGCTGGCCGAATTCAAGAAGGCGCTGGAGATCTCCGGGGGCGGTACCGACGAGCTGGCTGCCTTGGGGTACGGATATGCGGCGGCTCGCCAGGACTCCGACGCGAAGAAAGTGCTGGACGAGCTCAAGGACCGCGCGCAGCAGACTTATGTCCAGCCGCTCGGCATGGCCAGTATCCATCTTGCCCTGGGCCAAAAGGACCAGGCGATGGACTGGCTCCAGGCGGCGTTCAACAACCGCTCCACCGGTCTGGTGTACCTGAAAGTGGACCCGGTTTTCGACCCCCTGCGTGCGGATGCGCGGTTTGTGGACCTGCTGCGGCGCATGGGAATGTGACGAACGGACGCCCAGGTTGGTTCAGCGCCTTCCGCGCCGATGGGACGCGCGGACGGTCGCCTCCGCCTCCACAAAGTAAAGCGGACATATAACCGGCGTTAACCCCCAATGCAATATGCTTATCTTTATGATATAAATGTGTTTATATCTTAAACATGAGGCGGTCATGGAAGCGGACATCCAAACGGACGATAGAGGCGAGCTTGTCTCGGTCATGGAACCACTGGTAATTGGGGACGGCTCCCGGCGCCGGGCGGCGCTCACCGATCTTGCGTTCGACCTCACCCAGAAATCCGCCGGCTTCCGCCGTAGCCTCCCCCCTTCCCTCCTGACCTCGCTCGCCGACCTGGTGCGAGCGATGAACTGCTACTACTCCAACCTGATTGAAGGACACGACACACACCCGGTGGATATCGAGCGGGCACTCAAGAACGACTACAGTCAAGATGCCCACAAACGCGACCTGCAGATGGAAGCCAAGGCGCACATCGCCGTGCAGCAGTGGATTGATCGCGGGGGCCTTAAAGGTGGCCTTGCCATCAAAGCTGAAGGAATCCGTGAGATTCATCGGCGCTTTTGCGAGTTGCTACCCGAGGATCTTTTGTGGGTCGAAGACCAGGCCACCAAAGGCAAGGTTCGATTGGCGCCCGGCGAGCTGCGCAAGCGCGACGTACAGGTCGGAGACCACGTCGCCATCAGTCCGGGCGCCCTGCCCCGCTTCCTGGAGCGTTTTGAGCGGGTTTACGGAAACGTCGGCAAGACCGAGTCGATCGTCTCTACCGCCGCAGTACACCATCGCCTGCTGTGGATACACCCCTTCATGGATGGCAACGGCCGAGTAGCCCGGCTGATGTCGCACGCGACGATGTTGGACATGCTCGATACCGGTGCAGTCTGGTCGGTTGCGCGCGGGCTTGCGCGCAACGTCCAAGAGTACAAGACGCTCCTCTCCAACTGCGATCAGCCCCGCCGCAATGATATGGACGGGCGCGGCGCCTTAAGCGAGGAAGCGCTTGCGGAGTTCACGCGGTTCTTTCTCACCGTCTGCATCGACCAAGTGGATTTCATGGAGAGCCTGGTTCAGCCCGATCGCCTGCGCACCCGCATTCTGGTGTGGGCGGAAGAGGAAATCCGGCTCGGGCGCCTGCCCCCCCAATCGGGCAGCATCCTTGAAGCGGTGCTCTACCGCGGAGAGCTGCCTCGCGGCGACGCTGACGCCGTCGCCGGCACCGGCGAGCGGCAGGCCCGCCGGGTCGTATCGGCTCTCCTAAACAAGGAAGTACTGGTCTCTGACAGCTCCCGCGCGCCCCTCCGCCTCGCCTTCCCCGCCGCTCTAGCCTCGCGCTGGATGCCGGGGTTGTTCCCGGAGAAGTCGACATAAATTGCGGGGCGGCCACCCCCATGAGTTGATACCAGCCTACGCGTATCCGTGTATCACCCTAAAAACGGCAGTTAGCCGCCAGCTATCGAATCTAACCATCAATTATTCGAGTGGGTCCTTCCCCCACTGGTAATCAGCCCCTTTGGGGCACACCAGAGACCGGCGGCGCTACACTGTAGCCAATGCGGCTGTTAACGGGACCAGCGGGCTCCGGCAAAACGTCCTTCGTCCTGGAGCGCTTCCGCGAGGCGCTGCGGGCGGGCGACGAATCCATGCGCCTGCTTGCGCCTACCGCCACCATGGCGCAGCACTTGCAGAACCGCATTGCGCGCGAGGGATTCGTTCTCCGTCGCGGGCTGATCCAGACGCTCTCCGGATTCATCGACGCTTGGGCCGGCGACGTTCGCCAGCCTTCAGACGCCACGCTCTACCTGATCGTGGAACAAGCCGTGGAGCGCGCGAACCGGCGGGAGTTCGCGCGCGTGGCGCGCCTGCCGGGCTTCTGCGCCTCGCTGGCGCGGACCATCTCGGAGTTCTCCTCGGCGGGTTGCGACAGCGCCCGCCTCGGCCAACGCCTGCCGGACGCCCCGCTGGCCGCCGCGTTTCTGGCCGTCTATCGCGAAGTGGACCGGGAACTGGAACAGCGCGGCCTGGCACTGCGCGCCAAACGGCTGGAACTGGCCGCCGATCGAATCGAGCGGGACGGTCTGCCCGGGATTCGGACCATCTGGCTGGATGGCTTTCACGCCCTGCCCGATCCCGAGCTGCGCGTGATCGCCGCACTGGATCGCCACGCGGACGTCACCCTTACGCTAACGGATGCGGACCTGACCGCTCCCTTGCGGTCGAGGCTCGGTGACATCTCCTCGGAGACCGGCTTCATCCGCAAACGCCCCAACCCCGCCAGGGTGCTCTTCCATGCTCCCTCCGTCGAGCGCGAAGCCTCGGAGATCGCCCGCCGCATTCTGGCGCAAGCCGCGGCCGGCCGGCCGTTTCGTGAGATGGGCATTATCGTCCGGGCGGCGGAGGCGTACACCCCGGTCCTGCGCTCCACGCTCGGCCGCTTCGGCATTCCCGCGCGCTTCTATTTCGATTCCGATTTGGAACGGCACGCGGCGGTGCGCTTTCTTTCGAACGCCGTCGATGCCATGCTCGCCGGATGGGATCACGCGCGGACCCTGGCGGCGCTGCGCCTCGCGCCCCGTTTCGCGGACTCGAACGCCATCGACCGTTTCGATTTCGCGGTCCGCGAGCAGATTCCGAACGCCGGGTTGGGAGGCCTGAAGGCGCTGCTGGTGGGACCCGAGGGCTACCCGCTCTCCACCGGCGCCGAGCTGCTGCTCCGGAAACTCGAGCGGCTGGGCGCCACTGAGGAGTGGCGCTCGTTCGCGCTTTCGCCCAAGGATTGGGCGGCGCGCCTACGCGCCCTGCGCGGTCTGTTTCGCCCCGCGCGCCCGCCCGGGGAGGCGCCCGGCCACGAGGTGGCGCTCGAATGGCGCAGCCAGGCGGCGGCGCTCGACCTCTTCGAGGAAGCCCTCGACGAAGCCGCCGAAGCGCTGGACGCCGGGCGGCAAATGAAGCTCGAGGAATTCTGGCGCGCGGTGAAATCCGTGCTACGCCTGAAGCCGCTGCGCCTCGACGACGGCCGGCGCAACGTGGTCCATGTGCTCAGCGCGCCGGAGGCCCGCCAATGGGAGCTTCCGGTGGTCTTCGTGTGCGGCATGACGGAGAAGCATTTCCCGCAATTCCACCGCCAGGACCCCTTCTTCCCGGACGACGCGCGCCGCAGTTTGCACGCCGGCGGCGTCCGCGTGCGCACGGCGGCGGAGTTCGAACGCGAAGAGCGCGCTCTGTTCGAATCCGCCATCGCCAGGGCCACCATGCTGGTGACGCTCTCCTATCCGGAATTCGACGCGCGCGGCGACCGCAACCTGCCCTCGCTGTTTCTGGAAGACCTGATGCTTCCGGTGGAGAGTGGGGCGGGCCTCCAGGCAGGCCCAGGGGCGCGGCGGGCAGGCGGACCCACAAACGACGTGGGTACCCCGGCCCGCCCCACGGAAATCCGCGCGCCCAGCCTCCTCCGGTGGCTGCGGGAGAAGACCGAACGGGTTTCGCCGACGGCGCTCGAATCTTACTTGCAGTGCCCCTTCCAGTACTTCGGCGGCCGCACGCTGCGGCTCAAGACCGCGCCCGCGCGCCCCGAAGAGCGGCTCGATTTCATGACCCAGGGGAGCATCGTCCACGCCACGCTGGCGGAGTGGTACGCGCATCCGCAGGACATCGCGCCCCTGTTCGAGAGGATCTTCGAAAGCGCGCTGGAGGAGCAGCGCATTCCGCCGGGTTACCACGTCGAGCGGCTGCGGAACGCCATGATCGATGACCTGCGGGCGTTCGCGGAGGACGCGCGATGGCCGCGCGGGAGCTTCCAATCGCAGATGGAACAACCCTTCGAGTTCGCTTTGGAAACGGTCGGGGTCCGCGGAAAAATCGACCGGCTGGATGTCGCTCCCGACGGCCGGGCCTACGTGATCGATTACAAGTACAGCGGCCCGCAACGCACGAAGCAGCGGCTCGCCGACGACAACCTGTTGCAGGCTCCGCTGTACGTCATGGCCGCCGAAAAGGCATTTGGAACGCGCCCGGCCGGCATGTTCTATGCCGGGCTAAAGGGCGGCGTGGTTTACGCGGGATGGAGCGATGCGCCGGTGGGAGACCTGACCGCCGAACCGATCCCGGAACGCTGGCTGGAAAACGCCGAAGAGCGGACCCTGCGCGTGGTGGAAGAGATTCGCGCCGGCCGCGTGGAAGCGGCGCCGTCGAACCCCGAAAATTGCCGTTTCTGCGACTATCGCGACGTTTGCCGCGTCGGTGTCCTGGCTTCCCTGCCTGCCCCGGCCTCTCAGGCGGAGGGCGCATGAAGGAACTCCACTTCACGCCCGGCCAAGCCGCCGCCATCGACGTGACCCGGCGGCATCTGGATGCCTGCGTGGTGGCGGGGCCGGGTTCCGGCAAGACCACCGTGCTGGTGGAGTACTTCGGCGGCCTGGTGGCGGCCGGCATCGACCCGCTACGCATCCTGGCCATCACCTTCACCGAAAAGGCCGCCGGCAACATGCGCAAGAAGCTGGCGGAGGCGTTTCGCGACGACCGCGAAACTCGCGCCGGTCTGGAGCGCGCGTGGGTCTCGACGGTCCACGGTTTCTGCGCCCGGCTGCTGCGCGAGAATGCGGTATTCGCGGGGATCGACCCGGAATTCTACGTCGCCGACGAGCGCGAATCGTGGCGGCTGCAGCAGGAATCCATCTCCGGGGCGATGGACGCGCTGTTTCGCGAGCACCCGGCCGCGGTGCGCGCGCTCATTCGCGGCCTTTCCTCGCCGGAGTTCGAGGAGGCGGCGCTTTCGGCCTACGACGCCATGCGCGGGGCCGGCATACGGGTCGAGCAGCTCGCGGCGTATCCGGAACCGCAGGGCCGCACGGCGCGCGACGTGTCTCTCACGCTCGAGGAGCTTGCCGCCGACCCGGCGGACGCGTGGAGCAGCGCCCAGCGCCAGCATCTGGATGCGGTCCTGGAGGGCGCGGAGCGGATCGTGACCGCCGCGAGCCCGCTCGAAGCTCTGCGGGCGGTCGAAGGCTTCTCCGCCAATCTACAGAAGTGCAAGCGCGGAACCCCGGCGTACGAGCTGGTGCGGCGGCTGCGCGACGAAATCGGCGAGTTGAAGTATTCGCTCATCACCGCACATTACGCCCCGCAGCGGGAATTGCTGTTCGAGCTGCTGCGCCGCTTCGACCATTTGTACCGGGAGCGCAAGCGGCAGGCGGGCGCGCTCGATTTCGCCGACCTGGAGGAGTTCACGGCGCGGCTGCTCGACGAAAACCCCGAGGCGCACGCGCGGGTTCAGGCGCAGTTCGACCACATCCTGATGGACGAGTTTCAGGACACCAACGGCCAGCAGGCCAAGCTGCTCGGACTGTTGCGGCGGCCTGGCAACTTCTACGCGGTGGGCGACATCAACCAATCCATTTTCGGCTTCCGTCACGCCGAACCGGGGGTGTTTCGCGATTACCGCGACGTGGTGGCGGCGGACCGCCAGCGCGTGGTGGAGCTGGCAGGCAACTTCCGGAGCCGCGCGGAAATCCTGCTGGCCGTGGAGACCATCACCGCCGGGGCGCCGGGAATCGAACCCCAGCGCCTGACGGCGGAGCGGGAATTCGAACAGCCGGAGCCGGTGGCGGTGGAATGCCTGAGCGTTACCGCGGACGATATGGACGCGGCGCTGCGCGCGGAGGCGCGGTGGGTGGCGCGGCGCGTGCTGGAACTGGGCTGCGAGTTCAAGGATGTCGCCGTACTGGTGCGCAACACGGAGGTGATCCCGGAGTTCACCGCTGCCTTCGACGAGGCCGGGATCACGTACGCCGTGAACCGCGGCCGCGGCTTTTACGATTGCCGCGAGGTGACCGACCTGGCGAACCTGCTGCGGGCGATCGCCAATCCGCGGGACGAGATTGCTCTGGCGGCCGTCTTGCGCTCGCCGCTGGTGGAGGTCTCGCCGGATGCGCTGCTGCAACTACGGACCATGAGCGACAACATGGGCGCGGCTCTCATGGCGCTCACGGCGGCTGCCGGGTTCGAGAATGGCGAGTATGAGAGGTTGCGCCGGTTCCGCGAGCGGCTGCAGGAATGGCGCATGCGGCGCGAGTACGTCACCTTCGACCGGCTGCTGCTGGCCGCCATCGACGATTGCGGCTACCGACCGGAAACCGGCGCGCGCGGCGCCGCCAATATCGACAAGTTCCTGGCGCAGGCGCGCGACGCGGCGGCGCGCATGTCGCTCGACGAGTTCGTGGAGGAACTGGCGCTGCTGCGCGACGCCAACCCGCGCGAGGCCGACGCGCCGCCGGAAGATGCGGCCGGCGGCGTCCAGGTGATGACGGTTCACTCCGCCAAGGGCCTGGAGTTTCCGGTGGTGTTCGTGGCGGCGCTGCACAAGGGCGTGGAAACGAGTCCGCCGCCGGTCGCGTTCTCGCCGCGCATCGGGCTGGGCGCGCGATGGCGCAATCCCGCCCGCCGCGAAGAGAAGGACGATCTGTTCCAGCACGCCTTGCGGCAAGAGCGCCAACAGCGGGAACTGGAGGAAAGCAACCGCCTGCTCTACGTGGCCATGACCCGCGCCGAAAAACGCCTGTTCTTGAGCTTTTCGGGAAGCGGCAAGAAGCTGCAGAATTGGGCGGCCGTGGTTGCCGCAAGCCTGCATTTCGATCCGGCCGCGCGCCGCGACGAGGTGGTGACGCGCACGGCGCCGAACGGCGAGGAGTGGAGCCTCCGCCTGGTGTGCCTTGGTAGCTGTCAGCTATCAGCCGTCAGCTATCAGCCGAACGGCGCGAAGTCGAGCGTACAGTTGGTGAGCCGGGCCGTGCAAATCGAGTTTCCCGCGATCAGCGGCCAGCAGGACGGCAACGCAACCGTGACGGCGCTGACGGAATTTGCGAGGTGCCCCAGGGCTTACTATTTGGGGCATTACCTGGGCTTCGGCGGGGACCGGCCAAAGGGCCAGTCCGACCGCATCCCGGCCGCGGAACTGGGGTCGCAGGTACACGAGTTGCTTGCCGGCGCCGCGGTCCCGGACGCCGATCCGGAGGCGCTGCATCTGGCCGATGTCTTCCGCCAGAGCCCGCTCGGCCGGCGCGCGGCGCAGGCAGGGCGGGTGGATCGCGAGTTCGATTTCCTGATGGCGGTTGAGGATCTGGTGATTCGCGGCCAGGTGGATTTGTGGTTCGAAGAGGGCGGGGAGATTGTGCTGGTCGATTACAAGACCGACGACGTGACTCGCCAGCAGGCCCACGAGCGCGCGCGGGACTATGCCCTGCAATTGCGGCTCTACGCCATGGCGGTGGAGCGCGTCGCGGGCCGCCCGGCCACCCGCGCCTGGCTGCATTTCCTGCGCCCGAACACGGTGGTGGAAGTGGACCTCGTGCCCTCGCTCCTGGATTCGCCCGAGCAGGTGGTCCGCGATTTCCAGGAAGCGCAGGCAAGCCTCGATTTTCCGATGAATATCGGCGACCGTTGCCACCGCTGCCCATTCGTGCGAGACCTCTGCCCCGCCGTAGTGTAAACTGCGGTGGAGGAGTTACCCTTCATGGTCACGCAGAATTACGCCAACCATCACCAGTACGTTCCCATGTACCACTACGTTCTATTCGCCGTGCTCGTGCTGACGCTGGGAGGTTCCATCACGAACCTGTACCTATCGTGGGACGACCACAGCCGCATCTATAGCGCTTCGCTGATTCTCGTGCTCAACGTATGCATGCTGCTGTTGTTCTTCTTCTGCCGGGCCTTCCCGTTGAAGGCGCAGGACCGCGCCATTCGCGCGGAGGAGAACCTGCGTCACTTCGCCTTGACGGGGAAGTTGCTGGACCCCAAGCTCACCGTTCGGCAAATCGTCGGGCTGCGGTTTGCGCCGGACGCGGAGTTTGTCGCCCTGGCGCGGCGGGCGGCGGCGGAAAACCTCTCGGAGGACGCCATCAAGAAAGCGGTCAAGAACTGGAAAGCGGATACCTACCGGGTGTAATCGGCGCCGCAGGGTCGGGCATGCCCGACCCCTACGGCCGAACAGGTCTGTGGCGCGCGAAGTAGACCGCGCCCACAGCGAAGAGCACTAGCGAAATCCACTGCGACGTATCGAGCGGGCCGCTCAAGAGGTTGCCCTGATCGTGGAAACGATAAAACTCCACCACGAAGCGGGCTGCCGAATAGAGCATCAGGTACAGGGCGATAACCGTCCCCGCGGCGTGCGCCTTTCCAATGCGCCAGTACAAGACGCCGAATATCAGGAACTCCGCGAAGGATTCGTAGAGTTGCGTGGGGTGCAGCGGGACGCCCAGCGGGACGCCCACCAACCGGTTGGAAACGGGATTGGTGAAGGTCACGGCCCAGGGCCGGTCGCACAGCGTGCCCCAGCAGCAGCCCGCGGAGAAACAGCCCAGCCGCCCGATGCCGTGTCCCAGCGCGATGGCCGGCGCGAACACGTCCGCCGTTTTCAGCCCCGGCAGATGGGTCTTCCGCATGTACCACCACGACACCGCGAGGGCGGCAATGAGTCCGCCGTAAAAGACGCCGCCGGCCTGCAGCGTGGAGAGGGAGAAGATTTCCCCCGGGTGCCCGATGTAGTAGGGCATGTCCACCAGGAACATCATCACCTTGGCGCCCACAATGGCCGAAAGCGCGCAATAGATGCCGAGGTTGGTGATGGCGTCCACGTTCAGGCCCGCGCGCTGGCCCAGCCGCGAAGCCATCCACAGCGCCGCCAGAAACGCGGCCGCCACCAGCGCGCCATACGTGTGGAGGAAGGAAAGATGGAAGATCTCAGGATACATTTGCCGCCTGCCGCTTCGGACGGAGAAGCTCGAGCAGCACTAGCCCACTGCCAACGCTGATGGCCGAATCCGCCAGGTTGAACGCCGGCCACTGATGCTCGCCGATGTAGAACAGAAGGAAATCGGTAACACGCCCCCACACGATGCGATCGAACACGTTCCCCGAGGCTCCGCCCATAATCAGCGCGAAACCAAACAGCGAGAGCCGGTCCAGCCGCTGGTGCGTCTTCCAGAGAAACGCGCCCATCACCCCGATGGCCGCCAGCGAAAGCGCCACCAGGAGCACGGTCCGCCACTCGGAAGTGGAATCGTTGAGGAAGCCGAACGCCATGCCGCGGTTCTCCGAATGGACGATGTCGAAAAAGCCGGGAATCACTTTGTGTGTGTCCGCGAACGAGACGCGCGTGTCGATGATCCACTTGGTGATGCGGTCGAGCGCGAACACCGCGGCCGCAACGGCGTAGGCCTTGAGGCGCAGGTCAGCCATGGAGCGTCTCTTCGACGGCGCTGGCGCAGGGGCCGCAGATGGTGGGGAATCGGGCATCCGATCCGACGTCCATCGTGTACTTCCAGCAGCGTTCGCACTTCTGGCCGGCGGCGCGCTCCACTTCCACGCCGGGAGCGCCGTCCCCGGCGCGAGCCAGCTCCACCTGCGAGACGATGAACAGCGCGGGCAACTCGCGGGCGTATTCCTCCAGCAGGGGGTAGAGGCTGCCATTGGCCGAGAGGCGGACGCGCGCTTCCAGGGGCGCGCCGATCAGCTTCCCGTTGCGGGCCGCCTCCAGACTCTTCAAAACGCCGTCCCGCACTTCCATGAGGCGGTCCCAATTGGCGGCCCGTTGGCGCGCGGCGTCGCCGATGCCCGCCGTTAATTCGGCCGGCTCCGGGAAATACGCCATGTGAACGCTTTCCGGTCTGCCCATGTGCCCCCAGACCTCTTCGGCCGTGAAGCTCATCAAGGGCGCCATCAGGCGCACCAGCGCGTCCAGCAGCCGGTAAAGCGCGGTCTGTGCGCCGCGGCGCGCTTTCGACTTCGCGGCGGACGTGTAGAGCCGGTCCTTCAAGATGTCGAAGTAGATCGAGCTCAGGTCCACCGTGGCGAAGGCGTAGACCGAGTGGTAGACTTTGTGGAACTCGAAGGCTTCGTACCATCCGCGGCAGCGGCTCACCAGATCCTCGGCGCGCAGCAGGATCCACTGGTCGAGCTCCGTCAGTTCGCCGGCCGTCAGAGCGTCTTTCGCCGCGTCGAAATCGGAGAGGTTGCCGAGCAGGTAGCGGAAGGTGTTGCGCAGCTTGCGGTAGGCGTCCACCAGGCGCGTCTCGATGGTCTGCGAGATACGCACGTCTTCGTGGAAGTTGACCGAAGCCGACCAGAGCCGCAGGATCTCGGCGCCGTGATGCTTGATGACCTCGTCGGGCTCGATGGAATTGCCGAGCGATTTGTGCATGGCGCGGCCATCGCCATCGAGCACCCAGCCGTTCAGCGCACAGGCGCGGTAGGGCGAGCCGCCTTTGATTCCGGTTCCCACCAGCAGGGAGCTGTGGAACCAGCCGCGGTACTGGTCGCCGCCTTCCATGTACAGGTCCGCCGGCCAAGTCAGCCCGAAGCGCTGGTTCAGTACGGCCAGGTGACTGGAGCCGGAATCGAACCACACGTCGAGAATGTCCGTTTCCTTGCTGAACTCCGCGGCGCCGCACTTGGCGCAGGTGGTTCCCGCGGGCAGCAGCTCGGCCGCGGTGCGTTCGTACCAGACATCGGCGCCGTACTGGCGGAACAGCGCCACGATGCCATCCATGATCTTGCGGTCCGTGAGCGCCTCCCGGCACCCATCGCAGTAGAACACGATGATGGGAACGCCCCAGACGCGCTGGCGTGAGATGCACCAATCGGGCCGCGTGGCGATCATATTGGCGATGCGCTCCTCGCCCCACTCCGGCATCCAGCGCGTCCGGTGGACGGCCTCCAGCGCGTGCTGGCGGAAATCGTTGCGGTCCATGCCGATGAACCACTGCTCGGTGGCGCGGAAGATGGTGGGTTTGTGGCAGCGCCAGCAGTGCGGATAGGAGTGCTCCAGCTTCTCCAGGCCCAGCAGCGCGCCCGCCGATTTCAGAATCTCGACGACGATGGGGTTGGCTTCCCACACCGTCTTGCCGATGAGGACTTCCGGCAGGCGGCCGGCCGCGCCCTCCGCGTGGTAGAAACGCCCGGCGGCATCCACCGGGCAGTAGGTTTCGATGCCGTACTGGCGTCCGACGGCGTAGTCCTCCTGCCCGTGCCCCGGCGCGGTGTGGACTGCGCCCGTGCCTTGCTCCAGCGTGACGTGGCCCGCCAGGATGCCGAGGGAATCGCGCTCTAGGAAAGGATGACGGAAGATGGCGCGTTCCAGGCGCTCGCCGGGGAAGGCGGCGAGGACTTTGTAGTCCGTCCAGCCGCACTTTTCGGCGGTGACCGCCAGCAATTCCGCCGCCACGATATAGGTGGGAAGGCCGCCGGCAGGCGAAAGCGCCTGCTCCACCTCTACCGCGGCGTACTCGTACTTCGGGTTGTAGGCGATGGCCATGTTCGCCGGGATGGTCCAGGGTGTGGTGGTCCAGATGAGGCCGTAAACGTTGCGGCCGGCGAGGCCGGTGTGGATCTTCGCCGGATCCGAAGTCAGCTTGAAACGGACCCAAATCGACGGGCTGGTGTGGTTCTCGTATTCCACTTCGGCTTCGGCCAGGGCGGTGCGGTCCTTCATGCACCAGTGCACCGGCTTGAGGCCTTTGTACACATAGCCGCGGTCCACAAAATCGACGAAGGCTCCGGCGATCACCGCCTGGTATTCGGCGCTCATGGTGAGGTAGGGGTCGTCCCACTGCCCTAGCACGCCGAGGCGCTTGAAATCCTCGCGCTGGAGGCCGATGTACTTTTCGGCATACTGGCGGCAGGCGCGGCGGATCTCGACCGCGGACATGTGCGCCTTCTTCGCCCCGAGGTCGTTATCGACCTTGATTTCGATGGGCAGGCCGTGGCAATCCCATCCCGGCACGTACGGCGAATCGAAGCCGGCCATGGTCTTCGACTTCACGATGAAATCCTTGAGGATCTTGTTGAAGGCGGTGCCCAGGTGAATGCGCCCATTGGCGTAGGGCGGCCCGTCGTGCAGGATGTAGGTGGGCCGGCCCGCGCGCGAGTCGCGGATGCGCTCGTACAGCTTCTCCTTTTCCCACCGCTCCAGCATGACGGGCTCGGTCCGCGGCAGGTTGGCCTTCATGGAGAAAGCCGTTTTCGGCAGATTGATAGTCTGCTTCAGATCTACGTTGTGCGAATCCATTTTCGGGGTAACTACTATGTTAGCAGCGCTGAAGGCCTCTCTTTCGCGCCGTCCGCCCCCTTAAGGGGACTCAGTGAATGGGGCGCCACGGCGCTGGTGGTCGATGTGGACCCGCTGACATTGATGTGAGGCGAGCGCTCGGGGGCCGGGGGCCAGGGGTCGGGGACCGGAGGCCGGGGGTGGGGTCCGGGTGTTCGGGAGAAAGAACACCGTCGGCAAGACCGGCGGCGGTACTGTGTTCGGAAATGGGATTGGGTTCCTTTGGTAATTCCAGAGTGCGCAGCAGGAGCAGGTTCTTCAGGGCGCGTCGATACATGCGGTGCAGGCGGGTTTCGTAGCGATGGATGACGGCCAGGGCGGGGGAAGCGGCGTAAGTTTCAAACGCGTCGGTGAGGCAACCGATCCCGTCGTCGCCGGGCTGTAGGTCCGTCAGGTCCACCTGTTTTTGGAGCATGTGAGCTTCGATGGCCCAGGTGCGGCGGATGCGCCAGTGGCAGACGGCCATTTCCTCGATGAAGGAGTAGGCGACCTCATCGGCGGGCTGGAAGCGTTGGACGAGGTCGGTGAGATTCTCCTCGAAGGCCTCGCGGCTCTCACCTTCGAGGAGGACTTGCCCGGCGAGCAGGCCATGGCGCAAGGCGTTCTGGGACGAACGCTGTTTCCCCTCGGCCGTGATCGGGCCGTGGGAGCGGGCGCCATTGGCCCGCGAAGATTCGGTTTTTCGGTGTGAAGACATGATACCTGATTCCAGGATAGAACGAGGGGTTGCGGGAGGCCGGGACAAAGTCTTTAGTTTCAGTTATTTAAATGATGAAAGATTCGGTGACTGAACTGCCCGTACTTCCGCAAAGTCTTGAGGTCTCCGTGAAGGTTTCCCCTTGGCTGAGAAATTCATGACGACAGGTGCTGTCACGGGGTGCGTTGCTATGAGGATGAATGTTTAGCTTCGTCCGTAGAATTCGTGGGTCAGTGGCGGTCCCAGGGGACTAATAAGGGCAGTGCGAACTGATTCCTAAGCCGCTCGTTTTCATAAGGATCCAAGGTGCTCCTAACATGTTAAGAGCCTCGCCTGAAAGCTCGGCGAACTGGCCCTGGGTTTCAAGGTGAAGCCGCCCCAGGCAAGAGTGAGTCTAGTCTTGCTCCAGTAGGATGCCGTGGCTTGGGCGGACCAACCGGAGCGAGAGCCATAGGGACCCGCCGCGACCAACGGGAGGGGGCCGAGGGTGGTGGTCTTTCCGGAAGCCCCCTTTCCCTCTTATGAGAAGACCCTTCGGAACGGCCTGGAGCAGTCAAGGGCGCGCGGGGTAGGCGCGGCGAAGCGAACCCTTGACGGCGAGGACCGTTCCGGAACCTGGGCAGAGAGGGAAAGGGGGCGGGGGTTTCAGGGGTGCCCACCATGGCCGGACTTGGGGAGCGCCCACGGGTTTGCTTGCGGCGCCCTCACCGGCCACCAGCGTCGTGCCCCAGCCACAGCCCTGTTCTACGCTGCGACTGACCCACAGATTCCCCCGAGGGCCCGAAATTACCTTTCTTCAGAGAACTCACGGCGTCGATTTCTTCTGGGAGGTATGCGATACCTTCACGGAGGACAGCCGGTGGCTTCGCCGTTTCGTGGACCTCAAGCCGCGGAATTCGGAATTCCGTTCTCATATCTATGGGCGATCAAGCAACATCTCACGCCAGATGACGGCCATGCTGCGAGAACTCGGCGTGTACGAGGTTTTTCTCGGCGTCGAATCGGGCGATGCCGCCATTCTTGTAGCCGCCAACAAAGGCTTCACGGCGGATCAATCTCGCCGGGCTGTTGAGTTGCTTGCCGAAACACACACATTCAGGTTGTCGTCTCATTCGTGCTCGGTCTACCCGGCGAGACGTCGGCAAGTCCGCAGAGGACCATTGATTTTGCTCGCGAGCTCCAGATGTTCGGCAACATCGTCGAGACCTCGTGCTTGAATCCGGCGCATTCGACACTCTTTGGGAGGCCGCGGAAGCCCTGGTTACGGGCATTTGAAGCATGCTTTCGAGTTTCAGGAATTCCTAACCGTTGGTTAGGAATTCCTGAAACGGGCATAATCGCTCGGAATATCAAGATCACCCGTAATGATGCGGGTCAGACGCAATTCGCAAGCATCGGCTCCTGC
>OCZT010002151.1_pt1 | contig 20396 bp, 19 predicted proteins | sample 1539031 | NCBI WGS metagenome assembly OCZT01 (sample SAMEA3539308, study PRJEB22396) | soil metagenome | biome: tundra; feature: field; material: soil | place: USA | collected 2010-05 | depth 0.15 m | reverse complement strand
CACTTCGGGTGCGAAGCGGTTATTGCAACTGAGTTGTTAGTTTGATTCCGATAAAGGGATTTATCGGAACTCATTCTTGTTCGTGATGTTGTGCAAAAAGACTATCGCAGGATCGTCAAGGTGACAGCGACAATCATGCTATGGCGATCGCGTCGATCCCCCAATGTGCGTGGCGCCAATAAAAGCGAAGGCGGCCGTTTCTGACGACATGACCAAATTGGTTGCACGGTACGGTTCGCTCGCGCGTCCGCGGAACACGGCGGATATCTGTGGCAAACGGTTTTGATGGTGTTGACGGCTGTATTTAGAAGAATCATCATACTTCCGCGAATCGTTAGGTCGCCGGACGCGCGACCGAGTTTATGTCGCCTAAGGTTCCAAAGGGGGCCCGATGATGACTGACCGGGCGAATTAACCCGACGAGGCTCCGTTCTCCGTTCTATGGAGATTGGGTGCAGCGCAGCTTACCGTATCGCCAGATGGGCGATATGGTCGCATCCCAAATCAACCTATTCACTTTAGAACAGTCGCAGCCGATGCCACTGGTGCGTCGGAACGCGTGGCGCCGCTTCCGATACCCGTTGCGTCGGGCGCGGGCACGCTTGCGCTTTGTTTTGAGGCTGCTGGCCATACGACGGGGAGGGCGTGACGTGGCAAGCGGGAAACGCGAATTGGCAAGCGGCAAATGTAAATTTAAAAAAATCGACGTGACCCGCGCAGCGCGCGGGGCGATTGCTGCCGGCCTTGAAGTGCAGGGGATCGAGATCGACAAAGATGGTAATATCAAAGTGGTAACCGGCAAGGTCACCAGCACGAATGAGCACGCAACCGACTTTGACAAGTGGAAGGCGAACAATGCGCGTCAACCTTAAGGGCATCAACAGCGTTAGGAAGCGCCTCGCTGATGGAACGGTGAAGGTCTATTATTTTGCCTGGAAATCTGGCCCTCGACTGATCGGCGAGCCTGGTACACCGGAGTTTATCGCCTCCTATAACCAAGCTGTGGCGCGCAAGGTGACGCCGCCCACTGGCCTAATGTTTTCGGTTCTTAGAGGGTATCAGGCGAGCCAAGAGTTTCTCGGACTCGCCGAACGTAGTCGCAGCGATTACGCGCGACACATTGCGGCGATCGAGAAGGAGTTTGGTGACTTCCCGCTTTCTGCACTATCCGACAAGCGGACGCGCGGCGAGTTTTTGGCGTGGCGTGATCGGCTCGCCTTAAAGTCACGGCGCCAAGCCGACTACGCATGGACGGTGCTCGCGCGGACTCTATCGTGGGCACTAAACCGTGGCATCGTCCCTTCAAATCCATGTGAGAAGGGCGGGCGGCTGTATCGCGGCTCTCGTGCTGATAAAATCTGGACGGCTGAAGACGAGGCGGCGTTCCTCAGGTCGGCGCCGGCTCACCTTCATCTCCCGCTTCTGCTCGCGCTCTGGACAGGCCAGAGGCAGGGCGACTTGCTGCGCTTGCCCTGGTCGGCCTACGACGGCACTCACATTCGACTACGCCAAAGCAAGACCGGCGTCCGCGTCGTCATTCGGGCCGGCGGCCCACTCAAGACTGCGCTGGACGCGGCGAAAAAACACGGCCCGATCATTCTCACCTCGACCGATAAGCGACCGTGGACCCAGGACGGCTTTCGAGCGTCATGGGGCAAGGCTTGCGCAAAAATCGGCATCGTCGGCGTGACCTTCAATGATTTGAGAGGGACGGCGGTGACGCGGCTGGCGCTGGTCGAGTGTACGGAGGCCGAGATCGCAACCGTCACCGGGCACTCGTTGCGCGACGTGCGCTCAATTCTGGACGCGCACTATCTGCACCGTGATCCTGCTCTCGCTGAGAGCGCGATCCGCAAGCTCGAACAGGGAACGAAATCTCCCAACTGACCGCCCAACTGGTCAGCGATGTTCTATTTCAATTTTGAGAAAAGCCGAGAGAGATCAATTGGCTGGGGGACCTGGATTCGAACCAAGATTCTCGGAGTCAGAGTCCGATTGTACGCATTGATATCGTTGATAAAAATGCCACTATGTTGCGTCTGTGTCGCATTCAGGCCATGAGCGCGCGTTCGGCCTTGGCAAGCTTCTCGCTGTCGTCCGCATCGGTCGGGAAGATGTGGGTGTAGGTGTCCATCGTCACCGCGATGTTGGAATGGCCCATGCGGGTCTGCACCACCTTCATCGTCAGGCCGATGCTGGCGCACCAGGAGGCGTAGAAATGCCGCAGGGCGTGCAACCCGCTATATTTGGCTTTGCCCTTGGCATCGACAACGCCCGCCTTGATCAGCGTGGGCTGTAAGCCCCGCAGAACAAGGTTGGTATGCCATTCGACGTTGCCCTCGCCATTGGGGAAGACAAGCCCAAGCTTGCCGTCCTTCTTGGGGCATTGGAGTTTCCATTGCCGCAGCGTGTTCACGACCATCGGGGGCAGGGGGACGGTGCGTTGGCCAGCATCGGTCTTGGGCGGCCCGATAGCGTTGAAGCGGTCGGCGCGTTGGTGGACCTGCAGCTCGCCTTTGGTTAGGTCAACGTCTGACCAGCGCAGGCCGCGTAATTCCGATGCCCGCAATCCAGTAAAGATCGCCGTCAGCAGCAGCGGACGCCACTTGCCGGCAGCGGCTTGGATGATGCACTTGACCTCATCCGGTGTCGGAATATCGACCCCAACCTTGAGCTTGCCGTTGCGGCGCTCCTGCTTGCCAGCCTTGCCGCGGCGGCGGCTCCGCAGTTCGCGCACCGGATTGCGGACGATCAGGCCGCGCTCTTGTGCATCGGCCAGCAATGCCCCGAGGCTACGGACCACATATTTGACCATGGTAGGCGAGCGTTTCTCGCCGCTCTCGCGTAGCTTGTCCTCGAAGGCTCGAATCGTCGGTGCATTAAGTTGAGAAAGCTTCGTGCGCCCAATGAGCGGCTCGATATGCAGCCGAAGGTGCTGGCGGTATTGATCGAGCGTCGTGCGCTCCAATTCGGCTGCCTCGGCGCTCTTGAGCCATAGATCGCCAGCTTGTTTGACAGTCACGCTGGCGCTGTCGGCAACGTGCGTTCCCTCGCTCACCTCGACGCGAGATGACGCGGCGAAAGCGTCGGCCTCCTTTTTTCTGGGGAATGTCTTGAGCAGACGCCGATCTAGTTGATCGCGATAATCGACGACCCAAGCTTCCTTTTCCTCACCCTTCCGGGTGATCCACTTCCGCTTGCGGACTGACATAACCGCCCCCTATCGCTTTGTAGCAGTTGGTAGTATGTTGCAATATGTTGCATTGAGTCCGATTGTCAATAGGGGGCTGCGCATAGGGGGTGCTGCATAAGGAGCACACAATCCCTAGTCCAGCGCCGCAAAACGCGCCTACGGGCTTCCCAGGGCAGCGGAGGGCATACAAAAGTGAGGTCCTTGGCCGCCTGCCAGGGCCAGTTCCCAATCAAAGCAGCCGAGCTCAAGGCCGGCGAGCTGCTCTGCACAGCCGCTCGCCCTTTTCGGCGTGCTCTACAATCTCGGCATTGAACGAGGTGTGCGAGGGCCGCGTTAGACCCTCGCGCGTTTGATCACTCTTTTTCGGAGCAGTTGCTGATGACGTATTCCGCCGATAGATCGAACCATGCCGGTATCGTGCCTACGCCGCCCATTCCGCCGACAGCGCCTCAGCCTGCTGCAAGACGTTTTGCACGGCAGCATCCTGTAGATCGGGTGGATACCCATATTTGCGTAGCAGGCGTTTCACCAAAACTCGCATGCGGGCGCGTGCAGCCTCACGATGCATCCAGTCCACCGAGACGCTGCTCTTGATGCTCGCCACCAATTCGTGGGCAATCACGCGCAGACTCGGTTCTCCCATCACCTGCCGCGCGCTCTCGTTTTCGGCCAGCGCATCATAGAAGGCTTTTTCTTCGTCAGTGAGGCCCATCTCTTCGCCGCGAGCGCGTGCTGCGCGGATGTCTTTGGCAAGTTGGATCAGTTCTTCGATGACCTGCGTCGTAGTAATGGCGTTGCTGTGATAGCGAGCGATGGCCGCTTCCAGACGTTCCGAGAAGGCTTTAGACTGGGTGACGTTGCGCTTCGCCTGCGAGCGCACATTGCCGTTGATCAGTTTCCTTAGCGCCTCGATGGCGAAGTTTTTCTTATCGCTGTCACGGACCTCGGCCAGAAACTCGTCTGAGAGAATGGAGATATCCGGGCTTTCCAGCCCTGCCGCCTTCATGATGTCCACGATCTCGGTCGAAACTACGGCACGGCTCACGATTTGTTGGATTGCAAGTTCCCGCTCGGCGGTACTCTTCTTGCCATCTCCGGGTACGCTCTTGACCAGAGCAGCACGAACCGCTTGGAAGAAGCCAACCTCCTCACGTATTTTACGTGCCTCGTCGCTTGCTGCCGCCAGAGCGAAAGCCTTCGATAGAACTAGTACTGCATCTGCATAGCGCCGCTGCGCCAGTTTCTTCCCCTCGTCTGTCGTCTCCTTGGCTGCGTCGGCCTGCTGAACGGTCAGTACCCAGTCGATGGCACCGGCCATGATGGCGAGCCGCACCTGCGCTGCTGAATCGGCCTTTAGCGCTGGACGATAATCAAATCCGCCCTTGGTGTCGGGCCGGAACATGGCGCGGACGATTTCGTACTTCTCCAAGAGCACCCGAACGGCTTCGGCCTCGTCGATTCCAGTCTGCTCGCGGTCGCCCCTCGAATACTGTCCGAGCGCACTCTTTAGGTTTTGCGCGACACCAATGTAGTCCACTACCAAACCGGCGGGCTTGTCACGGAACACCCGGTTCACACGCGCGATAGCTTGCATCAACCCGTGGCCCTTCATCGGCTTGTCCACATACATCGTGTGCATGCATGGAGCATCGAAGCCGGTCAGCCACATATCGCGCACGATCACGAGCTTGAGTGGGTCCTTTGGGTTCTTAGCCCGTTTCGCCATTAATTCTCTTCGTGCCTTCGGCGGCGTACCAATATGCGCCTGCCAAGCCGGCGGATCAGATGCGGCCCCACTCATCACTACTTTGATTGCACCGGCCTTGTCATCGTCGCTGTGCCATTGAGGCCGCAACTTCACGATGGCATCGTAGAGCGCGACGCAAATGCGCCGGCTCATGCAGACGATCATGCCCTTGCCGTCGAGCGCGGCTAACCGGGCCTCAAAATGTTTCACGAGGTCGTCGGCGACAAGAGCGAGGCGTTTCTCTGAGCCGACTAGCGCCTCGACGCTCGCCCATTTGCGCTTGAGCCGTTCCTGTTCGCTGGCAGCCTCGTCCTCGGTGAGTTCTGCAATTTCGGCGTCGATCTTCGGCTTCTCGTCCTCGTCCAATTCAATGCGAGCAAGGCGGCTTTCGTAGTAGATCGGCACGGTTGCGCCGTCCTCGACCGCGCGGCTGATATCGTAGATGTCGATGTAGTTGCCGAATACGGCCGGGGTGTTCACGTCCTCCTTCTCTATCGGCGTTCCGGTAAAACCGATGAAGGAGGCATTGGGCAGGCCGTCGCGCAGGTACTTGGCGAAGCCGTAGGAGATGTCGCCGGTCTTACTCTCCACCTTCGCCCGGAAACCGTACTGGCTGCGATGTGCCTCGTCGGCAATCACGATCACGTTGCGGCGATCGGTCAGCACCGGATAGTCGGTTGTGCCCTCCTCCGGTGAGAATTTCTGCAAGGTGGTGAAGATCACGCCGCCGGACGGCCGGTCCAACAGCTTGCGTAGATGCTCGCGGTCTTCGGCCTGCTGTGGGGTCTGGCGCAAGAGATCTTTGCACATGCTGAACGTGCCGAATAATTGATCGTCAAGATCATTGCGGTCGGTCAGCATGACCAGTGTCGGGTTCTGCATCATCGGATGCTTGATGATCTGGCCCGCATAGAACGCCATCAGCAGGCTCTTGCCGGAGCCTTGCGTGTGCCAGATTACGCCTGCCTTGCGGTCGCCGCCCTGCGCGGTCGCCGATAGAGTACGTTCCACCGCCTTCCGCACGGCATGGAACTGGTGATAGCCCGCAAGGATTTTAACGACGTCGCTCCCCGTATCACCAAAGACAATGAAGTCCTTAACGAGATCAAGGAATCGGCGGCGGTTGAACACGCCCTTGAGCACCGTCTCCAATTCCGGCGTGCCTTTGGGCGCCAGATCATCGCCGGTCACCGTCCGCCACGGCATGAAACGCTCGCGGTCGGCGGTCAGCGAACCAATGCGGGCCGCAATGCCATCTGAAATCAACAGCGCCGCGTTAGTACGGAACAACGATCCAATTTGCGTCTTGTAGGTTTGTAATTGGTTGAAGGCGCCATCGAGCGTGGCGTTCTCGTCGCCGGGATTTTTCAGTTCGATCACGCCGAGCGGCAGACCGTTGACGAAGATCACCACGTCAGGGCGGCGGTTGGCCTTGTTTTCGATCACCGTGTACTGGTTCACCGCGAGCCAGTCGTTTTCGCCCGGATCGTCGAAGTCGATCAAACGGGCCTGTTCGCCGCCGATGGAGCCGTCTGGTCGGCGTACTTCGATAGGCACGCCCTCCACCATGTAGCGGTGCAGGCGGCGGTTTTCCGCGACGAGCGACGGCGTCTCGGATTGAAGCAGCTTGTTGAGAATATCAGCGCGGGTTTCGGCTGGTAGTTTCGGGTTCAGTTTTGCGATGGCCGTGCGCACGCGCTCGACCAGCAGAACTTCACCGTAATTCGCGCGCTCTGGAGTGGTTCCGTCTGGTCCGATTTCGAAGCCGTTTGCCGTGGCGTAACCAAGCGCGGCCAGCCACGCGAGCGTGGCCTCCTCGATATGACTTTCGGCGATGCCCGAACTCAAAGTGCGGCCTCCGCGATCTTCTCGGCGTCCTTCACACGGATTTCGCCAGACATCAGTTTGGGGAGGAGAGCATCACGGACAGCTGTCAGTGTGCGATTTTCAAATAACGCTGTACGTAGCCTGTCGAGGATCGGCCCAACAATATGATTAAACTCCAATTCAATAGGCGGTGATGGCACCACGACTTGGAGCCGCCCGAGGTTTTCTTTGGTGACGTGACCGAGGCCGGTGGTTTGCTTGTTGCGCGCCAATTCCGCAAAAACTGGATTGAGCCATTTTAACAGCGAGTAGAGATATGCCGGCTTGCGGCGACCATTTTCGCGGATTGCAAAGATGTGTTGGTTTAACCACGCAGGCCCACCTGTCCAAATAAATGTGTCGATTGAAGTGTCTGGATTCCCAGACCATGAAAAAAGAATTTCTCCATCTTTGATCCGGTATCTGTCGCCAAGGTCCGTGTTTGTGAATTTCGTCTGTGATGTAACGCCATTTTTCAATTCCGCAATCTTCACAACAGGTAACCCGTGCTTCGCTTCGACAAAGTGCATGTTCTTATAGGCCGCTCCGTTAATCCAATTTGCTTGCGCTAGGACGGTTTCAGACTTCCAATTTTTCGGTTTCCCCTCATCATCCAGCCGATCTGGAAAAAGCGCCCAAATATCCGGTGCAAGGTAGGGCGCGCTGCCCTCCATCTTCGCTTGCGTTGGACCGAAATCAACAAACCAATCTTTGAAGATCGCTCGCGCCATCGCTTCGAGTGTCTCGTTCATTCGAAGGTTGAGGTCAATCTTGCCCTGTAGCGGCCCCATAATGCTGACGATAGCATTTTGTTCAACCAGATCGGGCACACCAACCATCATCTTCTTTAAGTCTTGGATGGTGACGTGTCCTAGCCCCGTGGTCTGCTTGTTTCGCGCGATCTCCGCAAATCGTGGCCGTAGCCATTTCAGCACAAAGAACAAGAAGTCTTCCGAAACGCCGTGTTTTGGTATCACCTTGAATATGTGCTGATTGAGCCAGCCGTCTTCACCTTCCCACCGAAAGACATCAATCGAGGTGTCAGGATTTCCAGACCAAGAGAACAGCATATCGCCGGCGCGAACGAATACAGAAAGGTCATATTCCGCCATAGTCCGTGCAGTCTGTTCGGTCACACCGTTCTTCAATTCGACAATCTTGATGACCGGTCGCCCCAAATTCGAAAAGTCTATGTTCTTGAAAGCAAGACCGTTCTTCCAGATCGCCAAGTCGTATACGGGCGAACTCTGCCAGCCGGCGGTGCCAACGTAATCATACATTGGACGTAATCCACGTCAGCCTTTTCTTGATTGCCGTCGTCAGCCCATCGGTCTCTGTAAACTGCTCCTCTAATTTCGCCTTCAAGACCGCAAATCTCTCGGGAAAAGGGATATCGTCATCTTCAATATCCGCCGCACCAACATACCGTCCCGGTGTCAGAACGTGGTTGTGGCCTCTGATTTCGTCCAGCTTTGCCGACTTGCAGAACCCGGGCACGTCTTCGTAACCCTTACCCTCGCGCCAAGCGTGATAAACGCCGGCAATCTTAGCAACGTCGTCGTCCGAGAACTCTTTGCGGGTGCGGTCAACCATAGTGCCGACCTTACGCGCGTCGATGAATAGTACTTCACCGCGCCGGTCGCGTAGCTTGCCATTGCGGCTCTTATTGCGGGCAAGAAACCACAGGCAGGCGGGAATTTGCGTCGAGTAGAAAAGCTGGCTCGGGAGCGAGATCATGCAGTCAACTACGTCGGCCTCGACCATGGCCTTGCGGATTGTGTCCTCACCGGATTGCGCGGAATATGTGGAACCATTCGCCAGCACCACGCCTGCGGTGCCAATCGGTGCCAAGTGCCAGAGAATATGCTCAAGCCATGCGAAGTTGGCGTTGCTGACCGGCGGTGCGCCGTAGGTCCAGCGCGCATCCTCGCGCAAACGCTCGCCTCCCCAGTCTGAAATATTGAAAGGTGGATTGGCTAGGACATAGTCAAAGCGCAGGTCCTTGAGTTCGTCCTTATGAAAGCTGCCCTCGTTGTTCCAACGGATATCAGCGTCGATGCCGCGTACCGCAAGGTTCATCTTGCACAGCCGCCATGTAGTGTAATTGCTCTCTTGCCCGTAGATGGCGATGTCGGCGATCCGGCCACCGTGGCTTTCGACGAACTTTTCAGACAGAACGAACATCCCGCCCGAGCCGCAACACGGGTCATAGACACGGCCCTTGTACGGCTCCAACATTTCGACCAGCACATGCACAACTGAGCGCGGTGTGTAAAACTCGCCGCCGCGCTTACCCTCGGAGCCGGCAAAGCCTCCGAGAAAATACTCGTAGACGCGACCGAGAATATCTTTGGCCTTATCACCCGGCTCGCCCATACCGATACCAGAGACGAGATCGATCAACTCGCCTAGCATCACCTTGTCGAGTGCCGGGCGATTGTAGTCCTTAGGCAGCACGCCCTTGAGGCTGGGGTTGACCTTCTCAATTTCGGCCATCGCATCATCGATGAGCTTGCCGATGGTCGGCTGCTTGGCGTTGGCTTGCAGATGTGACCAGCGCGCCTGCTTCGGCACCCAAAACACGTTTTCGGCGAGGTATTCGTCCGGGTCTTCGGCAGCGGTGCGGTCTTCCGCCAGCAGTGCAGCGCGCTTCGCCTCGAATGCGTTTGAAATATACTTGAGGAAGATCAGGCCGAGGCAGACGTGTTTGTAGTCGGACGGTTCGAGGTTCTTGCGCAGTTTGTCGGCGGCAAGAAATAACTGGGCCTCGAAACCAAGGTTGGCGCCGTTGCCGTTAGACTTGGAGGATTTTGCCGGCTGCGCGGCTCCCGATTTCGCAGCATCCTTTTTCGGGCGTCCTTTGGGCATGGCCACTCCTTTGCCCTCAGCTTCGGCGCGGGGCGCGCTGATTATGTCACAACTGGTTCAGTGCCGCCTCAGGCTATTAGCAAATCGCTCAAAAGGGACGTGTCGTGTTTTCAGGCAAACCCAACCGCCATGACTTTAGGCAACATGCGCGCGAGAAGCGGCGTGCAAACGCTCGCCGCGTGGTGTCTCGGTCGCGGCTGTAATCACCATTTCCATTTTAGACGTGAGCATCTATCCCGATGACGTCGCGGGCGCCGTCGTTCGGGTCCGCGCCTGTCCTGCACGCAGTGTCGCCATCTCGGAGCGGATGCGAGGCCGAATTGGCGGGTGTGGGCGGACGCGGGCGACGCCTCGTCCTGGAGAGTTTTCATCGTCCGAATTTAGACTTAGATAGTGCGATTGCCGCGACGCTAAATGATTCAAGTTCGACCAATAGGGCCAATTGATCCAAAAGTTCGGAATCGCCAGCGGCCACACCAGTCAACAGAGCATGTCCAGGATTTGGAACATCCGGCGGCTCAATTGGATCGTGAATGGCCTTAATAACTTTACGGTTCGCTTTTCCAAGATCTAATGCCGCGCCCACATTCATCACTCCGACACGATGGTTTTTGCGCGCAACCCTTACCGACGCGAGAAGCAGGCACGCTGCGGCCAGATCGCCACCGTTAAACTCGATCCAATTTGTGGAGATACCATCATCGTCAACACGAAATGCATCACGGGTTATGCCCACGGGAATACCGCTACCATCAACCTCCATCCCGGTCTGTGGCTGGCAATGGAGCGCCAGGTGATCCTCTGGAGGGATCAGGTCGCCTTTCAAGCTTTGATCCAGGTCCGGAAGGGTTGGGCTATACCGGCGAGGGAATTAATGACGAAGGCACCAGACGCGCGCGCAGTTGGCTGCGAATCCAAATCAACGCCAACCCAATCTCCTCCCTCTCGATCAAAGATGAGAGTGATCTTCGCCCTCTTCCCGCGCGACCACGATGCAGTGAAACGACCTTCGCGAGTCAGCGCGATATTCGGGTGAGAGTCGGGTCGGTGCCGGGCCAGAAATTCGATTAGGCCATCGAGCGACGTAGGTGAAACTGAAATTTCGGTGGTCTCGAGATTATCGTCATCTTCCGCGAGAAGCGATTTCAATTGACGATCAAGCGCAGAGAACTGTTCTACAGTCAGCAGTCCCCTACGGGCTATTAGCAAATTATGACATGTTTCAAATGCCGATTTCTTGCCAGCAATATTTATAGGAGTTGTGCTGCCCTTTCCGAGGAATACAAAGTCTCCAAGAGTCCATTTAGCGGCTACTGCCGTGGTTGGACCTCTCTTCAATGCGAGAGGTCCAGCCGGACCCGTGCAACCAATACAGTTCATCTCCTTAAGATCGACGGCCACTACGAGGCCACGGGGACCATGCAACGCACTTGCCGATTCTGGTTCTTGTTGCTCGATAGGCTTCACAACCGGCCACACCCGCAGAATAGCTTGGCCCGCCATCAAATCTTGGACTGACTGATTGCCGAAACTCACGGACCCTCTCCAGCCTCAGCTACTTTAACCGCTAGTCGAAATAACTCACTGTATATAGTGCCTAGCCTATCCCTGGGCAACGGATCAGCTCGTTCCGCCGGGGTGTTTATGTCCATTTCCACCTGCGCGAAATGACGCTCGAGCAAAGCCACTTCGGGGCCGCCTGGTGCGCTTTGGGCGGTGGTCAAAAACTTTACTCCAGTCCATGAATTCAGAAGGTTATAATAGCCTTCGGGAATAATGCTTGTTTTGGCCTTCCAATTTACTCGAAAAAATAAATCTTCCATCTCCTTTGGCCGCACTCGGACGCTGCTGAGGTTATTCTGAAGGATTTCGTAAGCAGCCTCCTTCGAAGATGCCGCCGCGCGAGCCTGGATTATGAGAGAGACGCGTGTTGTAGCCACCTCCCACTTCGGAAGCCACGCCAGAGTCTTTCTCTCAAATTTCGCAAGCTCAGCTTTCAACTCCCCGGTCGAAAAAGATGCCAAATCGCCCAATGCGGCCTCGGCTGTTAGGGGTGGAGGCGTCAGGACGAAATCCACCATTATTGGCGTAATATTGGCACGCAATTCAGCCCCATCGATAATCCCAATTTGGCGGCGTACACCTTCTTTAGGGCGGTCTTCCTGACGGTCGGGTACCTCGCCAGCAAAAGCGGTAAATACGTCAGTGGTTAGTGGAAGCGCCCGTTGCGTAAACAGAGCGATCCGCAACATTGTCGCTTGCCAATCTGTGCCAGCCAAAGTCGGATGTGTCCTGTTCGATGTGCTCTAGACGGCAGCCTATCCCACAGATGGCAAGAATTGCAAAGCAAAGAATCCCTCAAGGGGCGAGGTCGGGTTGGTGAAGCCATCTCGAACAATAGTGATAATTCTTTGATTTTCTGTGGCCTTTTATCGAGAGCAGCGCCCTGGATGGCAAGCGCACCTTAACCATGTGTGCGGTTCGCGCTGGCCGTTCGAGGCACATCTATCGATGTCTCCTCGTACCCCACCAAGGATCGCGACGGCGGCCAAGCCATCGACGGCTGCTGCAGACTATATTCAAAGCGCGGCAAACGCATTTCCTGGCGCGCGAGAACTAATAGGCAGCCCGGTCCTGCTCCCACCACCGCGGGCCGTGGTAGTTTTCGAGCGCCTTCGCCTCACGCTCCGTTTCTTCCCGCTCCCGCCGCTCCTGCAGGGCGCGCGCCTCTTCTTCTTTCACCTGCCACCAATCCGCCGAGTAGCGGCGGTCGACCGGCACCGCCGGTGCGAACCAGGCCGGGTCGATCGGCCGCGGTGGCGGCCAGGCCATCTTGGCACTGTGCGCCCAGTCGGGCAGCTGTACTGCCTTGGCGATTGACGGGTTGGCGGTGCTGAAGCTTTCAAGATTGCGCGCCGCAAGCTCGACGTCGGCCAACCGGCGATGCTCGCCTGCCGGCGCCGAACCATTGATGCGCGAGACCTCCTTGTCGATCGCTTCTGCGCGACCGAAAAGATCAGCGAGCACACCCGTGAGCTTGGGGTAGAACTCCGCGTATTCCTGCGCCAGCTCATCACGCTTGGCTGCCACTTGCTCAAAATCAAGCTGCCACCGCGCAGCGCATTCCGCTGCCTGCGCTTGCTGAAGACGCTGTTGCATCCGCGGCAGTAAGGTGTGCAGCCGGTCGCGATCAAACTCGGCCGCCGCCATAGCCTCTCGCGCTGCCTTTGCATCAGGCGAAAGCACAGGATCGAGCGCCCTCGTGCGCTCGGTGTTGGCGGTCGCGTCGGCTTGGGCGATGGCAGCCTCAGTCTCAGCGATCAGCGCCGTGAGATCGGCCGACGTAGTGTCGGCCCCGAGTGCAGTTGCGACCCGCTGCTCCAGTGCGGCGCTCATTGCTCGCTCCCGATTGGCCACTTTCCGCTAGAGCGCGGCCCGCGCCAGGCGTTTGCATCGGCCTCGTCCCTCGCCCGGTAGGCGGCCTCCCGTTCGTCCATCACGGTCGTCGCGTCGCGGGCCTCATCACTGGCATCAATGTCGGCGCGCCAACCTTGCAGGTGCTTGTAAGCATCGCGCTGTTCCGCATCGTACGCGCGGTACGCTGCTTCGCGTGCATCATTCAAGGATGCATCAGTGCTGTAGACGAAGCCCGGCTTGTGGCCCACAGCGCCGCCATGGCCGTCGTGTAGGCGCATCGCAAGGCTGTGCTCCGCGACCGAACGCTGCAGCGGCGTCAGGCCGTCGCGCATCATCAGCGGCACGGAAACTGCATAACCATCTTTCAGGATGCCGTTCTCGAGCGCTTCGTCTTCGTCGACGTCATAGCGGCCGTATCGTCGGTATCTGGTCATGGCGTCTGCTCCTTTGGCTGGGCGTCGCAGAGAAACGTCGGCAACCGGTCGAGCGCCAACTGCGCGTCGATGGCGTCAGAGATCGCGGCGTCGTTTGGCATGTCGCCCAAACGCGTCGCGACGCCTCTCAGAAATGCATCACGTTCGGCGAGCGGCAGCGCCCTGGCGGCGCTATTGAGCATGGCCAGCTGGCGATCGCTGAGGCTGAGCGGGTGATTAAACATAGCGAACACCACAAGCGCGCAAATACGCGTGAAGCCGCATGCGCTGCCAACTGTCGGCGCCGTCGGGATCGTCGGAGGCGTCGCCGGAGACCCACCGCATGCTCGTATCATATGCGAGCCGATCGCCAGCGGCGACCAGCGCGCCGCAAGCAGCCGTGGCGACATCGTCGTGCGCGCTGGCAACCTGCGCATGCGTGACGGCCTCGCGGCCGCCAGCCTGAACCTTGCGCTCCAAGCCAGCAAGCTGCGTGCGCAGCGAGGCATTGTCGATCAGCCTGGCGCGGCCCGACAACAGCATCGGCAGCGCGCGCAGATAGTTCTCGGACGTGGTGCAAGCCGCGGCTTTGAAGACGATGCCGTTGCGCTGCCACTCATCGGCATGGAAGCCGCCGGCGAAACCGTCGGACTGTACTTCGGTGACGTTGTATGCCTTAAGAAGCTGGGCAAACTCGGCGACGACATCGCGCGGCACGAAACGCGGTTTCCTTTCGCGCAGCAGGTCGAGCACCGTGGTGCCGCGTTCATCATACACGCGATGTGCGATGGCGAGCGTGAAAGAGTCGCTGCCAGTGCCGCCAGCGGCGTCGCAGAAGGCGAGGTAACACGTGCCCGGCTGCGGCGGCAACTCGTGCAGGCCAAACTCAGTGCAACTCTCGATCACGTCGAGTGGAACGAAGTCGCTAAGGTCTTCACGCCAGCGGCCGAGATATTCGGCGCCGGCTTTTAACTGGTCCTCGGCCAGCGCCTTGTCGATCACATGCTGCGGCAGCTTCGGGTTCATCACATTGCTTGGCGCGTACCAAACAAGGTCCTCGCTGTCGTTGTTGCCGTGCAGCTTCTTGTACATCCGGTACATGTAGCCGCGCTTGCGGTAGACGCTTGAGCCGAGCAGCAGCAGACCGCCGTCCGGTGTCATGCTCATCGACGGCTCGGCGGCGGCGACGACTTCCTCGTCGCTGGATGCAGAGTGCTCGTTGGTCTTCCAGTGTGAGGCCTCGCTACCTAGCACGGCGATGGCGCTACGACCGCGAACGAGACGCGCATCGTTAGTGGCGATCTCGAGCGACGCGCCGTTCTTGAACTCGATCACTTCATCAGTCTGGCGCGTGACTTCCGCCGCCAACAGCGGCACCTGCAACAAGCCCTGGCAATACCTCCGCAAGATCGCGGCCTGTTTCTTGTCAGCGCCGAGTAGGATGACCACGGCCTGCTCACCGGCGCTGATGTGCTTGCGCCAGTCGCACGCGAGTGCCGCGCGCCACACGGCGACTGCGCTGAGGAAGCGATCCTTGCCGCCGCGGCGACCGACAAGAATAACGATGCGGCGCGCCGGCTTGTTGAGCACGGTCGAGCGGCCCGTGCATTGTTCGAACAGCTCGGCCTCGCGCGGCTCGCTCAGCGGCAGCCCATCGATCAGTCTGGCGACCGTCTTCCAGGTCCAGAACGACAGCGCCTTGAACGGACCGCCGAGTAGCGACACGTCGGACAACGCGCGCGTGAGGGTAATGTCCGGCGTCACGCGGCGTCTCCATCAGTCTTCGGCAGCGAAGCCAAATATTCGGAGAGCGTCGGCGTGACGTCGCGCGCGCGCCTGTGCAGGCCGACGGCCTCGAGCAGCCGGCGTAGGCTGTTTGCCGTCCGCTGATACAGATCGATCTGTTCCGGGCTGGCTTCACCCGCGACAGCGAAGACCGCTTCCATGCGCTCAAGCTCGACCGTCAACGTCGCGACGCGGCGGACTATGCTCCGCTCAGCCTCGCTCACGGCGTCGTCGCCGCCTAGGTCGGACAGGTGCAGGGCAATCAGATCGCGCAACCGGCGCGCCCAAGTGTTTCTGCCATCGACCCCCAGCAGGACCGCAGAACCGTTGCTCATGCGGCTCCGACCTTTGCTGATTTGGCTGTCTATCACGGCACTATCTGCGGACATTCACATAGGACTCCGCCCTATTTTGAAACGCTACAACCTGGCGTCGCGTGGGCCTCAGACCAGCAAAGTTCCATCCTTGGACAAAGACCCCGGCTAGTAACGATTCCGACCATCAACCGTTGATTTCTGTGACTAGCATGGACGCGACACACAAGCAACATAGTCTTAGAAAGCAAATAAAACCAATATGTTGCGTCATCTAAGCGGATAACTAATCCGCTGTTCATCGGTACGAACACCACAAGAAAAACCCCGTATTTGCGCCACTTTCTGAGGCGGCCGGCGAGGCGTTCCACAGCTCGGAAAAGTGCCGTCCTCGCCTTCGGGTTGTGCGGCCTTAGCCGCCTCGGAGTGGGAATAATATCCTCAAACAAAAAAGCCGGTAGGGGCTCTAAACGCGGGGGCGAGAGCGCAAACGCGGATGTCGTGACAACGCGGAAAAGGGCGCTCGGTGGTGACGCGGCTCATGGCCTAGCTCGCGACGGCTGCACGCCGGCAGCACGGCGACGGCGCGCACGGCGGGTCGGTGCGGGTCGTCGTCGGTGGACAATATTTCCCAACGGCCGTCGACCAGTTGGTGAGCGGCATAAACCGAAGGGAGCGAAGCTTTACCCACACATCACCGATAGGTCTGTTTGATCTATTTATATAATTACCACTTAGAAGAAGATAAGAATAAGAAAAGAACGGGGTACGGGGGTCCCGTATGGGTACACCTAGGGGGCCAAAACGGTACACCTAGGGGGGGCCAAACGGTACACCTTCCAGCTCATGGTAAACCCCGAATGGCAATCTCGGGAGAGCGGTGTCGGTATCTTGTGATCTGGATAAGCCCACTAGTTTCGAGCTCGATCAGCGCCGCCCGTTTTTGCCTGCGACTGACATTGTATTTGGCCAAGGTAGCGTTCGCTAACCGAATAGATTTTGTGTGCGATCTGAAAATTAAAAACTGTATGAGCAAAAACACTTTGAATGTGGCGGCGCTACGTGTCGTGCATAACCGTTCGAATTGTGCCCGCGTCAGCATCACGAAGTCTCGATTTTTTCTCCCGCGCGGTTTGGAAGCGATGCCGGAGTCGTTGGTTATGACTGCAATGCGCCTGCCGCGACGTACGACGTAATTCATGCCGGCACCTTTTCGATCCCGACGCTGCGCAGCGCGCCCATAATCGTCTTCCACATGTCCTTTGCTATTTGTCGTTTGTCCTGGTAGCGGGCGCCGTGCTCGAGCCTCTGGTCGACGTCGACGCCAATTTCCAATCCGCCGCACACGTCGCGTCCGGCCTCCCGCATGATTTCCTTTGCATGTTCGATTTGCTCCTCGTTTTGCACCTCAAGCAGTATGCCGTCGTGTACCAGCATGTTTGGGATGATGCCGGCCTCGCATAGGCGCCACGCCGCGAGTCGCAACATTTCGGCGCCGTCCCCCTGCATGGAAAAATTATAAAGCGTGCGCTTGTTCGGACTGGTGCTGATGCGAAGCGGCCAACCAAACGTCGTTTCGACATATCGATCGAGCATCGCGCACTGCACCATATCGGCGCGCCATTGCCAGAACCGCGGGTAGGTTTGTTGATGGCGTTCGATGATGGCGCTGGCGATCAGTGGGTGGCGGTTTAGACCCCTTGCTAGTGACGGCACCCCCATGCCGTAATTGATGGCCAACTGTAGCGGCTTCATGCGCTGTCGCATGTCTGGATTATTTTTCTTCCAACGCTTTACGTCAGGGTCCTTTGTCAGGCCGCAAAGTTTGGCCAGCGCGTGATAAACGTCGCCGCCGTTGTAGGCGTCGATCAGCGCCTGGTCGCCGGAACGAGCCGCGGCAACACCAACCTCCTGCGTGCGCCAATCGAGATAAACTCCAATTGCGTCAGCCGGAAAAACCATGAACGAGCGCATGCCGGCATGGGCGTTGTAGAGCGATTTGGCGTGCGCGTTGCGGCCAGTGGCGGTGCAGAATGGAAATAAGCTCGGCCGATTGCGCCCGTCTCGCCCGATCGGAAGCTTTGCACGGACGACAACACCCAAACTATCCTTAAGCGCGTGCAGGCCTTCGATCCCCGGCACGTGATACATCAGACGGAAAGCATCGCTGTCAGTCTGAGGCCGGCCACTGTCTGTTCGCGGCCACACCTTCACACCGACGCTTGCTAACCAACGCAAAAGCCGGTCATCGCTCCACTCACCGTCGGGGGTAAAGATTGGATCATCGCTGCCGTGGCTCGGATCAAACCGCCGCAACAGTTCACTGATGACCTCCGCCTTGTTCTCCTGCACCAAATTCCACAACGGCATATCGATTGGCATGCCGCGCGCCTGGATTAGTGCCACCGACTTGGCGCTGTAATTCGACCAATGTAATACGTGCTCGACATTGACGGGCGGCAGATGGCGGCGCCCGCGCAATTGCTCAATCAACAGCAGTACGGATGCTCTTACGTCTTCCTCGCAATATTCGAAGACACGCTCGCGGCCGTAATCGCGCCAGCGGCCTTCACCAATATCTTTTGCTATCGTTTCCTTATCGATGCGCTCCCAACCTTCGATCGCGTAGGCGCGGCAAGCGTCGGATAATCGCTTTCGCTGGCGCTTACGCACTGCATCGGGGTTGTATGGCAGCAGCACGTTGCTCGCTGCCAGGTAATTTGTGTGTAGATCGAAGATGTGCTCGGGAAATTTCCAGCCCAACACCATAAAGCAAGTCATTTCGGCCCACGCGCTGTAGGCAACAAACAGCGCGTTGGGCCCGATGTCGAATGGCGGCGCTTTGCCAAATTCGCCGCGCCACATCTTGATGGTACGCACGTGCTGAAGATTTTCATTCAACACGTGCGCCACCATGCAGAGCACGTTCGGCAATTCACCATCGTCGACCTCATACTCGAAGTCGACGACGTTGATCGTGTCGAAATTCTTCCTCACGACAACGCTTGCTTTGCACCGATCAAGCGCAACAAGCCGGGGTCGTCCTCCTTATCGATCATGCGGCCCACGAAGGTCGTGCCGATCAATTCGATGAGTGGCTGTTGCGGCCACTTCGGGTCCGGAAAGGCGTCAGGATCGCGGGCGCTGTCGACTTTATAGGTCTCGGCGTTTTCATCCTTGCGTGATGTCACCTGCACCCACTGATGTTTTGCTTGCTCACATGCGCGGACGTTTGCATTGTTCCATGAGTTGTCCAAATTTCTGCTTGGCACGTGACACAGGAAAAAGACGTCGTGGGGTTTGGTGGCGAGCGCCAGGCGGAAGCGTAGTATTTTTCCACTCGCAACGTATGTGAGTGCCAATTCTTCGTCGATTAGGTTTAGGGTGTCGCGCTTTACGCCCTTGATCGGAACATTCACGAAGCACCATTCGTCCGACCAATAATTGGTTTCATCCGGGTGCAGCCGAACGAAGTCTTTGGCTTGACTGATGCTGTGATGTGGCAGTGGGCCATAATCGGTGTCGACGCCGGCCACGGCGGGCCCGCGTTTTGACTTGAACTTGTCGAGGTTGAACGCGCTCGGCTTGGCGATCGAGATTGCCTCGGCCGGCGGATTGTTTACAGCGTGTAGTTTCGGTGTTTCTTTGGCCATGGTAGACCTCCTCTGTTGAGATTTACTTTGCCCGTCGCAGATCGGTTGCGAGCCGTTGCGGCGGGCTTTTCTGCGGTGGATTTTCAGGCGGCGGACCTCCTGCGGGTTTCGTCTTGAATTCGGATGATCTTCGCCGCTGTGACGCCGCGCTCGAGCATCAAGTTGATCAAAGCCGCGGCCGAGCTGGGTTTGTCGTCGACGAAAATCTCGGCGAACCGGCTATCGTGGGAGTACCGGACGATCATTGACCCGGCCTCCATCCGCCGCGATCACGCCGGCGTTGCTGCTGTTCTTCCTCAGCATAAATTGCGTCGCGGCTCTGCCGCGGTAGGGGCTGGCACCCGCAGCTCGTGATGGTGCCGGAGCGCAGCGCCTCAAGCGACGCGACGACTGAGCGCTGACAAATACAAAAGCAGACTGCGCACTTTCCGGTGCCGTCAGTGCGGAGCAGCGTGAGGTGGCCGAATTTCGTTCCGGGGATGTCGGTCATGATTGGCCCTTGCTTGGTAGTGGCCGAAGGGCTAATCACGTCTTGCCAGAGCGTGATCTACCCGATCGGGTGGAGGTGGAGGGCTTCGAACCCCCGCAGGGCGATTGCTCGTTAGGCGCTGCCCCCGCGACCGTCTCGCCACCCCCGAAATGCAAACGCCGCCCCAAACTGGGAGCGGCGTTTCGCGTTTAGGCGGCAGCGACTTCGCCTAGCAGGCGATCGCGCAAACGGCGCGGCGTAGAGACCCATGACTTGCCGATTTTCTCGGCTGGGAGCAGGCCGCGTTCGAGCATGTAATGGGCTTGGCGTTCGGTTCGATTGATCTCGGCACCGATTGCGGCCGCGCCCCAAAGCGGACGGTCCGGATCAGCGCGTCGGTCGAGTTGCGATTGGTCGCTCATGTTTGTCCTCCAGTGCGAATCACTGGTAGGAAAACAGCACGCCTCGGAAATTGCGGTTGTACGGGTTCGGTGTGTCCGGCCTTCCAACCCGTACCTAGTGGATCAAATCTGACACTTGAATCCCGAATGGGATTCCCGTCGGATTTACCAAATGTGGTCGTAGGTTTTCAGGCCACCATAAGCCGCTTCGTCGTAGAGGCTAATGATGACCCTAAACCCTTCACCTGGCTCGCAGACCCAAACAAGAGC
>OCZT010002150.1_pt1 | contig 20399 bp, 20 predicted proteins | sample 1539031 | NCBI WGS metagenome assembly OCZT01 (sample SAMEA3539308, study PRJEB22396) | soil metagenome | biome: tundra; feature: field; material: soil | place: USA | collected 2010-05 | depth 0.15 m | reverse complement strand
TGCGTTCGGAGGAAACAGAATCCAATGCAAATAAACTTATAAAAAGAATAGCTATAATACATAATATCCTTGCTGTCCAGTAAAGTACCTTAGTGGATGTTCTCATATTGAGCCGGGTCAAATTGTACACAAAGTTACACCCTGTTCATGCCAAAGTCAATTTTATTTTAAAGCAAAAACCCCCGGGTTTCACCGAGGGTCTTGCCGCATGTCAGGATGTTTCTGATTTCACCCAGAGTGCCGCTCTAATCTTCATATATGGTTTATTTCAATAAGTTGCTGTTTCAGGATTTAAATTATGATATAAAGTTATCATATTACTACATTCGTGTCAAGTCGTAGATGCCCATTTAATGGGAAAATAGAATAGTTTTAACTCATGTTGGTCTAAGGAATGACGATGAATATAAACAGGAGTTTTCTGCTTATATTAAAATATATGTAATTCGTCAAAAATGAGTCTGAATTTATCGCAAGTAAGGAGAAAAATATGATTTTCAAGTTATATTATGATCTATGACATTGATTATATGTATATTAATAAATCAACTTTAACATATGAAGAAGAACTTCAATTTTGACGAACCGTTAAATTATAAGGATTAGAATTTAGTATTTTGACACATTTCCATGCTTTTTATAATGAAAATCAATTAAACAAACATTAAAAAGCGATTTTAATAATTTCTGAGGTTAAATAATTTTTAAACAATAACCTATGATAATTTATCATGGGTCTCGCTGCATCAGGAGTGTGTTTTTCCGTCCCACGCTAATTTTTGCTTATATTTGAGTAACCGCTTTAATAAAAATACGTTTAGTGAAAAGATCATACTAAATTAATTGTATGAAAGATATAGTTGTAAAAAGAGAAGTTCGTATTGAGTATAAGATATTCACTAAAGATGATGTGATCTCGTTAATTAAACTTTTTATTAAACTCTCAAATGAAATTCTTGACAGATCAAAAGAAATCAAACAAACGGAATTGATTCAGGAAGGTTGGATGGAAACAAATATTTCAGAAAAATATATTAATACCAGTCATTCAGGTATAGAATTTACTTCTTCCGATAAATCAAAATACTCATTTTCTTTTAAGGAAGTTTCTGAAGCAAAAGACGTACTTGATACTAAACAAATTATTGAAGTTGAATTGTATTTCAGCGAGAATGTGTTAGATAGTAAATTTGTGTTAAAACTTCGTCACTCAGACACTTTTTCAGGTTCAAGCTATGCACTTGTTGAAGGAGAGGATAGCGATTGGGTAAATGGCACGATAAAATTGTTAAAGAATTTTTTTGTAACCTGCAGAAACCAGTCCACTTTCGTGGAGAAGAATAAGATCCTAATATTTGGGTCGACTATTTTATTACTCATTTTATTTCTGCATAATCTGGTTGTTGTTTTTATCAGAACGAAGGTTATATTTCCGAAAATAGTGGGCAACATGTTCTCCGAAAACCTTATTTATGTGATTATGGTTTTATCACTTATTTCGGCAACTCCAGCAGTTTTAATTTATAAATGGTTAATAAAGCTTTTCCCCGGAATTGAAATTCAAACAGGGCTGAATTACGATCATGCAAAAAAAGAAAGACGTAACAAATTATTTCTTATAGCTATATTAATTATAGTCCCAACTATTCTTTCATTTTTTCTGCTTCGGTTGTGAAGACTCATAAAATCTCTGTTTAAAACTTCCTACCGCTGTGCCGTCGTGACGTTACACCTTTGTCCCTTGAACCTGTTACCTGTATCCAACCAGTGACAGAAAGCCTTCACCAAGAAATTGAATTGCCGGCCAGATAGGAAAAACATTTATCTTGGTCGCGAAGCTCACTATAATTAATCCGAACAGAACGAATGAACCATATTTATATAATGCATTATAAAGAACCGGATATCTTTTGAACTGAGATAACAAAAGATGAGAGCCGTCAAGAGGAGGTAATGGAATAAGGTTGAATATGAAAAGACCCCAGTTGATATAGATAGCATAAATAAAAACTTCAGATAAAACCTGCCAGAAAGGTGTTGCATGATTAAAAGAAGCAGATGAGAGTAATGAGAATATTATGGAAAGCATCATTGCAATCACTGCATTCGATAATGGTCCGGCCAACGCTATTTTGATGACGTCTGTTTTAGGATTTCTTAGATTCTGCTCATTAAACTGAACAGGTTTGGCCCATCCGAATCCGACGAATATTAACATTATAAATCCAAGAGGATCAATGTGTTTTAATGGATTAAGAGTTACCCTTCCCTGGTCTTTTGAAGTAGAATCACCACACATGTGGGCAACCAATGCATGGCAGTATTCATGCACGGTCAATCCAAGAATTATTCCCGGCAGGAACATTAAAGCCCGGGCTAAATCAAAGCCTCCCATTCTGTCTTTTATTGAAAGGCTGGTTAAGATCTGTCTGTGTCAACTGACATTTTTTTATTTCTTCCGGAGTATAAGCTGCACCGGTATAATCAATATTCATATTATTATGCCACAAAATGCTTTATTGTAATTTCTTTTAATACTAAGTTCAATTCTCTCTCTTAGTGTAATTCTTCACAATGTTAGTAACATATTATAAACCTATAGAATTTATTACTTTTTATAACCAAGTTACCCTCTTCCCAACCTTCCTCCAAGGGGGAAGGGGACCGACCGTAAAGAAATCAGCCCTTTGGCTGATTTTAGGGAGGGGCCAGGTTGAGCGAAGGCCACCGCGGCAGACTGGCTCCTTCGCTAAAATTGCCTACCAGGCAATTTTTTAACGCTCGGCCCCCTTGGGGGAAAATGAAAGGGGGTAAAAATCAATAATGCAACTTAAAATTTGTTACCGAAATTCTGAAGTACAACACCTTAAGCGGGCGTAAAGCTAACAAACTTTTATTTATGACAAAAATCCATTACGTTTACAAAAAGAGAAAAATCATGAAGAAGATATTTGTTTTCTGCCAGTTAATATTTCTTGCCAGCTCTCAGGGAGTATTTTCTCAATCTTCCGATGACACTCTGGCATATTTATTAACATGCGGACCAGGTACCGAGACCTATTCAATATATGGTCATAGCACCCTGAGAATTGTAATACCTGAAAAACATTCGGATACTGTCTATAATTGGGGAGTATTCGATTTCAGTACTCCAAATTTTGTCTGGAAGTTTGCAAAAGGAAGATTGGATTACCTGCTAATTGACGAATCATTGCATGGATTTCTTCAGGAATATTTCTTGGACCACAGATATGTATATTCTCAAAAAATAAATATAGATCAAGTTGAAACAAGAAAACTGTTATCACTCATAAATGAGAATTTAAAACCCGAGAATATAAAGTACAGGTATGATTTTTTCTACGATAATTGCTCCACAAGGATAAGGGATCTGCTTGAAAAATCCATAGGTCAAAAACTGATATATCCGCCTGCTGAAACAGGTAAAATTCCTACTTTCAGAGACATGGTTGGCAAATATCAACATCCTTATCCCTGGTATAAATTCGGGGTTGATCTTATAATGGGTTCCACATCTGATAAGAAAGCGGTATTCAGAGACAGAATGTTCCTGCCTATCGACATGAAGGATGAATTATCAAAATTAGTTATTCAAAGATCTGAAAAAAGGATCCCTCTTCTTCAGAATCCTGAAATTTTGCTTGATTTTGATGCACCAGTGACAAAAGAAAGGTTCTTTGCAGCGCCTCCGTTTGTTTTTACAGCGATAATAATTATAATAATGATCATGGCTGCTTTGATAAAAAGCAGGAAGATTATCAGGGTTATTGATATTATTATCTATTCGGTTTTATCAATACTATCAATACTTATGATCTTCTTCAATTTTTTTACCGACCATGAGCAGATGAAATGGAATCTTAATATAATATGGCTGAATCCTCTTATTATAGTGTGCTTAGTCATGTTGCTCTTTAATAAAAAAGGAACGATTTGGTTCAGAATAGTATTTTACATATCGGCAAGCTTTATCGTTTTTCAATATATTCTGCCACAGGATTTCAATATTGGGTCTGTACTGCTGGCGATTATGCTATTGATAAGAAGCTCAGTCAGGTCGGAGTTTGACTGGAATCCACTAACTTTAAAATAATACCTTAATTTTCCTTTATTTCTACCCCCCAAATGGGGGGCCTTAAAATCATCCCGGTATTCTTACCCCCAAATGGGAAGAGAGGGGGGTTGAAATCCATGGGATGTGATGCGTTATAAACCTTTAACTAATATTTAACACTCCTTAACAAGAAGTTAAAAATTACCGGACTTCCTTTGTATTCTGTTTTTCCAATGGAAATCATGTATGGTTAATGAAACTCAAATTACTATATTTGCTACTTAAATTTTTTAAGCTATGGAGCAAACTGCTGACATCAGGATTTTAAATGAAAAGATTGAAAAAGAGAGTTCCTTCGTCGACATAGTCCGGATGGAGATGAACAAAGTTATTATTGGGCAAAAACACCTTACCGATAGTCTTATGATAGGTCTGCTTGCCAATGGACATATTCTGCTCGAAGGTGTTCCTGGTCTTGCCAAAACACTTGCGATTAAATCGCTTGCATCGATTATAGATGCAAAGTTCAGCAGGATACAGTTTACCCCCGACCTTCTTCCTGCTGACCTTATTGGTACAATGATTTATAGCCAGAAGAAGGAGGAGTTTATAGTAAAAAAAGGACCTGTATTCGCAAATTTTATTCTTGCTGATGAGATTAACAGGTCACCCGCAAAAGTCCAGAGTGCACTTCTGGAGGCAATGCAGGAGAGGCAGATCACAATCGGTGAAAATACTTTTAAACTTGATGAACCATTTCTGGTTCTTGCTACTCAGAACCCTATTGAACAGGAAGGCACATATCCTCTGCCGGAAGCACAAATCGACAGGTTCATGATGAAAGTCCTTATTGATTATCCGGTAATGGATGAAGAGAAACTGATCATCAGAGAAAACCTGGCCAAGGATTTTCCGAAAGCAAATACAGTTCTGAAAACTGCAGATATTATAAGAGCCCGTAATATTGTGAGGGAAGTTTATATGGATGAGAAAATCGAGAATTATATTCTGAATATAGTTTTTGCCAGCAGGAATCCTGAAAAGTATGGTCTTCCTGCATTTAAAAACATGATCTCCTACGGAGCATCGCCAAGAGCTTCAATAAATCTTTCACTCGCAGCAAAAGCATTTGCGTTTATTAGAAGAAGGGGATATGTAATTCCTGAGGACATAAGAACCATATGTCATGATGTAATGCGTCATAGAATTGGTCTTACGTATGAAGCTGAAGCTGAGAATATCAACCAGGATCACATAATCTCAGAAATTCTTAATGTTGTTGAAGTCCCATAGCAGAACTGTATGAAAATCATTACATTATCTGCCGCGCTGATATTAATCTGCATTTGCACCCAAAGCCAGAATCTAATCGGGTACACGGAAAATGAAATCCTGAAGTATATGAAGGAGAATTGCAGCGATATGAAATACAATAACGTTGTAAATAGTAAGTTTAGTTATCTGAAATACTCTGATAGTTCCGAGAACCAAACGTTTTTGTTTTTTCTGAATCCCGATTCTGTCTGCAGAAGTGTAAGAATAATATGCGATATAAATATGAAATCGCAAAAAGTGAAAGAATTCGACTCAAAATATTTGAAAAGAGGAGAGAACAAATGGATAGACAAGCAGGGAGGAAAAAATTACCATATAGAGCTCATGGAAGGGAAATGGTCGTGTGTTATATCCATAGAATCTGAAAAATAATTTGTTGTAAAGTGGAAGCAACCGAATTATTAAAAAAAGTACGGAGAATTGAAATAAAGACCAGAGGGTTAAGCCGGCATATTTTTGCGGGTGAATATCACAGCGCCTTCAAAGGTCGTGGTATTGCCTTCAGCGAAGTTAGGGAATATCAGTATGGTGATGACATAAGAAGCATCGACTGGAATGTGACTGCCCGCTTCAATCACCCGTATGTGAAGATTTTCGAAGAAGAGAGGGAACTCACAGTAATGTTACTGATTGATGTAAGCGGCTCGGGCTATTTCGGAACGAAAGTCAGTTATAAAAGAGATATAATGACCGAAGTAGCTGCTGTTCTTTCTTTCTCCGCAATATATAATAATGATAAGATCGGCGTTATTTTCTTTTCCGATAAGGTTGAAAAATTCATTCCCCCTCTAAAGGGAAGAAAACATATTTTAAGAATAATCAGGGAACTGCTTGATTTTTCCTCTCAAAGTAAAAGAACCAACCTTGATGAACCATTGCGCTTCCTTACAAATGCAATAAAAAAAAGATGTACTGCATTCATAATTTCTGATTTCATGGTGCCTGAATTCGAGGAGGCTCTGAGGATTGCATCAAACAAACATGATATTGTTGCTCTTAAAGTTTATGATCCTGTTGAACAGGCTATACCTGATATAGGATTAATAAAAGTATCAGATTCGGAAACCGGAGAGGAAAAATGGATCGATACCTCCTCTGATTTTACAAGAAGAGCTTATGAAAAATGGTGGACCGGCCATATTGATACTATTAAGAATAGCTTTAAAAGATGCGGAGTTGATTCTGCTGAATTGAGAACAGATATGGATTATGTTAAACCACTGATTAAGTTGTTTGAGAAAAGATGATAGTTATGAAGAAGCTTTTTCTTTCCTTATTTCTGTTTAATTCAATTATTTCTTCTTCATTTGGGCAGGAAGTAAAAATAACTTCATCTTTTGATTCGACGAAAATATTTGTTGGTGATCAGATAAAATTTACAATTACTGTTGATAAACCGTCGGGCCTTAAGCTTGCTCTTCCGGTTTTCAAAGATACTCTGCGTAAAAATATTGATATTATTTCAGGACCTCGCGTCGATAGCTCTGCTATTCAGAATGGAAGAATTAAAATCATACATAAATATCTTATAACATCGTTTGATTCAGGACGCTATCAAATCAATCCGGTTTTTGCGGAAGCTAAAACTGAAGGAGGAGTGAAAAGATTTTATTCGGATTACTCCATACTCGAAGTTATGAGGGTTAAAATAGCCCCGGCCGATACTGCTTCAAAAATATATGATATCATAAAACCATATAAAGCGCCTGTTACTATCGGGGAAGTGCTTCCATGGGTTCTTATTATTACTCTGGTTGGTATTTTAATTTGGGGCGCAATCAGGTTTTTCCGGAAATTCAGAAAATCTGAAACAGTGAAAGAGGATTATGTTCCTCCTGAACCAGCTCACGTTATCGCCTTCAGGGAACTGGAAAAACTTAAAAATGAAGAACTGTGGCAGAAAGGGGAAATTAAGAGATACTATACAATTCTGACTGACATTCTGCGACAATACCTGGAAAACAGATTCAGAGTGTTCTCGCTTGAATTGACTACTGCCGAAACACTTAATGCTCTGGTTAAAACAGGCTTTAAAAAGGACGGATCGTATAATGACCTTAAAAATGTATTGACAGGTGCTGATCTCGTAAAATTTGCAAAATACAATCCTGTGCCGGCAGAAAATGAATCGCACTTTCAAAATTCATGGAATTTTGTGCAGACAACAAAGGAGAATGAAATGACAACTGATTCTGTTGAAGAAAACATAAGTGTGAAGGAGGGTAATGTATGAACGGAATAGCATTTGCCGAACCATTCTTTCTATATCTGCTTATTATAGTTCCTGCTATGATTGTATTTTATATTCTGAAGCAGCAAAAAGTTACTGCTTCAGTGAGAATGCCTGGTTTACAGTCATTTGTTGAAGCAGGAACCACTTTCAGGCACTACCTCAGGCATATTCTTTTCGCCCTCCGGGTTATTGCAATTACTCTTCTTATAATTGTCCTTGCCCGACCTCAAAAAACAGACAGATTTCAGAATGTGTCGACCGAAGGTATTGATATTATGCTTGTTCAGGACATATCAGGAAGCATGCTTTCACGCGATTTCAAACCTGATAGAATTGAGGCAGCAAAAAATATTGCTACCGAGTTTATTTCCGGAAGACCCTATGACAGGATAGGACTTGTAGTTTTTAGCGGTGAATCATTTACACAATGTCCATTGACAACAGATCATGCTGTATTGATCAACCTGCTTCGCGAAATTCAAAGCGGCATGATCGAAGACGGGACAGCAATAGGAATGGGACTCGCAACAGCTGTCAACAGGATAAAAGATTCTCCGTCTAAAAGCAAAGTGATAATCCTTCTTACCGATGGTGTAAATAATAAGGGCGAAATTGCACCGGCAACAGCTGCAGATATTGCAAAAACGTTTGGAATAAGGGTATATACAATCGGAGTAGGTACCCAGGGAATGGCGCCATATCCGGTTCAGACACCTTACGGAGTACAATACCAGGATATGCCTGTGGAAATTGATGAAGGCATCCTTCAGCAAATATCTCAGACAACTGGAGGAAAATATTTCAGGGCAACTGATAATGACTCGCTCGAGAAGATTTACAAAGAGATTGACAAGCTTGAGAAATCAAAAATTGACGTACGACAATTCAGTAAGAAAGAAGAGAAATATTTGTCACCTGCTTTAATCGCTTTTTTCATGCTGGTTGTTGAAATAATTGCGAGAAACACAATTTTTAAAAATCTTACTTAATCGCAGAACAGAAGATGCAATTGTTCAGATTTGCAAATCCGGTTTTTTTGTACCTGTTGCTTTTGCTTCCGGTACTGATACTATTATATATTATAAATGAAGTCAGGAAAAGGAAAGCATTAAAACGTTTAGGTGATGTAAACCTTGTTAGCCGCCTTATACCTGAAATGTCAACTATTCGTCCTGCAATAAAGTTCATTTTGCAGTTAATTGCTGTTTCAGCGGGTATAATCATGCTCTCAAGACCACAATTCGGATCTAAAATTGAAGATATCAAAAAACAGGGCGTTGAAGTAATAATTGCTCTGGATGTCAGCAACTCAATGCTTGCAGAGGATATTCAGCCTGACAGACTAACAAGGGCAAAACAGGCCATATCCCGTTTGGTTGATAACCTCGACAATGATAAAATTGGGCTTATTGTCTTTGCAGGAGATGCGTATATTCAAATTCCCGTTACAACAGATTATGTGTCTGCAAAAATGTTTCTCTCATCAATAAATCCGAATATTGTGCCAAAACAGGGAACAGCAATCGGCGCCGCGATCGATCTGGGAATGCGATCTTTTAGTCCTGGTGAAGGCAAAAGCAAGGCAATGATAATCATTACAGATGGAGAAAACCACGAAGATGACCCGGTAAAAGAAGCTGAAGAGGCATCCAAAGCCGGTATTGTAATACATACCCTGGGAATAGGTTCGACAGAGGGAGTACCGATACCGATTTTAATTAATGGTAAAAGGGACTATATTAAAGATGCAGATGGTAATACAGTCGTAACCAAGCTTGATGAAGAAATCCTTAAAAAAATAGCGCTCGCTACAAATGGTAATTATGTAAGGGCAAGCAATTCAAACATTGGGCTTGATGAAATATTCAATGGCATTAAAAGAATGAAGAAGCAGGATCTCGAGAGCACTATGTACACCGAGTATAACGACCAGTTTCAGATTTTTGCTGCAATAGCCTTATTTTTACTTCTGGCTGATTTTATTATTATGGAAAGAAAAAATAGAAGGTTGGCAAATATAAGGTTATTTAAATTTAAAGTTTAATCTATCGTGTTAAGAATTATGTACGGAGTGGCTCAAATATTGGAGAAAAGGTCAATACTCAGAAGTCTTATATTTTGTGTATTAATGATTATTTCCGTCACTCTGAATGCACAAACTGAGAAGAATTTCATTAGAAAGGGCAACAGGGAATTTGAGAATAATAAGTTTCCTGAATCCGAGATATCCTATAAAAAAGCTATTGATAAAAATAAGCAATATCCGGATGCTGTATTTAATGATGGAGATGCGCTTTATAAGCAGAATAAGTTTGAAGAAGCAGGCAAACAATTTATTGAGAGCGTTAATCAGAATTATGATAAAACAAAGAAATCAGCAGGATTGTATAACCTTGGAAATTCATTGCTCAAAGCCAATAAGCTTCCGGAGTGTATAGATGCATATAAAAACTCTCTTAAACTACGTCCCGACAACCGCGAAGCCAAATATAATCTATCCTACGCGCAGGATTTATTGAAAAAACAGCAGGAGCAGCAGAAAAAACAGCAAAAGGATAAAGATAAGAAGGATCAGAATAAGGACAAAAACAAGCAAGACCAGAAGAAGGATCAGAAAGATCAGAATGATAAAAACAAAGATCAGAAGAATAATCAGGATCAGAAACAACAACAGCAACAGCCTCAGAAACAGGAGATTTCAAAAGAGGATGCTCAAAGACTTTTGAATTCCCTGGCCAATGATGAAAAAAATGTCCAGGAAAAAGTTAAACTTGCAAAAGCAACTAAAGCAAAAGTCAAATCAAGGATAAACTGGTAATTTGGATAGAATGAAAATGAAAAAGGCATTATTATATCAGTTAATCTACTTAATCTCATACACAGTATCAGGGCAGGATGTCTATGTAAAAGCTGAATATCCGGCTGTCGTGAATGCAGGGGACCAATTTACTGTTATGTGGACGGTCAATGCAGGCGGAGGAGAATTTTCAGCCCCGTCTTTCAAAGGTTTTTATAAATTGATGGGTCCTCAGACATCCTATAGTTCGAGTACACAAATAATAAACGGGAAAATGTCGAATCAGACTTCTTATTCCTATGTCTATTATCTTCAGGCTGTTAAAGAAGGAAAGTTTGTTATTTCTCCAGCAGTGTTTACTCTGAAAAATAAAACTTATTCCTCCGATTCAATACATATTGAAGTTGTAGGGGGTACTTCTCAGAAACAAAATGTCACAAATGGAAGCAATAGTTTAGCAAATGATACGGAAGTAGAATCTTCCGGGAAAGACCTTATCATAAATCTTTCTGTAAATCGCAGGGATGTATTTCTTGGCGAACCTATTGTTGCGACTGTCAAGATTTATTCTCGTGTAAACATCGCCGGGATAAATGAAATCAAATATCCTTCTTTTAATAGCTTCCTGCGGTCAGATATTGATACTCCGCCCCTCACTTCATTGCGGCAGGAAAATGTTAACGGTACAATATACGGAACAGGAGTAATTCAACAATTTTTACTCTACCCTCAGGTTACAGGCGATATCAATATAGATCCTGTTCAGATATCTGTTCTTGTACAACAAAAAACCAGGGGAGCGGCTGATCCCTTTTTTGGTGATTTCTTTTCATCTTATCAGACGGTACCAAAAGCTGCAACAAGTCAATCCGTTAAAATTAAAGTAAAGGCGCTGCCAGGTATTCAACCTGCTGATTATTCAGGTGTAGTGGGAAAACTAGATATAAAAGCTTCCCTGAACAAACAATCAGTCAATGTAAATGATGCCGTAAACTTCAAGGTAACCATTTCAGGAAACGGAAACCTGAAAATCGCATCAGCTCCAGTGCTCAAATTATCTCCGGATATTGAAGTTTATGATCCTAAAATTACAGATGACCTTAAAAATGGACTGAATGGTACAACCGGACAAAAAAGTTTTGAGTATTTGATGATACCCAGGCATAATGGAGATTTTACTATCCCTCCAATTTCATATTCATATTTCAATATCGCCTCCGGCAGATATGAAAAACTTACAACTGAAGAGTTCCATTTTAGTGCTCAGAAGGTCAGTGGACAGAATTCAGGAGCCAATGTTTACGGAGGGGTATCAAAGGAAGATGTAAAGTACCTTGGGAAAGATATAAGGTTCATAAAATCGGATCCGGGAATTCTAAAAAAATCGGGCAATATCTTATCATCTAAGCAATCATTCTATAGCGCTTATGCATTTTCGTTTTTAGCTTTTATCCTGATACTTTTTCTAAGAAGGGAACATATAAGACGAAATTCTGACCAATCGCTTGTTAAGAACAGGAAAGCCGGAAAAGTTGCCATTAAAAGACTGCATGGCGCATCTGTTTGTCTTAAAAATGAAGAAATAGATCAGTTCTATGACGAAATTCTTAAAGCGCTCTGGGGTTATCTGAGTGATAAACTTAATATACCTGTCTCGGATCTGACAAGGAATAATGCTATTGCCGCACTTCAGGAACAGGGAATTGATGAAGATAATATCCAAAGCCTGTCAAAAATTCTTGATGCCTGCGAATTTGAAAGATTTGCACCTTCATCTTCAGATACAGAGGCCACAGCAATTTACGAAGGAACATCACAATTTATTAAGTCAGTAGAAAACTTAATAGGCTAAAAAATGAACTCAAAAAAACGATATATTTTAATTATTATTTTCATTTCTCTTTTTGTTAGTATAGCTGTTTCACAGGATACAAATAAGGACAAGTTCTATCAGGGTGTTACGTATTTCACTGCAGGCAGTTATAAAGAAGCTTTGCAGATATGGACTGATATTTATAACATAGGATACAGGTCAGCAAATCTGGATTATAATATAGGAAACGCATATTATAAACTGAACAACATTCCCTTGGCAATTCTGTTTTATGAGCGGGCATACCTTCTTAAACCTGCAGATGAAAATATTAATTATAATCTCCAGATTGCCAGAACTCTGATTGTTGATCGTTTTCAGGAAATTCCGGAACTTTTTTTCATCAAATGGTATAATTTCGTTTCACTTTTTCTTTCGACCAACAGCTGGGCGAAAATAAGCATAACCTCTTTTATTCTCTTCCTTTTGCTTTTGTCCTTATATATCTTTTCATCCAGGTACCGGCATAAGGTTATCGGATTCTGGTTAGGAGTCTTTTTTATAGTTCTGTCACTTACTTCTTTAGCTTTTACTATACGGAACAAATCATTGGTATTTGATAGTCATAAAGCAATAATTTCCAGCCCTATGGTGAACGGTAAAAGTTCACCTGACAAAAGCGGAAATGACATTTTTGTTTTGCATGAAGGTACGAAAGTAACTGTTGAAGATGAAGTGGGAGAGTGGAGTGAAATAAGACTCTCAGACGGCAATAAGGGCTGGGTTCCTTTAAATAGTATCATAATTATTTAATCCTGTTGCAACTTATTTACTATATTTCAGGTCAGATTATAAATGATAATATTTATTCCTGATCATGAAAAAGTTCATTATAATTTCACTGCTGCTTTTATCAGTTCTGGCCTGTAAAAAAAAAGTATTCTCCCCTGAAGGACCGACCGATATAAGAATAAGAAATAAATCCGATCAGACTTTCCAGGAGGTAATTGTCAGTACTTCAGAAAAGGTCGGGGATACTGTCACAGTAGGAAATATTCCCGCTGGTTCAACATCTGATTATTTCCGGGTTACAAAAGCTTATCCCAAAGCAGAAGTTTATGCAATGATAAATGTAAGTGGCTCGCTGGTTAAATTTTCAACCGGACCTGTAAGTTATACTTATATGCAATATATCGGAAGGGACAGGATTACATATGAAATTTACATTTCCAATATGACCAACAGAGAACTTTCTATAAGTGATGTAATTGAAGATGAAGCATTGGTTTTAAAATAGTTTAAATGTTTCCGGCAGATTACGTTGACAACAATACTCCACTAAAAATAGCACCTGATAATATCCCGGCCCAAACTGACTCCGGAGAGAATAAGACAAAAAAAAATATTTCAGGTGAACTGCGCCTGATTATATTCAGCTTTTTGGCTACAATTTCGGTATCAATTATTATTTCTTCATTTCTCAAAGGAATATATCCTGACAGATTCATTTTTATTCCTGTTCTGTTAGCTATGGGAATTATCACTTTCTTTCACCCCGGAAAAAAATTCAGATTGTGGCGATCTTTAACCAATCTGAAAAACTCTCCTATAATGAGCGAGATTGCCGTATTCATTCTTTACGCAACTATTTCGTTGCTGACAGTCTTCCTACGAACGCCGGTACTCCTCATAGCCTCCTCAATAACAGGGCTAATATTCCTTTTGTTGATAGACAATGTCTATCTATATACTGTACGGAACAAATCAGTTATTCTTCATAGCGGACAAACCTTCATAAGTGCACTTATCATTATTTCATTTATATCAGGAATTGTGCTTCCATTTATTTTCCTGGCGCTAATTAAGTTAGGTTTATTTTTATACAAACAGATAATTAATAAGTTAAACAGGTCTGATTCAGCATTCAGGTTCCTGAGAATAGCTTTTCTGATTGTTCCCGGAATGAGCTTAATACAGCATAATTCACTTCCTGAAAATTTTATTATCATTATATTTTTGACCGGTGAACTTTTTGACCGTATTTTATTTTATATAGATTTCACTCCGGTTAATATAAATTCATTGATTGATGAACAATTAAATATTGAAAGAGATGAAAAGAAAAGAGATAAATAGTTCACGAATGCCTGTTTACAGGGATGCAGGCTTTGAACTCTATGATGCGAAGACTACTGCAGATGCCTTCAGGAAAGAGACAGAGCATTCGAGGAAACCTGATTTATATATTTATTCCCGCTACCGAAACCCTACTGTTGTGTCTGCGGAAGAGGAAATAATGAAGCTTGAAGGTTCTGAGTGGGCTCTGCTTACCCAGTCGGGGATGTCTGCTATTGATACTTCGCTATCTGTTTTTCAACATGGAAAAGGAACCGGATTGTGGTTATTCTTTTCTGAAATTTATGGCGGAACTATTTCATTTATTGAGTCTGTTCTTAAAGCAAAGAGAGGTCTTGATATTCAATATTTCACTCCTGATAATGGAAATTATGATCTCGTTAAGTTTGAAAAAGCGATATATGATTTGAAACCTGAGTTTGTATATATCGAAACAATCTCAAACCCTATGCTTATCGTGGCAGATGTTACTTGCATATCAGACATTGCAAAGAAATATGGAGTAAAGGTGATAGTAGACAATACCTTTGCCACTCCATGGCTTTATAAACCATTGAATGATGGAGCTGACATCGTAATTCACAGTGCGACAAAGTATTTTTCCGGACATGGTAATCTCACGGTCGGCGTGATATGTGGAAATGATGTCCAGATTATGCAGTCTGCAGTTGAATACAGAAAGTTTGTTGGGCACACACTCTCTCCCGATGATGCATACAGCCTTCAAACTCAGGTTCAGACATTTGAACTAAGATTCTCGCGACAATGTTCGAACGCATTTAAACTTGCAGAATATCTCGATAGAATGTCATTAATTAAAAAAGTTTGGTATCCCGGATTAAAAAATCACTCAACCAACTTTATTGCTGACAAACTATTCAATAAAAAAGGATTTGGGGCAATGATAACCTTTGATTTTGTTGGCAGGGATTTAGCCGAAAAGAGAATAAGAAGAGATAAATTCATTGAATTAGTTTCAGAAAAAATTAAACTTATACCAACACTGGGTGATCCTCATACAATTCTTATGCCGGTAGAGGCTGTCTGGGGCGCGAAATACCCCGAACCAGGGATGATAAGACTATCTGTAGGTTTTGAAGAATACTCCGAATTGGAAGGGACTATATCCAGAGCCTTGGAAATGATTAAAGGTTAAGGTTAAGGTTAAGGTTAAGGTTGAGATTTAGTTAAGTAGCCTCAGCCTCAGTTATTGCCAGTTTATTGGTTCAACTCCATGTGCTGTAAGATATTCATTGCATTTACTGAAATGTTTATTTCCAAAGAAACCCCGCGAAGCAGAAAGGGGAGATGGGTGAACGGATTCTAACACCAGGTGTTTTGATCTGTCAATGGCCTCGCCTTTATTCTGAGCATATGCACCCCACAGAAAAAAAACGATATGCTGTTTTTCATTATTAAGTATGCTAATGACGCTATCAGTAAACTGTTCCCAGCCTTTTTTCTGATGTGACCCGGCCTGATGAGCCCTTACAGTCAGGGTAGCATTCAGAAGTAAAACACCCTGGGCTGCCCATCTCTCCAGGTTTCCGCTGACTGGTTTTTGGAAACCCAGATCCGATTCAATTTCTTTGAATATATTTACCAGGCTTGGAGGGAAATCGACGCCTTCTCTAACTGAAAAACATAATCCATGTGCCTGTCCCGGTCCATGATAAGGATCCTGTCCTATTATTACAGCCTTAACTTTCCGAAAAGGACAAAGGTTGAATGAATTAAAAATCAGACTCCCGGGAGGATATATAGTTTTAAGTCTGTATTCTTCTTTTACAAATTCGGTAAGTCTGATAAAGTATTCCTTTTCAAATTCTCCTTGTAGTCTAGACTTCCAGGTCGGTTCAATCTTAACATCCATATCTTATTGTATTTTATTTTAGGCAATTGTCAAAATAGGGCAATAAATTTACTCTTTTTTCCTTTGCGTTACTTCGTCTTTCCTTTGTGACTCTTTGTGGTTTACGGATTTATTTTTTACCGCTAAGGTACTCTAAGGTTGTCACTAAGGAACACAAAGGACTTTTAACAGCCTGAGTTTTTAATAATTAATCATAACTTTAAAATAAAAAATGGCAACCGAAACTGAGCGGAAATTTCTTGTAAAAAGTGAATTCAGACACCTGTCTGTCAGAGAGATAAAAATAATTCAATCTTACCTTACAATAGATGCGGAAAAAACCATAAGGTTAAGGATTGCCGATAATATGGCATTTCTTACAGTTAAATCCCGACCCCGGAAGAATTCAATAACCAGGAACGAATGGGAAGTTCAGATCCCTGTAAATGATGCTGAAGAGATGATGCATATTTGTCTCCCCGGAAGAATTATTAAGACCCGTTATCTAGTACCTTCAGGAAAACACACTTTTGAGATAGATGTTTTTCACGAAAAGAATGAGGGTCTCGTTGTCGCGGAAATAGAACTTGCTTATGATGATGAATATTTTGATAAACCCGAATGGCTGGGAGAGGAAGTAACTGGTAACCCAAGATACTATAACGCGAACCTGATAAAGTAGGCGTTATTTCTTAAATATAAAATAGACTGCAAGAATCAGAAATCCGAATCCAATGAGATGGTTTAGCCGGAATTGTTCACTTTTAAAAACTATAAGTGTAAAGCCGGTAAATACCAATATTGATATTATTTCCTGGATGACTTTTAGTTCTATGAGGGAAAAAGGCCCTCCGTTTTCTCTGAAACCTATTCTGTTGGCTGGTACCTGAAGCGAGTATTCGAAAAATGCAATTCCCCAGCTCAACAATATTACTGCGAAAAGACTAAGATTCTCAAACCTGCTCATAGTTCTTAGCTTTAGATGGCCGTACCATGCAATTGTCATAAAAGTATTGGACATCACCAGGAGCAGTACAGTATATAAGCCTTTCATTCAGAGCTGGCAAATTAGAATCTTAATTCACAAGATCATTAATTTAAATCATTTATAATCCGTTGCAGGACATCAGTAAAAGGATATCCTGCCTCTTTAGTAGCAGCCACAAATCCGCCATCAGGCGAAATACACGGATTACCATTTATCTCAATCACAAATACATTATCATTATTGTCGGTCCTCACATCCACTCTCGCATAGCCCTTTAGACTAAATAAATGCCAGCACGATAGAGCTGCTTCTTTCAGGTTTGTCGCCAAATGATTGTTAATTTTGTTTCCGGGAAACTCACGCACAGTATTTATATATTCAAAACTATCAATTTCCCATTTTGCTTTAAAATCAATGATCCTTGGTCTACTTTCATCGTAGTTCACAAAGACGATCTCAGCAGGAGGCAATACCTCGGGCCCATCTTTTCCTGCCAATAAACTTATATTAAATTCTCTGCCGTCGATGAAATCTTCGATAAACCAGTGTGCGTCATCAAGTCCTTTTAATTTTGCTTCGAATCCGGGTTTACACTCAAATACTGAATCGCTTGTAATTCCCAGAGAACCATCTTCCCATATTGGTTTTATGATATATTTTCTTCCTGGTTTAAGAAGGTTGGGCTTTGAAGGCAAATAAGATCCAGGGTTATTTATACCTGCATTTTTCATCGAATTACTGCAGATGGTTTTATTGGTTGTCAGAAAAATTGATTCAAGTGAATTACCTGAATATGGTATGGAATACAAATTCAGCAGAGCCGGAACAAAATAAATAAGTTCACCCTTGTTATTGATCGACTCAACCAGGTTAAAAACGAAATCAGGTTTTTCTTTCGCTAATTCTGTAATTTCAGACATAAACATCTCCGTGATACCTTTTCTGTAAACGGAAATTCCTATATCAACAAGGTGTTTTTCAATATGAGCTACCTGATCAAGAACATCAAGTTCATCAGCCAGAGCACCTTCTCGTGGTTCATTATATATAATACAACATCTCCTCATACTACCTCCACTCTCTACTTTAATATAAATTTCAGGCTTGTTACCCCTTCATCCTCTTGATGGCAGATTTCATAATCATCTCCATCAATGTCTGGTATTCAATGCCATACATTCGTGATAAAATCGGCAGGTCCGAATGAATGGGGTTTAATCCGGCTAGTGGATTTGCTTCTATAAAACAGATCTTTCCGTTGCGGTCAGCCTTCAGATCGACTCTCCCGGCATCTACTGCATTCAAAGCTTTCCAGGCGCTGAGTGCAACTGATTTGCATTCGTCAACTATATCAGCATCAAGAGGTTTGTACGTACAATAATTCTGGTAATTCTCTTTCACTTCTACGGAATATGGCAGATTGTTTGCTGTCATAACTTCCATCCCTCCAATGGCGGTAGCTTCTTCTTTATAACCGACTACTCCGACGGTGAATTCCCTTCCTGGCAGATATTCTTCAACAAGTGCCGGTTGTCGGAATTCCATAAGAATCCATGCTACCATTTTCACCAGTTCTGCAGTTGAATTAACAAGACTTTTCTTGGTAATACCTTTACCCGTTCCTTCAGATACAGGCTTAACAAAAAGAGGGTATTTGAGATCACATTTATTGAGATCTTTTAGGTCAGTTATCAGGCAACCAGGACTAACTGGAACTCCGGCAGCAGCAACCACCAGTTTTGCAAGGTGCTTATTGAGAGATAAGCCCATTATTACAGGACCACTGAACACATAATGTATTTTATATTGGTCCAGGATGGCAGGAACAACAGATTCCCGTCCATCACCATATAACCCTTCGGCAATATTGAAAACAATATCCCATTTCTTTCCGATAGCGATAGCTTCAATCAGTTGAAAAACATTTCCTATGGGTTCTGTTTCATGGCCCATCTGCTTCAAAGAATTATCGATCGCGTCAACTGTTTCCTGCTTGTCGAATTCTGCAGTTTCATCCATAGAATACCCCCGGTCAGTATACCATGACCGTAGGTCATACGTTAAACCAACTTTCATCTATCAGCCCTTATTTTTCAGGATATTCGCATAATACACCTTTGTAGTTACGCATTACTATTCGTTCCTCATTGTGTTCTACCACATAGTTCGGAAGCAGAGGGATTTTTCCTCCACCACCTGGAGCGTCAACAACAAATGTAGGTACTGCATAACCACTCGTGAAACCTCTGAGTCCTTTTATTATTTCAAGACCTTTTTTAACGGTAGTCCTGAAATGGCCTGACCCGGGTATTAAATCGCATTGATAAAGATAATAGGGTCTTACCCTTATCTTCAGCAATCTATGCATTAGTTCCTTCATAGTTGGAACATTGTCATTTATACCTTTTAAAAGAACTGTCTGGCTTCCAAGAGGAAATCCTCCATCAGCCAGTTTGTTACATGCTTTTGCACATTCAGCCGTTATCTCATCGGGATGCGAAAAATGCAAGCTGATGAAAAGCGGGTGATACTTTTTGAGAATATTTATCAAATTATCAGTTACTCGCTGTGGAAGCACCACAGGAATTCTGGTTCCTATTCTTATTATTTCAACATGCTCAATACTTCGGATATTTGATAGGATATAATCGAGAATTTCATCACTTAATGTCAGTGGATCACCACCGCTTATAAGTACATCACGTACTTCTTTATGTGAGGAGATGTAATTAAATGCTTTTTCAAAATCCTGCCTTCCAAGTTTATCAAGTCGTCCAACAGAATGAGAACGCGTACAATATCTGCAATAATTTGAACAGACCTGAGTAACTGTAAATAATACCCTGTCGGGGTATCTGTGTACAATTCCTTTAACCGGGGAGAATGATTTTTCATGCAGAGGATCAGACTGTTCGCTACTTGTTTCAAGTAATTCTTCCACAACAGGAATAACATTGCGACGCAAAGGGTGCGCCGGTTTACTGTCGTAAATCAATGAAGCAAAATAGGGGGTGATCCTGAGTGGCAGACGGCCTTTAAGATTATTAATAGCCAGAATCTCCTTGTCGGATAATTTCATGATTTTCTTTAGATCTTCGATGCTGTTGATAGCATTCCGAAGTTGCCATTTCCAATCATTCCAGGAATCGATAGTCGTTAGGGGGAAGAAG
>OCZT010002149.1_pt1 | contig 20401 bp, 17 predicted proteins | sample 1539031 | NCBI WGS metagenome assembly OCZT01 (sample SAMEA3539308, study PRJEB22396) | soil metagenome | biome: tundra; feature: field; material: soil | place: USA | collected 2010-05 | depth 0.15 m | reverse complement strand
CCAAATCCCTTTTAGATGAATATGGAGATCTATCTTTCATTCTTTTTAGAAAATAATCTTCCAAATCTTTTTTAGTTAGTTGATGTATTAGGATATCCCCAAAATGTTTTATCAGCTGATTGAAAGTTGATTTAATCCCTGCAGTGGTTTTAACAGTATAGACTTGTTCAATGTATCTGAAGTATTTGAATTCATATTGCCTGATAGTAATGGGAGTGACTCCCAGATCCTGCCTTGCATATAAATCTTTTTTGAATCGTGAAAGTATTCTATAGGCTTCAGATTCCCTTTTTGTTTTTGTTGAGTGAGATGTCCGTTTACCGTTTGGCTGCTCATAGATAATATAAAACACGCCGCTAGGTCTTTTTTGTAGAAACATATTACAAACTCCTTTGCAGCTTTGAAAGTACTTACTTGAGGTAACTAAAATAGTTTAAGGTGAAATTATTTAAGGTGAGATTTATGAACCGGAATCCAACGTTCTATCCATTTGAACTATGGGCGCAGTTGAAATTCGAATAAATTTCTAATTTATTAAGTAAAGATAAGAATAATTAGTAATAGAAAAAGAAGAAATAATAGCCAATTATAAAATCATACGATTCAGTTACAAGGAAGCAGAGAGGAAATAAAGCTAGCTCATGTTATGTAGAAACGTCAGTTCTCCTGGAAGCAGAAATAACAATCTTGTTCATATTGTTTTTTATTCACGTAGAACCTTTAGCATTCTGCAAGAAAGCAATTGTTTAATGCCCATAACTTAATATAAAATAAGAGCTTATTATTTTTCTACAATCGGATAATTATGACCTACTCATTACGAATGAGATTCAGGTTTCTATAACGAATTGTAAAATAAAAAGTTAATTTTCTCTGCCATAGTACTGTGTAATAAAATTACTTTATTTAAGTTTAAGTTTAACAATATAAGAACATCAATATTGAATAATATGTTATCTTGACTTTATACTTATTAAATATGTCAGCCTTTTTCTAATTTCTTAAATCTCTTTGATGTCCAATAATAGACATCAAACTTTGAATAATTTTCATTTAATGATTTCTTCAAATTTCTTATTTCAGAGTATACGTCCGGGCGTTTCAATTTCCATGCTAAGATTTCAATCGCTTCTCCAGTAATATTGTAATAAATTCCTATGGTAAAATAAATGGGCCAAAGAATCATTGCATTAAGGGCAGCTGAACACCATAGGATAGCTGTAACCCAATCATTGATATCAAAATTCCAAATTCCAAGATGAATTGTAATATAACCATCATTATGGCTAACCCAAGTAAATGGCGAAAACCCCAAAATAGGATTTTTGAAAAACACTAACGATAATATCCAAAATATAATTTGACTTATTAAGAGAAGAACAAACGGTTGAAAAATAATTCTTGTTTTTTCTTTACCGGCACATTTATTGCAAATGTTAGCACCCACCAAACCAAGAATACGGTAATTTGTTTTTGAATCTCCCCAAAAATCTTTGAAGTAAAATCTTGAAAAAAACCTATATCCGTAATTTACTGAATAGAATAAAACGTTCGCTTGGGATTGACATTTTTCACAGGCATTCATTACTTTGATCTCCCAAATAAGTTTTAATTATTAATCTTTATACACTTAAAAAATAATAAAATTTGGACTATATTAAAAGAACCTCATGCTGGCTTGTATAATGCGATAATATTGCAATATGCTTCTATGGTTAGTGTATCAGAATCAAGGAAACAAATTACCTTTAATTAAAATTATAATTCCTACAATTCTTCTGTTGGAGAATTCCAATTCCTTTTATGCTTTATATTTTTGGCTTCTAGATAATAAACAATATTTTCGGCAATATTAGTGGCATGGTCGGCTAGTCGCTCAATATTACGGATCAAAACAATGAGATGAGAGCAAGGTTCGATCAGTGCATTATCGGTTTTCATCCTTTCCACAAGAAAACTGAATATTTGTTTATTGAAATTATCGACGATCTCATCACTCTCTAAAACTTTGATTGCAATTTCGACGTCGTTTAGGATGAAGGCGTCAATGGAATTTTTCAGCATCTCTTTTGCCTTATGCCCCATGTCCAAAATTTGCGATTCTTTTATTAAATTCTCCATATTGCCTGTCTTTTTTACCCGTTGAGAGATATTTACTGCAATATCTCCGCAACGCTCCAATTGATTGTTTATCATTAAAGCAGATAATATGAATCTCAAATCAACAGCAACAGGCTGAAAAAGTGCGAGGATATTTTCACACTGTGTTTGTATAAGATTGTCGTAATTATCTATTTCAAGATCTTTTGATTTAATACCCTTACAAAGTTGCACATCACTTGTTTCAAGCGCAGTAAAGACCCGTTCAACTTGTTCATCTACAAGGCCTGCCATCTTTAATAGACTGGCCTTGAGATTTTCGATTTCTTCGTTAAAATGAATTTGCATATTTATTTCCTGTTATTATCCAAAACGTCCACTTATATAATCTTCTGTCTGTTTATTATCTGGAGCCGTAAAAATCTTTCGAGTATTTGCGAATTCAATAAGGTTGCCAATATAAAAAAAAGCAGTATAATCGCTCACCCTTGAAGCTTGCTGCATATTATGTGTTACCATAATGATAGTATAATCTTTTTTTAATACGCGTATTAAGTCTTCAATTTTTGACGTGGAAATCGGATCTAATGCCGAGCATGGTTCATCCATGAGTATAACTTCGGGCATAACAGCCAATAACCGCGCAATACACAAACGCTGCTGCTGATCCAGAGGCAACTCGAGGGCCGGATAATGAAGTTTATCCTTTAACTGATCCCATAACCAGGCGGACATAAGACTCTTTTCTACTATTTCATCTTGTTGAATCTTCCCTTTAATACCCGCAACCCGTAATCCATAAGTAACGTTTTCATATATCGAAAGAGGAAAGGGATTTGGTCTTTGAAAGACCATGCCGACCTTTTTCCTCAATTCAGTTATTTCCGTGCCGGAGTTATAAATATCTTTTCCGTCTAACAATACCTGACCAGTAATCCGAACCCCCCGAATAAGATCATTCATTCGATTCAGGCAGCGGAGTAAAGTAGATTTACCGCAGCCCGATGGACCTATCAAAGCGGTAATCATTTTAGGCTTCATAGTCATATTAATTGATTTTAATGCCTGGAACTGTCCATAGAATAAATCAAGATTATTGATTTCAAATTTATCGCTTATTTTTATAGTATCTTCCATTTTTACCCAAACCTCCCTGTTATATAATCATTTGTTTCTTGTTTAACAGGGGCAGTAAAAATTTGTTTGGTTAAACCCACTTCCATTAATTCACCCATCAGGAAAAAAGCGGTCATATCTGCAACTCGTGACGCCTGCATTGTATTATTAGTTACTAATACAATTGTATAGTGTTTTTTCAATTGAGTCAAAGCATCTTCAATCCATGTTGTTGAAATAGGGTCCAACCCGGAACATGGCTCATCTAAAAGAACTACATCAGGTTCCATAGCTAGAACTCGGGCAAGACAAAGCCTTTGCTGCTGTCCACCGGAGAGTCGAAGTCCGGATAAATTCAACCGATCCTTTACTTCATCCCATAGAAAAGTTGAGGACAAACTTTTCTCCACAATTTCATCGAGGCGTTTTTTATCTTTTGTCCCGGAAAGTCTTACGCCATAAACAACATTTTGATAAATACTCATTGGTAAAGCAACGGGCAGGGCAAAAACAATACCAACTCTCTTTCTCAAAGTAACCACGTCAAAATCTTTATCATAGATATCAATGTCATCAAGTAGAATTTGTCCTTCGATTCGTGATCCGATTTCAAGCTCATTCATCCTATTCAGAGAACGGAGGAATGCTGTTTTGCCGGATCCTGCTGGTCCGATTATTCCAAGAATTTGATTAGAGCTTATCTCTAGATTTATATCTTTTAGAATTCTTTCCTTAAAATAATATAGATTTAAATTGCGGATGTTAATCTTAATATTTTTTTCCTGTGTCATCCTGTCAGTTCCTTTTCGCAATAAAGCGGTGCATTAACCAGTAAGCTGTAAGATTGACAATCAAAACCGCAATGATCAAAGCAGCGGCAGTACCATAAGCATTTTCCATTGAGAGTCCTTCGCGTGCCAGGATGTAAAAATGTACTGCCATTGTACGTGTTGAATCGAATAAAGAAGTAGGGATAAGCAATGAAGAGCCTGCGGTAAAGATAACCACCGCTGTTTCTTCAATTGAACGTCCGATACCTAATACAATTCCCGTTACAATTCCCGGTAAAGCATTTGGTAAGATCACCTTGCGTACAGTCTGCCAACGTGAGGCGCCCAAGGAAAAACTCACTTCACGATATGACTTGGGGACAGAACGGATTGCTTCTTCCGAAGTGCGGATTATGGTAGGTAATATCATGAATGCAAGACTTAACCCGCCTGACATTATCGACCATCCCATTCCAAGAATTGTAACAAAAAAGATAAAACCGAATAAACCAAATATAATTGATGGAACACCTGCAAGACAGTCAGTTCCGAAACGGATCAGTCTTGTAACTCTGGATTCATTAGTAAATTCAACAATATATACTGAAGTGCATATTCCCAGTGGAGCAGCAATAACGATTGCTAGCACCGGCAACAGGGCTGTGCCAATCAGAATGGGTAATATTCCACCTGATCTTCCCATATCTGTCGGGTTAGTGAAGAGGAAATTAAAGCTCAAAATTGGCAAACCTTTTTCGAGTACAAAAATCACAATGAAAATAAGTATTGCAACAGTAAAGACAGTTGCGGCGCCGAGGATAGAAATCGCTCCTATTTGTGTGTATTTTGGAGGTATCCTCATTTCATTATTACCTTCTTTCTAATCGTAACGCTTGCTATTGAATTTAGAATAATAATCACAACGAACAAAATGACCCCGGTAGCAAATAATGCTTCACGGTGTAAGCCCGTGGCATAACTCATTTCGAGGGCGATATTGGCTGTCAAAGTTCGGGCTGAATCCAGCGGGGAATGTGGTATCATTACTGAATTACCAGTAACCATAATTACTGCCATGGTTTCACCTATCGCCCTTCCCATTCCGAGAATGATACTCGCGATTATTCCAGATTTTGCCGCCCTTATTGTCAGCATATGGACTGTCTGCCAGATAGTTGCCCCCAATGCAAGAGATCCTTCCCGGAATGAAGTCGGTACCGCAAGTATTGAATCAATTGATATACTGATAATTGTCGGTAGTATCATAATACCAAGAACAATCGCGCCTGCGAGTATCGAAAGTCCAGGGCCTCCAAATACCGCCCTTATAATTGGCGCAAGAACTACTACACCAATAAAACCATAAATTACCGATGGGATCGCTGCAAGTAGTTCTATAGCCGGTTTGATAATATGCATTACCGTTTTGGGCGCAAACTCTGCCAGAAATATGGCTCCTGCAATTCCAAGCGGTGCACCTACAACCATAGCTCCCAGCATCACCCAAAATGATGCAGCGATCATTGGATAGATACCGAACTTCCCAGCCTCAGGATGCCACTCGGATGAAAACAGGAAGTCTTTAATGCCATATTTAAATAGAAATGGAAGCCCCTCAATAAAAATAAATAGCGCAATAAGTATCAGAGCAGAAATTGCCGAAAATGCAATCACCGACAGGATGCGATACACTCCTTTTTCACTGAATATTTTCATACGCTGTATTATTTTGCAGGTAGTAATCCGTCTTTCTTGATCATTGACTGAATTTCCTGTGAAAGAATATAGTCAATAAATTTCTTTACTTCTCCCTGAGGTGCTCCTTTTGTTAAAAGAAATATCGGGCGCACCAAATTATATTTCCCTAGGATTATTGATTCAGAAGAGCATTCCACATTGTCAATTTTCAGGGCCTTTACCTTTTCATTAAGGATACCATGTGAAATATACCCAATCGAATTTTCATCATTCGCAACGGTTTCCCTGATTGTTCCGTTTGAATTCTGAATTAACGCATTATTAACGAGTGTAATGCTGGTAATGATATTTTCAAACGAAGACCTTGTACCTGAACCCGCTTCGCGGGATACTACTGTTAATGGAGCATCTACCCCACCAACTTCTTTCCAGTTTTTAATTTTTCCATTGAAAATATTGCGGATCTGCTCTGTGCTCAGATTTTCTATTTTGTTTTTTGGGTTTACTACTATTGCGATACCATCCTGTGCCACTATCGTGGCAGTAAGACCTTTTGCTTCATCCGGTAATTTCACAAGATCTGCCATTCCTATTTGTGCCGCTCCAGAGTTAGCAGATTGAATTCCTACCGCAGAGCCGCCACCCTGAACTGTAACAGTAATATTTGGATTTACTTTCATATACTCATCGGCAATTTTTTCTGCAAATGGCTGGAACGCAGTTGAACCAGCGAGTGTAATTGAAATTTTTCCTTTTCCACAACCAAGGAAAATTACAGCCGGGATAAAACAAAAAAGAATAAAATATTTTTTCATTTGAATTATCTCCTTATATCATATTTTTATTTAAATACTAAGAATAACAGATAAGATTCTAATCAATGAGTTAAGTCTGAAATTTTAATACCAGATAAGATTCAGATTATTTATGAAAATAATCAGTATAAATTTAACATTTTTACAGTGGAAAAGACAGTTTTAAGGAATTGTTACTTATAATATCCATTTTATTTGCAACAACTTAACTGTAACTATTCATCACCTCATCCGCACGAAAAATAGCTAAATTTAGCTGAAATCAAAAGAATTCTTTGCTTATCATTACTGAGCAAAAACCAGAAAAAACCTCCGAATAACTGTGATAGTCCTCGGAGGTTTGCATAATACATGAATCGAATTTTTATCAAAATAATAAGGAATAAATTATATAACCGAATATTGCAATAAAGCTTATTCCTATAATTCCAACAAATGCATATAAAATAAAATTGTGCGAAGTGCTTTCCGATTTATTATCCACAGCTCTGGATTTCTTTTCGTCCATAAAAATTCCTTTGAATAATTAGTTATAATTAAGTTTGTTGATTAAAAACGGTAAGGAATTTAATGGATTAAGTGCTTGTGGAAAATTGAGTTTCAAGAAAGAACATGAGCCTCTTTACCCCATCATGTCTGTCTTCATTGCAAATGTTTGTTTTGAGTATATTTTTAGAGATGGTAGAATTGAGGAATTCCGCGTAGTTTATTCTATCGAAAGATGAAACAGTCTTACGTTCTTCCCTTTGTGGGTTTACCAAAACGGTGTTTACAGAAACGGCTATTGAAAAAACTGGTTGGTTTTTTATCAGGTTTTGATTTTCAATCTGAGAAATTGATAATAAATTTAGTAGAATTATTGCAGGTAATAAACATGCCAGTAATCTGAATTTTTTCAATATGTTATTTCTAAAAATCATGGATGTTAGATTACTACTTTTTGTTAATAAAACAAAGAATTGGGGGTATTATAAACGTCAGTCGTAAATATCACATAATAATATTTCTTTCCATAAAAGGTCTCCAAATTTCCCCTCAAATAATCCTTATAAAATAAGGACTTAACATACCTGAAAATCTATTCCATAAATCTACAGTTTTATGGAATTCTTTTACAGATGTTTAGGATGAGTTGATAAAATGATCATTATTTGGGCAGAAAATGAGGTGGATGGTAGTACTACCATTTTAAGGTTGAAATATGGTAGTAGTACTGAGATTTTCTTTGAAAATATGGTAATGCTACTATTGACTTTTGATTTTAATTGTTTTTAGATTTGGGAAGTTTATGCTACCAATTATTTAAAGGCATACAAATAGGCTGAATAAAATACGATCTATTGTTCGTTTAGTTCTAAAATCAACTATAAACAATACATATAGGAGTACTTTATGCGGTCTACACCAGTATCCCCCAACTATCCTTCCCCGATCTATTTAATTAATAATGATTTAATCCATCTGCTGGATAAATTTATTTATAATCAAATTAAAGCTATCCCACATCCGCTGAGATTTAATATTATTAATAAGTATAAAAGTAATAATCTGCTGAGCTATTTAAATATATACAATCAAATATTCCCGGACACGGTTGAAAGAGCATCTTCAAAAGATCTTTACAATTTTGCAGAAGTCTCAACCCTGTATGAAGCAGTGATATTAATTATCAAAGCAATATCGAGCGACCGCATTTCCAAAGATAATTTCAATATAAGGCGCATGCTGATAGACGGAGTTTCAGATGTATCAACTGAAAATATCGAAAAATACCTGGATGACTCCCCTATCAAGTTTCATCTCTTTGCCTATTTATATGAAATAATTTTTAATAGACTTGAACTGAAAGAGAACAAAAGAGAAGTATTAAAACACCGATTTGATTATTCCGATGAATTTGAAAAGCAGACCAAAACTGCAATTGCGGAAAGGCTGCATCTTACCACGGGCAGGATTTATCTTTTAGAACAATCATTAGAAAGAGATATAAGGGATGTAATAAGAGTATTCAAGGTGTTCAGCCCATTCTATTCGTATAAATCAAAATATCTATCAGAAAAGGAGATGGTAAAAATAAGTCCGGCGGTCTTCGACTGCATAAGGAGAGAAGAGGGAGTGGCAGAGATGACAGACGCATTCATAGCGAAGGTATTGTCAGTGATATATAATTATACAATAGATGATGAATATTGCCGGGAGAACGAGGAATATCTGCTGATAGACAGGGGGATAATAGGGAATACGGTCATCCGATTTGGCAACCAGGAAGCGGAGAGGAATTGAAGACTGCTCCTGGAACTGATGAAAGATAAATAAATGAGTAACAGTAATCAGTTACCCTGGCGGGGAAGCCAGGAGCAGCATATTTTTATTTGGTTCTAGTTCTGTTCTCGTCCACCTAAGAAAGCCGGACTGTTTACTCCATCAGTCCGGCTTAATTATTTTTTTATATTCCTATTTTATTATATATAGATTGGATTTCTTTCTCTGCCTTTAAATATAAAACCACAAATGAAGAGGTTTAATAAGAATTTACTTAACTATTTCATTCTGCGATAAATCAATCCCCATAACATGTATAAATTTATTTTTAGTATTACTTTCAGCTGTTTTTTGATTTAAGGAAGTTATTAATTTTTCGAATGTCAACGTTTCTTTATTTTCCAGATTCTTCCATTTTTTAGGAGCAAGGTTTACTAAAAGGAATACAGCATAATTAGAAGCGGGATCCTTTAAATAACTAGGAATCTGCTTAATTATTGTATTTGTTAGTTGGAGGTAACTATACCGGTTTGCTAACTTTATTTCAATTCCAATAGTATAATTTTTAAACTTAATTCTAATATCCGGTTTTTTCCTATTTATTACTTCTTCCTCCCTTATAACAGAATACCTGTTAAAACTATTTCTTTTTAACTCATGTGCAATTAGATTTTGAATATCTGTTTCGGTAAGATTTTCCCTGTATAGAGATTTAGTACTAAAATCCTCATTTTCGAAATGATCCTTTATTTCTTGAATTTTATCAATAGTGTGTGTAAATAATTCTTTTTCACTCCCTATTTCTTTTAAATTTTGATTTGCAAAGGTAAAAATATCTGAAGGATTCCAAATTTCATTATCTCCTTCCTTTTCTAATTTTTCATTAGCAAGATTTAGAAATACTTCATGGGATATTTGAAATTCCGGTATCTCTGATAGTTGAATTAATGCTTCATATGATTCCTTCCCAGGAAAAGCTATTAATCTATTTAGCAGCATTCCCCTGAAATGTTCTGCATCATCCCTTGTTGTAAGAGTATAGCTAGTCTCATGGACAAGATCATCTTCTCTTCTAATATACTTATATACAATTTTAAAGAGTCTTAATAAACTTGGAACATCAGATATTTCATTATAATTAAAGAATTCAGCAAAAAACAATCCTTTAGAAGAAAACTTCTTTGATAAATGTAAAATAAAATCATACTGTTTCTCCGAGTCTAATTTTATAAGGTAGATTTCTAAATAGTTCAATGCGCCAGTAAAATCTACATGAAAATATGCATCTAATAAGAGAAGAATATAATCCATTCTCTTTTCATTTTTTAATTTCTTTATCAATATGGGAACAACATCTTTTGAAGAGTAAAATGAAGAGTTGCATAATATCTTTAAACACTGATTCATAGCTCCGATTGATTCTGCTTTCTCCTTTTTTAACAAATTAAGTATTTGATTATAAAATAAATCGATAATGCTTTTATTCGAAAAAGAAAGTTTCCATAAAACTTCTAATAAATCTCTATTTCCATTGGTAAATTTGTAATCATTTATTATACACTCATTAAATATCAATTTTACATTTTCCGGGTATAATTTTGTAAATCCTTCAAACCAGAAAGGGAAATTATTCATTGATCGGGCAGCATATTTTATAGTTATATTTATATCTTTTGAGGATAAGCAAGTGAAACTCTTCTCATTATTAAACTCTAGTGCTAGACCAAATAAACCAACAAATACTTCATTTTCAACAGTATTTAGATATTTCCTCTCATATGGCAGTTTTGGTGTATATGTTCTCCAATATTTAATAAATCCTTCTTTTATCGCAGAAGTAATTTTAATTCCAAATTTACCTTCAACTTTTTCCCAATCAATGGAGCCACTTTGGTTACTATAATAATTCTGGGATATTATAAATAACGTACGGAACTTATTTCCTTGTTTAATTTCTGCAATATTCTCTTGTAGCCATAATAATTCTTTTTCATGTTCCTCGATATCTTTTAATCTTTTCTTCTCTTTTTTAAGTTCAAAATTTTTGGTGCTTTCAGATATTTCAAGAGATTTTGGTGTAAGAACTTCTTTATAATGCTGTATTAATTCATCATTATTTGAAATAAGGGTGAGTAGTTCAACAATTTCCTTTTCTAATCCATTGATTACCAAAATATTTAAAATAGCATCTAATAATAAGTGCTGGTCATTTAGATCTGATGTATTTTTAAGATCTTCCTTTAACCAAATTAAATCAGTCTTATTTATTTTCCAAAATTCCTGGTCGATAAATAGCTGCCAAAGATATTTTAATTCCCCGTTTATTTTATCTCTTTCAACTTTCCGCCAAAATAGTTTTTGTTTTACTTCAGGATAATTATCAATGAGTTTTTTAATTAATTCAGCTTGTAAACGATATGCTCCCCCATCTTCACAAAATTTTAATACTTCTAATAGCTCAGCAAATAAATTCGAATCTAATTGTGATTTATTTTGTAGAGTTTCAATGACTAAATACGATATTGATTCACTTAAATCATTATATATTCTTCTAGCATATCTTTCATTTTTATCAAATATATCAACTTTCGATTTAAATATTGTCAACAAAGTTCTTAGTAATAGTTCAATTTTATCTACTGGGCAACGTTCTGCAATCTGAACCATTTTATGAGGAATTCCAGACCAGGATTCATTCCAGCTCTCCTCAGCATTCTGGCAAATAATAATTAGTTCATCCATGGTTAAGAATTCAGGGAAATATATATCTATTATTTCTTCAGGAAGATGGTAATCTACAGTATTAATATTTTTTAAGATAAAATTTTTAACTTTTGTAATAAACTTTACATTTCCAATTTTCTTTATTGCCTCAATCGCCCAGCTCCTGACAATATAATTTTCATTATTATCTTCAACTAATTTTGTAATTATTATATTAGCACTTTGAAACCTCCCTACAGCACATATTCTGATTATTAATATTTTTACGTGATAACTTTTACTATTTCCCTGAAGTAACTTTAAAACAATAGGTTCCATTTCCGGCTGAGCAAATCCTTTAAGTGCCCTATTTTCAAATTGATAATTTACCCAATTCATCTCTCCAAATTTTTTACAATAATTAATTAGAATTTTCTTTTTTTCATCGGTTTCTAAATTGGAGGGATCACCATAAACCAATAATATCTCCGGGAAGTATTTAATAATACGATCCTTTAAATCTGGAATCCATAAACTTAGCCATGCACTTACTTCCCTTAAACTTGGTCTTAGAATTTGTCTGTTATATATTTTAGAAAACAAAATATCATTTATTTTATCATTTGAGGTTCCGGCCCTATTAAGTCTTCTCAACCAAGAAGCTCCAAGATATTCTTTAATTGAACGATGGTGAAATTTAATTCTTCCATAGGGAGCTTCATCAAATATACCCCTTCTTAATAATTCAGAAATATTGGGACTATTCCAGTCTTGCAAAATAGTATCAGGAATAAGGGAATCATTTGTAATATTATTAATAATTACACTATCTAGGATTGCAATATATTCTTTTTTACAAAGTATTAATCCAGCAGCTAAATTTTCGACACCTTCCCGCACTTTAGCATTATTCAATTTTGTTAATTGATTGCCATTATTGTCTTTTATTTTTTCACGTATATTAAATTCAATTATTTCCGAATAGGATCCCAATTTATTTTCTTTATTCCAATAATCAGATAACCATTTAATATCCAAAGGACGATCACATAAATGCCAGTAATTTTTTGCTTCGATTTCAGATATAAATCCTAGTACATTAGTCATTTTATTATATTTAGCTAGCTTTTCGATTTGAGATTTATTCAGTGGTGCCAATGAGAATATATTGACTCGGTTTTTAGATGATGCCTTATTTTCTGAACCCACTCTATTGCTAATAGCATATGTGAAAATATCTGTATCGAATTTAATCCTCCAGTCACTAACCCGACAGGAAACTATTAGTTTAATGGGCTTATTTGCTGGTATTTTATCCATTAATATCCTTAAAGCGATATCAAAACTCCCGTTGTGAAGCAGGGCTTCGTCCAATGAATCTAAGAAAAATAGTCCGACATCATCTGAATGTAACCATTCAGTGAATTTTAATTCTTCCGCCGGATTTAGTGAATCATAAATTTCTTGAATGGAACATATGTTTTCTATTGTGCTAAAAAATGCGTTATCACCTTTTTCCCTTAGAATTTTAGCCCTATTAAATATTTCGGTAGTCTTACCTGAACCTGCTTCCCCAAGTAACACAATAAAATTATTTTCTTCTAATAATTGCTCCCAGGTAGTTTCCCCTTTTCCCTGCATCAGCCGTACAATTTCATCGGACTGAAGTGTTTTATTATCCGTAATTAGATTAAATGTGCGATTTAATTCTATGTATTCTTCAATCATTCTTAACCTTAATCATAATAATTTATCAGACAATTCAGGTTTATATGAATAAATTACTTTTGAGTCTTTATTTTCTTTTAATATTAGCTTAGTAGTTTGTTGACCTTCATTTTCTTTAATAATAATTTCTTCAATTTCAAAACGTTTCAAATTTACCTTTACATTCTTTAATTCAATTTTCTTGTTTAATATTTCTAGACCAAAATCTGAATTCATTTCCATATCTTCAATTATCATACCCTTAAATACATGAACATTCTTATTTAAAGAATCATATTCAACAAAAGCATCAAAATTCATTCCTGGGGAACTAAATTCACCATCAAGAATAAGATGATACATTATCTCCAGATCAGTTTTATTAATTTTGAAGATATCATGATAATCAGGAAAAGTGATAATATGTTTAAGCGATTTACAAACAAAAATAAATTTATGGATTCTTAAATATCCATCAGCCAATTCATAAATATTTTCAAATTTATTTTTCAAAGTAAAAAGATGATTTCCTTGGCTTTCAAGTTGCAATTCTACTTCATAATTATTCTTTAAGTCGTTGAAAAAATTATATAGCTTTTCTTCATGAGGTAAGTATAATATATTTTTATCGGCCCATTTGGTATAATCAATATTTAAATGTAATTGTATATTAACACTTTTGTTTTCAGCAATTAATTTATATTTCATACTAATATTAAATGGAGAATCCTGAAGTGAACCGCTGAAATTTGAATACTCTTTACCAATTTGAGTTTTCCCACTTATAGTATTTAGTATTGTGGAAACATGATTATTATTATCGCGAGTTAATATTGAAACTGATGAATTAATAGTAGGATAATTATTTATTTCTAGCCTATTGATATTAGCATCTTTTATAAGATCATTTAATAAATCAAAATTTTCTATAATAATATCTTCCGTTTTAAAAACAAAAATCTCCCCACTTTTTTTATATTGTTCAATCTGTTCTTTATATAATTCAGTTTTGTCTTCCTTTATTCTAATTTTTAAAGGGATCTTACTATTTTTTATAGAGATATTTATATGATTTTTTTCAGCCAGGAATTTCAATGAGGCTCCCGGATAATTTTTCTCTAAAGATGATTTAATATTTGTATACGCCTTAATAATAGAAGTGGAGTATAAGTCCGTCATATATTTTTGAGATTCTATAATTGCACTATGAAATGTCATATTATCTGAAAGAATGTTTACAACAGGAATTCTAATGGATTTAGTTTGATTTGGAATTCCTTTTTTAAAAGTATCTATAATATATTTCTGAAGAAAAACCCAATAACCCTCTTTTTGATTTATATCTATTACTATCAAAAAAACAGGAAACCTTAAAACGTCCCTAAAATATTTTAAGTGTTTGGATTTTAATTGATATTTAATTTCTTTATGAGTCGGCTTTAGATTACTTATACCTTTCAATTGGACATAAAAAATATTCCCAGTTGGTTCACCATGTTCACCAATTTCAACAGAATAATCGATATAAAAATCCGGTTTTTGTTCTCTTATAAGCCAATTGTTTGGCAACATAGATCTGAGGATATTTTCCGATTCTTTTTGAATTATAAATGGAAGACCAATTGTAGAGCCCATAATAATTCCAAATTTTAGATGTTTATTTTAGTTTTTTTTGACTTTTTCGTGGAGAGTAAGGGATTGGTATATTTTTCGTAAAGTTCGAATAAGAATTCAATTCTTTTTGTTTCATTTGGGAATGGCTGGGGACGGTAGCATAAGTCTACAGCCTTATCCAATTCCTGGTGAGCTTTAAATAATGAAGGGGGCATTGTTAAAGGGTCATACAAATCTGCGAGACTGCTGTTGGGAAATTCTTTTCGCGCATCTAAAACATTTTGTGCTTTTTCAACTACTGTTTTTATTTGCTTATCAGTAGGGTTTTCCGACCAGGGGAAATTATTGTAAACTATATAATTAGAATATCTGAATCTACTTTCTAATCTTCCACATGTATATTTTATCCACGCATTATGCATTATTGAGGACAAAATTCCAAAATGATAGAAAGTTGCATTGGGGATAGAAAAACAACTGTTGGGGACAATAAATTCCTTTGAAAAAAATCCAATTGGGACAAATTTTCTATTTTCTGATGAATGGCTCGGCATAAGTACATAATCAGACTTAGGTTGTCGGTTCTCCGTAAACCGCGTAGGAATTTGAGCCCATTTAACTGTTGCAGCTTTTTGACTTTTTAAACGGAATTCCCTGACATTTTCAATTCTCTTAATCAAGTTCGGGCATTGTTTAATCTCTGTCGGGTTTGCATCAACCAACCAAAAACACCACCTTTTTTGATTATGTAAAAATTCTTTGGCACTTACAAAAGGTTTTACAAATTTTAATGCCTGGGGTTCTGATTTTAGAAATACTATTTTTTCCTCATCAGACATTAACAAGTTCCCATCGTCAGTTGGCTGGCTTCCTTTCAGCATCTTTGGAACATTATTAATGGGATTCTTTCTGTTAATGACAGCAAAGTCTTTTCCTTCAACCAAATAAGGGTTGATATTTTTAACTTTAATTTCATGTGGTTCCCCTTGAATATCTAAGTATTCAAATAATCGTTTTTCGATAATATCATAATTTGCAAACCCAATTATTATAACATGCACTGCTGCATTGCCTCTTGCTTCATTCGACCACTTAAAAGTTCTGTGCGCATAATGTATTTTAATTCTATATCTGTTAAAAAGTTCATTCCATAGAACTCCTACTTGCTCACCTTGGCAAATTGAGTTCGTTGATACAAATGCAACTTTAGCTTTAGAATTCTGAATATATTTGGCTGCTTTTATATACCAGCAGGCTACATAATCGAGAACACCTGAACCCTTGATTCCTGAGAGAACTTTATAAATGTCTTTTTTCTGTTCTTCATTTTGTAATTGTTTTCCACTGAAAGGAGGATTTCCCAAAATATATGATAGCTTATCTTTAGAAATGATTGTATCCCATTCAGTTTGCAATGCATTTACATTATGAATATTTGCAATTTTCTTTAATGGTAAGCGCACATAATAATCGCCAAACTCTTCAGACACTTTTATATTCATCTGGTGGTCCATAAGCCACATAGCGACTTCAGAAATACGGGCGGGCCATTCTTCAATCTCGATACCATAAAACTGATCTATATCAACCCATACCATGTCTTTAATATTATATTGAGGTTTATTTGGATCGTATAGTATTCTAAGAATTTCAATTTCCAATTTCCTTAATTCTCTGTATGCTATGACAAGAAAATTGCCACATCCACAAGCTGGATCTAAAAATTTAAGTTGCGAGAGTTTTTCGTGAAAATTAATTAATTGCTTATGGTTGTTCTTAATATTTTTAAATTCTTTATTAAGTTCATCAAGAAATAAGGAATTAATAACTTTAAGAATATTTTTTTCAGATGTGTAATGAGCACCAAGACTACGTCGTTCTTCCGGGTTCATTACTGATTGAAACAAAGAGCCAAATACTGCAGGTGAAATCTTTCCCCAATCAAGTCTGCAACTTTCGAGCAGTATGTTTCTCATTTCCTTATCAAATGATGCCTGAGGTAAAACCTCTTCAAATAACTTTCCATTTACATATGGGAAATCGGATAAACTTTCATTAAGATTTCTTAATCGTTCTTCAGTGGGTTTATTTAATATAAAAAATAAACTTGCGATTTGTGCGGCGAGGTCACTCCCATCTTCTTTTGTTTGAAGTTTAATGTAATCTTCAAAAATATCCTTATTAAAAATATTTGTGTCATCAGCGAACAAACAGAAAACAAGCCTAACAAGATAAACTTCTAAATAATGCCCTATATAACCTATACTTTTGAGCTTATCATGAAGCTTGCCCATTAGTTCAGCGGCGGCAATATTTACAGGATCTTCCTCTTTAAAAATTCGTTTCTCATAACCAGCAATAAATCCAAATAAATTTACATGTTTGACAAGCTCTTTAAGCTCAAATTCATGGTGGATATTTTCATCAAGGTCGAATAAACGGAATTCGTCAAAATCGCATAAGAGAATATATTTTGGAAGTTCATCTTCAGTCAGCCCGAAGGAATAAGCAATTGCTTGATTTTTTGCTTTTTCCAGGTTCTTCCCTTTTGATTTATGTTCTATTAAAATTTTCCCAGGCCAAAGCAGATCGATATAGCTTTCTCTTCCATCAATCTTCTTTACAGGTTTTTCAAATGTTGCAACACGTCTTCGGTTTATTCCAAACACTTCAAAAAATTCATTAAGAAAAGTTTGGGATTCGGCGGATTCTTCGGAAGCAGATTCCCAATCCTTGGAGAATTTAACTGCACGAGATTTTATTTCATTCCAGCTTAAAGGCATCTATCAGGTTCTTAGAGTGAAAAATATTTCAATGATCATTAAAAATTACAAATTAACTTAATGATTTCATTGCAATTAGTCCATAAACATTAAGGATGATTTAACCTGAACTTATTTCCTGTAATAGAGGATAGTTAAGTTTTTTACTGTTGGCTAATTCATATAGGTGTAGGTTTGACCAGGATTTACGTTCTTCGGGAATGAGGTCTTTGTACTGCTCACGTTTCTTCTGCCGAGTTTCTTCGAGGGACTGATTAACAGATTCTTTTTCTTTACGCTTTTTACATATTCCTTCGATATAAGCAAGGTTATTTTTGTTATGCTTTACGGCTTCCCGGACGGCATAATCGACAGCCGGCTGACCATACTCAGTTATCAATTCATTTTTGATCTGAGATTCAAATAAGGAAATATTAATAGTACTACTATCATTATCCTTATCCTTAACCCTTGGCAAGGGTTGGCAACCCTTAGGAATAGTAGTAGTAGTTTCTTTTTGAGAGGAATTCTGAATACGGAGATAACCTTCATTAATAGCTAAATCATATATATCGTTATCTTTTAAGCGATTAAGGACTCCTATTATAGCGGGGATATTAGGATTTATACCGTTCTTACCTTTTTCATACTGGAATGAGACGAAACCTGTTAACCATAGCTTCGTATTGTTACAGATTAGTTTGATACGGAAAACGGAAACAGGATTACCAGAAAGTTTATCGTAGTCTTTATTTACCTCGGTTATGAATGAAGCCAGGTTCATTTGGGAATAACCTATCTTCCGTTTAAGTTGAGGAAGATCTATATCCCATATACCGGCACAATCGCAATTTCTTTCAAGATATTGCCATATGTTTTTATGTTCCGGTGATAAATCAAGAAACCATGAACTATCCCACAAAGAAGTATCCATAAATCGTTTTGACATAAAATATTCCAATAAATATTTTTTTATAATTTATATTCTACTTTTCTTGTTGCAAGAAAAGTAGCAAAAGAAACTTGGCTTAAAATAAAATCGCTAAAAATTCGTTCCATTCCGTTGCGGTAAATGAACTCGTCCTTCGGACTCAGACAACATTTACCGCTATACACTCCATTCCACAAATTTTCTTAACGCATTTTATTTAATGCCGTTTAAATATGAACCAAATAAGGCCGGTTAAAATCCAATCTCTAGCTCTATCTTAGCATTTGGCGTCCAACTCTTCTTCACAAATTCATAGTCACCTGATGCATATCCAGACAAAGAATAGTTCTTATGATCAATGAAATAATACTTTAATCCGAAACTACCAACCAAATAAGTATTAATCCCTGCGATAAGACCGAATGTCTTTTTAGGAAAGGTGAAGGACTCATTAACTATCAATTGGGATTCAGGATCCAGAGGAATTCTACTTTCAAGGGTGTATTCTCTTTTGCCCTGTGCATCTTCTTTTGAATATTTAGCTTGAAATAATCCTTTGCCGTACATGTTCTTTAATGAGTCTTTCCAGAATTGGTTTATGACGGTTATAAGGGAATCGATGTTGTAATCAGTACCAGGTACAATTTTGTATTGGACAGATGTTGTTTTAAGTGTATCGTGAATTTTTATAGCATAGGATTCTTTCACTTTACCTGATGGTTTGGTTGTCCAGCCGATTATGAAACCGGCTAGTAATAAAGCAAAGACCAAGGATAAATAGAGCCATTTATTGTTTTGCATTGTCGTATTCCTTTTGCTGATATTCACAATAGTATTTCATTATCCGGATAACATAATTTGAAGTTTCTTTAGGGAGATATTTTTCAGCAAATTCATAATTGAATTTTGCGAACTGTATCATTCCCATTTTAACTTTACCCTTTACTACCCTTCCAATGATGTTACCTATCCCCCAGTTGTATGCGGCTAATGCCCAGTGCATGAGGTAATCTTTATCGCTTAGGGTTTGAACAAGCTTTTGTTCAATAATTTTTTTGAGAAAACTCATATATGCAGATTGTGCATGTATGGCTTGATCGGGGTTGAAGGGATTGTATTGGATAATTGTTTTCTGAATACCAGGGACAAGGTCGCACCATTCTTCCCAGGTTCTGTCCATGAACTGAGCTAACCCCTTTGCACCTGAAATTTTATTGACTGCATTGGGATTGAAATTACTTTCCTGCTTAACTTGTGCTTTAAGCAGTAAAGGATCAATATGATATTCTAAACCATATTGATTAAACAGATTATCAAATTTATTTTCGTCCATAACTAATAACCTTTTTTTATTTATTGTTCTTTTCTTAGCATAAGAAAAGAACCAAAAGAAATAGGGCTTAAAATATTTTGCTATAAATTCAGCTCCATTCCATTGATCGGGAAAAACTCGTTGCACTCAAACAATTTCCCTCACTGCCATTCCATTACGCTGAATTTATTTAACGCAAAATATTTAAGGCCGTTAAATACGAACCAAATAAGAACAAAGTCCCCGCACATGCGGGGACTATTGAGAACATCAGGAACCGTAAGTAGCAGAATGCTTGACAACGTTGCCGTTATCGTCCAGGGTTAAGAAAGCGAAGAAGGCTCTTTTAACTGTGTACTTGGCAAGGAACTGCTGATCGATACCGGACAGAGGAATTGAAACGTCGATATCGGTAATGAGGTCGAGGTTCGCCTGACCAGTCCTGAATTTGAGGACTGTTATGTCCTGAGATAACAGATCGGTAGGACTTTTCATTACGATAATCCCGGCGGTGCAGTAGTACTTTTCGACAGATGTATCGATACCGAGATCAACGCCGAGCTGACCGGCTGTGAAATGGACCGAGTTAGCAGTTATTGCTACTAACGGAG
>OCZT010002148.1_pt1 | contig 20414 bp, 17 predicted proteins | sample 1539031 | NCBI WGS metagenome assembly OCZT01 (sample SAMEA3539308, study PRJEB22396) | soil metagenome | biome: tundra; feature: field; material: soil | place: USA | collected 2010-05 | depth 0.15 m | reverse complement strand
GCGTCCGCCACGTCATCGCGGGCCGCCTGTCCTCTCCGGGTCACGTCGTCTGCGACGTCGGCGACGCGGTCCACGACGTCGGCGACGCGAGTCGCGACGTCCTGAAGACCCTCGGACGCCGCGTTCCGAAGACCGGTCGTCGAATCGGTCACGCGCTGACGGAGTTCCGAAGCCAGCCGCGGCGCAAAATAGATCGCAAGGCCCGCCCCGATCGCGCTGCCGGTGATGAGCCCCATCAGGAAGCTGCCGCCGTGGTTCGTCTTGTTGTCCTGAATCCTTGTATTCATGTTCTGGTTCTCCTATGGTCACTTTAGACCCGGCCGCTTCGATCGCCTGTACCCGATTGCACACCGGACGCTGCTCCGGACGCTGCAACGGTTCTTGGCGATTTCTTCTTGCGTGATTGTGGCATCGGCGACGGCCTCCTTCGCCGTCGCCGTCAGGATCTCGCTGCGCTCCACCCTGCAGCGTTCATCGCGAGCCGTCGTTTCGGGTTGGCTAGGATCTTCCACGGTCAGCGCGTTGCTGGCTCGCGCTCGATCACCATCAACGTGAATGGTCCGGGCAGCACCGCTCCTCTGCCACAATGTCCGCATCAGTCACCGCACGCAGCTAAGATGGAGTCGCGGATCCTGGCGATTGACGTCGGCGGCACCCACACCAAGCTGTTGGCGACCGGCCACAGGCTCTGCGCTGATCGTTGACGGCGCCCGCGAGTCGATGGAGCTGGCGCACCGTGCAAGAAAGGGCGCACGTACGAAGATGACGTCGGCGCGGCTGCGCTGAAGCGTTCGGGAAAGAAGAAGTGGCGGCGCGATATCCGCAAGGTGATCAAGCTGCTGAAGCGCGTCCTGCAGGCCGATACAATCGTCGGCGGCGGCGGCAACGCCAAGCTGCTGCGCAAGCTGCCGGCGAGCGTGCGGCTCAGGACGAACAGAAACGCATTCGTGGGTGGCTACCGTTTATGGACACGGACGACTTAGGAAACGGCTGGGTGTTCGCGCCGGGATGGCCGGGCATCCCGCCGCGCTGGACGTCGAGCGCGAAGAGCGGCGTCGGCACGGCGCTCGGTGCCGAGAGCCGCGTGTGGTTTACGACCAGCCACGGGATCGTCGACGAAATCTACTATCCGTCGGTCGATCGCGCGTGCACGCGCGATCTGGGATTCATCGTCACCGACGGCCAGGCGTTCCTCTCGGAGGAGAAGCGCGACGCGCGATCTGAAACATCCGTCATCAGCCCGGGTGTGCCGGCTTTTCACCTGCGCAACACCTGCAATGCGGGTCGATACCAGATCGACAAAGAGCTCCTCACGGATCCTCATACCGACGTCGTGTTGCAGCGCATCCAATTCTCCGCGCTTCAGGGTGTCGTTGCCGATTACCACCTGTATGTAGTGCTCGCGCCGCACTTGGACAATCGGGGGTCGGACAATACGGCGTGGGTGGGCGATTACAAGGGCGTGCCCATGCTGTTCGCCGCGAGAAACGGATCGGCGCTCGCCCTGGCGTCTTCAGTGCCCTGGCTCGCGCGCAGTGTGGGATTCGTCGGCTTTACGGATGGGTGGCAGGAGCTGCACGCGCAGAAACGGCTGGCCACCACCTACACGCGCGCCGAAAACGGCAACGTGGCCATGACCGGGGAAATCGATTTGGCAGCCTCGGCCGGCAGTTGCGTGCTCGCCGTCGGGTTCGGCGTGACCGCGGCGGAAGCCGGCCAGCATGCGCTCGCGAGTTTGACGCGGGGGTTTGACGCGGCGAAGGACGCGTACCTGTCCGGCTGGTCCAGCTGGCACGATTCGTTCAGTGCTCGTCTGCCTGAAGACCCGCTCTATCGACGACCGTGCACATGGAGCGCCTCGGTCGTGCGCGCGCACGAAGCGAAGCACTTTCCCGGCGGCATCATCGCCAGTTTGTCGATCCCGTGGGGATTCTCGAAAGGCGACGACGACCTCGGTGGATATCACCTCGTGTGGCCACGCGATCTCGCCGAGGCGGCGGGCGGATTCCTCGCCGCTGGGGCGCACCAGGACGCGCTTCGTGTATTGCGGTACCTCCAGATCACGCAGGAAGCCGACGGACACTGGTCTCAGAACATGTGGTTGGATGGGACGCCCTACTGGCACGGGATCCAAATGGACGAAACGGCGCTACCGATCCTTCTCGTGGACCTGGCAGAGCAGGAAGGCGCGCTCTCAGCGGCGGAGTGCAAGCCGTTCTGGCCGATGGTCAAGGGCGCCGCGGGCTTTCTCGTCAGGAACGGTCCCGTGAGCCCGCAAGATCGCTGGGAAGAAGATCCGGGGTATGCGCCCTTCACGCTCGCGGCGGAGATCGCCGCGCTCCTGGCAGCCGCTGATCTCGGCGACGCCTGCGGCGAACCCGGCGTGGCGACGTACCTGCGCGAGACCGCGGATGCGTGGAATGCGCGCGTTGAAGATTGGATTTATGTGGAGCACACGGAGCTCGCCAGGCTGTGCGGCGTCGATGGCTACTACGTCCGAGTCGCGCAGCCCGACGAGGCCGAGGCGGCCTCGCCGCTGCAAGGCTTCGTGCCGATCAAGAATCGTCCGACGGATCAAAGCGTCACGCAGTCCTCGCTCATGGTCAGCCCCGATGCGCTGGCGCTGGTGCGCTTTGGCTTGCGCGCGGCCGATGATCCGCGCATCGTGAACACCGTGAAGGTGATTGATGCGGTCCTGAAAGTTGCGACGCCGCGCGGTCCGGCCTGGCATCGGTACAACGGCGATGGGTACGGCGAGCATGGGGATGGGAGCCCGTTCGACGGCACCGGTATTGGACGCGCCTGGCCGCTATTGACCGGGGAGCGGGCGCACTACGAACTCGCCGCCAAGCGGATCGCAGTGGCCACCGATCTTATGAAGACGCTCGAAGCATTTGCCGGCGACTCCGGTCTACTGCCCGAGCAAATCTGGGATGCCGACGATATTCCCGAACGCGAACTGTTTACGGGCGAAGCGTCCGGGTCGGCGCGACCGTTGGTGTGGGCCCACGCCGAATACCTGAAGTTGCGTCGGTCGTTGCAGGAGACGCGTGTCTTCGACCAGCCTCGTCAGACGGTCGCTCGTTATGCCTCGGGCAAAACGACGGCCTCGCCGTTCGCGTTCTGGCGCTTCAATAACAAGATTCGGACGATGTCGGACGAGAAGATCCTTCGCTTCGAGTCGCTCGCTCCCGTCAGGGTACATTGGGGCATCGATGGATGGCGCCGCGTCCAGGATCTCGACGCCGTCGACACGGGCCTGGGCGTCTATGTGGCCGACCTCGACACGAAGGCGCTGCCGGCGGGCACCGAGATCGATTTCACGTTCTACTGGCCCCAGGCCGATCGATGGGAAGGCACGGACTTTCATGTGCGCATCGACGGGTCTGCCCACGTTGCGCAAATTGACGCGTCGCTCGGGCGACACCTGTAATGTGGCGTTTGGCGGGATGGTCGAACTCGCGACTGAGGCCAAGCGGTTAGCTCAGCGGTAGAGCACCGGCCTCACACATCAGTGATCGCGATCGGTCCCATCAAGTCGCGCGTGCTCGTCCCTTCCGCCACCACGTGTCGATCCGTTTGCGGAAGGCTGATGGTGTGCTCGCGAACAACTGATCGCCACGCTTCAAGGCACGCCGCCGAAGGGTCGTCTGATACTTGGCCACGCAGCCGAGGACCACGGCGGTCGTGCGCTCATCCCCAAATCGTGCTGGCGCATCCAAAATGGTCGCGCGGAGCACGACGAGATTGTGGTCATCGCCGAGCCAGGTCTCCAACTGTTTCAGCCGTCGAATGCGGACTTGTGGGTGGGCCTTGAGGCCTTCGAGCAGCCGCATGTGATACCAGTGATCTTTGACGCGCCGGCGCCACTTGTGAAACTGCGCGTCTTCAGGATGGGTGCGGACGCAGGCCATCGCCTTTCGCGCGCGCCGATAGCCCCGCCTGATGCCGGCACGTATCGTGCCGGATTGTGCCACGCGGCGAATTCGCCGTCGCACCCACGTTTCCGATCGCTTGATCTCGCGCGCGACGCGCGGTAACAGCCGATCGGGATCGACACGCGCCACGGTGCCGCGCTTGCGGGCCAGCAGCCCTCGCTGGACGGCTCGGCAGATTGCACTGGTGACGATGCGAGGATAGTGGTCGCGAAGCGCGGTCATCATCTCCGTGCTGGCGTCCACATCGCGCAGCGACGACAATCGATGCGCGATGGTCCTGAGCCGCCCGTTGAGCACGCAATAGTCGTCCCCAAGGTTCTGCTGGAGCAAGCGCAGAACGGCTCGAGTCTTCTTGACGCGTTTGCGGGCCTCGTGAACGGCCTCAGCGCGGTCCGCGCCCAGCGGGTTGCCGAGCTCGTCGATCGCCTTCTCGAACTCCTTGGCCACAACGCGGGACAGCTCTCGGGCCACTGGTTTCTCGCGTTTCAACCGGAATGCCATGTTCTTGGTCCGCGTTGGCTTGACGCTGGGCTATTCCGACCGCTGAGTGCAGCCGTCCAGAACTGCTTAATCAAAAACCGGGCCGCATGACGCTGGAACCGATGGGCGTTTTTGAGCCCGTAGTGTCCCACAACTCCGCCGATCAAGAGTTCGCCTTCGTCCACGATCAGGACGCGCCGTCGGCAGCCCACACAGCGCCAGAGCCGAGTCTAGAGTGAGCCAGCCGCAGCGGGGCCTCGACATGTTTTTCGGCGCGAGCATAGCTCCCTTCCCGCAGCCCCACACCGTCGGGCCGCTTCTGGAGAACAACGGAGGCGTTGGGTCCATCGCCTGCGTCGGCGCTCGAAAATGTCACTTGGGCTGCGGTGGCCTGAGAACTGAAGAATTTGCTCAATGAAAACGGTGAGATGTGCTGAATGGGCTGGGATGTAGAGAATCCGTCCGGGAAATGTCGCGGTGCTGCGCGGAAGTACCTGAAAATATTGGTGTTCAGTCGTTTTCTGAGGGCCTTAGAAACTTGGCTGGGAGGCAGGGATTCGAACCCCGATAACCTGCTCCAGAGGCAGGTGTCCTACCGTTGAACGACCTCCCAGTACCGGACTCGGCGCGCCTCAGGAACTTCCGATTATAGCTGTTCCAAAAGAGGTCCGGCAAGCGCCGCGCCCGGCATCGGGATGATCGCGCTCGATTAGTGCATCTGCTCGTTGCCGACCATCTGCGCGTTGTTCTGCCGGTCGATCTCAAACGGCACGTCGGCGCCACCCTGCGTCCGCGAGCGGCAATGGCTCGCCATCCCGCCTTTGCGTCCGGCTTCCCGCGCTTCGTCGCTCGTCCACTCGTGAGCGCTGCCCTTCTGGTGCGCCGCCTTTCCGCCCTTGCTGGCGATGTCGCGCTGTTTGTTGCGGTCCATTGACGCGAAGCCGCGATCCTCTTTAGCCACGTGCCCTCCTGCCCGGTTGACACCCGCGTGATCCCGGGTCAGTCCGGTTTCACCTACCCGCCTGAGACTTGGGCTGCAACCGATGTGCCATGGCCGTTCCGCTAAATCTCAGCAGTAGAAGAACTTAGGAAATCAGCCGGCGGGCGGCGGCAAGTCGTTCGTGCGTGCGCTCACGACCGAGGAGCGAGGCGACTTCGAAGAGGCCGGGACTGACCGTTCTTCCCGTCAGCGCGACCCTCACGGCATGGATGAACAAAGCCGCTTTCACACCGCGCGCCTCGGCAGACGCGCGCAGCGCGGCTTCGATCGACGTCACGTCGAAGCTCGGCAGCGCGGAGAACGCGGCGTCGAGCGCCGCGAGATGCTCAGCCATTCCCTCCGCGCGAAGGTGCTTGTCGACGGCCGCCGGATCGTACTGAACCGCATCACTGAAGAAGAATTTACCTACTTCGACGAAATCGCCGAGCCGCTTGGCGCGCGGCCTCAGCAGTTCCAGCACGGCAGCAAACCACGCGTGCCGTCCCGCTAGAAACTCATCGTTCCAGACACCCGCTGCTTCGAACCACGGTTTCAACCGCGCCGCCAGATCGTCCGGCGCGAGCTGCGCGATGTGCTGGGCGTTGAACCAATCGAGCTTTTCGGGATTGAACACGGCATCGCCGCCACTGATGCCGTCAAGGGTGAACGCGGCGACGAGCTCGTCGCGGGTGAACAGCTCTTTGTCGCCACCCGGCGACCATCCGAGCAGCGCCAGAAAATTCACCATCGCCTCGGGCAGATATCCGAGCCGCGCGTACTCCATCACTGACGTCGCGCCGTGGCGCTTGCTCAGGCGCTTCTTGTCCGGACCGAGAATGAGCGGCACGTGCGCAAACTGCGGCAGCGGCGCGCCGACCGCCCGATACAGCAGAATCTGTTTCGGCGTGTTCGAGATGTGATCGTCGCCTCTCACCACATGCGTGATCCCCATCTCCACATCGTCTGACACAACCGAGAGATGGTAGGTGGGATGGCCGTCCGAGCGCAGCACGACGAAGTCCTCGATGTTCGCGCCATCGAAAGCGATCGGTCCATGGACGAGATCGTCGATCGTCGTCTTTCCGTCCGGAACGCGAAAGCGAATCGCGCGCGGCATCCGCCGCGCCTCACGCGACGCGATCTCGTCGGCGGTCAGCGCGCAGCACGTGCGATCGTACCGCCACGCCGCGCCGGCGGCTTCGGCGACGTCTCGCTTGCGTGTGATCTCCTCGGGCGTGCAGTAGCAGTAGTACGCGCTGCCGTCTTTGACGAGCCGTTCGGCCATGGCGCGGTGCCGATCGAGCCGTTCGGATTGAAAGTAGGGCGCGTACGGGCCGCCGATGAGCGGCCCTTCGTCCCAGTCGAGGCCCAGCCAGCGCAAGCCCTCGAGGATGCCATCGACCATTTCGGCCGACGATCGCTCGACGTCGGTGTCTTCGATGCGCAGCACGAAGACGCCGCCCTGCCGGCGCGCGAAGAGCCAGTTGAAGAGCGCCGTGCGGGCGCCGCCAACGTGCAGGTAACCGGTCGGCGAGGGAGCGAAGCGGACGCGGGGGGCCATCGGAGATATTCGGAGCAACACCGACCAAATGACCAGATAGTGTGTCGTGAGGCGCGGGGGAATAGAAATAAGAGAACTTGGCGGTGAGGCAGGGATTCGAACCCTGGATACAGCTTTTAGGCCGTATAACGGTTTAGCAAACCGCCGCCTTCAGCCTCTCGGCCACCTCACCGTATTGTGCTAAGTATACGCCAGGCAGGGACTTAGGCAATTGTCCCTGCCACGGCGTCGAGCCGCTTCGCGCAGATCGCCTGCACCCACGATATTGTAGCGCTCAACTCGCTCCGGCACGCCAACCCGAACGAAATTCCGAACGACCGCGTGCTAGGATCCCGCCCACTTCGCCATGACGCCTTTGATCTTCGTCTGGCCCTACGCTCCCGTCTTCTGGCTCGTGTACCTGTGGGCGTTCCTTCCAGAGTTCCGCATCATCCTGCGCGCGCGGAAGGCGGACCGGGCCCCCGGCGCGTCGCAGGACGGGCGGTCCATGCAAGTGATCGTCCTCGGGATGTGGGTCGGCCTTGCGGCGGCGTTTCCGCTCGCGCGGATCACTCGCTTCGCGTTTCCCCCGGGCGCGCGCGTCGGCGCGTTCTGGGCCGGGACGGCGCTGCTCGTCGCCGGCAGCCTGCTGCGTCGGCACTGCTGGCGCATGCTGGGCGCCTACTTCACCGGCAACGTTCAAACCGTGTCAGGGCAGTCCGTCGTCGACCGCGGCGCGTACCGCTACGTGCGGCATCCGGCGTACACGGCGGGCATCATGATGTTTCTCGCCATCGGAATCGCGCTCGGGAGCTGGCTCAGCACGCTCGTCACATTCCTGGCCTCGGCGGGCGTCTATGTGTACCGCGTGCGGGTGGAGGAGCGCGTGCTCGCGGCGGCGATCGGCCAGCCCTACGTCGACTACATGAAGCGCCGAAAACGCTTCGTGCCGTTCATCGTCTAACGTCTAGGGAATGAACGTCCCGGACGGCGCCGCAAGCGAGGGACGTCCGCTGCCGACCGTCGGCAAAGCCAATCCGGCGGGAGAGATCACCATCACGCCAGCCGATTGCAGTGTCGTCTGCTGCGCCCGCTCGAAGTCGACGAGCGCCTTCTGGTAGGTGATCTGCGCGCGAAGGACGGCGTTGCGCGCGTCGGCGAGATCCTTTTGCGCCTGCACGACCAGGTAGTTGGTGGACAAGCCGACGCCGAATTTCTTCTGTTCCGCGTCGAGCTTCTGTTCAGCCAGATCGCGCGCCTGCTTGGCGGCGTCGATCTCGTCGAAGGCGTTGCGGGCGCTGATCGCTGAGTCGGTCACTTCCGTCACGACCTGCACCTCGAGCTGGTGGGTCTGGGCAATGACCTGGTTCGCCTGGACTTGCGCACGGGCCGCCTCGGCCCGTGCCGCGCTGTACCCGAGCGGATAGGTGACGTTGAGCGCCACGCCCCAGGTCGGATAGTCGTGCTTGAACAGGCTGCTGAGGGCGCCGCCGTACGCGCCAGGGATCGTCCCGACCACCGGCGCCGTGAACGCCGCCGCGCCTTGAAGGTCGCCGGCGCGCACGAGCTGCGCACCGCCCAGACCCGCGAGCCCGTAGCTCGCCACGACATCGGCCTGCGGCCGCGTCTGATCGCGCAAGTACTGAATCGTCGCGTTGTTGGCGGCGACCTGCTGCTTCGCCTGCGCGAGATCGGTGCGATCGCTGAGCGCGCGCTTGAGCGCGGCCTCGAGGTCGATGGTCAGCGGCCTGTCGTCGGGGTGATTCACCGGGTCGATCGTCGCGCGCCAGAGCGCATCGGCCGGTCCGGCGACGAGCAGCCGTTTGAGCGCGAGCTCAGACGTGCGACGCGCGCCCTCGGCCACGACGAGCGTGTGCCGATCGGTCGCTTCCTGGGACGTGGCCGTCACCAGGTCGAGCCGCGTCATGGCCCCCGCATCGACGCGCTTTTGGTCTTCATCGACAAGGCGGTGCGCGAGATCGACCGACGTCTTCGCGACGTCAATCGCTTCGACGGCGAGGACCAGGTCCCAGTACGCGTCGCGGACGCTCGTCACCGTGTTGGTGATGACGCTCTGCAACTGGAGATCCGAGATGGCGCGGTTCACTTTGGTGATGGCGAGCTGCTGCCGGGCCGCGTCGGCGTGCAGGCCGCGGAGAAGCGGCTGCGTGTACTGCGCGTTCAACGTCGCGTTGTACGCCGGGTTGTAGTTGTAGAAGAAGCTGTTGGTGGAGACGCGGTTGTTGTCCCACGTGACATTCAGGTTGCCGCCGCCCCGTGGGAGATTCTGCGTCAGCTGTCCGTTGACCGTGCCGGTGTGCGTCGTCACCAGCGCTCCGCCGGTCAACAGCGTGAGCGGCGCGGCCGTCTGGTGTTGATCGCCGATGAGCGAGCTGACGGTCGGCCGATAGATCGATTTGAGGCTGGCGAGCGCAAAATCGTACACCTGCGGGTTGAGGCGCTGCACCGCGATGTCCAGATTCCTGTCGAGCGCCATCTTCACCGCGTCGTCGAGCGTGAGCGAGAGCGCCGGACCATTGAGCCATTGCCGATCGCCGGCGTCGGCGGCCGGCTTGCGGTCGCGGGCCTCCGCGAAGCGCGCCGCCGCGTGCCGGACCAGATCGTCGATCGACGCCGCCGTCTGCTGGGCGCTCGCCGTCGACGCCGTCAACCCGCCGGCGGCCCAGACGGCAATGATCGCCGCGATTCGGCGGAGCTGCGTGCCGCGCCGGCGTCCCAAGGTGTGTGCGATCGCCATAAACCGATGGTCCTTTGTTAAGACGCCCCGCTGTTAAGACGCCCTGCGCCGCCGCCTGACGGGCGCTGACGGTACCGCCGCACGATGACGGCGGAGCGCGCGGATCCCGCCGAGCGAGAACGCCGAGATGTGCCTGGCAAGCTCGTCGATCGCCGGCGGAGTCAGGTTGAACGTCGGATACACGCGGGCGACGGCTGGATTCATGCAGAAGAGGAGCTGCGACTGAAGGCCGGCGACCGACTGCATCACACGTGGATTGTCCGGCGGGCACCCGAGCAGCTCGGCGACCAGGCCGCCCAGATACTCGAGGCGAGGGCGGATGCCGTGCTTGATGATCAGGTCGAACGCCGGCGTCGGGTCCGCCATCTCGCGGCTGATCAGCTGGTGGATCCACGCATCGCGGCTGTTCGCCGCGATGCGCTGGAGAAAGACCCTGACGTAGATTCGTAGCTTCTCCTCCGCCGAGGCACCCTCGCCCGCCTGCCTGGCGCTGTCGCTGGTGCCGCGGATTTCATCGATCGCCATCCGCACGACGGCAGTGTAGAGACCGAGCTTGTCGTCGAAGTGGTAGTTGACAGCCGCGACATTGGCTCGCGCCGCGCGGCAGATCTCGCGAACCGTGACGTCCTTGAATCCGCGCCGCGCGAACAGCCGGGCCGCCGCTTCGAGCAACCGCTGGTGTGTTTCCTGATCCTTCACAGCGTGCGCCTGAACAGCATCGTCGCGGCCGCCATGGCGACGACCGAGAACAGCGCCAGATACACGAGATCGCCGGTGATCGCCCCGAAGCCGGTGTTCTTGAGCAGGAGGCTCTTGAGGGCGTGCACCGCATATGTGAAAGGATCCACCAGCGCGATCGCCTGCATCCAGGGAGGGAAGCCCTGCTGCGGGTAGACGGCGCCGCTCGGGAAATACAGGACCGTGTTCAGCAGGCCGAAGATCGCGCGCGGCACCAGGGGGTCGGTGACGCGGACCATCAGCAGGAACATCATGCTGATGAGCGCCAACGCCGTGACGATGATGACGACGAGCATCCGGAACATGCGCATCGGCTCGAATGGGTTCGGAATCCCGGCGATGAGCGACCCGACGGTCATCAGCACACAGGCGGCGAGCACCGCTTTGATCGTGCCGGAGAGGTTGAAACCGATGATCAGCTCGAGCTTGGTGATGGGCGTCACGAGGTAGCCCTCGTGCAGGCCGCGCGCCTTGTCGTCGATGAAGATGATGCCGCCGCCGATCATCACCATCATGAAAATCGACATCGAGATCGATCCGGGCAGGAGATATTGCAGGTACGGGACGTACGGATAGACCTCGACGATGTCGAGCGTCGCTTCGCCCGGCAGACGGCGGGTGCTGGCCGCCGGCTGGTTGTAGGCGGCCACGAGACTTCCGAGCGTGGCCGCCAGCGTCGACGAAATGAAGTTGTCGGTGTTGTCCTCGATGAGCGCGACGCGCGGCTGGGCCTTCTCCAGCGACTTTCGCGAGAAATCGGGCGGAATGGTCAACACGCCGTTGAGGCGCCCGTTCCGCAGATCCGTCAACGCCTGTCCCTGATCGGAGTACTCGATCGTGTCGAACGTGCGTGCGCCGCCGGCCACCGCGTTGCAGAGCTCACGCACTTTCACCGCCGGCACGCCGTGATCCTGATCGACCACGCCCACCTTCAGGTGTTTGACCGTTCCGCCGAACGCGTACCCGAGGACGACCAACTGGACGAGCGGAAAGACCATCGAGACCACGATGAGCGTCGGACTTCGACGGAACCGCCGCAACTCACGCTCGATGATGGCCAATGTACGGTGCATATCACCCTCGCCGCATCAGGCTGTCCTTCGGCGACGCGTCCTGCAGCGCATCCCGCAGCGCGCGTCCCGCGTAGTGAACGAACACATCGTCGAGCGTCGTGCTCTGGACCGACAGCGACTCCACGGACACGCGCCGCTCAACCGCGGTGTTCATCAATGCCGTCAGAGTCGCCGGGCCGTTGCCGGAGGAGATCCGGAAGACATTGTCCTGCTCGGCGACCCGTTCGACACTCGGTAAGCGCTCGAGCGTTTCGCGCCAGTCGGGCGGCGCGCCGGCGAAGCTCGCCTCGATGACGTTGTTGCCGGGAATCGACGCCTTGAGCTTCAGCGGCGAATCGAGCGCCTTCAGGTCTCCGTGATCGACGATCGCGATGCGATCGCAGAGCCTGTCGGCCTCGTCCATGTAATGCGTCGTGATGAGGACCGTCAGGTCGCGCTCGGCCTTGACCTTCTGCAGCATTTCCCACACGGCGACCCGCGACACCGGGTCCAGCCCCGTCGTCGGCTCGTCAAGGAAGAAGATGCGCGGCTCGTGCACGAGCCCGCGGGCAATCTCGACGCGGCGGCGCATGCCGCCCGACAGGTGCTTCACCTGTTTGTCCCGCCACTCGGTCAGCTCCATGGCGGCCAGCAGCTCGTCAATCAGCCGCTTGCGCTTCTCGCGCGGCACGCCGTACAGCTTCGCGTAGATCAGCAGGTTCTCGTCGACGCTCAGCTCGAGGTCGCTGGTCATCGCCTGCGGGATGACGCCAATCGAGTTCCTGACGCCGTTCTGCTCTGTGACGATGTCGAAGCCGTTCACGCGCGCGGAGCCCGACGTGGGCAGCAGGAGCGTCGTCAGCATGCGGATCAGCGTCGATTTGCCGGCGCCGTTCGGACCGAGCAGTCCGAAGATCTCCCCGTCCGCCACCGAGAAGGTGATGCCGTTGACGGCGGTGAAGTCGCCGAACTTCTTGACGATGTGCTGAACGTCAATGGCGAGCATGGGCTACCGGAGCGGCAACAAGACGTACGCCGTCATGCCGACGGCGAGCACGCGGTCGCGGTTGTCGACGCGCAGGCGAATCTCGAAGGTCTTGATGTCGCGTTTCGTCCGGCTCACGTCGCGCTGGGTCGCGAACGCCGCGTCGGCGCCGCGATAGAACACCGTGCCGGGCCGCTCGGCGCCGGACGGGAGCCGCACTGTGATGGCATCGCCGATGTGGACGCCATCGATGTAGGTCTCCTCGACGTCGGCGCGAACCCACAGATCGTCCGGGTTGATCAGGGTAACCACCGGCTGGCCCGCATTCACGACTTCGCCGGCGCGCACGGCGCGCACGTCGACGATGCCGTCGATCGGCGCGTGGAGCTCGGTGTACGCCAGACGGACGTCGGCCTTGGTGCGCTGCGCGTTGGCCGCCGCCTGCTGCTGCTGGCTGATCTGGACCTGGCTGCGCTTCATCGCGACCTGTTCGGCATTCGAGCGGGCGAGGGCGACCGCGGACCGTGCCGCGTCGATCTGCTTGTTGAGCGAATCGACCTTCGCTTTCGCCGCGTCGTACGCCGTCCGCGCCTGATCGAACTGCTCGGTTGTCACGATATCCTGCGCAACCATCTTCTGGTTGCGCTCGAACGCCAGCCGCGCGTTCTCGCGGTCGGCCTCGGCCGATTTCTCCTGCGCGATCGTCGAGGCGAGCGTCGCTTCCGCCTGGAGGGTCTGGTCAACCGTCTGCTGCTGCTGGAAGCGCAGCGCCGCCTCGCTCTCCGCGACCTGCGAGGTGAGCCCCTCGGCGGTGTGCGCGTAATAGTCGATGTCGGTGCGCAGTTCGTCCGGGGTGATGACCGCGAGCAGTTGATCGCGCTTCACGGAATCGCCCTCGGTGACCAGCAGCTTGCTGATCTGTCCCGCGATTTGGGGGCTGACGATGACCTCGTTGGTGGTGACGATGCCGGTGAGCACGAGAGCGGTGGGCTGGGACCATTTGACGTAGACGACGCCGGCGGCCACCAGCACGAGGACCACGATCGGGAGCAGTAGTTTTCGCGTCATGACTCAAACATATGTATAAAACAGATGTTTTATTCGAGTCAAGCCCTCGGATGTAGTTGGAGCTTGGGGAGATTCCTGAGGCAGGACGGTCAACGCAGAAACCGCTGAACACGCAGGGCATTCTTGCCCACCTCTGCGGGTTCTGCGGGTTCTGCGTCGACTCTCGTGTCGGCTACTTCTTCTTGCCGGCCTTGCGCGACGACTTCTTCGCGCTCGTCTTCTTCGCGCTCTTCTTCTTGGATTTCTTGGCGGGCGCCGGCTTCTTCTTCTTCGCGCCGGCCGACTTCTTCTTCGCGCTCTTGCCGGCCTTCTTCGCGGGCTTGGCCGCGCGCTTCGGCGCGCCTGACGACTTGCGCGATCCGCCCGACTTACGGGCCCTCGCGCCGCCGCTTGCTCTGTGGCCTTCTTCCGCCTCGCCGCCCATCTCCGGCTCCGAGCCGCCGATGCCCATCTCCGGGATGGCCGATCCGCCCGTCAGCTCGTCGTCCGGGATTCCCATTCCACCGTCGAAATCGTCCTGCATGATGCGCCTTCCAATCTGAGAGTTATGGTCGCGGTCGCTTAGTCTGACTAACCTCGACCCGCCCCGTCAAGCGCCGCGCCTTTAGCGACGTGCCGCGCGCCGCCGCCCCAATGCATACACAATGACGCCAATTCCGACCAAAAACAACGACGATCCCACCACCTTCCCCGCCGCCAGGAGCTTGTGGGGCTCTTCGTCGGGCGGTACGCACGCCAGCACGATGGACACCGCCGTCGTCGCCATGCCGAGCACGGCGAGCGCGATCGCGACCGGCGTTCCGCCGGGCACGCGCATCACGCCGGGCCCGGCCGGCTCGCGCTGCAGCTTGATCATCGCGGCGAACATGAAGAGGAACGGGATGAAATACGCGATGATCCCCATGCTGACGAGCGCGTCGTACGCACCGCGGACCGACGTGCCCGCCTGGCCCAGCCAGATGAACAGCGCCGCGATCACCGCCTGCACGAGGAGCGCGACGTACGGCGTGCGCCAGCGTGGGTGCAGCGCGCCGAACGCGGCGGGCAGGAATCGATCGATGCCGGCGACGAACGGCAGCCGCGCCGTCGCCGCAAACCATCCGCCGACGCCGCCGAGCGCGTTGATCGTCACGAGTGCGGCCAGGATCGGCACCATCCACGACGCCCCGATCCGCCCCGCCATCGTCTGAATCGCCTGCATGATGCCCTGCAGGCCGGAGATCTGCTCCTTCGGCATGGCGAGCAGCACGCTGAACGTGCCCACCATGTAGAGCACCGTCATGATCGCGCCGGCCGTGAGGATCGCGCGCGGCACCGTGCGCCTCGCGTCCACGATCTCCTCGCCCATCGTCGACGCGCTTTCGACGCCGCCGAAGGCGAAGGCGATCGTCGACCAGAAGATCACGTCCTTGAGCGACGTGCTCGGCACGAGCGCGCGAGCGGCCATCGGCGTCGCGGATCCGAAGCGCGACCACGCGATCGCGCCGAAGGCGATCAGGGCCAGCGCCGGCAGCCATCCGGCCAGGGCGCCGACGTTGTTCAGCCACTTGCCGACGTTGAGCCCGACGACGTTCATCACGACGGCGATTGTCAGCCCGGCGAGAGAGACAATGATGAAGTACGTGCTGTTGGACGAGAGCGTCTGCCACTTCGCACCGCCGATGAAGAGCGCGTTGGCGGCGCCGAAATACAACAGCCCTGGAAAGTACGGCAGGTTCGATCCCCAGTACGTCCAGCCCGTCAGAAACGCGGCAAACGGGCCGAACGCACGTTTGCTCCAAACGTAGATGCCGCCTTCCTCCGGGTAGCGCGACGAGAGCTCGAGCACGGTGAAGACCAGCGGCACGAACAACCCGAGCGCCGCGATCACCCAGATGACGAGCGCGCTCGGGCCCGCGGCGGCGGCCGTCGCGATCCAGCGCAGGCTGAAGCCGGTGACGATGTAGAAGAGGAGGAGATCGCGGAATCCGAGCGTGCGGCGAAGCTGCATCACTTGTACAGCCCGGCGGCGGTGTCGTGGAGATACATGTGCGCGAATTGGAGCGCGCGCGCCTCGGTGATTTCGTGCGCGGCCATCATCTCCGCCAGCGCGGCCGCCAGCGCGGTCCGCGACGAGTGGACGCCGAGCCAGTAGACCTCCTCGACGCCGAGCGCGTCGCCGAAGGGAAATGCGTCGGTGCCGAACGTGATCTTCTCCGGGTACATCTCGAGCCAGCGCCGCAGCATGTCCTTGAACTCGGTCGGATAGAGCAGCAGCTCCACGGCGGACGAGTCGAGGTACACGTTCTTCATCGCCGCGAGCAGGCCGGCCTCGCGATCGAACGGATAGCCACCGTGGATCAGGACGAACGTCGTCTGCAGATACCGCGGATCGTGAAGGACGTTCTCGAGGTTCAGCACATTGACGCCGCGGACGCTGAAGTACTCGCCGGCGCCAGACGAGCTGTGAATGTGCACCGGCAAATGGAGCCGCCCGGCCTCCGTGATGATGTGGCGGAAGATGACGTCCTGAAACGTCTTGTACTCGTCCAGCGTCGGCACACCGTCCGCGCGGTATTTCTCATAGAGCGACGCGGCCGCCTGACGCGGCGGATCGTCGAACGCGAGCGATCGAAAATACGACGCCTCGAACTTCGCCGCGATGCCGCCCCGCTTCTTGTTGTCCTCGAGCGACCGCGAGATGAACGCGAGATACTCGTCGAAGCCGCGAGGCAGACCCGAGACGCCCAGCTGCTGCTCGTAGCGCTGCAGCATTTTGGTCTGCAGCGGCATGTAGACCGCCTCGTCGCCGTTTCGCGCGGCAAGCGCCGAGTTGTCGAACGGAAACATGAAGCTGTCGACGAAGAACACCCATTTGAAACGGGCAGGGTCGAGATAGTCCGCCATCGCGACGCGGTTGGCGGCCGACGTTTCGATGCCGACGCGGTCGAGGATGTAGTTGAAGTACCGCGGCCCGGGCATTTCCTTCTTCAGCGCCGCTTTCTTGTCGATCAGCCACTTCGCGTGCGCGCCTTTCAGGTCGGCGAACGGGAACCCAAACAGCGCGCGCGCCGCGGCAATCGGCTCGGGATTGTCGTCGCGAAGGCGCAGCGGGGCCTTCCCGGGAGGCGGAGGCGCCGCGTCGACGTCCGGGTCGTCGGGGAACGCCGGATGCGCGTGATGATCGAACAGTTTGATGCGTTCGATCTGCGGCAGCAGGCGCTGGTAGATCGCGGCCGCTGCCGGGGCGACGAGCGGACGCGACTGGGCGAACGGACGCAGCGTGAGCAACGCCAGGGCGGCGACGATGGCGGCGTACCCCGCGAGTCTCATGGAAGGGCGATTCTACGTGCGGCCGGCCTCGGCGCGCCAGCGGCCGTCTACGAGCACGAAGCGCGTCTCGGCCGGCGGCGGGTCGGCGGCCGCGGGTCGCTCGGGGTTGAGCGGATCGCCGGCGAGCAACAGCATTTTCTGGCCGTCCTGCTCGAGAAACATCGGCTCGCGCCTCGCGATTCGGCGCGCGCGCGCCCACGCCATCACCGCGTCGACCGAGCCGAACGACTCGATCTCGCGAAGCGTCGTCCACGTGGGCGGCGGCAGCACGATCTCATCACGCTCGCATCGCGCAATCGCCTCCGCTGCCGTCATCCACACGCTCTCGATGGTCTCGGTCTCGTCGTGCGCCGGGGTTTGACGCGGCGGCATGCGCGCCACGAAGAAGCGCGTGTCGAATCGCCGCACGTCGATCGGCGGCGTCACCCAGTGCGCGAACGGCACCAGCGCGTCGAGCGCCAGCCGCAGCCCTTCGCGCTCGACGATGCCGGCGAGGGTGAGGCCGCGGCCGTGGACATCACGTCGATCCCGCGCGACGCGCGCGCGCGCGGAGGCTCCCGCGAGCGAGACGAACTCGCCCGCCTCGTCGCGGGCGAGCAACACGCCCGCTTCCTCGAACAACTCCCGCGCCGCAGCCACGTGGTACGCCACCGCATCCACGGGCGGCAGGTCGGCGAAGCGGGCCGCCGCGCCGGCGATGCCGTCGCACCAGCGTTCGTGCGCCGTCTCGCGGTCTGACGCGTCGACGCGCCCGCCGGGAAACACGTGCGCGCCGCCCAGGAACGCGGTGCCTTCATGGCGCCGGACCATGAACACCTCTGGGGCCAGGCCCGCGTCGCGCAGGACGATCACGGTGGCGGCCGGGTGGACCGTTAGATCCACAGCGATCGTCCGGTCAACTCGCGGTGATTCAGGCCCGCGGCGCGATCGAGCTTGGCGACGATCGGCGGCAGCTCGACGCGCACACGCCACTCGTCGGCGCGGCCGCCCGCGGCCACCACCGTGTTGCGCCATCTGCCCCACCACCGCGCGACGAACCCGGCCAGCGGTTCCACGATCAGGACGCGATCGCCGCCGCCCGCGCGCACGATCAGCCGTTCGAGGAGCGCTTCGCGCGAGGCGTCCGGCAGCTCGTTCATCGCGAACGCCGCGAGGACGAGCGCCGGCGGTTTGGGCAGCGGCGCGGCGGCGGCATCGGCCTGCCGCGTCCGCGCATCGAGTCCGAGCGTGCGATACGTCCACGCCGCCTCAGTGAGCGCCCAGGGATGGCGATCGATGCCGAGAATGCGCGGCGACGACGCATACGCGCCGGCCCACGCGGCACCGGCGGCGCCGGTGCCGCAGCCCAGATCGACAAGCGTCGGCGCTGCCGCCATCGGTGACATCGCTGACAGGGCTCCAGGCAGCGCGCGGACGATTTCGCGGGTGAGCAGGTAATGCAGCGGACCGTAGAAGAGCGCGAAGGCCGCGCGCTTGCCGGCGCCGGAGAGCGCCGCGCCTTCGCCGAGGCGGCCGCGGCGCTCGACATAGGTGGACGATAACGCGCGCAACGCGCGCGACACCTCCGGGAAGCGGAGCTCCGAGAGATGCCGCGCTTCGAGCGCGTCGATCCACGAATTGAACGTCAGTGACCCGATCGTAGTGCCTGCATCTTATCCAATTTCTCTAGTAGCATCTCAGCCGATGCCCCGCGCCGACGACCTCTATTCGCTGCCGCCCGATCTCCCGGTCCCCGTCGACGATGGTGCGTGCGCGTATCTCGAGGGGTCGCAGGTCCATGCCATCAAGCTGCGCTCGACCTCCGGCCGTATCGTCGATTTCTCGACGCTCCTGGGTACCGTCGTCATTTACGCGTATCCGCGAACCGGCTCGCCCGATCAGAATCCGCCCGCTGGCTGGGACGCCATCCCCGGCGCGCGCGGATGCACGGCGCAGTCGTGCCGGTTTCGGGATCTGTACGATGAGTTCGCCGCGCTCGGCGTGGACGTGTTCGGCCTCAGCACGCAACTGCCGGCGTATCAGCGCGAAGCGGTCGAGCGTCTGCATCTGCCCTTCGAGCTGCTGAGCGACTGTCAGCTGGAGCTGACGCACGGATGGGGTCTGCCGACCTTCGTGGTGGACGGAGAAGTCCTGCTGAAGCGGTTCACGCTCGTCCTGCGCGAGGGCCGCATCGCCAAGGTGTTCTATCCCGTTTTTCCGCCGACGACGAATGCGGACGACGTGCTGGCCTGGCTAGGAAGCATTCAGCCCTGATCGAGGATGCGGCGCAACGCGTCGGCGCAGGTGCGGCTGTCGGCGTCGGCCGTGACAATCTCGATGGCCTCCGGACCCGGCGCGCCGAGTCCGAGCTCGACCGCGCGGGCAATCTGCTCCTGCTCGAAGATCTTGCGGTCCATGATCGCGCGGTTGGCGCCGAGCAGCTTCAGCATCGCGAGCCCGACGGCGTCCACGGCGACGCGATCGTCCCCCGCGATCATCACGTTGCCGGCTTTGAGCTCGCCGCGCGAAGGCCCGCCGTCGGTGAACGCGGCCACGCCATCGAGGACGATCAGGCTCGGCCGGTATCCCGTGTTCAGCTCCGCGATCATCCGCCGGATGTTCGGCGACGCGTGCATCGTCCGGCGAATCGGCTTGGGTGTCAGCCCGACCGACAGCTTCAGCGACATCGTGAAGACGCCGCCCGCGCCGTGCGTTTTGAGGCAGCACGTGGACACGGTGTACTCGGACTCCGTGATCAGCCGCGGGAGCGCGAAGCCCGCCGGCCAGTTCGTGCCGGACGCAGGCATCGACACCCAATCGCGATCGTCAATCTGCTCGAAGTCGACGATGTCGAAACGATGATCGCGGGCGAGATCGAAGATGCCCTTCCGTTCCATGACGCCGCGGGTCTGCGGCGGACCGCTCGATTCGCCGAGCGTGATGCTGCGGGCGTCCCGTTCTTGAAGCTCCCTGACCAGCTGGACGAGCGTGTCGTTGTGCGTGGATGCCGGGGTGTCATCCGCCGAATTGAAGTTCGGTTTCAGCACGACGCGCTTCCCCGCGGGGCTCCGGACGTCGAGCAGCTTCAGGAGCTCGCTGACGCCGCGCTTCCGGTCCGATGTACGAACCAGAGCCACGCGGCGTCGGCGAGGCAAGAGATTCTGCGCGAAACCGTGCGAACCGAGGAACGGCACGACGGCCAGCCCCGCGGCGACGGTTCGGACGAAGTCGCGCCGGTCGAGTGGTGAACCGGACATGGAACCTCCCTACCAGAGAACGCGTAGTCCTCGTACCACTCGAGGGGCGTGCAAACTCGATACCTGCGAATTTGCCGGAAATCCGGCGTTGCGTGGAAGGGGAATCGCGCCGCGACGACTTCAAATCGGCTGCTTCTGCGCGGCGTTTCCGCGAGCGCGAGCACGCGGCCGACGTCGCTCAGCGAAACGGCAACCCGAGGATGCCGGCCACCAGTGGCAGGATCCAGCGCGGGCGCTGTTTCAGCCGGGCGAAATCGAAGGAATCCAGCAATGCCAGATCGGAAGAGCGTCGTGTAGGGAAAGAGTGTAGATCTCGGTGGTCGCCGTA